>Ga0105044_10014908_pt1 | contig 10505 bp, 11 predicted proteins | sample MAT01_FD_78092 | JGI IMG/M metagenome (GOLD analysis project Ga0105044, IMG submission 78092) | Freshwater microbial communities from Lake Fryxell liftoff mats and glacier meltwater in Antarctica - MAT-01 | ecosystem: Environmental > Aquatic > Freshwater > Ice > Liftoff microbial mat | place... | reverse complement strand
CGTCGCTCGACGACTTCCTCGATCCCGAGTTCCTGCACGGCCTGACCGGCTGGCCCCTGGACCGCGTCCGCGCCTCGCGTGACGATGCCCAGCAGGTCGAAGGGGGCCTGTCCTATGTCCGGCGCATGGTCCAGGGCCGTCTCGACATCGTCGGGGCCGAGCTCAAGCGGCGGCGCGAGGGCGGCGACCCCGGTGACCTCAGCGGCCTGATCGCCCAGCTCCCCGACCTGCTGGCGGACCCGCCGCGGTCCTCGGCGGCCGTGCCCCGTTCCCCCCGCTCGCTCGATGTGGGGGCGGTGTCCGACGAGTTGGCCGCCCAGCTGGACCAGATCATCGACATCGATGTCCTCGCCGACCTCCGTTCTCTCGCCGACGAGGCGTTGACCGCCACGGTCGGCCGGCTGGTCGACTTCGAGCACTGGGTGTCCGAGCGGCGCCACAGCGTCCAGGGTGTGCTCGACGCCCTCCAGGCCGAGATCGTCCGGCGCTACCGCGACGGCGAGGCCACCGTCGACGGCCTGCTGGATTGATGGCGGGGGCCGACGAGCTCAAGGAGGAGATCGAGTCCCGCTGGCGGGACCTCGGGGAGTTCATCCGCGAGCAGCGCAACCTGGGCCAGCTCTCGCTGCGCAAGCTGTCCGAGCAGGCCGGCGTCTCCAACCCCTACCTGAGCCAGATCGAACGGGGCCTGCGCCGGCCCTCGGCGGAGATCCTCCGCCAGATCGCCCGGGCCCTGGAGATCTCCTCCGAGGAGCTCTACGTGCGGGCCGGGATCCTCGACGAGCGCGACGAGCACCCCGACCTGATCAGCGAGATCCGGCGGGCGCCGGACCTGACCGAGGACCAGAAGAAGACGCTCATCTACATCTACGCGTCATTCCGTCGCGAGAACGGCACCGACGACGAGGATGACGTCCCCGACGGCGGGGTCGCCGACTAGGGAATCCGCGGCCCACCCGTGATGTTGATCAGCACCGTGACCCGTGCCGCCGTGCTCTCCCTGCACACCTCGCCCCTCGCCCAGCCGGGCACGGGCGACAGCGGAGGCATGAACGTCTACGTCCGTGAGCTGGTGGCCGCCCTCAGCCAGGCCGGGGTCGAGTGCTGTGTGTTCGTGCGCCGCAGCGACGACGGGGGGCCCGAGGTGGTCGACGTGGAGCCCGGGTTCCGGGTGGTCCACATCGACGCCGGCCCCGTCGACCTGCCCAAGGAGGACCTGCCCGAGGTGCTCCCGGCGTTCATCGACGGCGTCGAGCGGTGGTTGCGGGCCGAGCCGGTCGACGTCATCCACGCCAACTACTGGCTCTCGGGCCTGGCCGGTCACGAGCTGAAGCACCGGCTGGGGCTCCCGCTGGTGTCGACGTTCCACACGTTGGCCCGGGTCAAGGCCGAGAACGGCGACCCGGAGCCGGAGCGCCGGGCCGAGGCCGAGGCCTCCATCATCGGCTGCTCGGACGTGATCTGTGCCTCCAGCACCACCGAGGAGAGCCAGTTGGCGGTGCTCTACGACGCCCCCGCCGACCGCATCGAGATCGTGCCCCCGGGCGTCGATCACGCCTTCTTCTCGCCGGGCGACCAGCGGGGGGCCCGCCGTGCCCTGGGCCTCGGCGACGAGCCCGTGCTGCTCTTCGTGGGCCGGGTCCAACCGCTCAAGCGCCTCGGCGTGGCCGTCGAGGTCCTGGCCCGGATCGATCGTCAGGACGCCACCCTGGTGGTCGTCGGGGGGCCCTCGGGCACCCAGGGCGAGGCCGAGCGGGCCCGGGTCTGGGCCCGGGCCGAGGACCTCGGGGTGGCCGATCGGATCCGCTGGGTCGAGCCCGTGCCCCATCACCTGCTGTCGACCTACTACCGGGCGGCGGACGTCTGCCTGGTCCCCAGCCGGTCGGAGTCCTTCGGCCTGGTGGCCCTCGAGGCCGCGGCCTGCGGCATCCCCGTCGTGGCCGCCGCCGTCGGCGGGCTGCGCTCCATCGTCGAGCACGGCCGCACCGGCTTCCTGGTGGAGGGCGGCGATCCGGCCTACTTCGCCGCCTACGTGGACGAGGTCCTGGGGGCCCCGGCCCTCGCCGAGGCCATGGGGCAGGCCGCCGCGGCCCGGGGCCGCACGTTCACGTGGTCGACCACGGCGGCCCGGCTCCGCCGGCTGTACGCCGACCTGGCCACCCGGGCCCCGGTGTCCTGCTGAGCACGACCGATCCCGGCGCCGTGCTGTCGCCCGAGGGCCTCGCCGCCCTGGAGGCCCGGGTCGATGCCTGGTTCCGCCAGGAGGCGGAGGCCAACCCGATGATCGCCGCCGTCGAGCGGGGCGAGCCCGCCGAGCGCCGGTGGTACGTGCGGGTGCTCGGTGACCAGAAGGACACCTTCACGTTCTGGTTCACGCTCGGCCAGCGCACGCTGCGCTACGAGACCTACGTGATGCCGGCGCCGGAGGAGAACCACGCCGACTTCTACCGGCACCTGCTGGTGCGGAACCTGGGCCTGCGGGGCTGGAGCTTCGCCATCGGTGACGAGTCGGCGGTGTTCCTCACCGGGGCACTGGGGGTCGAGGCCTTGGCCGACGACGGTGGGCTGGCGGCCGAGCTGGACCGGGTCCTGGGCTCGGGGTGGGCGTACGTGGAGCAGTGCTTCAGGCCGGCCCTGCGGATCGGGTTCGGGAGTAAGTTTCAGTAATCTTCATTGTATTTCAGCATTCCCTGATCTACAGTTCCGCCAGGCCCGGTGTGCCCGACGACGTCATCCCGTCGGGGAAGCGGGGGTGTCCGTGTGCGGCACACCGGGTCGGGGCGGAGTTCCTTGGTTCTCCATTACGGTCCTGTTACGGTCTTGGCGCGATCCGGTGTTCCGTCGCGGTGGCCCTCGCGGGCTACTGTCGGCGTCCCGGGTCGGAGCCCTCCCGTCCTGACACCCCTGCTGCCCGAGGATCCATGTTCCTACGACGCCACCGTCTGACCGCCATCGCCCTGGCGATGGTCGCGCTGGCCGCCGCCGCGCCGGTCTGGGCCCAGAGCGCCGACGACCTGGAAGAGGTCGAGGACCAGCAGGACCAGCTCAACGGGCAGCTCGACGTCCTGCAGGCCGACTACCAGGAGCTGGAGGCGGCCCTCGAGGCCACCAACACCCGGGTGCGGCAGCAGGAGGCGGCCAAGCGCGAGGCCGAGCAGCGCCTCGAGGTGGCTCGGGCCGAGGTCCGGGCCGCCCAGGCCGCGGTCACCCAGATGCGGGCCGAGATCACCGACCTCAGCGGCCAGGCCGACGAGGACGCCGTCAACCTCTACATGAACCCGGATCCCACGGTGGTGGTGATGGACGCCGGTGACCTGACCACCGCCACCCGCCGCGAGGCCGTGCTGTCCACCATCGCCTCCAGCCACAGTGACGTCCTGGACCGCCTCGGCGGCCTCGAGATCGACCTGGTCGACGCCGAGGACCGCTCGGTGAGTGCGGCCCAGGCCGTCGAGGTGGAGCGGGCCGCGGTCGCGGCCCGGCTGGTCGAGTACCGCGACACCCAGGCCGAGCAACGGCGGCTCGAGGGTGCCCTGGAGACCAGGATCGCCGACGTCCAGTCCGAGGTCGACGCCCTCGCCGAGGAGGAGGACGCGATCCGGGCCGCCCTCGCCCGCGCCTCCCAGGCGCCGACGGGCCCCGGCGGCTCCATCGACACCCCGCCCAGCGCCGCCGGGCTGATCTGGCCGACCAGTGGCCCGGTGACCTCACCCTTCGGCCAGCGTTGGGGTCGCCTGCACGCCGGCATCGACATCGGGGCCCCCTCCGGCCAGGCCATCTACGCCGCCAACGACGGCACGGTGATCGGGGGCTGCGGTGGGGGCTACGGCAACTGCATCATGATCGACCACGGCGACGGCATGGTCACCCTCTACGCCCACCAGACGACCATCTACGTGAGCAGCGGGTCGGTGACCCGGGGCCAGCAGATCGGCACCATCGGCTGCACCGGCTCCTGCACCGGCCCCCACCTGCACTTCGAGACCCGCATCAACGGGACTCCCTACGATCCTCTGATCTACCTGCCTGGCTGACGTGCGCCTGCAACTGGTCGGCGGGGGACGGATGGGTGAGGCCCTGGTGGCCGGCCTGCTGGCCGCCGAGGGGGCCCCGGCCACCGAGATCCGGGTGGTGGAGGCCCTCGCTCCCCGCCGGGACGAGCTGAGCGAGCGCTTCGCCGGCGTCGAGGTCACCGCCACCGTCGGGCCCGCCGAGGGCACGGTCCTGGCCACCAAGCCCGGCGACATCCCGGCGGCCTGTGCCGCCCTCGGTCCCGACGCCGGGCGGGTGCTGTCGATCGCCGCCGGGGTCCGCCTCACCGAGCTGGAGGCCGCTCTACCCCAGGGGACGCCCGTGGTGCGGGCCATGCCCAACACGCCCGCCCTGGTCGGCGCCGGCGCCGCCGCCATCGCCGGGGGGGCCGCAGCCGGCGCCGACGACCTGGACTGGGCCGAGCAGATCCTGGCCGCAGTGGGCACGGTCGTCCGGGTGGCCGAGCCCCTGCTCGACGCCGTGACCGGGCTGTCGGGCTCCGGGCCGGCCTACGTGTTCCTCGTCGCCGAGGCCCTGGTCGACGCCGGGGTGCTGGTCGGCCTGCCCCGTCCGGTCGCCGCCGAGCTGGCCGTCCAGACCCTGCTGGGCTCGGCGCGCCTGCTGGCCGAGGGCGACGATGGTCCCGCAGCGCTGCGGGCCGCGGTCACCTCGCCGGGGGGTACGACCGCCGCCGGCCTGCGGGCGTTGGAGCAGGCCGGCGTGCGCGCCGCGTTCCTCGACGCGGTGGTCGCCGCCACCGAGCGTTCCCGCCAGCTGGGCAGCTGATCCGCGCCTGGTTTAGGCTCCGGGCAGCGGAGTAAGGGGAAGCACAACATGGATGAGGGGCGCGCCCGGTTCCTGACCGTGGCGGAGGTCGCCGACCTCCTTCGAGTGTCGAGCATGACGGTCTACCGCCTCATCGAGGCGGGGGATCTGCGCGCCCTGCGGGTGGGCAAGTCGTTCCGCATCAACACCGACGACCTCGATCAGTTCCTCGGCACCCGCTACACCCAGGCCGGCTGACCGGTCGGCACCCGGCCCGCTCGGGCCTACCGTCGTCCTCGCCATGAAGCACCGCTACAGCACCGTCTCCTTCCTGTCCGACTACGGCACGGGCGACGAGTTCGTCGGCGTGGTGAAGTCGGTCATCCGGGCCATCGAGCCCGAGGTCGCCGTCATCGACATCACCCACGAGATCTCGCCCCATGACGTGCGGGCCGGGAGCCTGGCCCTCGCCCGGGCCGCCCAGTACCTGGTCCCCGGGGTCGTGCTCGCCGTGGTCGACCCCGGCGTGGGCACCGTCCGGCGGGCCGTGGCCGTCGAGGTGGGCAGTGGCGAATCCGTCCTCGTCGGCCCCGACAACGGCCTGCTGGCTGCCGCGGTCGGCATGGTCGGGGGCGCCGACCGGGTCGTGGAACTGACCGACGCCGAGTACCACCTGCCCTCGCCCGGGGCGACGTTCGCGGGCCGGGACATCTTCGCCCCGGTGGCCGCCCACCTCTGCGCCGGCGTGCCGCTCGAGGCGTTCGGGCCGATGCTCGAGCCGTCGAGCCTGCAGCCGGGGATGATCCCGCTGCCGTTCGACGACGGGGACGCCGTGGCCGCCCAGGTCCTGTGGGTGGACCGCTTCGGCAACGCCCAGCTCAACGTGGGCCCCGACGATGTCGAGCACCTCGGGGACCGGCTGCGGCTGGTGATGGGGGAGCGCTCCCGCCTCGCCCGCCGGGCCACGTCGTTCGCCGAACTGGGGGCGGACGTCGGCCTGGTCCTGGACTCCTACGGCCTGCTGGCGGTGGCGCTCGACCGCCACCCGGCCGCGGTCGACCTCGGCCTGTCCACCGGCGACGAGGTCAAGATCGAGGCCTTGGGGGAGGGCGACGGGCCCTCCGGCGGCGTCGGCCCGGTCGCGGTGGACATCAACCGGGGGCCCCGGTGAGGCCCGCGACCCTGGCCGTCCTGGCCGCCCTGCTGCTGGCCATCTTCCTGGCGGCGGCCGTCCAGCTCTTCTTCCTGGCCCGCTGATCTGACGCTCAGATGCTCATTCGGTCCCGGGTGAAGCGCTTGGCGCCCCGGGCGATGAGCCAGATGGCGATGAGCCACACGAAGGCGCCGATGCCCACGGCGATCGGCAGGTCCACCAGGAGCAGACCCGTGGCCTGACCCATGGCCAGGAAGATCAGGGGCAGGATCACCGCCCCGCCGAGCTGATTGGCCTCCTGGGCGGTCTCGGCCCGGGCCGAGACCCGGACCATCACGCCCAGGCCGAGGGCGGCGACCGCCGGGGCCACCCAGACGATCATGACCATCCAGAGCTGGGTGGGCACGAAGATCCGGTGGACGACGGGCCAGCCCACGCCGTTGGAGACGATGGCGAAGCAGACGAAGCCGATCCAGGACACCGCCAGGGCGGGGATGAAGGAGACGAGCAGCTTGGCCAGGAACAGGTCCCGGTCCGACACGGGCAGGTGCAGCAGGGACTCGAGGGTCCGCCGCTCCTTCTCGCCGGCGAAGGCGTCGGCGGCCAGGACGGCGGAGACCATGAGCGGCACGATCAGGAAGAGTGGGGCCAGCAGGTAGCCGTTGACGAGCAGGATCATCTGCTCGGACGGTGGCCGGGTGGCGATGGGGGCGGCCAGGTCCGCGGGCAGCCGGTCCAGGAACGGGCTGACGTCCACCGAGCCGACGCTGCGGGCCGCGAGGCCGATGCCCAGGGGCACGACGACCAGCAGCAGGGCGGGCACGAACAGCATCGGCAGGAACACCGCCTTGGCCCGCCGGACCGCCGTCAGGTCCCGGGCCACGATGGCCCGGATGGCGCCCCAGGCGATGGGCTCCCGGGCGGGACGGCCGAGCGCAGTGGCGGTCACGTCGTCGCCTCCACCTGGGCCTCGATGGCGAAGTAGACATCCTCGAGGGTGGGCGGCCGCGGCGTGATCCCGTAGAGCACCACGCCCCGTGCGCCCAGGGCGGCGGCCACGCCGGGCACCGCCTCCCGGTCCTCGACCACGACCCGCAGGCCGGGGTCCGACGGTCGGGCGTCGATGACCCCGGCCAAAGCCCGGACGGTCTCGACCAGGCCGACATCGGCCGGACCGTCGAGGTCCACGTCCACGTCGAGGCCGGGCCAGAGCCCGGCGGCGATCTCGTCAGGGCGACCGAACACGACCAGGCGGCCCCGGTGCAGGACGGCCATGCGGTCGGCCAGGCGCCCCGCTTCGCCCAGGAAGTGCGTGCAGAGAATGACCGTGCGCCCCTCCTCGGAGGCGAGCCGGGCGATGAGGCCGATCACCTCGCGGGTGGCGGTGGGGTCGAGGCCGGACGTGGGCTCGTCGAGGAAGAGGATCTCGGGGTCGTGCAGCAGGGCGCGGGCCAGGGCCACCCGCTTGCGCTGACCGGTGGAGAAGCCATGGACCCGGAGGTCGGCCATGTCGGTCATGGCGAACTGCTCGAGGACCTCGGTCGCCCGGTGCTCGGCCTCGTCGCGGGCCATCCCCCGGATGCGGGCGGTGTAGACCAGGTTCTCCCGGGCGGTCAGCCGGTCGTCCAGGCCGGCGTTCTCGGTGAGGACCCCGGTCCGCCGGCGTACGGCGTCACCCTCGACCGCGGGATCCAACCCGAGCACGGTGGCTCGCCCCGCGTCGGGGGCCAGCACCCCGTTGAGGAGACGGACGGTGGTGGTCTTGCCCGCCCCGTTCGGGCCGAGCAGGGCCAGCACCTCGCCCGGGGCGACATCGAGGGTCAGGTCGTCGACGGCTCGTCGGGATCCGAAGGCCTTGGCCAGGCCCTCGGTCCGGATGGCCGTGTCGAGCCGCGCGTCGACAGGAGGGGACAGCAGCACCCTGTCCCATCGGAGCGGAGCGCAGTTCCCTTGAGGTCGACCGGCAGGGCAGACTGACGGGGTGAACGTGGCGGGCATCATCGACGGCCATCCCGACGAGGACCTGGCGCTGGTCGCCGGTGACCGCTCCGTCACCTACGGCCGGCTCCGCCGGGACGTTGCCGGCCTGCAGGCGGGCTTGGCCGACCTCGGCCTCGAGGTGGGTGATCGCATCGGCATCGTCGCCGCCAACACGATCGAGTTCGTCCTGGGCTGGATGGCCGCCGCCCGCGGTGGTTTCGTCGGCGTGCCCCTCAACCCCGGCAGCCCCGGGCCCGAGCTGGCCGGGGAGCTGGCGGCCGTCGGCGCCCGCGCGGTGGTCTGTGGCCCAGAGGCCCTCGCCGTGGTCGAGGGCCTGGACCGCTCCGCGGTACCGGTGCTGGAGCACGTCATCGACCCCGAGCGCCTGGCCGAGCTGGCCGGCCACGAGCCCACCGCGGCGATCGAGCGGGAGCCCGCGGACCTGGCCGTGCTCATGTTCACCAGTGGCACCGCGGGCTCGCCCCGCGCCGCCATGCTCACCCACGGCAACCTGCTGGCCAACCTCGAGCAGGTCCAGGCCTCCGAGGGCCGGCGCCGGGGCCCCGACGACACCGCCCTGGCCGTGCTGCCCCTCTTCCACATCTTCGGCCTCAACGTGGTGCTGGACGGCGGCCTGGCCGCCGGGTCGACCGTGGTCCTGATGGACCGCTTCGACGCCGAGGCCGCCCTGGCCGCCGTCGTGGAGCACGGCGTCACCGATCTCACCGGCCCCCCGACCATGTGGGCCGCCCTGGCCGCCGCCGAGGGGGCCTCGCCCGCCGCCGCCGCCACCGTCCAGCGGGCCGCCTCCGGCGCCGCCGCCCTGGGCCCGGAGATCCACAAGGCCGTCCAGGAGCGGCTCGGCATCGCCCTGGCCGAGGGCTACGGCCTGACCGAGACGTCCCCCGTGGTGGCCACCGGGGTCGGCACCGACGCCCCTGTCGGTTCGGTCGGTCGCCCCCTGCCCGGCGTCGAGGTCCGCATCCTGGACCCCGACGGCGAGGACACCTACATCGGCGACGCCGGTGAGATCCTCGTCCGGGGCGACAACGTCTTCGTCGGCTACTGGAACGACCCGGAGGCCACGGCCGCCGTGCTCACCGACGACGGCTGGCTGCACACCGGCGACATCGGCTTCGCCGACGAGTCCGGCCACGTGTTCCTGTCGGACCGGGCCAAGGATCTGGTCATCGTGTCCGGCTTCAACGTGTTCCCCGCCGAGGTCGAGGACGTGCTGGTCAGCCATCCCGACGTCCGGGAGGCCGCCGTGGTCGGCATCCCCAGCGACCGCACCGGCGAGGCCGTCAAGGCCTTCGTCGTCCTCGAGGCCGGCGCCGCCGGTCTCACCCCCGACGACCTCCGGGACCACACCCACGGCCACCTCGCCCGCTACAAGTGCCCCGCCGAGATCGAGATCGTGGACGAGCTCCCCCACGGCCCCGGCGGCAAGCTCCTGCGCCGTTCCCTGCGGGGGTAGCCCCACGGCCCGGACGCGGGCGAACGACGGCCGCGGGCCGTCAGGGTCACCACCAGTCGTCGAAGGTCTCGCGGTGCTCCGCGAGCTCGCCCAACCCGCCGGCCATGCCGACATCCTCTGCGGGAGCAGGTGCTCGCTCGACGGTGACGCGTCGACGCCCGCGGCCGGGGGCGGCTGCGGGCGTGGTGGGTGGGGGTGGGGGCGGTTCATGGGGGCTGACCGGGACCCGCGTCAGCCGCGGGTGGGCACAAGGTCTGGTGGGCTGGTTCCCATGGTGAGGTCGCGGGGGCGGCGGCGTTGGGGGGCGGGGGTGATGGGGATGGGTACGACGCGCAGGGTCCGGTTGGGGAGGATGTGGGGTTGGGTGTCGCAGTCGTGGATGAGGTGGTGGTGGTAGGAGCAGAGGGGGACGAGGTTGTCGAGGTCGGTGAGTCCGCCTTTCTCCCAGGGGTGGAGGTGGTGGATCTCGCACCAGTCGAAGTCGATGTCGCAGCCTTCGACGGCGCAGGTGGCGTGCAGGGCGCGGAGGGCGAGGCGTTGTTTGTGGGTGGCGAGGCGGAAGGCGTCGCCCATGTCGAGGCAGACGCCGTTGGTGTCGAGGACCATGGGGATGATGTCGGCTTCGCAGGCCATGCGGCGGATCTGGCGGGAGGTGAGCTTGGTGCCGTCGGCGAGCTCACAGAACCCTTTGACTTTGAGTTGGTCCCAGAGGACTGACATCTCGGTCATGGCCAGGATCACTGGCCGGGCTTTGTGTTTGGTGATGACATCGGCGCCGCGGGAGCGGCGGGCGAGTTCACCGAAGGCGTCGGCCCAGATCTGGGGGGTGGCCCGGCGGGTCTCGGGCCGCAGGTCGGCCTTCTTCTCGGCGCGGAGCATGTCGCTCACGATGTCGCGGACCGCGCCGTAGACGATGGCGTCGGTCTCGTCGTCGAGGTCCAGGGTGGTGCGTCGCAGCCCGTCCTTGGTCCGGGATCGGGTGACTTTGCGGCGCCGCATCTGGCGTTGGTGGTCGGTCATGGCGGCTTCGCGGCGTTCGTCAAGGTCTCGGGCCCAGCCGGCCACGGCGTCCCGGAAGTCATCCGCGGAGCGGGTCTG
>Ga0105044_10014907_pt1 | contig 10505 bp, 7 predicted proteins | sample MAT01_FD_78092 | JGI IMG/M metagenome (GOLD analysis project Ga0105044, IMG submission 78092) | Freshwater microbial communities from Lake Fryxell liftoff mats and glacier meltwater in Antarctica - MAT-01 | ecosystem: Environmental > Aquatic > Freshwater > Ice > Liftoff microbial mat | place... | reverse complement strand
TTGAATCGCTTGAGGCATTTCTTCAAAGCTGCGAGGTTCAATCACCATTACTTGTGACAAGCCATTGGCAGCTCCAGGCATACCAATCACATTGCTCACATTCTCGGAGGTTGACCTTAGAGAAGTTGGACGTTCGCGGGTTCTACGAGTTTGTTGCTCTTCTGGCTCTGGGGCAAGAACACCATTTTCTTCTTGATACATATCTTGATACTCGCGACCAGCAGAAGCTTCATCGTACTCATATTCGTACTCTTGAGCTTCAGACAAACCAACGAAATCCTTTAGCTTTGTAAAAATTCCCATCGAAGTTAGCTCCTAGTGTTTTGCTCCTCTCTTTTGGCTTTGATGAGGAGTGCGATTCTAAATTTAAACGTTTTAACAAATCAAACTGGTCTAAGAAATAGCCAGCTACAAGTAAATATCTAACTTACTTAAAGTTATTTAAAGTTATTTAAATTGCCATCCCTGTCCAAAACAGTATTGACAAAATATTTACTCGCAGACTGTAACCGATAATATGCAAAAAAGCTAGATATGTTTATTATTTTTTTTAGACTAACAAAAACTGGCTTTAATTTAATACATTCAAGATGTAATCAGGACTTAACCGACTAGGCAAACCAACTCGCTGGATAAAAAATATTAGATGCTTAATAAGTTTTTAATAATTGAGTTGATTTATAGTCTGTATAGGAATGAACAAAGTCAATTAGCCCCCTATTAAAGGTGTCTATGTGAGCCTAACTGATGCTAATTGTACAATGTGATGCTAGCTAAAAAAACTATTAAAAGCCTTATTTAATCACTAATTTCACTCAGATAGCCAAACCGCCAATTACTCGATTTATAAAACTAGCAGCCTCTATCTATAAAGTTACTAGCCATTTCAGGCCTCAATACTTTTGCCCTTATTTAAAGTGTTCTAAGATACAAAAGAAGAGGATTATATTCCAGTTGAGACACATAGATGTCGCCAACTGTACTAGAACAAATTAAAAACCAAGGAACGAGTTGCGGCGCTTTGCGCCGCAACTCGTTCCTTGGTTTTGTGTCCTACCCCATCCCAGTGAAAGATCAGCTCACGTTGCAAAAATTTGATTGCCAACTCGAATGATCGAGGCTCCTGCTTTTACAGCGATCGCGTAATCAGCAGACATTCCCATTGATAGTTCTTGAATATTTGCCCAGCCCAGCGATCGCAGCTTTGCGGCTAGCTCTACAGTACGGCTAAAAACTTCATAGGCTTGGGTGTCACTAAGTCCTATTGGCAGGATCGTCATTAGCCCGACTATTTGCAAATTTTGTAACTTCTCTAATTGGCTTAGGTCGGCTAGCAGCTCAGATTCTGACCAGCCCGATTTACTGGGATCATCGGCTAGCTTGACCTGTAGCAAAAGTTTAGGGGATTTTCCTGTTTCCAATATCAGGCGATCGCACTGTTCGGCAAGGCTAAGGCGATCAATGGAATGTATCCAATCAAATTGGGCGATCGCCAATTTTGCTTTATTACTCTGTAAAGAACCGATCATGTGCCAAGTAATCTCTAAATCGGCAAGTTCGGTTTGCTTGACCTTGGCATCTTGCACTCGCGATTCTCCAAAGTCGCGGATACCTGCGGCGTAGGCAGAACGGATTGCTTCTGTTGTCGTGTATTTACTAACAGCCACCAGTTTTACCTCTGGCGGAATAATTGCGCGAATCCGATTGATGCGCTCGGCAATCACTTGACTAAATTCAGATTTGACTTCAGACATAAATCAGCGACTCTCGGTGAATAGTTTTCTCACGACTAAGCTAATCTTGATTTTTTCCATCTCCAAATAACGCCTGACAGGAAATTGGTAAGTACATGGGCAGTAATCGCTGCTAGTAAATTGTTTGTGTAAATCGTGACTGCACCAAGCATCATGCCAACCGCGATCGCCCAAACAGTGTAAGACAAGTGCTTGGCACTTGCCATATGCAACAATCCAAATACCGTACTCGTAATAATTAGAGCAAACCCATTCATTCCTAAAGCAGGTAGCGCCACCCCGCGAAATAACATTTCTTCGCTTAGTCCGGGTAACAAGCCTAACCAAATTAGATCAACTGGCTCTAAAGGTTGCAGCACCATCTCTAGGTATTCTGTAGCGGCAAAGCGATAGCTTTCCCATAGTTCAAAGATGACGCTACTGAGCAATGCAACCCCTAAGCCAATGCCTGCACCGATTGCGGCGTGTTCTGGCTGCCAATACAGCGGAACCATTGGTATTCCTGTTAAATAAACCCAGCCCTTAGAGATTCCAAAAAAGATAATTGCGGTCACAGCCATGGCGATTAGCACTTGCGATCGCGATAGGGTGTCATTTTTATTATTTTGATTTTGTTGCGGGGTTTGTGAAAATAGGGACATAGTTAAGTTTTATAAATTATGAATAAAAAAATCTCAGTAAACTTTTTTAAAGTTTCTTGGTTTTAAGAAGCTTTAAGAAGCAAGGCTAGCTAGTTTAGCGACAAGCTGATCGATATCGGCGAGGGAAGTTAGGTAATGCACCGAGGCTCGGAGACAGTCGGGTTCAGCCAAAGCCCGAATAAAAATCTTGTATTCAGTCTCAAAATGCTTCGATATTAGTCCATGAGATTTTTGCGCGATCGCACTCTTGGCTAATTCTCGATTAATTTGAAAAGAAACTAGTCCTGATTCTGGCGGAGATTGGCGCACACAATCGATGTGGGGCAGATCTTCATTTAGCTTTTGCCATAAAACTTGGCTCAACTGACAAATACGCTGATAACGGGCTTGTTGTGTCCCCCAACTATTAGCATGGGCGATCGCAATCCTCAAAGCTTCATAGAGAGGATAGGTAGAACTTGCTACTTCAAATTTTGCGCCATCCTGCCGCCATTGCGGAATTGGCAATCCATTCGTAAGTCCTCGCCATCCGACAAATACAGGCTCTATTTGATCAAAGATTGCAGTACGAATATACAAAGCACCCAACCCTAAGGTTGCACACCACCATTTATGGGTAGTGAAGGCATAAAAATCTACCTCTGTATCTTCAAGGGCTAGGGGTAGCACACCCGCAGATTGGGCGGCATCAATGGCAACTAACACATCTTGAGCATGACAAGCCTTAGCGATCGCTTTCACAGGCAAGACCTGTCCTGTATTCCAGCAAATGTGACTGAGCATGACCATGCGCGTTGTTGGTTGCAAATGCTGCACTAATAGTTCCACAACGTCTTGGCTATCTTTGCCTTCAGCACTGGCGTTGTGGGTAATGGTCAGAGGGAAATAATCAATTTCAATGCCAAAGCGCTTTTGGATCTGCACGGCACTAGCGATGATGCCGGGGTGTTCGCAGTCCGATAGTAGTAGGCGATCGCCTTGTTTCCAGTCCACAGCCCACAGCGCAATATTGCATCCAACAGTTGTATTTTCAGTGAGGGTAATCGTGCTGGGGCTTACTTGCAATTGTTGGGCAATTATGTCTTTGGTCTGGTCATATTCAGACATCATCCAAGCACCAGCAGCACTCGAAAAGCAACCGAGGGACTCGATATGGTGAAAGTTTTTGGTGATTGAATCTAGGGCTTCAGCACAGATCACGCCCTGTCCACCATAGTTAAAGTAAAAGCGGTTTTCGACTTCTAAAGCAGGAAATTGCGATCGGTGATTATATAAATCTACTTCGCGATCGCGATTTAAAGTGTCAGTATCTAAGTAATTAGATGATGCTGCCGAAGAAATCAAACCCAACTCCTACAGAAATGTTTATGTGTTCTCTATTCTATAGCCACTTGCAACCATAACGATTTTTGGATGATTAAAGCCCAAAAAGCTGTGGCGCACGCGCCGCGTGCGCCACAGCTTTTTGGGCTTTATATTTATTTGTTCAAGCGCGATTTAGTAAAATTGTGAAAATTGAGCCTGTTAGTTGGTTGTTAACCACATAAATACTGCCGTGGTGAGCCTCAACAACCATTTTGCAAAATGATAAACCTAAGCCGATTTGAGAGACACCTGTAGCGGCATTCCCAACTTCATATTTTTCAAAAATTATCTGTTTCTGATTGGTGCTTACTCCTGCGCCACTGTCAATAACTTCGATTTTGACCAGATCTAAGCGATCAGGATTCTGTGGTAGATATTCGATATTGACCCTAATTAAGCTTTGGGCAGGGGAAAACTTAATCGCATTGTCGATTAAATTAGCCATTACTCGATGCATCAAGTGCCTATCTACCGTCACCATAGCTGGATCTTCAGTAAAACTCCCCACAAGTTGAATCTGCTTTTGTGCTGCCATCGGTGCAAGATCGGCGATCGCTGATCTTGCGATCTCAACAATATCTAGCTTTGTTAGGTTTAGAGTGAGTTTGTTAGCTTCAATCCTGCCTATGGTGAGGATGTCATCAATCAGAAAACGCATTTTTTCAGTAGTTTTACTGATTTGCTCGATTCTTCTTTTTGCCCTTTCAGGTACATCCAAGCCTTTGAGAGTATCGCAACCTAAAATGACTCCAATGAGAGGATTACGCAGATCATGCACAATTGTCTGCATCATTTCTTCTCTTAGTTTGATAGTCGATTGGATCAGATCGTACTGAAACTTGATTCGCAACATCGAACGTACACGCGCTCGTAGCTCTGTGCTATTAATTGGCTTACTGATAAAATCATCTGCCCCTGCGTCAAGACAACGAGCCAAATCTTCCTTATCCGACAGCGCTGTAATCGTAATGATCGGAATATGCTGCGATCGCAGATTGGTTTTAAATCTTTGACATACTTCAATACCATCGAGATCTGGCATCATCACATCTAGCAAAATAAGATCTGGCTCAATCTCTGCACAGACAGCGATCGCCTTTGCGCCACTATCTAGATAATGAAGTTGATAGCCTTCTTTAAACAGCAAAATTTCAATCACATCAAAATTAGCTGGTTCATCATCTACGATCAAGACTACTGGTTGTTTCCCCATGAGATTTCGTAAATAGGTGGCTTAGCCACTTGCCCTTGGTCTGACTGTAGGTTTCATTCTGACAGATTTTCATTTACCATGACTTAAGATATTTCTCGGAAACAGCTATGGCTTCAGATGTCAAAACTTTGGCGGCGATCGATGTTGGTACTAACTCCATCCACATGGTAGTTGTGCAGATCAAAACTTCGATCCCGACTTTTAGCGTGATTGAGTCCGAAAAAGCTACTGTGAGATTGGGGGAACGCTGCTCTCAGTCGGGAAATCTCACCGAAGAGGCGATGCTGCGCTCCATAGAAGCCCTAAAACGATGCCAAGAGATCTGTCAAACTTTTAAGGTTGAAGAAATTGTCGCTGTAGCGACCAGTGCCACTCGCGAAGCTCCTAATGGACAGGAATTTATCAAGCGCATTTACGATGAACTCGGCATAGATATTGAAATAATTTCGGGGCAAGAAGAGGCGCGGCGGATCTATTTGGGCGTAATTTCGGCGATGGACTTGCGCGATGAGCCGCATCTTTTAATTGATATTGGTGGCGGCTCCACTGAAATGGTTTTAGGTGACGGTCGTGATCCGACATATCTGAGTAGTACTAAGATTGGAGCCGTGCGGCTGACTGACTTATTTGTAAAGACCGATCCTATCTCTCAGCCTGACTACGATCGCTTGTTGGGATATATTCACGGGTCGATCGAGCGTCCCACTGATGATCTCCAAGCTTTATTGAGTAAGCAAAATATTCAATCAGTCAAAGCAATCGGTACATCTGGCACGATCGAAACCCTTGCCATGCTCCATGCTAAAGAAAATTTAGGTGCTGTGCCTAGTCCTTTGCAGGGTTACGAAATCCCCTTTGCCGATCTTGAAAATATAGTCTGGCGATTGCAAAAATCCAGTCTGGAGGAACGCACTGCTCTAGTTCGCCAAAAGAGAGCAGAAATTATTTTGGCAGGGGCGTTAGTTTTATTAGAAACAATGCGATTGCTAGAAATACCAAGTATTACGCTTTGTCAGAGAGCTTTGCGTGAAGGTCTAGTCGTCGATTGGATGATTCGCCATGGCTATATTGAGGATGGCTGGCGATATCAAAGTTCAATTCGCGATCGCAGTATTCTCAAGCTCGCCGATAAGTATGGTATTGATATCACCTATGCCAAACAGGTTGCCGACCATGCCCTGAGCATCTTTGACCAAACCAAAGGAGTTTTCCATGAATGGGGAGATCAAGAACGGCATTTACTTTGGGCGGCTGCCATGCTCCATAACTCTGGGCATCACGTCAGCCATGATGCACACCACAAACATTCCTATTACTTAATCCGTAATGGAGAACTATTGGGTTATACCGAATCAGAAATAGAAATAATTGCCAATCTGGCGCGTTATCACCGCAAGAGCGAACCCAAAAAGAAACATGAAAATTTTCAGCGTATTACCAATGATCGATCCAAGCTATTTGTGCGCCAAGCTAGTAACTTTCTCCGTCTTGCCTCGGCTCTAGATCGTCGTCAGATTGGGGCGATCGCTTCAATTAAGGTAGTCTGTGATCCGCGATCGCGGGCTTGCACTTTACAGCTCATACCGAGACAGCCGCAAGATCCCTGTACCTTGGAACTTTGGAGTCTTGATTATAAGAAACAACCTTTTGAGGCTCAGTTTAACGTTACCCTATCGGTATCATTAGACTCAGAACTATAGCCTGTAAATATGGAAGGCTCTCTCTCATTAATTATTATTATCGCGATCGTGGCAGGTATTGCGGCGAGAGTCATCGCGAACTTTTTTCGAGTTCCTAGTATTGTCTTTTTATTGATTTTTGGCGTAGCTTTGGGGGGTGACGGACTAAATCTCATTCAGCCGAGGGTCTTAGGTGATGGATTAGAGGCGATCGTTTCCATTTCTGTAGCTTTGATTTTATTTGATGGGGGACTAAATTTACGGCTCAAAGAATTGGGCAAAGTTTCGGCAAGTCTGCGTAATTTAATTACGATTGGCACTCTGATTACCCTAGTCGGGGGAGGATTTGCGGCTTACTGGTTTAGTGAGTTTCCTTGGACGATCGCTTTTCTATACGCGGCTCTAGTCGTGGTGACGGGGCCAACAGTGGTTAATCCCATCATTGAAGAAGTGGGGCTTGATCGCCGTCTAGCCACGATCTTGGAGGGGGAAGGCGTACTGATCGATGCGATCGGTTCAGTGCTGGCTGTTGTAGTTCTTGATGTTGCTTTAAATACTACCGCAGGAGCCTTTGCCGTAGTCAGTGATTTGGGACTGCGTTTGGGAGTAGGGATTGCTGTAGGTGCGATCGCAGGATGGCTGCTGGGTGTTTTTTTGCAACGTGAGAGTTTTCTAGCGGAAGACACTAAAAGCGCTGTGGTTGTGGCGGCGGTGTTGGGAGTATTTGGCATCGCACAGACCATCCAGAGTGAATCTGGATTAACCGCAGTTGTGATCATGGGAATTGTGTTGAGAGCTTTAGAAGCGCCAAATAATCGCGTCCTGCTCAAGTTTAAAAGTCAGCTAGTCGCACTGATTGTATCGGTTTTGTTCATTCTCCTATCCGCAAATCTATCTATTCCCAGTATCTTTGCGCTGGGTTGGGATGGAGTGAAAACAGTTCTGTTTTTAATGTTTGTGGTGCGTCCGCTCAACGTAATTGTCAGCACTTGGAACAGTAGCTTTACGTGGCGACAAAAGGCTTTCATGTCTTGGTGTGCGCCAAGGGGAATTGTGGCGGCTTCTGTGGCTTCTTTATTTTCGATTTTATTAACCGAGCGAGGAGTCAATGGCGGTGAATCGATTAAGGCTCTGGTATTTTTGACGATCGCAATGACTGTATTTTTGCAAGGACTTTCCGCAAAATTTGTCGCCAAGTTATTGGGACTGACTCAACCTGATGTCTCTGGATTAGTAATTGTCGGCAGCAATCCCATTGGGGTATTAATTGCGCGTTTATTTCAAGCCAATGGTCAACGGGTATCTGTGGTTGATACGAGTGCCGAACTTTGCAAGCAAGCGGCTGAGTACGATATCCCAGCCTTTGTCAGTAACGGGCTGGATGCTAAGTCCCTCGCCGATGCGGGACTGGATTCTGTGGGAACTTTTGTCGCTTTGACTGTCAATACTGACGTAAACATTGTGATAGCTCAGCTTGTGGTGAAGGAGTTTAAACCGCCTAAAGTATTCGCCGTATATGTTAAAGGTGTTGAACTAGATAGCCGCGATCGCGAGGAACAGATATCGGTACAGCAAGCTTTTAGTGACAGAGTGCCGATTAAATCGTGGAATCAATATATTCTCCAAAGAGAGGTGCGTGTAGGTGAGTTTTTCATTACCGATACGGATATACAAGAGCAGTTAAATAGATTCAATACCATGTTTAATGCTGGGATATTATTACCCCTAATATTTGAGAGAAAAGAGCAATTGCAGATCGTGTCTGTAAATATTACATGGCAAGCAGGCGATCGCATTGTCTATTTGCTGCATACGCCTAAGACCCTCTCCCCTGCTTCATCAGAAGTTTTATCCCCTAATACTTTCGATATCACACCAGTAGTAATCTCTGACCTCGATATTGCCCAAAAGACCAGTGACATTAGTTCTATAATGTATGGCGATCGCCGCGATGCAAATAATGCTCCTGATAATCCCGATTATTTTTTGAACATGGCAAAAGATATTCTCAAGAATCAAAAATAAAAACCCAATAAGGGCTTCTTCGTAAAATAAGGAACCGATTTTTGATGGCGCGGCTTCGCCGCGCCATCAATCACATTGCCATAGTAGTCACTTGGCTAGTCACTTGATTTGTGATTTCGATTAGCTCTGACTCAAAGCTAACCTGAGCGCGATTGGTCTTACCACCCACAAATAGGCGATCGCCCACCTGCAAAGCCCAAATCTGTGAGTGACTGACATAACTCATGATCACACCCAACATCAACAGTCCAAATCCTGCATAGACAATTGGAATTCCAGGATCGGCTTTAATTTGTAGCCCTGTACTGCCGATCGCTTCTTTTAAAGTAAATGTAATGCCATTAATTTCCACACTTCCATTAGTGCGAACTGTAGTTAGCAAGCTTCCTTTTTCGTCATAGATTAAGAAAGTACCCTGTAAATCTGGTGTGATTAAAGTAATGCCCGCACTGAGATCGGGCTTGGTGGGAATCCATGTCCCCCAGACCTGACGACCACCACTTTGAGATTCTAATTTACTCACAGGTAGCTGTAAGACTGGACTATTATTCAACGTAAATCTGACTGCGTGGATATCCCAATTAGCCTGATAAAAACTAACTCCCTTATATTTGAGGGGTTTGTTCACATGGATAGTTTGGCGATCAATCTCTTTCCCACTTTTGTCTAAAACCGACAGGTCTGAATAGAACTGATTAATACTTCCCTTGGCAGTGTAATCAATCCAAAAGCGATTTACCCTCACCGACCAATCCTTGGGAACTTGGCGCGCTGACCAAATCCCTGCTTCAGTTATATTCTTAACTTGAAAGGTATCTCCACTAGGAACCATTTCCTGCGCCACAAAACCTGTCAGACTTCCCCAAATGGAACCAGCTAAAACCAGCAGCATACTGGCATGAACTACGATTGGACCGACTCTGCCAACTAAACCTTTACGAGCATAGAGGCGATCGCTTGTTTGATAGATTTGATAATTTTTGCTTTGAAGAGTTTGAGAAAGGCTACTCACACTACCACCCGCGATCTCGGTGGCGAGGGGGAGTTTGGTAAAGCTTTGGGGCTTGGTGTAGTAAAACCAACGTTTGGAAGCTTTAAGGATTGGCAACTGGCGATTAAAAGTGCAAGCGGTCAGGCTTGTGCCAAATAAAATCAACAATGTCAAAAACCACCAACTGCCATAGACATGTTCTAACCCGATCGCTAAAATCACTTGATAAGACAAAAAGCCAAATAAGGCGGGATGTTCAGGATAGTTTTCGCGATAAAAATCGAGGGTCTGTCCCTGCTCAATCACCGTGCCAAGGATACTAAACAAGGCTATGAGTAACAGTAAGGCGATCGCGGTTTTGAGGTTAGCCAAAATCGCAACGATCTGATGTCGCCAGATTTGGTTAATATAAAATCGAATTTTTGGAAACACGTCATGTCTATGGTTTACTTCTAGGATCGATCTTAGCTTAAGTAGCTAAGCATAACCAAAACCCAAGATGCTGTGGCGCACGCGTAGCGTGCGCCACAGCATCTTGGGTTTTAAGTTTTTCAGCCAAAGTTGGCTGAGCGAAGTCGAAGCCATGCAAACTTGATAAGACATTTTTTCTCGCCAAGCCTTTGGGCGCAGCAAATACCCAAACTAGTTTCACAATTCGGGTTAGAGTTAGGCAAATATTTCAGTATCTTTTAGGAAGATAATCCTATGTCACAAGGTAAAGAAACTACGGTTTTAGCATTGTCGCTATTGATCAGCGCAGCGCTTGCTGGCGGAGGTTATTGGCTCTTTGCAAAATCACGACCAGCAGCGACTGTTTCTAACTCATCAAATTCATCA
>Ga0105044_10014903_pt1 | contig 10507 bp, 10 predicted proteins | sample MAT01_FD_78092 | JGI IMG/M metagenome (GOLD analysis project Ga0105044, IMG submission 78092) | Freshwater microbial communities from Lake Fryxell liftoff mats and glacier meltwater in Antarctica - MAT-01 | ecosystem: Environmental > Aquatic > Freshwater > Ice > Liftoff microbial mat | place... | reverse complement strand
GCGCCGCAGCTTCGCTCTGATATTCATCGCGGTGTTCCATAACCAGCCGCACCGCGCGTTCGCGGAACTCGGGGGAATACGGTTTCGAGGCCTTCTTCTGTTTCTCCTCCATAACGGGCAAGTCTCCGAGAGTTTTGCCCGCCGGTAAAGCCGGGGCGGTTCACATGGCTTCGATGCACGGTACCCTGGCCCGGTTCCGGGCATAGGCACCGGCCCCGGAGCCGATCTCGGTCGGCGACGGGATCTCGGTGTCGATGAGAATCGTACCCTTTCTCGCTGCCGCCTCACCTTACTTGGCCGTCGATACGCATGCCTTCCACGTCGAAGAGGTGCACCTGCGCCGGGTTGTAGCCAAGCCGGATCTTGCTCCCGCTCGTGATCTCCGTATCTCCGCTTGTCTTGGCAAGAACGGGATGTCCGCCCGGCAAGCGGCAATGCAGGAGCGAAGTGTCGCCCAGATGCTCCACCAGTTCGACCGAGGCCTGCAGGACCGTTGCCGCCCCGCTATCAGGCGCGACATGCAGGTCCTCGGAGCGAAGTCCTGCTGCAACGCGCTCGCCTTCGCTCGGGCAATTCTCGGCGAGGATCAGCCGGTCGCCGCCGACAACTGCCAGCGCACCGCCCCGGATGGTCCCATCCAGCATGTTCATGCGCGGAGAACCGATAAACTCGGCGACGAATCTGGTCGCTGGGTTGCGGTACAGCTCCATCGGTGCGCCGATCTGCACTATCCTTCCGCCGTTCAGCACCACAAGCCGATCGGCCATGGTCATCGCCTCGACCTGGTCGTGGGTGACGTAGACCATCGTCGCGCCAATCTGCTGGTGCAGCCGGGCCAGTTCGACCCGCATCTCGGCGCGCAGCGCGGCATCGAGGTTCGACAGGGGTTCGTCGAACAGGAAGATATCAGGACCGCGTATCAGGGCCCGGCCGATGGCCACGCGCTGGCGCTGGCCGCCGGACAACGCGGCGGGTCGGCGGTCGAGATAGTCGGTGAGTTGAAGGAGTTCGGCCACCTTGGCCGCCTGTGCGCGCCGTGCCGCCCGACCGAAGCCCTGTAGCCGCAGGCTGAAGGACATGTTTTCCCACACCGTCATGTGGGGGTACAAGGCGTAGGACTGGAACACCATGGCCACGCCGCGGTCGGCCGCAGGCGTTTCGTTCATCCGACGGCCGCCGAACCTGATCTCGCCTTCGTCCGCAGTCTCGAGCCCGGCGATCAGCCGCAGCAGGGTGGACTTCCCGCACCCCGACGGCCCCACGAACGCGACGAATTCACCGTCCGTCACCTCCAGAGAGATGTCGGAAAGAACTCTCGTTGCATCAAAGCTTTTGCCCAGGCAGTCGAGTTCTATCCTCACCCTGTGCGCCTTTTCACTTCGCGGCTACGATCTGGATCTCGACAAGGTCCGTGGGTTCGGCCAGCCTGGCCTCGACGCAGGCGCGCGCCGGCGCGGTGCCGTCGGGCACCCATGTATCCCAGATGGCGTTAACCGCATGGCGCGTCCGGATGTCGGATAGCCAGATCATTGCCGACACGATTTGGGTCCGGTCGGCCCCTGCCTCGGCCAATAGCGCGTCAAGTTTGGCGAGTATGTTGTGGGTCTGACCTTCGACATCAAGCGTCCGGTCGTTTGAAATCTGGCCTGCGAAATAGAGCATCGTCCTCGCGGCCGGAACCTCGACGACCTGGCTCATCCGCTTGCCGGTCTGATAGCGCGTCAGCATGCCGGTCACTCGGCCGCAGGGATGGCGAGCCCGTCGGCGCGCATGATTTCGGCGACTTTGGCGGACAGCACCTCGACGACCTTGTTCCGGTTGCGGACACCCTGTTCAAGGACGGCCTGCGAGGGCGCGCCGTTGATGCCGCCCGAGTCGGGACTGATCGCATGACGCGAGCGCAGCTTGTACCAGGGCTTGTCGATCTTGAAATCCACTGCCCGATCGGGGTGATAGACCGCACCCGTGACGGCGGCAACCTCGGTTTCGCCCTTGTCGGCATGGTGGATGCCGCTGATCCCGGCTTCGGTCCACCAGTTCCAGCAGGCCAGGCGCGCATCGGGATAGGTATCCCATATGGTCCAGAAGGCGATCTCGACCGGTGCCTTGTTGGCCCCGTGGCCAGATATGAAGATAAGCCGCTGGAAGCCATGGTAGCAGAACATCGAACCGATTTCGGCGATGACGGTCGTGAAAGTCGCGACCGAAAGACCGATGGTCCCGGGATACTCCCGCATCTCGTCGGCAAAGCCGTAAGCAAGGCCAGGTGCAAGGACTGCACCGGTCCTTTCGCAAATCGCCCGCGAAAAGAACTCGGCGGTATCGATGTCGACGCTCAGCGACAGATGCGGCCCGTGGGCCTCAATCAAACCGACGGGCATCAGCACGGGCAATCGCCGGTCCAGCGCCGCGACCTCGGGGTTCGTCAGACGTTTCCATTCGATCATGCGTCCAGCCCTCCGTGGAACCTTGGTGTGACCATCATATCCCCGCTTCCGCGCGCGCCAGGGCGTTCCGGATCGTCACCTCGTCCGAGACGAGCACGTCGACAAGCCCACTTCGCAGCGCGCCCGTCACCACGTCCTGCTTCCACGGCCCGCCGGCCGCCATGACAAGGCATTTCATGTTGCACAAATCTCCCAGGCCCGGCCCGATGAGCTGGCGGTTGACGGGGTGGTCGACAGCGCGCCCCATGATGTCGATGAAGGTCCCCAGAAGGTCGCCAACGGCACCCGCAGCACGCAACTCCTTGGGCGACACACCGCGAGGCAGGCCATGGCGGATCAGGAGCGACTCGTCGCTCAGGTCGCCGACGGAAAAGCAGGCGACGTCGGACCGAAGGATCAGGTCCTGGACGGGGGTATAGAACTGCTGCCCCGCGAAAACATAGCGTGCCTCGGGACTATCTGCATAGATTGGCGCGGTCATGTAAGTCCGCTCCGCACCCAGCATGCGGCCCAGACGGCCTATGATCTCGATGGAGTTTTCCTCGGACGAGCGGGGGAGGGCACCGAGCAGCGTGACGATATGCATATCCGGCCGCTCGGGCGCGCGAAGATGACGGAGCGTCTCGCGCATGGTCTGGCCCCAGCCGATGCCCATCACGCGGAGCGCGGGGTCGGTGAGCCGAACCGACAGGTAGCGGCCAAGCCCCGCACCCAGCATCGCATGGGTCCGACGGGCGTCGATCGGACTTGGCACTATGATCGCATCGGACAGGCCGAACACCTCGATTGCCTGCCGCTCGAGCGCGACGCAGGACGCAAGCTGGGACGTCACCTCTATCCGGACGAGCCCTTCGCTGCGGCATTCGGCCAGCATGCGGTTGATCCGAAAGCGCGTCACGCCGAGCGCGTCGGCGACGTCAGCCTGGGTGCGTTGTTCGATGAAGTAAAGCCAGGCGGCCCGAAGCCGGATCGCACCCTCGGTATCGGCAAGCTGCGCCTCGAGTTCGCCCCCGGCCTGCTGCGCTGCGCTTGCCTTTGTCACCGCAATCCTCGCAAATTTTGTTGAAGGCAGGATACAATTGTAGTAGAGTTCAGTCAACTTGAAAGAAAATCGGGCTTTCCGGCCCAACAACTGGCAACCAATGGAGGTGGAAGTGAAACTATCAACCGGGCTCTTCTCATCGGCGATGCTTTGCCTTGCTCCTGCTGCCGCTTTTGCGCAGACCGAGGTCAACATCGTGGCCTTTGCGCCGGGCTTTGCGTGGGCCGACCTGTTCGGCGCCACAGGGACCGAAAAGACCGACAAGCTTCTGGCTTTCGAGGCGGCCAACGATATCGTCGTCAACATCGAGTTCGCGGACGAAGAGACGGCGCGCCAGAAGGTGCTGCTCGATCTGATTAGCGGGACCGGCAACTACGACCTGGTGATGCTGGGGTCGGACGGCGCGGTGCAGACCTTCAGCTATGCCGGCTATCTCGAGCCGCTGGACGGTTATCTGGCATCGGCGACCGACTACTTTGACCCTTCCGCAATTTACCCGCAGTTCTTAGAGGCCAACCGGGTCAATGGACAGCTCTGGGCCTTGCCCTACTACTCTTTCGGGGCTGGAGTCATCTATCGGCAGGACATCTTCGAGCGCTACGGCATCACCGCGTTCCCGACCACGACCGAGGAACTCGAGCAGGTGCTGCAGACGATCAAGGACGGCCTGGCGGCCGACGGCATTACGGACGTCTATCCGCTGACGATGCGCGGCGCACCCGGCGAAGAGCCAAGTCTGGACCTGACCGGCTTTGTCTATGCTTACGCGGGCCAACCGGCCTGGTTCGAAGGTGGCGCCGTCACCCCTGAAGAGATCCGCGAGACTGACGCCCGGCCGACATTTACCGGCGATTTCCGTCCGGGGTTCGAGACCTTTGTGCGCTGGTCGCAGGAATTCGGCCCGCCGGGCATCGCGACCCACACCTGGGTAGACATGATGAACCTCTATGGCGCTGGCAAGGCGGTTGTCCTGCTGCCTTCGGCGATCAATGGGTTCGCCGCACTCGGCGGCACCGAGAACGAGGATGTCCGCAACCATACCGCCTTTGCGCCCTCGCCGATCGGGCCCTCCGGCCAGCCGATCCAGAGTTTCTGGACCTTCTCGGTCGGCGTCTCGGCCTTTTCGGACAACAAGGACGCGGCCTACCGGACGCTGGCCTTCATGACCGGCGAGGCGGCGATGCAAGGCTTTGCCGAGACGATAGGCTGGCCCTATTCCACCTTCCCCTCGATCACAAACGGCCCGTTGCTGAGCGCGAAATGGCCAGCCGAGACGCTGGCGGCCGTCGAGGCGAGTTATGAGCAGGCCAATCCGCACTACTTCCCCTACATCCCCGAACTGAACGCCTTCATGGAGCAGATCGGGACTGCCGCTTCAGAGGCGATTTCGGGGACCAAGACCGTGGAAGAAGCGCTAGCGGACCTCCAGGGCTGGGCTGACGAGACGATGACGGCGGCCGGCTACTACGACAACTGACAGGCCCGGGGCGCCGCGTGTTGCGCGGCGCCCCGTCCGGAGGAGAGGGCATGCGTCCTGACTGGCGGTTTTGGTTCCTGGCTCCGATGACCATTGCGCTGGCGACCGTCGTTTTATTTCCCACCGGGTATCTTTTCTGGATGAGCACCCAGCGCTGGGTCATCACCAACCCGCCCCGCCGGTTTGCAGGGCTGGACAACTTCACCCGGCTTTTCGGGCGCGACGACTTCTGGCAAGCGATGAGCGTCACGGGCCTGTATCTGGTGCTGAGCACGGTGCTGATGGTCGCCCTGTCGCTCGGGCTCGCGCTTGCCCTTGCGGGGACTGGACGGGGCGTCTTGCGGGCGATCGTCGTGCTGCCGATGGTCATCCCTCCGGTCGTGGCGGGGTTCACATGGCGTTTCCTTCTGAACGGCGAGATCGGCTTTGTCGGCGCCTATCTGCTGCCGATGACCGGGCTGGACGTGAACTTGCTGGCCGAGCCGCGCGCCGCGCTCGTCTCGATCGTGATCGCCGACGTCTGGAGTCGGTTTCCCTTCATGTTCCTGATCTTCCTGGCGGCCTTGCAGTCGATCCCGCGCGACCTGTACGAAGCGGCCCGGATGGACGGGGCCAACCCGATCCACGAGTTCTTGTTCATCACGCTGCCGATGATGAGCGGTGCGATCTTCGTCGCGCTGCTCTTCCGGCTTGTCGATACGATCAACACCTTCGAACTCATCTACGTGATGACGAAGGGCGGGCCCGGCCGAGCGACGCAACTGCTGTCGCTTTTCGGCTGGGACATGACTTTTCAGGAGTATGACTTCGGCACCGCCGCGGCCCTTGGGGTCGTCATGCTGGTGATCGCGACCATCGGCGCCACATTGATGTTCCGCCGCTATCAGCGTTCCGAACGCGAGATGTCGCGATGAGCGGTGTTCCCTTGCGGCACAGCCGCCAGTTGCGGATCGGGCGCCAGGTATTCCTCGCCGCGGTCGTGGTCTTTATCGTGTTTCCGCTGGTCTGGCTCGCGCTTGCCTCGTTCAAGACGCGGGCGGGTGCGCTTGCAATGCCGCCCGAACTGATCTTCACCCCCAGTTTCGAAGCCTATACCAAGATATCGACTGGCGGCGTGGCGCAGGCTTTCGTCAACTCCTTCACCATAGCGGCGACCAATGTCGTGCTTTCGCTGCTTCTCGGGGTGCCGGCCGCCTATGCTCTGGCCCGGATGCGCGGCAAGTTGCAGGCGCATCTGAGCTTCTGGGTCCTGTCCATCCGTCTGGCCCCGCTGTTCGCGGTCATCCTGCCGCTTTATGTGCTGGTCTCGTCGGCGGGCCTGCTCGACACCCGCCTTGCCCTTGCCATGGCGCATCTGACGCTGACGCTGCCGCTGGCCGTCTGGCTGCTGATGACCTATTTCCGCTCGGTGCCGCGCGATCTGGACGAGGCGGCGATGCTGGACGGGGCAAGGCCACTGCAAATCCTGCTCATGGTCGTCGTGCCGCTCAGCCGCCCGATGCTGGCGGCGGTGGCGGTGATCGTCTTCATCTTTTCATGGAACGAATTCCTGCTGGCCTTCTTTCTGACATCGCGGGATGCCCAGACTGTGCCGGTCATGGTCGCGGGTCTTGCCGGGACCATGACCTTCGACTGGCCTCTGATCGCGGCCATTTCCGTCTGCTCGATGATCCCGGCGCTGATCTTCGTCAGTTTCGCACAGCGGCATATCGTGGCGGGCCTTGCCGCAGGGGCGGTGAAATGAGCGGTCAGATCGTCATAACCGGCGCGGCCGGCGGGATCGGAGCGGCGCTGGCCGATCATTTCCTGTCACGCGGCCGGGCGGTGGCGGGAATCGACATAGCGCCCTTTTCCGACCGGACCGCCGCCATGCCGGACTTTGTCGGCATACGGTCGGACATCACCGACGAGGCCGCGCTCGAGCGGGCCTTTGATGCCATCGCGGCGCGCGGGCCAATCTCGACCGTGATCGCAAATGCGGCGGTAACCGACCTGGCGCATAGCGACACGCTGTCGATGCTTTACGCGACCTGGTCCCGGGTGCTGCGGATCAACGTCGACGGTGCCTTCCTGACCGGGCGTGCTGCGGCACGGCGGATGGGCCGGGGCAACATCGTCTTCGTCACCTCTTCTCTGGCGATGCTGTCGCAGGCCAAGGCGAACGACGCGGCCTATTGCACATCGAAAGCTGCGGTAGAAATGCTGGCACGCGTCATGGCGCTGGAACTTGCGCCGATGGGGATCAATGTGAACACCCTCTATCCCAGTGCCGTTATCGACACCGGCTTCTTTGCGCATTGGTCCGCAGAGCAACGCCGGGTTCTGGCCCCGCCCACCATCCTGAACGGCGCGGCCTCCGCGTTGGCCGATCTGCCCCCCGGCGCCGTCACGGGGCGCTCGCTTGACCACGCCCGCTGGGAAAATGAGCGCGCCTACCGCTGTGAATGGGGCGCGGCATGACTGCCTGGCTCGACGCCCGAAGTGCGACGATGGAGGAGGTGCGGGACTTTGCCGCCAGGCATCCCTTTGCGATTCTGCCGGTCGGGTCCTTTGAACAGCACGGGCCGCACTTGCCGCTCGACACTGACAATATCATCGCCGGGGCCATGGCGATCCAGACGGCAAGCCGCAGCACGGGCCTTGTCCTGCCGGTGCTCAACATGGGCTATGCTTGGGTCTGGCAGAGCAAGCCCGGGACGCTGACTTTCCGTTTCGACACCTACATGGCAATGATCCGCGACCTTGCCGAAAGCCTCGATTCCTGGGGGATCAAGGCGGTCTTCGTCCTTTCGGGGCACGGCTCGAACCCCCAGCCGGTCAAGCATGCCATCCGCGAACTGATCCATGGCAAGCTCGGGATCAAGGTCCTGAACTCGCTTTACCTCGGCATCGGGGAAATGCGGGCCGAGGCAGAGTCACCTGCCTGGGCCGACGACCTGCATGCTGAAGAGATCGAAACCTCGCTCATGCTCGCCCTCGCCCCCGACCTTGTCCGGATGGAGCGTGCCGCCCCCGATTATCCGGACGTGCCTGCCGACTATGGCCGCTCAGAACTGTCGATGGGCCATATCATGCGGTCCGGCGTCTTCGGCGACCCGACGCGGGCCAGCGCCGAAAAGGGACGCCGCTGGCTCGACCTTGGCGCAACGCACAGCGCGCGGCTCTGGCTCGACTACCTGGGCAGGCAGGGACTTCTGGGTGATCGGCCATGACGGCCGGTTATGTCGGCATCGACATCGGAACATCGGCAGTCAAGGTCATCATCCAGGACGATCTTGGCCGCGCGATCGCCAAGACAAGCCGCGCCTACGCGACCATGTCGCCGCGGCCCGGCTGGTCGGAACAGGCGCCAGGCGACTGGTGGTCCGCGACCTGCGATGCCCTGCGCGAGGCTGTCGCGCAGGCCGGGGCAGAGATCCGGTCTGTGGGGCTGTCCGGGCAGCTCAACGGCTTCGTGCTCGTTGCGGAAAACGGCGAACCGCTGGCCCCCGCCACCATCTGGCTAGATCTTCGGGCCGAGGCGGAAGCAATTGAAATTGCCGCCACCGCTGACATCCTGGCGCTGACGGGCAACGAACTCAGTGCGATCTGCGTACTGCCCAAGCTCGCCTGGTTCCGACGGCATCGGCCCGACCTGCTCGACCGGGCCGCACGCATCCTGCTGGTAAAGGACTGGATCCTGAATCGCCTGACCGGAGAATTTGCGACCGACCCGTCCGACGCAGCCTCGACCGCCATGACCACGCCCGAGGGCCTCGCCTGGGAGCCGGAGATTCTCCGCCTTGTGGGCATCAACGCGGATCGGCTTCCCCCCATACTGCCTTCCACGGCGATCGGCGGGCGCGTCACGGCCTTGGCCGCAGTAGCCACGGGGCTCCCGTTTGGGACGCCCGTGGCCGTTGGCGTTGGCGACGTCACGGCGCTTGCGGTGGGATGCGGGGTCGTCGTTCCGGGGCGCGTCGCGATCACCTTGGGCACCGCCGGTCATGTCGTTGCGCAGGCGGCAGGTCAGGTTTCGACTGGCGGGTTGGGCCTTTGGCGCATCCCGCATGCGGTGCCGGGCAGCACGATCCTGCTCGGGCTGATCATGAGCGGCGGCCTAAGCCTTGACTGGTTGCGGCAGGTGCTGGGCCATGGTCAGGAGCCGCCGCCCTTCGCCGAACTGGAACGCCTCGCCGCCGTCGTTCCGGCAGGGTCGCACGGCGTGACCTTTCTTCCCTACCTTGAAGGATCGGCCACACCACATCGTCGCCCCGACGCACGGGGTGCATTCCTCGGCCTCTCGTCATCGCACCGCGCAGGCGACATGGTCCGCGCCGTCATGGAGGGGGTCGCATTCAACGCAGTCGAGTGCATCCGCGCCCTGGAAGCTGCGGGGACGGAAGTGAACGACATCCGAATCGCAGAGGGTGGGGCGCAATCGCCGCTCTGGTGCGCGATCATGGCCGAGGCAATCGGAAAACCAGTCAGCTTGGTGGCTGAGCGTGACACCTCAGCCGCAGGCGCCGCGCTTGTCGGCCGCGCCGCTCTCGAAGGCACCGCGCTCAGCTATGTTGCCGACCGGAACTGTGCCCTCCATTGCCGGTTTGAAGTGCCGGCTGAGAGATCTGGAATGCAGGCTGCCTATGAACTCTACGCGATGAGAGCATCGCGTAACCTTGCCTAAGTTGTGTCGTGCAAGCTGCGGGATTCTGCGCCTTCCGGGCCCCGGTGAAGAGGGTATTCAAGGTCGATATTCCCTTGGCCGAGCGTTCCGCCCGTGAGCACTAATCACCCGCGGCCGCGCCAAAACCGCCCGCCTGTCAGTCGACATTGCCTATTCCGTTGAATCTGTTGTATACTTCCCCCTGAGGTCGAGCTTCCCCTTCCCTTGAACAGACCGATCCCACGCGTCGGGTTCGCGGCGTTCCGGGCGCCGTAAAGCGGTTCGGGATCGCGGCCCTGATCTGCAATTCGGCCACCTGGCAGTCGAAGTCGCGGGCCATGACGCGCTCGCCAGGCAGCTTGAGGCAGCTCATTCTTGTTTCGACCAGGCTTTATCGGTGCCATCCGCTCCAGCGCCGCCGGATCGTGCGGCCGCGACGCCGGGTGGCGCGGAGGATTTCGGTCCCGGCATGGGCAGCCGGCGTTGTCTCCGGCCATGGGCGTGCGTTCTTGCGGGCGGGTATAACGGCGCTGGCGTCGCATGCGGCGACAGCAGCGTGGCAGGCGGGGGTGTCATCAGCGCCGTCAGCGCTGACCTTGGCGACAGGCCGGCTGACGGGATCTGGTTGCGCACTTCAGGCAGCATGGCGTGAAACGCTTGCCCACGATCGCGCGAAATCAGCGCCCATTCTCCGCGAAATCCGCATCGTCTAAGGTGGCTGCCGAGGATACCTTCAACAAGGTGCAGGCGAAAGGGCGACCCTGATGCGCCGTCAGTTTGACGATACCTTTAACAGGCTGCTGAAAAAGGTCTTTTGGAGTCGTTCGGCAGGAAAAATCTTCCTGTATGCGGCCATTTCATGCCGTCAAAGGGGAATTACCAACCGATCACAGAAG
>Ga0105044_10014898_pt1 | contig 10508 bp, 11 predicted proteins | sample MAT01_FD_78092 | JGI IMG/M metagenome (GOLD analysis project Ga0105044, IMG submission 78092) | Freshwater microbial communities from Lake Fryxell liftoff mats and glacier meltwater in Antarctica - MAT-01 | ecosystem: Environmental > Aquatic > Freshwater > Ice > Liftoff microbial mat | place... | reverse complement strand
GTGGCGAAATCCGCGCCAAAGAAGAACGCGGAGACCGTCGTGCCGAGCATGCCGAGGAGGTAAAAGACGTTCACCTTGAAGCTGCCCATCGCCGACTCCAGCCCATCGCCCAGCCACCACAGGTACCAGATGTAGAGCAGGGCAAAAAACCAGTCCGCGATCGGGCTGCCGACTTGCGGGATGAAGATGTAGGTGACCAGCCGCCAGACCTCGCCGGCGAGCACCGCGCGCGGCACGAGACGGAGGTTGTCCAGCAAGCCGGGATTCACCTTGTAGAGGATGAAGACGAGCGCATTGAAGCCCGCGACGATGCGCAGGAGGTTGGGAATGGCGAGATGGCCGAAGCGGGCTTCGGCGCGGTCGATCCACGTCATGAAGCCGCGACAGTCACGGAGCGTCCGGGAAAGGGAAAGGGGAAAGTCGAAAGCAGCGCCAAGGTGGGCGGAATGAAAATCCGCCCCACGTTTCTGCCGGCGTGGCGCGACTTTTCCACTTTCCCTTTCCGAGCGCCGCCCTAGCGTTCGCCTCCGTGTCCGCCGCCGACCTGAAAAAAACTCCGCTCCACGCCGAACACGTCCGCCTCGGCGCGCGGATGGTGGACTTTGGCGGCTGGTCCATGCCGGTGCAGTACAGCGGGATCATCGACGAGCACCATGCCGTGCGCGGCGGGCTCGGGATCTTTGACATCTCGCACATGGGCCAGTTTTTCGTGACCGGCGAGGCGGCCTGCGCCTGGCTGAATCGCCTGCTCACGAACAACGTCGAGCGGCTGGGCATCGGCGAGTGCCAGTACACCTTCCTGCTCAACGAACGCGGCGGCGTGATCGACGATCTGATCGTCTATCGGATCGCCGAAGAACGCTGGCTGCTGGTGGTGAACGCGGCCAAGATCGATGAGAATTTCGCCTGGATGCAGGCCCGGCTCCAGGGCGGGATCGACTTCATGGATGCGAGCGACGAGCACGCCGGCTTTGCCGTGCAGGGGCCGCGCTCGGCCCAGCTCTTCGACGCCTTTTTCGGCGGCCAGCACCGCCAGCCGGCGCGCAATGAAATCCTGCGCATCGACATCGACGGCGAGCCCTACTTCATCGCCCGCACCGGCTACACCGGCGAGGATGGCTTCGAGGTCTTCTGCGTCGCCGGGCGCGCCGTCCGCGCCTGGCGCGACATCCTGAGCCGCGGCGCGGCTTTCGGGATCAAGCCCTGCGGCCTCGGCGCACGCGACACCCTGCGCCTCGAGATGTGCTACCCGCTCAATGGCTCGGATCTCTCGCCCGAGACCACGCCGCTCGAAGCCGGGCTGAGCATTTTCGTGGACCTGAACAAGCCCGACTTCATCGGTCGCGCCGCCCTCGTGGCGCAGAAAGCGGAGGGCGTGAAGCGGCGTCTCGTCCCATTCAAGATGGCCGCGCCGAGCCCGCCGCCGCGCGCGCACTACGGCGTCTTCAAGGACGGCGTGCAGATCGCCGAGACGACCAGCGGCTCCCTCTCCCCCTCCCTCCAGACCGGCATCGGCCTGGCCTACGTGCCGACCGCCCTGGCGCGCGCTCAGGAGACGATCGAGATCGACATCCGCGGGCGACGCTTCCCGGCCACGATCGAAAAGAAGCCGCTGCGGAGAGCCACGGCGTAAGAATCTCGAATTAAGGTTCGCCCCCGGCATTTGTTCATTTGTAATCCGTAACCCATGAACGTCCCCGACGATCTCCACTACGCGACGACCCACGAATGGCTCCGCCAGGATGCTGGCACCGGCACGGTCGGCATCTCCGATCACGCCCAGCACGAACTCACCGATGTCGTCTTCGTGGAGCTCCCGAAAGTCGGCGCCACCGTGCAAGCGCGGCAGCAGGTCTGCGTGGTCGAGAGTGTGAAAGCGGCGAGCGACATCTACAGCCCCGTCTCCGGCACGATCGTCGCCGTGAACGACAAACTCACCGCCGCCCCGGCCCTGCTCAATACCGATCCCTATGGCGAAGGCTGGATCTATCAGCTCCGGCTCGAGGCGACCGGGGAGGTCGCCCAGCTCCACACGCCCGACCAGTATCGCGCGCAGCTCGCGGGCGCGTGACCCTGCACCGCGCCCCCATCCGCATCCCGGGCCCCACGGCGATCACGATGCTGAAGACCGCGGTCGCCCTCGTGCTCGCCGCGGCGTTTCCCCTCCCTGCCCGCGCCGACCTCGTCCTCGTGCAGCGCGTCGAAGGCGGCGGGCAATCCGGCGACCAGACCATCTACATCAAGGACGGCAAATCCCGCGCCGACCTCGCCGGCAGCCTGAGCCTCATCACCGATGCCGCGACCGGCGACGCCTTCACCCTGAAGCACGCCGAGCGGACCTTCATGAAGATCCCCGCCACCCAGAGCCAGGCGATGCTCGCCGAGCTGCGGAAGCAGCGCGGCGAGGCACCCCCGCCGCAGCTCCAGCCCACGGGGAAAAAGGAAAAGGTCGGCGAGTACGAGTGCGAGATCTTCACGGCCGACCTCGGCAAACTCACGGTCCAGTATTGGATTGCGCGCGATTTTCCCAACGCCGCCGCGATCCAGCAGCAACTCGCGGCCGCGCAGTCCGGCGCGCTCGCGCTCGCCTCGCAGGGGCTCATGCCCGACCCTGCGAGCTTCCCCGGCCTGACCCTGAAGACCGTGCTCGAGCTGAGCGGGAAAAAGGTGACCACCACCACCGTCTCGGTGCGCGAGACGCCCGTCGCCGCCACCCAGTTTGAGCTGCCGCGCACCTACAAGGAGACGGCCTCGCCGGAGCTGCAGTTCGTGCCCCAGTGAGCGCGGTCGTGCCCCCGCCGCTCATCCTCGCCTCCGCGTCGCCGCGGCGCCGCGACCTGCTGACCCGCGACGGCTACTGCTTCACCGTGGTGCCCGCCGCGGTGACGGAGATCGCGCCGCCGGACCTCACGCCGGCCGAAGTGACCCTCGCCAATGCCCGCCTGAAGGCGCAGCACGTCGCCGCGCGCCACGGCGGCGCGCTCGTGCTCGGGGTGGATACCGTGGTCGCCTTGGAGGGCGAGGTCTTTGGCAAACCGCGCGACCTCGCCGAAGCGCTCGCCATGCTCCGCCGCCTGAGTGGCCGCGTGCATGAAGTGTGGTCGAGCGGCTGGCTCGTGCGCGACACCGAGCAGACCGGCTTTTCGGAAGTCACGCGCGTCCGTTTCCGCCCGCTCGCCGAGCCCGCCCTGCGCGCCTACCTGGAGCGCATCGACCCGCTCGACAAGGCCGGCGCCTACGCCGCCCAGGACGATCGCGGCGAACTCATCGAGCACGTCGAAGGCTGCGTGGACAACGTCGTCGGCCTGCCCATGAAGGCGCTCGCCCGCGCCCTCCGGAGGTTCCCGGGCAAGGGCGGGGAGACGGGAAAGTAGTCAGTGTTCAGTGTTCAGTATTCAGTCCGCCACGCTACCGGTCTGACTTCTGACTTCTGACTTCTGACTTCTGACTTCTGAACACTGAACACTGAACGCTGAACCCTGAACCCTCCCCGCGCTCTTTCCTAAACTCCGCGCCCATGGACCTCCTCACCCTCGACCTCCCCGGCATCCCCAAAGTCGCCAGCGGCAAGGTGCGCGAAATCTTCGACCTCGGCGAACACCTGCTCCTCGTCGCCACCGATCGGATCAGCGCCTTCGACTGCATCCTGCCTGATCCCATCCCGGACAAGGGCGCGGTGCTCACCGCCATCTCCGCCTTCTGGTTCGAGCGTTTTGGCTTCGTGGAAAATCACGTCGTCGCGACCGAACTCCGCGATTTTCCCGCCGCGCTCCAACCCTTCGCCCCGCAGCTCGCCGGTCGGTCCATGGTCGTGAAAAAAGCCCGGCCCCTCGCCGTCGAGTGCGTCGTCCGCGGCTACCTCGCGGGCGGCGGCTGGAAGGAATACTGCGAGCGCCAGAGCATCTGCGGTCTCGCGCTGCCCGCCGGCCTCGTCCAGGCCGGGCGCCTGCCCGAGCCGCTCTTTACGCCCTCCACCAAAGCGGCGAGCGGCCACGACGAAAATATCTCGTGGGACGAATGCCGGCGCCTCGTCTGCGACGACGTCGCCACCCAGGTGCGCGCGCTCAGCCTCCGGCTCTATGAGGAAGGCCGCGCCTACGCCGCGACCCGCGGCCTCATCGTCGCGGATACGAAGTTCGAGTTTGGCCTGCTCGACGGGCGCGTGATCCTGATCGACGAATGCCTCACCCCCGACAGCTCCCGCTTCTGGCCGGCCGCGGAGTACCGCACCGGGATCAGCCCGCCGAGCTTCGACAAGCAATTCGTGCGCGACTACCTGGAGACGCTCGCCTGGCCCAAGACCCCGCCCGCGCCTGCGCTCCCGGCGGAAGTCATCGCCCGGACCAGCGCGAAGTACCGCGAAGCCTACGAACGCGTCACCGGGCGGGCGCTCGCGGCGTAAAAGACCACTCGCCAGCACGCCGTCTCGTGGCTAGAGGAACGGGCGCCTGACCACACCGCCGCCATGAAAAAGATCGAAGCCATCATCAAGCCCTTCAAGCTCGACGAAGTGAAAGAAGCCCTCACCGGGCTCGGCGTGGAAGGCATGACCGTCACCGAAGTGAAGGGCTTTGGCCGCCAAAAGGGCCACACCGAGATTTATCGCGGATCGGAGTACACCGTCGATTTCCTCCCCAAGGTGAAGCTCGAAGTCGTGGTCAGCGACAGCCTCTGCGAGCAAGCCGTGATGGCCATCGTCCGCGCGGCCAAGACCGGCAAAATCGGCGACGGCAAAGTCTTCATCCTGCCCGTCGAGCAAGCCATCCGCATCCGCACCGAGGAAGCCGGCGACCAGGCGGTATAGCCGCAAAGTGCGCGGGGAAGGTGGCACGGGGAAGGCGCGGAGACGCCCGCCGGCCATTCCACTTTCCACCTGCACTCTCCACTCCCGGTGCGCGACGCGATCGAAGACTTCATCCTCCACCTCGCGACGGAGCGCGGGCTCTCCGCGAACTACCAGCTCTCGACGCGCCTCTCCCTGGAGGGCTTCGCCCAATGGCTCGAGCGGCGGCGGACCGTCGAGCAAATCGGCGAAGCCGCGCTCCAGCAGTTGCTCCAGGCCGGCACCCCGCCGGCGGCACCGGTCTGCCCGCCGGATGCAGTCACCTCGCCGCTCATCACCGATTTCCTCGCGCACAAAAAGCGTACCGGCCTCTCCGCGGCGTCGATCAAGCTCGTCGTCGTCGCGCTCAAGATTTTCTTCCGCTGGCTCACCGCACGGAAACGCATCCCGCGCGATCCCGCGGAAGTTTTCCCCCTCCCGCGCATCGAACGCTACCTGCCCGAGACGCTCAATGAACTGCAAGTGGAGCGGCTGCTCGAGGGCATCGACCTCCAGGCGCCCCGCGGCCTGCGCGACCGCGCCATCCTCGAGCTGCTCTACGCCAGCGGCCTGCGGGTCTCTGAGCTGGTGAATGCGCGGCTGGAATTCCTCGACCTCGACCACCGCATGCTCCGGGTCGTGGGCAAAGGCAGCAAGACGCGCCTCGTGCCCGTCGGCCGCAAAGCCTGCGACGCCATCCAGGCCTACCTCCAGCGCGCCCGCCCCGCGCTGGTGAAGAAAAAGACCGGCAACGAAATCTTCCTCTCCGCCCGTGGGACCAGGCTCTCCACCGTGCGCATCTGGCAGATCGTGAAAGAGGCCGCGGCCCTCGCCGGCCTCGACACCAATGTCTATCCGCACCTGCTCCGGCATAGCTTTGCCACGCACCTGCTCGGCCACGGGGCCGATCTCCGCATCATCCAGGAGCTGCTCGGCCACGCCGACATCGCCACCACCCAGATCTACACCCACGTCGATCAGCGCCACCTCAAGAACATCCACCACCGCTTTCACCCGCGGGCCAGGTAGCGGGGGCACTCCCGGGGCGAATCCCGCCGTGAGAGCGGTGAAGCCAAGGCACCCTCGCCCCCAGTCTCTGCATCCTCGGGGCGAGGGCGCCCCGACTCCTATTGAGTCTCGCAAAACGGGTTTACGGCCCAAGGGGCCAATGGAGATCAGCCGGTGGCGCCAGCCACCGGACCGAGCATCTCATGAAGCACCGCCCCGGCTGGGGCGGCAGCACGGCGAGGTTCCAGCGCCCCTCCCGGGGCGCGTTCGCTCATCCCGGGATCCCGGTCGCTGGCGCCACCGGCTAATTTCCCGGCGCCCTCCGGGCGAAGAAAAGCCGCCACCACTTTCGCGAGATTCAAACAACGCGCCGCGGGTGTGACGCGCGCCGCCTCGCGGAAAAAAAGAACGCGCGACCCCGGGCGGGGTCGCGCGTTCGGGAGAGTGCGGCGGCTTTACTTCTTGGGCAGGCCGTCAAAGGCGGTGAGCACGTCCTTCGCATGCGTCTCGGTCGAAGCCTTGAGCATCGTCCAGGCGACCTTGCCGTCCTTGATCAGGAAGGATTGCCGCGCCGTGACCTTGCCCCGCATTTCCACCTGAAACGCCGCGGCGACCTTGCCCTCGGCGTCGGCGATCAGCCGGAAGGGAAACTTGTTTTTGTCGGAAAACTTCTTCTGCGCCTCGACCGGATCGATGCTCACGCCGAGCACCTGCACGCCCTTGGCCTGAAGGTCGGACCACGAGTCCCGCAGGCTGCAGCCCTGCTTGGTGCAGCCGCCGGTGTCCGCCTTCGGGTAGAAATAAACGAGCGTCGGGCCTTTGGCGTACACGTCTTTGAAGTTCACGGTCTTGCCGTCTTGATCGACGGCGCTGATGTCCGGCGCGGGCGCGCCGACGGCGAGCGGCTCGGCCTGGGAAGCGAGCGGCAGAAAGGTCAGGGAGAGGAGCGCGGTGAGGGTGGCTTTGAGGTTCATGATGGTGTGGTGCGGTGAGGAGTGGAGTCTTGGGAAGCCGGCACTCTGGAGCGAGCGCGGCATTCCACTAATCCCTCAAGCCCGGGGTCCATTAGCCCGCGCGACCGTTCAAGGCAGCGGCAGCCACTCCAGCACGCGCTGGATCTGCGCGTCCCAGTAGCCCCAGTCGTGCGCGCCCGGACCTTCCTCGTACGTCGCCTCCAGGTCCACACTCGCGAGGTGCGCGCGGAAGGCCCGGTTCTCGCCGAGCAGCGGATCCTCAGTGCCGCAGCAGAGATAGAGCGCGGGCCGCGGTGCCCCGGAGCCGCCGAGCGCCGCGGCGAGCTTCCAAAGATCGGCGTCGCCCGCCTGCAGCTCCGGACCAAAGATCCCCACCAGCTCCGCCCGGCTCAGGTGCGAACCCGGACGGCCCGCCTGGCGCAGGCGCCGCTCCACATCCACGGCCCCGGAGAGGCTCGCCGCCGCGGCGTAGCGTTCCGGGCGGGCGAGCGCGAGCCGCAGCGCCCCGTAGCCACCCATCGAGAGCCCGGCCGCAAAGCGCTCCTCCCGCGCCGTCGAGAGCGGGAAGAACCGTTCGCAAAGCAGCGGCAGCTCCTCGCTCACAAAGGTCCAGTAGTTCGCCCCGCTGGCCGTGTCCTGGTAAAAGCTGCGCCCCACGGCCGGCATCACCACCGCGAGATTCCGCGCCGCCGCATACCGCTCGATCGCGGTCCGGCGCATCCAGATGGTGTGATCGTCGGAGAGCCCGTGGAGCAGATAGAGCGTGGGATAAGTCGCGCGTTTCGTCCCGCCGCCCATGCCGATCTGAAAGGCGGTCGCCTGGGGAATCAGCACCTGCGCCGAGCAGGTGAGCCCGAGCACATCGGAGAAGAAATGGAAGTCGAGGAAGGCCACGGGGAGGGGGGCAGTACTCAGTATTCAGTGTTCAGTGTTCAGTGTTCACAAAGCGGAGACTGGAGGGCGCGCGGCCAGTCAATTCTGACTTCTGAAAACTGCCCTCTGAATACTGACTTCTGTCTGCTCCCCCGCCGCTCACTCCGCCCGATACTTCCCGTAGCCAAAGAAGCCGCGCGCCTTGATGAGCTCGACGACTTTCGGGGGCACCATCTGCTCCCACGAGTGGTCGGAGGTCGGGATGCGCTGGAGCACTTCGCGCGAGAAGATGTGCGAGTAGTCGGGGTTGAAATTGTCGAGCCCGACGAAGCTCCCCCGATCCTGCAGGTAGCCGTAGAGCTTCCGCAGTTCGGACGCGACCTCGACGCTGTCCACCGTCCGCGTCTGGCCGGAAGCGGGATCGCGGTAGGGATAGATGAAAAGCTTCAGGTCGTTTTTGAAGAGGCGGCCGAAGGACTCGAGGATGCCGCCGGGGAGCTGCGTGTAGTACTTCTCGTCGAAGATCTCGATGAGGCTCGGCACGCCCATGACGATGCCGATGCGCTCCCGGGTCCGCCACGCGAGATAGGCGGCGAGGCGATAGTATTCAAAGTAGTCCGAGATCAGCACCGTCATGCCGCCCGCCGCGAGGAGATCGGCCCGGGCGAGGAAATCGCGGCGGTCCACCTCGGCCCCACCGGCGAGCAGATTGCGCATCGTGATCTCGCCGAGGATGAGCACGTTTTTGCCCGTCACCGCGGGATCGGCCTGAAACTTGGCCAGCGCGCAATTGAGCATATCGACATTCACATGCGTGACCGGCCGGAAGCTGCCGCGCTCCACGAGCACGGGCCGCTTGTAGAGCACTTCGCTCGGCTGGAGCACGTCGCCCGCGGGACCAAACATCGCCACGCCGGAGAGACCGAGCTGCACGAGCTTCAGAGCCATGACGCGATTGTCCACCCGGCGAAACTCGATGCCGTTGAACTCGATCACGTCGATCTCGATCCGGGCCACGGTGAGCCCATCGAGCAGACTCTCGACGAGCAGCTCCGGCTCGTGGTGATAGAAGAACGCGCCGTAGAGGAGATTCACCCCGAGGATGCCGAGCGCCTCCTGCTGCAGCGAAGCCTCGGCGTCGAGCATCCGCATGTGCAGGGTGATCTGGCTGGCCTCGTCCCGCGGGTGCGACTGGTACTTTACTCCCATCCAGCCGTGGCACTCATTGCCGCCCTTGAAACTCCGGGCGACCACGGTGTCGGCAAAGGCAAAGAAGGCCGTGCTGTCGCCACGCGCGGCGTCGAGGCGCTCGATGTTCAGCTGCTGCTCGTGGTCGAGCATCGCCTGCAGGCGCGGTCGCGAGACGTAGCGCTCGGTCTGCCCGTAGATCGCGTCGCTCACCGTCATGTCGTAGGCCGACATCGACTTGGCGATCGTGCCCGCCGCCCCGCCCACGCGGAAGAACCACCGGACGACTTCCTGCCCGGCGCCGATCTCGGCAAAGGTCCCGTACCAGCGCGAGTCGAGATTGATCTGCAGGGCCTTTTGATGCGTGTTGAGCGTCTCTCGTTTCATCGTGGGAGCATGCTTAGCCGACGGTGCATCACGGGGCCAGCGGCGATGTGCCGAAGCCCGCGATTTCCGCTCCTCCGCCGGCCGGGCGCTCGCGGAGCCATGTGACATTTCACCCGTGGCCGGTGTAGTCTCCGCGCCGTGCAGCCCCTCACCGCCCAACTCACGGCCCGCCAGGATCTCTCCGCCGAAGACGTCGAGCAGGCCGTCGCGCAGCTCGTCGCGCGCTCAGTCCCCGACGCGGAGAAGGCCGCCTTTCTGCGCGCGTTGCGCGAAAAGGGCGAGACCGCCCTGGAGATCGCGGCCTTCGCCCGGGCCATGCTCACCCGCGCCATCGATCCCGGGCTCGATCCGGCGCGGCTGCCCGGCCCGATGCTCGACGTCTGCGGCACCGGCGGCGACAAACTCGATCTCTTCAATGTCTCGACCACGGCCATGTTTGTCCTTGCCGCTGGCGGCGCGTGCGTGGTGAAGCACGGCAACCGCGCCATCACCTCCCAGTGCGGCGGCGCCGATGTGCTCGAGGCCCTCGGCGTGCCCATCGACCTGCCGCCCGAAGCCCTCCGCCGCACCGTCGAGACCCACGGCCTCGGCTTCCTCTTCGCGCCCGCTTATCACCCGGCCTTCCAGGCCATCGGCCCCGTGCGCAAAGCCCTCGCCGCCGAGGGCCTGCCCACGATCTTCAATCTCCTCGGCCCGCTGCTCAATCCCGCCCGCCCCGCCAGCCAGCTCGTGGGCGTCTTTTCCCCCGCCCTGCTCCCCAAGTATGCCGAGGCGCTCGCCGCCCTCGACCGGACGCGCGCCTGGGCCGTGCATGGCAGCGGCATGGACGAACTCTCCCTCACCGGCCCCACCGAGGTCCGCGAAGTGCGCGCCGGCACGGTCTGCGAATTCACCATCGATCCGCGGACGCTCGATCTCCCGCTCTGCGCCGTCGAGGATCTGCGCGGCGGCGACCGCGCCACGAATGCCGCCATCCTCACCGCCATCCTCGACGGCCAGGAACGCGGCCCGCGGCGCGACCTCGTGCTCCTGAACGCCGCCGCCGGCTTTGTCATCACCGGCCTCGCCGGCGACCTCGCCGCCGGTCTCGAGCATGCCCGTGTGCAGCTCGCCAGCGGCCGCGCCCTCGCCCGCCTCCACGCGCTCCAGGGGCGGTGAACGCAACGCCGCGCGATGCGGAGATGACGCCGCACCCCGCCCGGCGCTACCGTGCGGGCATGTCTTCCCCGCGCCTGCTCGTCGGTCACGAATGGCTG
>Ga0105044_10014897_pt1 | contig 10508 bp, 7 predicted proteins | sample MAT01_FD_78092 | JGI IMG/M metagenome (GOLD analysis project Ga0105044, IMG submission 78092) | Freshwater microbial communities from Lake Fryxell liftoff mats and glacier meltwater in Antarctica - MAT-01 | ecosystem: Environmental > Aquatic > Freshwater > Ice > Liftoff microbial mat | place... | reverse complement strand
GAAGAGATTGAAGGTGTTGCGTCGCGCATTCTGGTGATGCTCGCAGGCCGACTCGCGGCGAGTGGTGACTACCGGACGCTGCGTCGCCTGATGACCGATCAACCGCACACCGTGCGCATCCGGTCGAGCGACGATCGGCTGCTTGCGTCGGCGTTGATGCAAGTGCCGACGGTGATTGGTGTGGAAGTGGGTGCAGCGGGGCTGATGGTGCGCGCGACTGACTATGCGTCCTTCGCCCGCGAGGTTGCGCCCGTCGCACAGCGCAGCAGTCTCACGCTGTATGAGGTCGAAGCAACCGACGAATCGCTGGAACATGTCTTCGCGTATCTGGTGGCCCGATGAGCGGGAATAGTGTGCCAGTGCAACTCGGGCGTGTGTCGTGGATTCGTACTGCGTTGGTACTTATGCGCCTTTCGTGGGCGCGGACGGTCTCGCCGGTGCTGCTGCTCTCGATGCTGGCGCTGGTACTGCTGCCGATGCTCTTCTCGCTGGTGTTCGCCTCGCGCGGCGCGCTTTCCGGTGACCCGGTCGCTTTTCTCATGCAGCGCTACGACACGCTGGTGTGTGCACTCGCGACGCCGGTGATCGCCCTGCTGCTTGGCACGAGCGCGTTCAGCGCCGAAGCCGAAGACGGCACATTGCTCTATCTCGTGACCACAACTACACCACGCTGGTGGATTGTGCTGGTGCGTGTGCTGTTTGCCGCACTGGGGACTGCCCTGTTATCCGCGGTTGCGGTGTGGGGTGCAGGGATAATTGCGACTGGTCTGCACGATCCCCAAGGCGTGACGCGCGCGTTCACAGCGGCGAGCGCGTTCGGCGGCGCTGCATACGGTGCGCTGTTCACAGCGCTTGCACTGCTCACGCGCCGCGCGCTCGTGGCTGGACTGGTGTACGTGCTGTTCTGGGAAGGCATTCTCAGCACCACATTCCCGGCGATTCACTACCTGAGTGTTCGGCAGTGGATGCTTGCGGTTGCGGGTGCGCTCACCGACGCGAATGAAAAGGCGATTACGCGCGGCCCGTCGGTCAGAGCGTCGCTGATTGGAGCGACGGTGCTTGTCGTCTGGGCGATTGTCGCCGGGGCGAGATCGCTGCGGCAGCCGCGGATTTCGCGGATCGGGACGTGAGCTGGACGCGCGGAAACGCGTTGCGATGGGAGGCGGTGGTCTGTGCCGACCGCCGGATCGTCAACTGACTTGGTACTGCCGATCTAACAAGAAACCTTTTCTCGCGGAGGCGCGGAGCAGCGGAGAACTGCACGGGGCGGCAACGTCGATACGCGACATGAAGATGTAGCTTTCGCACCGAGCCCCATTCATCTGTGCTTTTTGATGTTGCTGTTCTCCGTGGCTCCGCGCCTCCGCGAGAGATGCTGTTGCAGTTTGTTGCAGTTGCCGTTTGTTGCAGTTGCAGTTCGTAACCGTTCTCATCAGCAGTGCTACCGCGCGTGCATCGCCGCGCGAAGTTCGAGATCCGGAAGCGCCGTCCGCAGCACCGCATTCATCTGCTCGAGTCGTGCTGCCGCCGACCGTTCCGCGAGCAATCGCTGTCGCTGTTCGAGATCGACATCGATCATCGATGCGACCGCCCAGGCGAGTTGCGCGGGATCGTCAGGAAGTGTGGGCGCTTCCGACCCCGGATCGTCGTTGAGCGTGCGCACCGCCTTCACCACGCGACCGAAATGCGAGACGACATCGTCCGCGAGTACCGCGAGCATCACCGCGGACGCTGCGGTATCGTCCGGAACGAGCGTGACGTCGGCGACGAGATACGGTGTGTCGTCAGCGTGGATCTGACCGAGCGCAAATCGTTCGCGCCCGATCACCACAATATTCGCTCGGCCATCAGGGAGCATTTCAATATCGGTCACTTCCGCCACGCACCCCGCGCGTCCTGCTGGCAGGTCTCGCTCGGACGTGCCCGGAACTCCGCAGACGATTCCGAACCGCCGATCAGTCTCGCGCACGTCGGTAAGCAGCTGCCGGTAGCGCGGTTCGAAGAGGTGCAACGGAACGGAAACGCCCGGGAAGAGGACGAGGCCGAGTGGAAAGAGCGGGAGGCGCGCAGAGGTCATTGGGACTGAAACCTGGTGGGCGCCGCCGAGGTCGGCGGAACGAAGCGATCCGCTTTACGTCGTGGCGATGTGAGACAAAACCTTCTTCGGCGCCATGCCCGAGCGCAACCAGTGCAGTGATCGTCGCCGAGGCCGGGATACTCAGCAGCGTCTTCACCTGGTCCTGGGCGAAGCCGAGCCTTGGCGAGGTGTCGTGACCAAACTCTTTCGCGAGCAGCAACAGATACCCAATCGCGATGTTGGCCTGCGCGTTCCCCCAGTTTACACGGACTTCGGGCGTCATGCCGCCAAAAGTGCGCTTCAGCATGGCCATCGTGTCCGCGAAGTTGTCGGCGGGGAGGGCGGGGTTCACGAGCCCTGGACGTTTCAAAGGCAAACTCTGGCCGCCCTTCGGTCCCATTGCTCATTGCTATGATATTAAGTTATTAAAGAACTGTAGTCAGGCCAGACAGTGCACACGACCCACGCGTTCGCTACCGCCTCAATGCGGGTTCACATAGATTGACCAACCGAAGGTTGTTCTGATGGCGCCGTAGCCAAGTGGTAAGGCAGTGGACTGCAAATCCGCCATGCGTCGGTTCGACTCCGACCGGCGCCTCTGATTCGAGAAACGCCCCCGCCTGCTTGCAGGTCGGGGGTGTTTTGCTTGCCGCGGAATTGTCAGCGCACGAAGTCGCGACCCACAGTCATCCACACTACCCACGGTTCACTACCACCGCGCGACAAAGTCGTAGTTCGCGGCGCCACCCCGGGGATCGTACACCCGAATGACGGCGGTAAAGTTGTTGCGCGGATTGGGCTGTTGCACGACGTCGATCTCCCCGCGTCCGTCGCGGCGCACCAACTCCACGTCAACCAGACGACGTGGCAGACCATTGCCATCGATGTCGGAGTTCACGTTCGCGAGCCGCGCGCCGTTGCGCGTGATGTATTCGATGCGGCGACCCTGAATGCGGATCTCGACCAAGTCGTCCACGCGACCACTCCACCGGAGCACTCCATGCCCCGCGTTGCGATCGTCACGACCGCGGTCATCTCGGCTGCGGTCATCTCGGCCGCGGTCATCTCGGCCGCGGTCATCTCGGCCGCGGTCATCTCGACCCCGATCGTCACGACCGCGATCGTCACGACCGCGGATCAGGTCGCCATTGCGACTGTCACCGTCCCAATAGACCGCCAGACGATAGCGATCGGTACCGCCACGAATGTCCTGAATACGAATGACCGCCTGATATCCATTGCGCGCACTTGGCTGTTCAATTACGCCAACGTTTCCGCGTCCTTCTTCGACGTTGACGCGCAGTTCGCCAAAGGCACGCGGCAGCCCATTCGCCACGCGCACGCGGCTGGGGAGATTGGCATCGCGTCCCTGAGTGTTGACATCCCGACCGCGCACCACGATGAACACCTCGCGATCGACGGTGCCACTCCAGACGAACAACGCTTGATCGGGTGCGGCAAACGCCGCGTTGGGGACGGCGACGAGTAATGCGGTGATGGCGGGAAGGGCAACGATGGTCCGACGAAGCACAGACATGGTTCCTCCTGATGAAGAACTCCGGTGGGGCCCGCGCGAGACGCGGGTGGTCGCCATCGGTGTCTTGCATCAGTAGTGCCGCACGGTGCACGGAGCGCTGTGAGTCGCGGAGAGTCGCGTAACTGTATGTGCGGGCAGGCCATGCGACAAAAGCGGCGCTCTCGGCGCGCAACTTCACTCAGGGCATCTGTCTCTCGCGGCGGACAGTGGGACGTGCGCGCCGTCGGACAGGAGAATCCGGAATTTGGAGCGAGGCGGTGTTCGCGCCGCCGACTAAAAGCGCCAGCGCACCGAACCGGCGCTGATATCCACGTCTTTGCGTGTCACAAGCCAACCGCTCATCACGCCGACGGTCGCACCGGCCGCGACGTCACTCGCCCAGTGGTTCGCGCCATAGACACGCGACACGCCCACCAACGCGGCCGAACCGTACAGCAGCGGACCGACGTAACGCGCGGCCTTGGGCTTTCGCGCATGCAACGCATACGTCAACGCCGATGCAAAGGCGAAACTGCTCGACGTATGTCCTGACGGAAACGAGGTGCGACCAGCCGTCGTGAACCCACGACCAGCCGCGAAAACGCTGGGTGTCTTCTCATCGACAAATGGCCGTTGTCTGCCGAACGCTCCCTTCAGCAAACGCGTGGCAATTGAGCCGATGATCATCGCTTCACTGGTGCGAATACCAAGTTGCGTGATGGTCGCATCGTGCCTGAGGTAACCGGTGCCAAGCAGTGTTGCACTCGCTGCGATAAACCCCGCGCCCCCCACGAAATTGAGCACATCGGCGCCATTGCGAAGCGCCATCGACCGTTGCGGAGCCGGCGCACGCAGGCGGTGGGTGATCGGTCCGTCGAGTGGCCGGAGTGCGACGGTGGTACCGATTCCCAGCAGCGCAATCGAAAGCGCGGGGTGGCGCGCGAGCCGTCCGCGATGCGTTCTAGCGGTATCTGTCGCTGTCGCTGTCGGCGCGGCGGGTGGCGGAGAGTCTTGCGCACGTACGACACGAGTAACGAATACGCAGGAGAATGCGAGTGCGACAAGCATACCGCGATTGATCACCCGCCCGAGCGCAGGACTCAGCGTCGGAATCAAGAACGGCTTCAACGCCGGATTCAATCCACGATTCAACGCCGGATTCACGCTCACGCTACCAGTGGCGCGGCGTACAAAGGCGCCGCCACGAGCGCGGTCGCACCGCGCAGCCTCGGCGAGATGCCGGGTGGCTCCACGATGATCGGCGTCGCGGCCGACGACGCCGTCAGCGCACGCTCGCTGATCACTTGGCGAATGATCGGCTCGAGTCTATCCCACGCGTCGGTGATTTCACCGCCCACAATCACCCGCGCCGGATTGAGCGCGTTGATCACCATCGCAATACCGAGCCCCAGATAGCGCGCCGTCTCGTCAAGTGCATGGGCTGCGCGCGTGTCGCCACCCCGCGCACGCGAGATCACGTCGGCGATGGTGAGTCCGGTGTCGCGCAGCAGATCGCGCGTGTCGTCCGAAGCAAGTTCGCGCCCCAGATAGCGGGACAGCGTCGCGAGATTTGACGTATGCGCTTCCAGACAACCGCGATTGCCGCACAAGCAGCGAGGGCCGTTGATATCGAGCGGAATGTGTCCGAACTCGCCCGCTGTATGCGAATGACCACGCACCACCTGGCCGTTCACGACAATGCCGACACCAACGCCGTCCGAGACGGTGATGTACGCAAAATCGCTCCCCCCCTCGCCTCCGCGCTGTCCGAGCCAAGTGTGCGCCAGCGCGCAGGCGATCGGCGCATTCTCAATGTGCACCGTCAAACCCGTCGCGCGGGCAATGGCATCGCGCACATCCACATCGCGCCAGCCAAGCTGCGGTGAGTTGAGGATGCGCCCGGTGGTCTGATCGACCATGCCCGGGATAACGAGTCCGATGCCTTCGCAGCGTCCGCTGGCTTTGTGGTCGTGCAACAACCGCTCGATGCGCGCGACGATGGTCTCAACGAACAGCGCGGGCTCGACGACCGTATCGAACGACTCGGTGGCGACCGCGTTTCCGGCGAAATCGCCGAGCATGACGAAGGTTCGGCTGAAGCGAACGTCGATGGCGATGACGAGTCGGTCGCGGGTGCGTACGAAGAGCATCTTCGGCTTGCGACCGCGTGGCGCGTCGACCGTTTCCCCTTCGTAGATGGCCTCTTCGCCCAGCAGTTCGTCGACCAGCGACGTGACCATCCCTCGCCCGATGAGCATCTGGCGCGCGAGGTCGGCGCGCGAGACCGGTTGATGGTCGCGGACGAGGTTGAGGAGGATCTGCCGGTTGATCGCGCGGGGCGTCGAACGAGTGGCCCGGACGAACCGACGGGTGTCGATTTTGCGCACGGAGAGAACGAGGAGCTGGGCGGGAGGCAGGGAGGTTGGTCGAGCTCCGATATTGCGGCCGGACTGCTATCAAGGTACTCTCCGGCGGGATTTGTTTCTAGCGCGAACAAAAGATGATGCGCCGCCCCGCCCTCCTGAATTTGGCGCTTTGGAGACCGTTTGTCCGACCGCACCGCCAGCCGCCTCTCCCCGGACCGCTTCTTCGACTCCGACCCGTCGGTGCGGCGAACTGCGCGCGCGCTTTATGAAGAGACGGCAACCCTGCCGCTGATCTGTCCTCACGGTCACGTCGATCCAGCACTTCTGGCCGAGAATCGGTCGTTCCCGGAGCCGACGGCGCTGTTGATAACCCCGGATCACTACATCTTCCGGATGCTCTACTCCCGGGGGCTGTCCCTGGAGTCGCTGGGAATCCCCACCCTCGACGGCGCGGCCGTCGAAGCGGACCCGCGACGCATCTGGCAGCTATTCGCCGAGCACTCCTACCTATTCCTTGGCACGCCGACTGGGGTGTGGTTGGAGCATGAGTTGGGCGAAGTGTTTGGCATCGACACGCCGCTCAACGGCGGAACGGCGCAATCGGTCTATGACGCTATCAATGAACGGCTGGCGTCTCCCGAGTATCTCCCGCGCGCGCTATTCGAGCGGTTCCGGATCGAGCTGCTCGCAACCACCGACGCCGCAACGGACCCGCTGACACACCATCAGACCATTCGCGATAGCGGTTGGGCCGGACGCGTGGTTCCGACCTTCCGACCGGACGCACTGTTCCGGATATCGCTGCCCGGGTGGCGCACTGAGCTCAAGGCGCTCGAGGCATGTGTCAATCGCGAGCTGACGTCGTATGAGGTGTTTCGCGAGGCATTGGCCAAACGTCGCGCGTTCTTCAAGACGATGGGCGCGACATCGACCGATCACGCTGTTGTGGAGCCGTACACCGAGTGGCTCGCCGACGCGACGGTCGCCGCGTTGTACCAGAAGGCACGCAGTGGCACAGCAACGGCCATGGACCAGAAAGCGTTCGAAGCACATTTGCTCATCGAAATGGCACGCCAGTCTGTTGACGATGGGCTGGTGATGCAGCTGCATCCGGGTTCGTTGCGCGATCATAACGCCAGTATTCAGGCCCGTTTTGGCGCCGACAAGGGCGCCGATATTCCCGTGGCGACCGAGTACACGCGCAACCTGCGGAACCTGCTCGATCGGCACGGAAACGACCCACGCCTCACGCTCATTCTTTTTACGCTCGACGAATCGACTTACGCGCGCGAACTCGCACCGCTTGCCGGACACTATCCGGCGGTGCGACTTGGTCCACCGTGGTGGTTCCACGATTCCGTTCAGGGGATGATCCGTTTCCGCGAGAACACGACCGAAACGGCTGGACTGTGGAACACGGCCGGTTTCAACGATGATACGCGCGCGTTCTGCTCCATTCCGGCGCGTCACGATCTCAATAGGCGGGTCGACGCCAACTGGCTGGCGCGGCTTGTCGCCAAGCACATCGTTTCGCTCGACGACGCGCGAGTGATGGCCCACGCGGCCGCGTACGGGCTGGTGCGTGATACGTATCGGCTGAACGGCGGTGCGCAGGCGCATGGGCCTTCACCATCGATCGCGCTGAGTGATGCCACGGGCGCAGTCAGTGGAGCTGCGTCGTGACCGCCGTTCCGTATGAAGCGCCGGTCGCCGTTCGCGTCCATGATGACGACGATGTGGCTGTTGCGTTGCGTCCACTGGAAGCTGGTGAACGCGTCATCGTCGGTTCGTACACCGTCACCACCACCGAAGCGATCGGTGCAGGGCACAAGATCGCCTTGCACGCCTTGGATGTTGACGAATCGGTGCACAAGTACGGTGTGCCAATCGGTCGCGTGACGGCGCCCATCGCTGCGGGCGCCTGGGTCCACTCGCACAATCTCGCCACGCGCCTCACCGGCGCTGCAGCCTATGTGCGGCATGCGCACGCGAGCGGTGCGACGCAAGAAGCACCCACTTCGATCCCGTCTTTCGACGGCTATCGTCGCGCGGATGGCCGTGTCGCAACGCGCAATGAAATCTGGGTGCTCAACACCGTCGGCTGCGTGAACACTGCGGCCGAACGCATCGCTCGCGCCGCATCCGAACGATTCGCTGGTCGCATCGACGGCATCCACGCCTTCGCCCACCCGTACGGTTGCAGCCAGCTTGGCGACGATCTCAAGCACACACAGGCGGTACTGGGCGGACTACTGCGCAATCCGAATGCCGGCGGAGCGCTCGTGCTCGGACTCGGCTGCGAGAACAATCAGTTGCCGGCGTTTCTGCGAGCGGCTGCGCCGAGTGATTCGACACGCGTGCGTTCGTTCAACACACAGGACGTGCAGGACGAAATCGAGGCCGGGGTCCAGGCGATCGGTGAGCTGGTCGATCGGCTCGCGGAGGACAGGCGTGAGCCCGTTCCTGCGTCGGCGCTGGTGCTCGGTCACAAGTGCGGCGGCTCCGACGGATTCAGTGGACTGTCGGCCAACCCGCTCCTGGGCCGACTCGCAGACCGGGTGACGTCGTTCGGCGGCACAGTGGTGCTGACGGAAGTGCCGGAGATGTTTGGCGCTGAGCAGGTGCTGTTAAACCGCACCGTGAGCGACGAAGTGTTTGACGACGTGACCAGGATGATCGACGATTTCAAAGCGTACTTCGTGCGTCATGATCAACCGGTGTACGAGAATCCCTCGCCGGGGAACAAGGCGGGTGGGCTCACCACACTCGAAGAGAAGTCGCATGGCGCCATTCAGAAAGGCGGGCGCGCGCCAGTGACCGGTGTGCTGCGCTACGGGCAGCCGGTGGAGGGTGGCGGTTTGCGGCTGCTCGAGGCGCCAGGAAACGATGGTGTGTCATCAACGGCAATGATTGCGAGTGGGGCAACGATGCTGCTGTTCACGACCGGCCGCGGCACGCCACTCGGGTTTCCTGTGCCGACGCTCAAGGTTTCGTCAAATAGCGATATCGCGAAGCGCAAACCGCACTGGATCGACTTTGATGCGGGTGGGGTGCTCACTGGCGAGAGGTCGATGGAGGCGTTGACCGACGATCTGCTCGCACTCGTGTTGGATGTCGCGAGTGGACGCACGATGGCGCGCAACGAAGAGCATGGCTATCGCGAGATTGCGATTTGGAAGCACGGCGTCACGCTCTGAGATTGCGCTGAGATGACCAGTCGTCGCGCGCTCTCTCTGTCTGTCGTGGCCGATCTCGATGTCGCCCGCGGGACTTCCCCTCAAGTGGTGCCATCGCTGCAAAAGCTGCCGGAGCGCGCGGTGCAGTTCGGCACCGGTGCATTTCTGCGTGGCTTCGTTGACGTGTTCATTGATCAGGCCAATCGACGCGGTCAGTTTCTGGGGCGCCTTGTCGCGGTGGGCTCCACTGGCAGCGGGCGTGATCGCGCATTTGGTGATCAGGATGGACTCTACACGCTGATCGTCGCCGGTGTGCGTGACGGCATGGTCGTGAATGAGAGGCGCATCATTCAATCGGTGAGTCGTGCTGTTTCCGCGTCGTCACACTGGGGCAAGGTGCTGGAGATTGCGCGCGACTCTGAGGTGCGTGTTGTGTTCTCGAACACGACTGAGGCTGGCATTGCGCTCGATGAACGCGACCGAGATGTGGATGCGCTGCCGAATTCGTATCCTGCCAAGCTGGCCCGATTTCTGCTCGAGCGCGCGATCACGTTCGCGTACGCACCGAGTGCCGGCGTTGTGGTACTGCCCTGTGAACTGATCGAGGACAACGGCACCAAGCTCGAAGCATTGGTGCGTGAACAGGCAACGCGATGGCAGCTCGGCGAGATGTTTGACGCTTGGCTATCGAGTGCCGTGCGATTTTGCAACACCCTGGTCGATCGCATTGTGCCGGGTACACCTGACCCGGCCGAACATGCGCGCATCAGTTCGGAATTGGGTTACGACGACGCGCTGCTGACCGTCGCAGAGCCGTACGCGCTCTTTGCGATAGAAGGTGATAGTGCGCTCGCCGAGCGGTTGGGGTTTGTCGACCCCGATGGCGTGATTCGCATCGTGCCGGATATCCGTCCGTATCGCGAGCGTAAGGTGCGCCTGCTCAATGGCACGCATACGGCGATGGCGGCGCTCGGGTTGCTGTCGGGCATGAGCACCGTGTTCGAGGCCATGAATTCGCCCGCGCTTGCGCCGCTGTTGCAGCAGCTGGCGAGACAGGATATCGCGCCGATGCTCGATGTGCCGGAGGCCGCAGCGTTCGCGGAAACAGTCTTGCAGCGGTTCGCGAATCCGGAGGTGCGCCATCGGCTGACAGACATCGCATCACAAGGAACGCTCAAGTGGAAGGTGCGGTTGTTGCCGATGCTTCGTCGTCACGCTGAAGCATCGAACGTGCTCCCGGCGTCGCTGGTGCTCGCGCTTGCTGCACAATTGTATCTGTCCCATCCCGCCGAGCGCTCGCGTCGTGCTGCGGTAGGTGTGGCTGCGTTCACTGACGACAACGGTGAGTTGGTGTACACGCATTGGCTTTCAAG
>Ga0105044_10014896_pt1 | contig 10508 bp, 10 predicted proteins | sample MAT01_FD_78092 | JGI IMG/M metagenome (GOLD analysis project Ga0105044, IMG submission 78092) | Freshwater microbial communities from Lake Fryxell liftoff mats and glacier meltwater in Antarctica - MAT-01 | ecosystem: Environmental > Aquatic > Freshwater > Ice > Liftoff microbial mat | place... | reverse complement strand
CGGCAATCAGCCGAGCAGCCCGGCAACCCAGCGGAACAGGCCGAGATGACCAAGATCGTTCCAGGTTGCGAAGACAAATAGCGCTAGAATCAACGCCAAGCCCGCCTTCATGCCGTATTCCTGGGCCCGCGGCGGCAGCGGGCGCCCACGGATCGCCTCGGCCAGGTAGAACAGCAGGTGGCCGCCATCGAGGATGGGAATCGGGAACAGGTTGATCAGGGCCAGGTTCACCGACAGCACGGCGATGAACGACACCAGGCTGGCAAGGCCGAGTTGCGCTACCTGGCCGGAGAGCTGGGCAATGCGCAAAGGTCCGCCGAGGTCCTCGGTGCCGCGCTGGGCTGTGATCATCTGCCAGAGCCCGACCAGCGTCTGCGCCGACACGTCCCAGGTTCTGACCACGCCGCCGACCATGGCGGCACCAAGGCCGACCGGCTCGAACACCACCGGTGGCGCGGCGCTGCGCACGCCAAGCATGCCGACCTGGTTGGCACCGGTGCCGCGCGTGTCGACCGTGGCCGCCAGCGCCAGCTCGCTGCCGTCGCGCTGCACGCGCAGCCGGATGGTTCGGCCCGGGGCAACCGAGACGATGCGCTGGAGGTCGCCGAAGGTGACGATTGCCGTGTCGTCGATCGCCACGATGCGGTCACCGCGTTGCACCCCGGCCCTGGCCGCCGCGGAATTGGCCACCACCTCGCCGATCAGTGCCGGCGGGTCGGCGACTTCAGGCAGCACCGGCTTGCCCATAACCGCAAACAACCCGGCGAACAGCACCGCTGCCAGCAGGAAATTGGCCAGCGGCCCGGCCGCGACCACGAAGGCGCGGGCGGCGACCTGTTTCTCGTGGAAGGTGCGGCCCTCGATCCATAGTGCCTTGACATCGGAGGAGGCATCCTCGGGCCGTTCCTGGCCGTGCAGCTTCACGTAGCCGCCGAGCGGCAGCCAGGCCAGCTTCCAAACCGTGCCCTTGCTATCGGTCCAGCTGGCGATTGCGCGGCCAAAGCCGATGGAAAATGTTTCGACATGCACGCCGCACCAGCGCGCGGCGAGGTAGTGACCCATTTCGTGGATGAACACGAGCACCCCCAGCACCACAATAAAGGCGATGATGGAGTCGAACGGCGAGGGCACGAGGTCGAACACGGCGGCTCCCTTGGCAGCCCGGCAACGGCCGGCAGGTGCCAAATGGCGCTTCTACCGCCTGCTGCCTACTGAAATCTTCGCAACGCACACCCCACGCCGCACGTCGCACCGCGTTCGGGCTTACGCCGCGCTGCGGGTGCCAATGCGGGAGATGGCGGCACGGCGGGCGGCAGCGTCGAGCGCCAGCACCGCCTCCAGCGAGCCGGCGGGCGGGGCGCCGAGGTCCAGCATCACCTGTTCCACCACGGCCGCGATGTCGAGGAAGCCGATGCGGCGGGCGAGAAAGGCCTCCACCGCCACCTCGTTAGCCGCACTCATGATGGCCGGTGCCCCTCCGCCGGCGGCCAGCGCCTCGCGGGCCAGGCGCAGCGCGGGGAACCGCTCGGTGTCGGGCAGAGAGAAATCCAGCCGGCCGATGGCGGCAAGGTCGAGGCGCGGGGCATGGGTGGCGATGCGCCCGGGCCAGGCCAGGGTGTGAGCGATCGGCACGCGCATGTCGGGGCTGCCGAGTTGGGCCAGTACGCTGCCGTCGCTGTAGTGGACCAAGCCGTGGATCACCGATTGCGGGTGCAGCAGGACCTCGATGCGTTCACTCGGCAGATCGAACAATCTGGCAGCTTCAATCACTTCCAGCGCCTTGTTCATCATGGTGGCACTGTCGATACTGATCTTGGCGCCCATCGACCACACCGGGTGGCGCAGCGCCGCCTCGGGCTGTGCGCGCGCCATCTCGTCGCGGCTCGCGGTACGGAAGGGGCCGCCGGAAGCGGTGAGCACGATCTTCTCGATGCTACCGTGGTTGCCGTCAGCCATCGACTGGAAGATGGCGTTGTGCTCGGAATCGACCGGCAAAAGCGTGGCTCCATGGGCGCGCACGGCAGCGAGCATGACCTCGCCGGCGCAAACCAGCGCCTCTTTGTTGGCCAGTGCCACCACGCCGCCGCCGCGGATGGCGGCCAGGGTTGGTGGCAGACCGGCAGCGCCAGTGATCGCGGCCATCGTCCAGTCGGCACCCAGCGCTGCAGCGGCAACGATGGCCTCGGCGCCCGCTTCGGCGCGGATGGCGGTGCCGGCCAGTGCGGCACGCAGCTCGGCAAGACCGGCAGGGTCGGCCAGCACTGCAACTTCGGCGCCGAACTGGCGGGCCTGGGCGGCAAGCAGGGCTGCGTTGCGCCCCGCAACCAGGGCACGCATGCGATAGAGGTCCGGTGATGCTGCCAGAAGATCAAGGGTTTGCGTGCCGACACTGCCGGTGCTGCCGAGCACTGAGACACTACGCGGTCCTGTCATTGCCTCGACCTCATCGCCACAACTCCACGCCCGGGCCAAGTGCCAGCGCCAGCAGCACCGCCACCGGCGCGGCGGCCAGCACGCCATCGAGGCGGTCGAACACGCCGCCATGGCCGGGGATCAGGCGGCTGGAATCCTTCACCCCGAAATGCCGCTTCAAGCCGCTTTCCAGCAAATCGCCAAGCTGCGACGCGACCGACAGCAACGCCGCCACGACCAGCGCATGCAACAGCGGGCCTGGTGCCGCGACGCGTGTGACCAACAGGCCGATCACCATCGCACACAGCAGCCCGCCGATAGCGCCCGCCCAGGTCTTGCCGGGCGAGATCGCCGGGGCCAGCTTCGGCCCGCCAAGCAGCCGGCCAAAGACATAGGCCCCGATATCGCTCGACCAGACCACCACCAGCAGAAACAGCACGTCGACCAGCCCGGCCACGGGATCGCTGCGCAGCCAGTACAGCGACCCGGCCCCGATCAACAGATAGAGCCAGCCGCCCAGCAGGGTCAGCGTCGGCAGATGGCCGGGCTTCAGCCGCCATAGTCGCCACCATTCCCACAACAGCGCTGCGGTGGCCGTCAGCACCAAGCCGATCCACGGCCAACCGCCAAGGAAAAGACCCGCCAACGTCACCGGGAGCAACACCGCCGCCGAGGCGACGCGCAGACGCAGGTCGGACCAGCGCGAGGAGGCGCCGGTTGCAGCTTGGGGCATGTCAGCCAGGGCGGGCACCGAATCGTCGCTCCCGCCGGTTGAACTCGGCCAGCGCCTCGGCGAAATGCTCAGCGCCGAAATCGGGCCATAGCACGTCGAGGAACAACAGCTCGGCATAGGCCGATTGCCACAGCAGGAAGTTCGACAAGCGCTGCTCGCCGGAAGTGCGGATGATCAGGTCGGGATCGGGAATGCCGGCGGTGGAAAGCTGCCCAGCGAAGGCCATTTCGTCGAGCGCGGAGGGATCGAGCGTACCGGCGAGCGCTGCCTCGGCCACCGCACGGGCGGCGGCGACGATCTCGGCGCGGCCGCCATAGGACAGCGCCACCACAAGATTGAGCCTCGCGTTGGCGGCGGTGCGCTTTTCGGCGGCGGCCAGCTCAGCCTGAATGTCGGGGTCGAAACGGGTGCGGTCGCCGATCACCCGCAAACGCACGCCGTGTTCATCCAGTTCGGCCACTTCATTGCGCAGGAAATGACGCAGCAGGCCGGTGAGGTCGGTGACCTCGGCGGCGGGGCGGCGCCAGTTCTCGCTGCTGAAGGCGTAAAGGGTGAGACAGGCAATGCCGGCCTCCATGGTGGCGCGGATGGTGCGGCGCAGCGCCTCGACGCCGGCGCGATGTCCGGCAACGCGCGGCAGACTGCGGCGGGCAGCCCAGCGGCCGTTGCCGTCCATGATGATGGCCACGTGCGATGGCACCAAAACTGCCTCGCGCGCCGCAGGATTGGGGCCGGCAGCGTCCGCATCGCTCAGCCCGACCTTGAGGGGGGTGCGCAGGGCCATCGATCGCGCCTCAGACCTGCTTTATCTCGCGGTCTTTGTCACCCAGCACATCGTCGATTTTTTTCACATATTGGTCGGTCAGTTTCTGCACCTCGTCCGACCAGCGTTTCTCATCGTCCTTGCTGATGGTGGACTTCTTCTCCAGCGCCTTGATCTGCTCCATGCCGTCGCGCCGAACCCCGCGCACCGCGATTTTGCCGCCTTCGGCGTATTTATGCGCGGCCTTGGACAATTCGGCGCGGCGTTCGCCGGTCAGCATCGGAATCGGTACGCGCACCAGTTGGCCGTCGTTGGCCGGGTTGAGACCAAGGCCCGCGTCGCGGATTGCCTTGACCACGTTGTTGACCAGGGTGCGGTCCCAGACCTGCACGGTAAGCATGCGCGCCTCGGGCACCGCGATGGTGCCGACCTGCGGCAGCGGCACCTCGCTGCCATAAGCCTCGACGCGGATCGGTTCCAGCAGGGCGGGGCTGGCGCGGCCAGTACGCAGGCCGGCAAACTCGCGGCGCAGCGTTTCCATGGTGCTGTCCATGCGCCGGGCCAAATCCTGTTTAAGATCGTTGAGATCGGTTGCCATGCCATTCTCCTCGCGGAATGCCCGCCGCTGCCTGCCGGCCCGGCTTCACCAAAAGCCCCGGGGAGCCCATCATATCAGTCTGCTACCCCGGCACCATGCTGTAACACCGCTTCCCGCGGGTGCACCAGTGGGCCGGGATGCCGGTCAAGCAGGATCGCGGATGGTGGTGAACCGGCCTTCGCCGCGCATCACAGCAGCAAAGGCACCCGGGGCGCGGATGTTGAAGATGACGATCGGCACGCCGTTCTCGCGCGCCAGGCTAATTGCAGCCGCGTCCATGAACTTGAGGTCGCGCGACAGCACGTCATGGTAGCTCAGCCGGTCGAAGCGTTCGGCATCGGGTTCCTTGCGCGGGTCGGCGGCGTAGACGCCGTCGACTTGGGTCCCCTTCAACAGTGCATTGCAGCCCATCTCGACGGCGCGCAAGGCGGCACCGGTATCGGTGGTGAAGAACGGGTTGCCGGTGCCGGCGGCGAAGATAACCACCCTGCCCTTTTCCATGTGACGCATGGCGCGGCGGCGGATATAGGGCTCGCAGACGGTCGCCATGGGGATGGCCGACTGCACGCGCGTTGCCACCCCGATCTTTTCCAGCGCTGCCTGCATGGCCAATGCGTTCATCACAGTGGCGAGCATGCCCATATAGTGCGCTTGGGCTGCGTCCATGCCCTGGGCCGCGCCCGAGATGCCGCGGAAAATATTACCGCCGCCGATCACCAGGCAAACCTCGGCGCCAAGTGCTACGACGTCGCCGATGTCTTCGGCGATGGCAATCACGGTTTCGTTGTCCAGGCCGAACTCGCGCTTGCCCATCAGTGCCTCGCCGGAGATCTTGAGCAGCACGCGTTTGTAGACGAGGGGCTGGCTCATCGGAATCCTGATTTGGGGCGAGCGAATCGGCGCGGCGCACGGTAGTGGGCGCCGACAAGGGGAGCAAGACAGGGGGTTGGACCCGAGCCATGCGATGTCTCGGCATCCTCGGCGTCCGCAGCCTGACCAACGAAGGCGGCCGGGGTGGAAGGCCCCCGACCTGATGCCGGCTTGCGGGCCGTCAGCCCACGCCGGCCGCGGCCTTCACCTCGGCGGCAAAGTCGCCCGCAGCCTTCTCGATGCCCTCGCCAAGATGGAAGCGGGCAAAGCCCCGCAGCTCGGCACCGGCCTTCTTGACGACCGCCTTCACCCGGCTCTCGCCGTCATGCACCCAGACCTGCTCCAGCAGCACCACTTCCTCGTAGTATTTGCGGATGCGGCCTTCGACCATCTTCTCGATGATGTTCTCGGGCTTTCCGGAAGCGCGGGCCTGATCGGACAGCACCGCGCGCTCGCGCTCCAGTGCCGCCGGGTCGACGGCACTGGTGTCCAGCGCCTCCGGCCGGGTGGCGGCAACGTGCATGCCGATTTGGCGGCCGAGCAGCTCCAGGGTCGCGGACTCGCCGGGGCCCTCGATGGCGGCGAGCACGCCGATCTTGCCCAAGCCGGGCTTGACCGCCGAATGCATGTAGGTGGCGACCACGCCCTGGCTCACGTTCAACACGCAAACGCGGCGAATGTTCATGTTCTCGCCGATGGTGGCAACCAGGTGGGTCAGTTCCTCGCCCACCGTACGGCCGGTGCCGGGATAGGCGGCGGCCTTGATTGCCTCGATATCCTCACCCACCGCCAGCGCCACCTTTGCCACCTCGGCGACGAAGGCCTGGAAAGTTTCGTTGCGGGCGACGAAGTCGGTCTCGGCGTTCACCTCGACCATGGCGCCACGGTTGGCAGTGGAGATGACGCCCACCAAGCCCTCAGCAGCCACGCGGCCGGCTTTCTTGGCAGCGGCGGATAGGCCCTTCGTGCGCAGCCAGTCGATCGCGCCCTCCATGTCGCCACCGTTCTCAACCAGCGCCTTCTTGCAGTCCATCATGCCGGCGCCGGTGCGCTCGCGCAGATCCTTGACGAGGGCTGCGGTGATCTCGGTCATGGCTCAGTCTCCCTGATCTTGTGGGCAGGTGGTCGGTAGGGGCCGCGCACGGGCGGCGCTATGCGCGCGCGAGCATGGCGCCGCCCGGCTGGGTGGTCAGGCGGCAGGCTGTTCGCCGGTCTCGACCGCCACGTCCGGCATGGCCTCGATCGGCAGGTCCTCGGCGGCGCCGATGTCACGGCCCGAGGCCATCATCTCGGCACTGATGCCATCCAGCACGGCGCCGGCGGCGAGGTCGCAGTAAAGAGTGATGGCACGGATCGCGTCGTCGTTGCCCGGGATCGGGTAGGTCACGCCGCGCGGGTCGGAATTGCTGTCGAGCACGGCGATCACCGGGATGCCGAGCTTGGTGGCTTCCTCGACCGCGAGTTTTTCCTTGTTGGTGTCGATGATGAACAGGATGTCGGGCAGGCCACCCATCTCCTTGATGCCGCCCAGCGAGCGCTCAAGCTTCTCGCGGTCGCGGGTCATGTCGAGCACCTCTTTCTTGGTGAGGCCCTCGATGCCGACGCCGAGTTGCTCCTCCATCTGGCGCAGGCGCTTGATGCTGCCGGTGATGGTCTTCCAGTTGGTCAGCATGCCGCCCAGCCAGCGGTGGTTGACGTAATACTGGCCGCAACGGGTGGCGGACTCGGCGACATATTCGGCCGCGGCGCGCTTGGTGCCCACGAACAGCACGCGCCCGCCAGCCGCGGTCACGTCACGCAGCGCGCGCAGTGCACGGTCCAGCATCGGCACGGTCTGCTGCAGGTCGAGGATGTGAACCTGGTTGCGGATGCCGAAGATATACGGCCCCATCGAGGGGTTCCAGCGGCGCGTGTGGTGGCCGAAATGGACGCCGGCCTCAAGCAGCTGGCGCAGAGTGAATTCGGGCATCGCCATCGGCGTGCTCCTTTCCAGGTATCCGGTTGAACCTCCGCGGGGCATTGCCTGGCGGCACCGGATTTCGTCCCCTCGGGCAGAGAGGATGAAAAGGTGCCCCGCGTGTGAATTACCGTCGGAACTCCGTCGGCGGGCGGGGATATGGCCGATGCGCGCCGGCAATGCAAGAGAACCCCCGGCCATCGATCTGCCAGCCGAGGGTTGACCATCCTCCCGGTCGGTATAGATGCGAGGGATGCCTCCGTCACCCGCATCTCTCTCTCCCGATGCGCGCCCCCTCTGGCGTGCAGCCTTTCGCCTGGCGCCGGCGGGGACACCGGCTTGATGACCCCACGCCGCGCCGTTTTGGTGATATCGCTGTTGCTGGTGGTGGCCGGTGGCGCTTGGTGGAGCCAATCACGCCCGGCGCCACCCGCGCCGGCGGCCAGCCCGGTGGCGGCATCGCTGGGCGTCGGCGCGCTGGGGCGCATCGAGCCGGCCTCGCGGGTGCGCCGGCTTTCGCACCCCGGCGGCATGGCGGTGACGCGCATCGAACGGCTGCTGGTGGCCGAGGGCGACCAGGTCGCCGTCGGGCAGGTGCTGGCCGAGTTCGCCGACGCGATCCAGAAAGACGCAACCCTGGCCCAGGCCGAAGCAGCGCTGGCCGAGGCGCGGGCCAGCCGGGACCGCATGGCCGCTGGCGCGCGCGACAGCGAGATTGCCGCCCAGCAGGCACGTATTGCCGCCTTGCGCGCCGAGGAAACCAATGCGGCGCGCGAGGCCGAGCGGTCGGAAACGCTGGTGCCCGGCGGTGCCGGCACCCGGGCGGGCGCAGAACGCGCGCGCTTCACCGCCGAGCGCACCGCCGCCGCACGGCGCGAGGCCGAGGCAGTGCTCGAAACCCTGTCCAGCCCGCGCGCCGAGGACCTGGCGATCGCGCAGGCGCGGCTGGCCAGCGCCCAGGCGGCGGTGGCCAAGGCACGCGCCGATGCGGCCCTGGCACGCATTACCGCGCCAATCGCCGGCACGGTGCTGAAGGTGTACGCGCGGCCCGGCGACCAGTTGGGCAATGACGGGCTGCTGGACCTCGCCGATTTGTCGCGGCTGGACGTCGTGGCCGATGTTTATGAAACCGACGTGCCGCGGCTGCGCCAGGGTGCCGCGGCCGAGGTGATCGTGCCCGGGGTGGCCACGCGCTACGCTGCAACGGTGCGTGAGATCGGCTGGCAGGTGCGCCGCACCACCCAGGCCGGCACCGACCCGGTGGCGGCAACCGATGCGCGCACGGTGGAAGTGCGGCTGACGCTCGGCGAGGAGGGGCGGCTGGCGCTGATGCGGCGGGTGAACATGCAGGTGCAGGTGGCGATAAGTCCCGTTGGCAAGCCGTGATCGCGCTGTTGGCCGGGCGGCTGGCGTGGCGGCAATTGACCAGCAGCCGGGCGCGGCTGGTCTCGGCTATCGCCGGGGTGATGTTCGCCTGCGTGCTGGTGTTCATGCAGCTGGGCTTCCGCGCGGCGCTGTTCGATAGCGCATCGAACCTGCCGCGGGCGTTGCAGGGCGAGCTGTTCCTGATCAACCCGCTGACCCTGGTGATGTTTCGTCCGGAACCACTGGCCCGCAGCCGCGCCAGCCAAACCTTGGCGCTGCCGGAGGTGGCGCAGGCGGTGCCGATCTATCTGGCCCAGGCCAAGTTCCGCAACCCGGACACCGGTCGCCAGCGCACCATCCAGTTGATCGGATTCGACCCGGAAGCAGGGGCGGTCGATTTCGCCGGTCTGGCACCGTTGGTTCCGGCGTTGAAGCGCATCGACACCATCGGCTTCGACCGCCGCTCCCGCCCCGAATTCGGCAGCGTCGTCGGGCGGCTGGAGCGCGACGGCCCGTTCGAGGTGGAGGTGGGCGGGCGGGCAATGACCGTGGTCGGCCTGGTCTCGCTGGGCACCAGCTTCGGCGCCGACGGCAACGCGGTGATGACCGAGACGAATTTTCGCCGCATCGTGAAGGAACGCCAACCAAGCAAGACCGACCTGGTGGCGATCCGGCTGCGGCCCGGCGCCGATGCCCAGGCGGTAAAGGCAAGCCTCGCCACGATCCTGCCGCCCGACGTGGTGGTGCTGACGGGCGCCGAACTGATCGCCTGGGAGCGCAGCTATTGGGAAAAGGGCACGCCGATCGGCTTCATCTTCGGCTTCGGCAGCTTGATGGGGCTCGTGGTGGGCATGGTGATCGTCTACCAGATCCTGTTCAGCGACATCGCCACCCATTTGCGCGAATACGCCACCCTCAAGGCGATCGGCTATTCCAATACCTATCTGCGCCTGGTGGTGATGGCGGCGGCGCTGCTGCTCGCGGTCCTGGGCTTCGTGCCGGGGTTCTTCGGTTCGACGGTGCTGTACGACGTGGTCGCCAAGGCGACGCTGCTGCCGCTCGGCATGGCGACAGATCGGGCAGTGGCGGTGTTCGGCATGATCTTCGCCATGTGCGCGGCGGCCGGGTTGTTGGCCATGCGCAAGCTGGGCGAGGCCAACCCGGCCGACATGTTCTGATGGTGGTGCCGATCGCCCTTCGTGGCGTTTGCTACACCTACGACCGGGGCGATCGGCCGGTGCTGCGCGACGTCGACCTGGCGATCGCACCCGGCGAGATCGTGCTGCTGACCGGGCCGTCGGGTAGCGGCAAGACCACCTTGCTGACGCTGATCGGCGCGTTGCGGGCGATGCAAACGGGGTCGTGCGTCGTGCTGGGCCAGGAGTTGGCCGGGGCAAATGAACGCCAGCGCGTGGCATTGCGGCGACGCATCGGCTTCATCTTCCAGCAGCACAACCTGCTGGGCTTCCTCAGCGCGCGACAGAACGTGGCGATGTCGCTGGAGATCGACCCCACCGCCCCCGAGCACGAGAGGCTGGCGCAAGCCGGCGCGATGCTGGCCGCGGTCGGGCTGGCGGACAAGACTGAAAGCCTGCCGGGCCAGCTCTCCGGCGGGCAACGCCAGCGGGTGGCGGTGGCGCGCGCGCTGGTTGGCAACCCCGGGCTGGTGCTGGCCGACGAGCCGACGGCGGCGCTCGACCGGCAGAGCGGGCAGGACGTGGTGCGGCTGCTGACCGACCTGGCGCGGCAGCGGGCGGTGCCGATCCTGATGGTGACGCATGATCCGCGCATCCTGGATATCGCCGACCGG
>Ga0105044_10014893_pt1 | contig 10509 bp, 4 predicted proteins | sample MAT01_FD_78092 | JGI IMG/M metagenome (GOLD analysis project Ga0105044, IMG submission 78092) | Freshwater microbial communities from Lake Fryxell liftoff mats and glacier meltwater in Antarctica - MAT-01 | ecosystem: Environmental > Aquatic > Freshwater > Ice > Liftoff microbial mat | place... | reverse complement strand
AACCAGTCGCAGCGGAAAAGATACCGCGGCCCGTTTAACCCGGATATACAATCCTACAATCTCAAAACCAAAAAATACCAGCGCTATACGAACTGGGAGGGAAAAGATTTTGGTGCCACCATTGATAAAAAAGGTACTATTTATTTCATTTCGGATGAGGCAAATAATGAATATAATTTATACAGTTTCATCAATGGAAAGAAGACAGCACTTACCACTTTCAGCACTTCTATAAAAACACCCATGGTAAGTGCCAATGGAGAAAAAGTAGTTTTTGAAAAGGATTACCAGCTATGGCTATATGATGTGGCTACTAAAAAATCCGCAAGAATGGCGATTGAAATTTATCGCAATAGCGTGCTTTCCAAAGAAAAGGATTATGAAGTAAAAGGCAATATTTCTGCCTTTGATATTTCGCCGGATACAAAGAAGATGGCCTTTGTTTCAAGAGGAGAATTGTTTGTAAGTGATGTGGAAGGAAAGTTTATCCAGATCATCAATCGGGGTTCTGCTGAAAGAGTGAAAGAAGTAAAATGGCTGACGGATAATAAAACATTGTTGTTTGCTCAAACGCTTGGTGGGTACACAAATTATTATACCATTGCGGCCGATGGCAGTGCTTCATTAAAACAAATTACCAGCGATAAAAAGAATAACCGTGTTCTTGTGATGAATAAAAAAAGGACAAAGGCAGTGTACCTGAGCGGCAGGGATGAAGTGAGATTGCTGGATACAAAAACCCTGGAAAGTAAATCAATTATAAAGGATGAAATATGGGGATTTCAGGGCGGCGATCCCGGCTTTTCTCCAGATGCGGAATACGTGGTTTTTACTGCATTTAGAAACTTTGAACAGGACATTCTGGTGTACAATATCAAAGAGAATAAAACAACCAATCTTACCAAAACCGGTGTTACGGAAACAAACCCTTTCTGGTCTGGTGATGGAAAATATATTTACCTCACCTCACAACGATTAAAACCTTCTTATCCTTCTGGAATGGGCGATTCAAAGGTGTATAGATTGCCGCTTGAAAAACTGGATGATCCATTTAGGATGGATAAATACAACGAGTTGTTTAAAGAAGAAAAGAATGATACTCTTAAAAAAAAGGATTCAGTTATTGCTAAAATTGAACCCATTGTAATTGATACGGATAGAATCATGGAAAGGCTGGAACAGGTAGGGCCATCCTTTGGCAGGCAGGATCTTTCATGGGTATATCAAAAAGCAGAAAAAACAACAGTGCTCTATTCAAGCAATCACGCCGAAGGAAAAAATTCATTGTGGAAAACGGTGGTAGAACCCTTTGAGCTAAATAAAACCGAGAAAATTGCAGGAACTGACGGTGCCGGAGGTTTTGATATAGTGGAAGTAAATGATAAACTGTTTGTATTGTTCAATGGCAATATTTCGAAGTTAAACCTGGATGCCAATAAAACAGAAGCCATCAGTACAAGCTATACTTTTAGGAGAAACCTTTCAGCAGAATTTAACCAGGTATTTGAAGAAGCGTGGGGACAGATGGAACAAAATTATTATGACGAAAAATTTCATGGATTGGATTGGGCAAAAACGAAGGAAGCGTATCAAAAGTTTCTGCCGTATTTAAATAATAGGGCCGATTTGCGGGTATTGCTAAACGATATGCTGGGCGAATTGAATTCATCGCACCAGGGCTTTAGCACGAGTGGGGATGACGAAAACATTGCACTGGCCAATCGCACCATGGAGACCGGAATTATCTTTAATGCCCTTACTCCATTTACAGTTAAAAAAATCGTCCAGCGTTCTGCGGCTGATAAAAAGGGAATTGACATAAAGCCTGGCGATGTATTGGTAAAAGTGAATGATGAATTGGTGCAGTCAGGCAAGGATCGCAATTATTACTTTACGTTGCCATCATTGGATAAAGAATTAAAATTAACCCTGAGTAGAAGCGGGAAAAATTATGAGGTAAAAATTCATCCGCAATCAAGCCTGGCGGCTAATCTTTATGAAGAATGGATTGATGATAACCAGCAGCGGGTAAATGAAAAGAGCAACGGGAAAATTGCCTATGGTTATATGAAGAATATGGGAGTGGGAGAGTTGGAGCAATTCATCATCGACATGACGCAGGAACTTAGTGGTAAAGATGCCCTCATACTGGACCTTCGGTACAATACAGGAGGAAATGTGCATGATGAAGTGCTCAATTTTTTATCGAAGCGAACCTATCTGCAATGGAAATATAGGGAAGGGCAACTGACATCCCAACCTAACTTTTCACCCAGCGATAAGCCTATTGTGTTATTGATTAACGAACAATCATTGAGTGATGCAGAAATGACCGCGGCCGGTTTTAAGGTGTTAAAGCTGGGTAAGATTATTGGCAATGAAACCTATCGCTGGATTATTTTCACCAGTGGTGTGGGTATGGTTGATAATTCATTCATCCGTCTTCCATCCTGGGGATGTTACACGCTGGATGGAAAGGATCTGGAAAAAACAGGCGTTCAACCAGATATTACCATTCTCAATACATTTGAAGACAAGCTAAGCGGAAAAGATCCACAGTTGGACAGAGCGATTGATGAAATAATTAAACAATTGAAAAAATAAATTTTCTTATTCCGTTTTTTAAACAAAATTTGTAACCGGCTGTTTTAAACAAAAATTAAGCACATGGCAAAACCAACAATTGAATTAATTACCGCATTAAGGGAAACTGCTTCAAGACTCCGCAATGGAAGTCATTATGCATGGGGTCATCATGGTGCCTGCAATTGTGGTAACCTGGTGCAGGTGGTAACCAATTTTACTGAAGGTGAAATTTTACGTTATTCCCACACTGGTACCGGCGAATGGACAGAAATGGCCGAGGAGTTTTGTCCGGTTACAAACGCACCGCTTACATTGGTAATTACCCGCCTGGAAGAAATCGGGCTAACACCTACCGATATTCACAACATTGAATATTTGTCAGATAAAACAGTGCTAAAATATCTGGCCAATGGTTTTCGCTGGTTGAAGCGCAACAAGCGGGAAGATGCGGTTGAGTATTTTGAAGCCTTCGCTAATTTACTGGAAGATAAGTTGATACAAACAATTGATATTAGCATATTGAATACAGTGGTCGAAGCGAAGCCCGTGTCAAACCGCGGCGAGTTGGTTATGGCTTAATTGATGTTTGAAAAAGCATTTTCTAAATTATTTTATCAGCCGGTGATTTTTTCACCGGCTTTTTTATGGCACCATTGGCTAAATCAAGAAATCGCAGATGAAATGGAGTCGTAATATGTCTCAAAGCACAATCAATTTCAACAGTATAGTAAGATGTTTTTAAATTGTTTTAATATTTATGTGGCATACTCGTTCTTTATCTAACTTTATTGCATTATATACGCCTATTACTTTATGAAAAATTGCTTTTTTCTACTCCTTTTCCTGCTTTTAAAAATAGAAAGTTTGCATGCTGGCACCATTGTAGTAACCACCAATGCAGATAGCGGGCCAGGCTCTTTACGGGAAGCAATTACATTGGCCGCAGCAAATGGTATTGTAATTGTTGATACCATTGTATTTAATATAACCGATACCAGCAGGGCCGCAAGAACGATTACCATCGGAGCACAATTGCCCGATCTTACATCCAATCTCATAGTTGATGCAAGCACACAGCAGGGAAGTAAAATCGGACAGTCGGACGCAAAGATAATTTTGCTTTTATCTACTATCAGAACTACGGCGTTTTACTTTTTCAATTTCTTCAATGCGAAAAATGTACAGATATATGGCTTCTTTTTTTATAAAAATTTTTCTACCCTATTTAATCCGGGCCAGACTTATGATGCGGGTATCCGCTTTAATTTAAGTGAAGCTGTAACAATTGGCAAACCCGGCAAGGGCAATTATTTCAGGGGTGTCTATTACGGTATATTCAATCCAATCCAGTCGTATGATGACATTTATAAAAGAAATTCAACCAACATCACAATACAAAGCAATGTATTTGGTTACAATGAAAATGGCGAACCTACAATCCAGGATAATTGGGGTGGTGGGCCATTTGCCGATCCTGTTTCATACGCAATATATGCAATCAATTCAAAAGATATTTCAATTGGCGGAGACTCGGCTGCTGCCGGCAATTCATTCTTTTCAGAAAAGGTACTGATTCGATCTCAAGTGGCGGAAAATGGATCGCTGATTTTTAAAAATAACATTGCAGGGACTAAAACAGACGGAACCATTTTTGGGGCACAGAGTTATAACCCCATTATAATTAAATTGGGTAGCACTATCGAATGGCCATATACCCCAAATTATAAAATTGATATCATTGATAACAAGATTATTGGTGGGATGGAGATTTATCACAATTCCGGTTTCCTTACAGTGCAGGGCAACAAGTTGTTTTCGCCTAACACAAGTATGATGGGTGCCACCTATGACATGAAATTGAACATTTCATTATGCACTGGTGGTGGCATCATTGGGGGAGAATTGCCTGAGCAGCAAAACCAGATTTATACCGGCTCATGCCTGCAATACAGTATCAATTGGAATGGCTCCTCATATCCTAAAGGTGTGGTTATTGCAGCATCACCAAAGATTGCAATCATCAAAAACAAGACCTACGGTAGTGCTGTTTATGGGGCCGGTATTTATATTTTTAATTCGAACGAACCTGTAATCAGGATAGACTCAACAGCCATAAATTTTGTAAAGGGCAAGGCAACACCCGGTTGTAAAATTGAAGTGTTTTTAGATGATGCCTGCTGGGCCTGCGATGGCGAATTTTTTTTAGGAAGAACTACTTCCAATGCCGATAGTACCTGGAGTTTTACCGGCACATTCAATGGCGTGGTAATTGCGACAGCAGCTAAGGGTGATAGTACCACAACTGGTTATACCGAGCCCAATTTCAGGTTAGATAGTTTGAAAATTACAGAGCCTACTTGTGGTCTTTCCAACGGATCTATCAAAGGTATTCATGGTTTTGAATCTACGGAAACTGTGGAATGGCATAAGCTTATTATCGACTTCAACACTTTTCCTTATGTAACTGATACCCTAATCGCAACCACGCCCGACCTTTTGAATGCGGCTGCAGGTGCTTATTATTTTGTTGCTAAACTTGGCCAAACCTGTCACAGTGCTTCGTTCTATTTTAGTTTAAGAGATTATACTCCGGTAATTGATGAAACAAACGTAGCTATTACACAGCCGGCATGCGGTTTATTTAATGGAAGCCTTGGTAATATTACCATTACCAGGGGCGAGTTTAGTACCTATCAATGGGTAAACGACCAGAACATGGTGCTTTCTTCCGGGAACGGAAATAGCGCTGGTTATTTATATCTTACCAATCTCTCCTCAGGAAAATACAGGTTGATTGCAACGGATAACCGAAATGGTTGTGCTGATACCAGTAGTTATTTTACGCTGCTTAATCAATCGGGTCCCAATCTCAATTTAAATACAGTACAAATTAATTTTGCAAAATGCGGCAATTCAACCGGAAGTGTAACGGGTATTTCGGCAAGCAATATTTCAGGTACTCCTTTTATTCAATGGACAGATACTGCCGGAAATATTTTGGGCAATAGTTTCAATTTGCAAAACGCACCTGCAGGAAAATACAGGCTGAAGTTTAAAGATCAAAGTACCTGCGATACAATTACAACACCAATTTTTGAAATTAAAGACAGTTCTGTAATCACCATTAATATTGCCAATAGCATTGTGAAGGCAGCGGGGTGTACCCTCAAAAATGGTAGTATCAGTAATGTCGTGGTAACCAACGCTACTAGTTTTACCTGGAAAAATATGAATGGCTTCGCCACGGTTGCAAATACGCTTAATATTAATGGGCTTGCATCTGGCTTTTATCAGTTAACCGCCACCAATGCGCTCGGTTGTTCAAATAATTCCAACGGTATTTATGTTGCCAATACAACCTTTGACTCCATTGTTGTATCAAACTACACCCGAAAAAATGCTGGTTGCAACAATGCTGATGGCAAGATTAATATTACCGGTTTTAGTAAAGCTGCAACTGGCTATGCATTTCGTTGGATAGACAGCGCTACTAACCGCCAGATTGGTACGGGAAATACTATTAGTAATCTCGGTAAAGGGGTTTATATGCTACTGGCAACTGATAGTAATGGATGTGAACAAAAAATATTTCGTGAATTTGTTGATTCCCTGCCCACTCCCCTGCTCAGTTCAGCAGGGATGGTCATTACCAATGATGTATGTGGTGGTAAAGCCGGAAGCATAACGGGGCTAACATTTAAACACCTTATTGGGCCAACCGTTTATAAATGGTTTGATGTTAACAATAAAATTGTTGGCAATGGGTTAGACCTTAAAGATGTTGGTGCCGGAGGTTATTATTTATCAGTGGATGATGTTGGTTGTGGTATTACTTCTTCGGTAATAATAATTGGTAATGATCCAAATGCAGGCGTAACACCGCAATTCAAAGATTTAATTATTGCAAAAAATTCTCCCGCTTCATTAGCAGTTACTAATTTTCAACCCGGTACTTATATTTTATTTTCTGATGCAGCAGGGTTACAGGAGTTGCAGCGTACTACAACCGGCAATTTTATTACAATGCCCATTGCAGACAATTCCAGTTTTTATATAAAGCATGTAACTGCCGTGTGCAGTAGCCGGATAGTAAAAGTAAATGTTACCACAGTCGATAACTCTTACTTTACCATAGCTAAGGCGTTTACTCCAAATGGCGATCTTATCAATAATAAACTCACCGTTCGGATTGTTGGTTATATCAAATTAAATCATTTCAAAATCTTTAACCGCTATGGGCAGGTAGTGTTTGAAACAAGCCAGATCAATGATACCTGGGATGGAAAATTCAAGGGCAAAAACCTGCCGGATGCTGCCTACGTCTGGATTGCGGAGGGAACAGACATTACCGGAAAAATTATCAGGGACAAGGGAACTGTTATGGTATTGAGATAATAAAACCATGCAGGTACAGAGCTTATTGCTTGTAATCACTTATTCACTATTGCATGCGATAACTAGTCTTTTTACTGATGGTATTACCTGAGAAGATGCTAATTGCCGAATGTATTGTATCGATATTAAAGTAACACCATGCAACAGTTTCAGAGACCTGCAATTATCGGGATATTACAATCAATTAAATTTTAATTATTTAAAAAAATGTTCGTTGATTTATGAAAAAGGAAATAACATTTATTGTACATGAAGCAGATGAAGGTGGTTAATTTGCAGAAAGCATCGTGTTGGAATCTTTGCAGAAGGCGAAACAATGATGGAACTAAAAGAAAATATCAGGAGTGGAATAAATTGTTTTTTTGATTCTCCTGAAGAAACTCCAGCATTCGCTCATTTGCATTTTGTACAAGATGAAGTATTTGCATTTTGAGAACCCCAGGAGATTTATCAGGTAAGGAGTTAATAAAATTACTGAGCAAATATGATAACACCATTACTAAGCAACGGGGAAGTCACATAAAATAACGACTCAGGAAAATGAAGAACTTCATTTCGCATTGTCAAATCACAGCCCTTTAAAAATTGGAACACTTAATGGAATAATAACTCAAATTGTCAATCATTTTTCCGTAACAAAAAATCAAGTGTTTGAAAATTTATTTTAAACAGAATCCGATTAGCCTTGTTTCGTACTAAACAAATCGTTTCTTTCATACTAATTGTATAAATATTATGCTGCTTTCTTTTTCTGTAAGTTTGAAATAGAAGACTGATTTGGAGCTGGTTCGGGTGGCTCGCAGAAGGATATACTTACCAATTCTTATAGTTGACATGGAACGAGCGAAATGTATAACAGCTAAAACTTGAGTAACTGCGCAGTTATAAAAGACCCCGCAACTAACCAGGTTTGTCGAAGAAAGATTTTGAAGATTTTGCGCTCAGGTCGGGGTATACCAAACACGTTTTCGAAAAAGTAAAACTTAAAATAATAAATAAGCCCAACCGTTATGTTTAATTTCTTTAAGCAAACTTAATCTACCTCTAAAGAACTTAACTCCTGGGATAAAAACCACCAGAAATGTAATACTGGCAAAATGGAATTGACTTGGGTAGCTTAGCTGTTTTCGGGCTGTATATTAAACCAAAGTATTAAAAGGCGGATACACCCCATCACTGAGCCACAACACATAACCAGAAAAAAATTAAAAATGGCCATAGGATTTCCAATATTAATACTCATTAATTTGATATTATTTTTCGGATTAAAAAAACTTAACTCAATTACAAAAACCAGGCGCTGGATATTTTGGATGGTAATTGCTTTATTGGGTTTTCTCTTTCTTTTTGGAGCAAACGAATTTTCAAAACGATCAGCCGGAGGATTTGCAGGAAGCTATTCTTTTGTAGAATCCTGGGATATCCGGGCAAGTGAAGGCGAAGTGATGGATGCAATCAGGGAGCTCAAAAAAGTAAATGCTAATTTCAACCCACCAGGTAATACAGTGTTCATTTCAAAACGTGATACTGGGTATAAGTGGTCATCCAACCAAATGCAAGCATACATCAAAAAAGTAAATATTGATTCTTTGACACCATTACCAGAAAAAAATGACGATAATTATTACCACGATTACTGGTTGTTTGTGAAGTTTTATTATCCTGAGACAAAGGAAATTGTTCACACCCTGATACGTCCCAAATTAGATACAACTGTAACAACGTTTGCATTTGAAAGCCTTAGTAAAATTGACAATCCAACTAAATTTAGATTAATAAATCGTGATTTTTGGTTCATGGATAATAAACGACAAATTGATAGGTTTAAGCTATTAATTGTCGACAAGATACAAGCACAAATTGATCGGAAAAGAAAGAACGGCAACTAGGGCGGGCTCTACAAACGTGTGGCATTACTACTTTAATTTCCTGATTTTTCCTTTGATGCTTCAGGTCTCACCAAATGACAACTAAACCCAACTCCTGTTTTTAATTTTTTTTAGCAAACTTAATCAACCACAAAAGAAATTGAGTTCTTCTACAAAGAAAACGAAAATGTATACAAGAGAAATGTGGAAGTGTTTGGATAGTTTAAGTAATTTCAGGAGGCATCCTAACGCAACAAGTGTTCGCTGACCACGCCGACCATGGAGGCAATAGTAAAATGCTAATCGCTGACCGTATTTGGAAGTGTTTAAGTAATAACCAGCAACAGTTTCGAAGACGTGAACCTATTTAAAGTTAGCAGTTTAATTAACGGCATTTGGGCAATACCTCAGAGGTTGGGTTTGTAAAGCCGGTTTGGGTTAATTGATCTTCAAAATATACCGTGGTATTATTTGGCCGGCATGATAATTTATATAAATCTCCACAATTCCAATTTTGTGATTGCCCGATGTGACCGCTTGAATTGTATAATAATATTTTGTTGATGAATTAGAACCTGATGTTGTTCCCCAACCTTGATCTATTTGATTGGTTGAAAAGACAACATTTTTATTTTGATCAGAAATTGTAAATTCAATTGATGAAACGTTTCTACAAATTGGCCTTATCATATCGTTTAATCCGTCGGCATTGGGTGAAAAGGCATTGGGCATGTATATGGTCGCATTATCGTTTGTACCAAGTGTATCGGTTATGAATTTGTCGCAATTAATAGCAATTGTAATGTCGTTTGATTTATCACAAGCTGATAAAATAATAATTGTTGTGATTATAGAATGGGATAATAATTTCGTCATAAATAAAATAGATAATCTGTGAATCAGTTTTAAATTAGGGAAAAAATTTCTACAAGCAAAAAAAAAGCATCTATAAGTCGCTCTAATAAAAGCCTGGATTTACAAAATGTTTCTTGGTTTATATTTTCCAGGGCTGTATCTCCATCAGCCAGGTCTTTCAGTCTATATCCTTTTTGTTTTCTTTCTCCCAAATGCGCAGGATTCAAACCTGTGTACATTTATCCTTTTGTAAATTGTCACTACTTCCTTTATCCGTCTACAATTTTTTATCCTGCATGCGGTAGTGAAAAAAGCCATACAAGCCACCATCACCCTCATTATCGCTGCATTATTTTCTTCACTGCTTCCCAGCTGTAATCATTAATATCAGATAAGCTATTTTCTGAAAGCGCCAACTGGTAATCCGGAATAATACCACTGCGTTTATTGGTGGTATTAATATCGTGGCGAAAATGATAATATTGAAAATAGAAACGCAGTTTAGTTTCCGGCAAGGTATATTTCATTTGCAGCATTCCGTTGCTGCCTGCTTCGCCTCCGCCAGTTTCTTCCCCAATGGTAGTGGCATTACCATGGTGTTTAAGAATGGCTGCTACATAAGCCGCTGCAGAAAAAGTACCTCCATCCGTTAGTACAAAAACTTTTCCAGCAAAATGATTTTTTGAACGAGGTGTTACAGCAATCACATGATATCGTTCTCCACCAGGCGCTCTTTTTTTAGGGATGAGTGAAAATAGCTTCCTCATCATTCCATTCATCATGCTGTGTGCAAGGTACTTTTTTT
>Ga0105044_10014891_pt1 | contig 10509 bp, 6 predicted proteins | sample MAT01_FD_78092 | JGI IMG/M metagenome (GOLD analysis project Ga0105044, IMG submission 78092) | Freshwater microbial communities from Lake Fryxell liftoff mats and glacier meltwater in Antarctica - MAT-01 | ecosystem: Environmental > Aquatic > Freshwater > Ice > Liftoff microbial mat | place... | reverse complement strand
CGGCGCGGACTTCGCGTCCAACGCCACGATCTCGATCGCCTGCACATGGCCCTGCAGATTCGAGCCGCCGACGGCGAGCACGTGACCATCGGCGAGCGGGAGCAGGCGGTGGAAAAAGCGCGCGGGGTTGAGCGTTGCGATCTCTTCCCACTGCGCGCCGTCGGCACTGAGCGCGTAGATTTTTCCCGAGAGCGGACTGGCGAGCAGGCGTCCGCCCACGGCACAGCCCGCACTGCCAAAGCCCGCCATCGGGCCCTCGGGCAGCGCCGTTCCGCGGCCCCACGGGCCGCTCGCGGATTCATACCAATCGACGGCGCGCGACGGGGCATCGTCACTCGCCATGCCGCCGAGAAACCAAAGCCGTCCACCGCAGGCGACGGCGGCCAGCGCGCGGCGCTCGAAGGGTTGCGCCACCGACTGCCAGCCGCGCTCCGGCGCGCGCAGGTCGAGCGTGAGCAGCGTCGTGTGCCACTTCGCGTCCTCGCCCTCGCCATCGTCACCCGCGAGTCGCCAGCCGCCGCCGACGTAGAGCGTGTCGCCCACGACCACGGCATCGTGACTCGAGCGCGGCTCGGGCAGCGGCGGGAGCGGCGACCACTGCTGCGTCGCGGGATCGTAGCGCACGACTTCGTCGGTGGAGTGCAGATCCTTTTTTGCGCCCCTGGCATTGCGCGCGTTCATGCCGCCGAGGCGGATGATTTTTCCCTCATGGGCCACGAGGGCGACGCTGAGCAAACCGGGGCCGCCGGGCAGTTTTTCCCAAGCCGCCCCGTCGGGCAGCTTCAGCCGAAAGAAGTCGCCCCGCACGCAGTCGCGGTGAAACTCGTGCGCCTTCCCGGTATTGCCGCCATAGACGTAGAGCCAGTCGCCCGCGATCGCCGCGCCGAAGCTGGTCGCGGGTTGTGGCAGCGGGGGCAGTTCAGCGCGCGAGGCGATCGCGCCCGCGAGCAAGGAGAGGAGAAGAACGCGAAGCACAGAAAGTATTACGGCGCAAAAGGAGCGGACGGGCGGTTTTTCTTCACGCGGGTCGGCCGCCGAACCCGCGACGGCCGCGCCGGAACCCGCCGGCTCTTGGCAATTTAACTCGCCCGGGCTAACCCCGGGACAAACAATCCCCATCCTATGAACGCCCCCGCCATCTCCGTCCCAACGATCGACTCCGGTGCGCTCGACGCCTTCCTCGGCGCGAGTCACGGCGATCCCTTTTCGATCCTCGGGATGCATCAGGTGGGGGAGCATCTCGTGGTGCGCGTCTTTCGGCCCGACGCGCGGGCGGTCGCGGTGGAGAGCCTCGACCATCCGGGAGCCGTCTTCCCCGCGCTGCAGGTGCATCCCGACGGTTTTTTTGAAGCGGTGCTGGAAGGCGTGCCGGAGCGCTTCCGCTACACCCTGCGCTTCACCGCCCACAGCGGCGACGAGTGGACGGAACGCGATCCCTTTTCCTTTGGCGTGGTGCTCGGTCCGCTCGATCTGCACCTTTTTGCCGAAGGCCAGCACTGGCAGCTCTACGACAAGCTCGGCGCGCATCTCAGCACAGTGGACGGCGCGCCGGGCGTCGCCTTTCACGTCTGGGCGCCGAACGCACAGCGCGTCTCGGTGGTCGGCGATTTCAATGCCTGGGACGGGCGCCGGCATCCGATGCGGAAGCTGCTCGGGTGCGGGGTTTGGGAGATTTTCCTGCCGGGCGTAAGCGAGGGCGCACACTACAAATTCGAAGTGAAGCAATCGCACGGGGCGATCGTGCTCAAGAGCGATCCCTTCGCCTTCTTCGGCCAGTTTGGAACGAGCACGGCCTCGCTCGTCTTTGATCTCACGCGCTACCAGTGGAGCGATGCGGAGTGGATGGTGCGGCGCAAGTCGTTGGAGGCGCACCGCGCGCCGATGTCGATCTACGAGGTGCATCTCGGCTCCTGGCGGCGCAAGGTGGAGGAGGGCAATCGCCCGCTCAGTTACCTCGAGCTGGCCGATCAGCTCATCGAGTACGTGTGCGAGATGGGTTACACCCACCTCGAGTTGATGCCCGTGGTCGAGCATCCCTTTGAAGGCTCATGGGGGTATCAGGTCACGGGTTACTTTGCCCCGACCAGCCGCTGGGGAAGTCCCGACGAGCTGCGCCATCTCATCGACCGCGCGCATCAGCGCGGGATCGGCATCATCCTCGACTGGGTGCCCGGCCACTTTCCCAAGGACCAGCACGGCCTCGCGGAATTCGACGGGACCGATCTCTATGAGCACGCCGATCCGCGCAAGGGCGAGCACATGGAGTGGGGCACGCTCATCTTCAACTACGGCCGCAACGAGGTCCGCAATTTCCTGATCGCGAATGGCCTCTTCTGGCTCGACCAGTATCACATCGACGGACTGCGCGTGGACGCGGTGGCTTCGATGCTTTACCTCGACTACTCGCGCAAGCCCGGCGAGTGGATCCCGAACGAACACGGCGGCCGCGAAAACCTCGAAGCGATCTACTTTCTCAAGCGCTTCAACGAACTCGCTTACGAGCGCCACCCGGGCGTCGTGACCATCGCCGAAGAAAGCACCGCCTGGCCCGGCGTTTCACGACCGACGTATCTCGGCGGTCTCGGCTTCGGCTTCAAATGGAACATGGGTTGGATGCACGACTTCCTCGACTACATGGCGCTCGATCCCGTATATCGCCGCTTCCACCAAGGCGCGATTACCTTCTCGCTGCTCTATGCCTTCCACGAGCATTTCGTCCTCGTGCTCAGTCACGATGAGGTGGTGCATGGCAAGGGATCGCTGCTCAACAAGATGCCCGGCGACGTGTGGCAGAAGTTTGCCAATCTCCGGCTCTTCTACGCCTGGATGTACGCGCATCCGGGGAAAAAGCTGCTCTTCATGGGTGGCGAATTTGGCCAGTGGACGGAGTGGAATCATGACACTTCCCTCGACTGGCACCTGCTCCAGCTTCCCGAGCACGACGGTCTGCGCCGCCTCGTCCAGCACCTGAACTGGCTCTACCGCAACGAACCCGCCCTCTGGGATCAGGACGATACTTATGCCGGCTTTGAATGGATCGACTTCCACGACGCGGACAATTCCGTCGTGGCCTTCCAGCGGAAGTCGGTGACTGGGCAGGCGCTCGTCTTCGTGATCAATGCCACGCCGGTGCCGCGGGAATGCTACCGCGTCGGCGTGAACGGCGCCGGCCGGTACGAAGAAATCCTCAATTCCGACGCGCAGACTTACGGCGGCTCGAACGTCGGCAACTACGGCGGCGTGCAGGCCGAGGAGCTGGCGTGGCAGGGCAAGTCCCACTCCATCTGCCTCCGCCTCCCCCCGCTCGGTGTGGTCGGGCTCAAGCGCCATGGCTGATCCGCGCGGCCCGATGCCCGCGAAATGCGGCGCACGCGTGACTTTGGATTTGCCGTCCTCCCCTCGCCTCGTATGTTCCTCCACTTTCCACCTCCCCACCGCTCCATGAAAACCCATCGAACCAACGCTTTCACCCTCATCGAACTACTGGTCGTGATCTCGATTATCGCGATCCTCGCCAGCTTCGCCGTCCCGGCCATGACCGGCGCGCTGCTCAAGGCGCAGATGACCCAGTCGGTCAACAACGCGAAACAGATTCACCTCGCCACCTTCTCCATGTCCACCGATCGCTCGACCACGGGCGACCAGAATCTCGGCTGGCCGGGCGATTTGGAGAATGTGCAGCAGGCACCCGGCGGCGGCGGCGGTGGTGGCAGCCCGGGATCGACCGGCCCGGTCACGACGGTTTCGGCCTTCGTGAATCGCCTCGTCGCTTACGATTACCTGAAGGCCGCAGATGTCGGCAAAGTCTTCACCGCCCCGGGCATCATCCCGTGGAGCGGCGTCGGGCCTTTCGATGGCAACCAGAACAGCGCCTTTAAAATCTACAAAGTTACCGAGAGTGACGGCGGGGCGACGATCTTCCTCGCGACCAAGAACTTCACCTACAACCAAAACTTCAAGGACTCGGACGAAGTCCTGAAGCCCTATGGCACGAAGGGTTTCGTGGTCTTCCGCAAGGGTGGAGACGGCGCGGTGTACAAGAAGCAGAACGCCGTGCAGCCCACGCTCATCGGCTACCTCCCCGGCACCTCGGATCCTCAGAATCCCGGCCAGGAGACGCCGCAGAACATTCTCATCCAGCAGTAAGCGAAACGCTTCCTGGTTTTTTCCCGACGCCTGCTCCGTCCCGCACGGAGCAGGCGTTTTCTTTTCCGCCCGATCCACGGTCCCGGCTGCTTGAGGACGACCCTCGGGGGCCGCGCGCTTTTCAGGGCGGGATGAGATGCGAGGGCAGGCGCACGAGGAGGAGTCGATCCATCGCGTCCCGAAAGGCGGCGTCGGCTTCCTCGGCGCTCCGGTAGCCAGTGGCGATCAATTGCGCGACCTGCTGCCCGAGATTGCGCTCCCGCCAGAGCACCGCCTGCAGGCTGGCGCGGTGCGGCGATTCCGAGATCGCGCCCCGCTGCGCAGGCCGCACCCCGCGGATCTGCCAGGCTCCGTAGTACACGTACACCGGCTGCCCTTCCTGATCGAAGATGTAGCTGCGAAAGCGCAGGGGCACCCCCGCGGGCCTCACGTCGATCGAGCCCCGATCCTCGGCGAGCTTCATGCCGATCGCGGCCAGGCAAATCTCGGGTCGATGCGTCGCGGCGAGCACGCGGGAAGCCGTGGGTCCGGGTGCCCATTCAAAAAAGAAAAGCGTCCACCGTCCGCCATCGGCCTGCTCCCAGTTCACGGCGGTGGTTTCGTCGCAGCGGAGTTGGGAAGCAGCCACGGGGCCGATATCGACCGTCGTGCTCCCCGGCAGCGGCACGAGGCCCCAGCGGCTCTCGGGTGGGTATCCCGGATCATGGAACCACCATTCGGTGCCGGCCAGCGTCGCCGCAAACCAGAGCGTGAGCCCGGCAAGGCTCGCCCAAGGCAGGGGCCGGGCGGACGCCACCGCGCAGGCCACCGGCACCGGCGGATCATTCCGCCCGAGAAACATCGCCGCCAGCCAGACGAGGATCAGGCAGAGGATGAGGATCAACAACCCCGCCGGATCGTGCCAGCGATCGAGCGCGTTCAGTCCTTCCGCCGAGGCATTCCACGCCAGGAAAAAGGTGCGCGTCACATTCGTCGCCAGCGCCGCGACGAGGCCGCAAGCCAGCAGCACCAGCCGGCGCCGCCAGCCAAAGCGGAACAGTTCTCCGAGAAAGAGCGCCCCCATCAGCGCGGCCTGCAGGGAGCGCACGCCGCTGCAGGCTTCTTCGATCCCGAGCAGGCCGGTTTGCACCTCGATCACATGGCCGTGCCGCACTGCGGCCACTCCCGCGACGGTGAGAAGCTCGACCGTCACGGCGGCGACGCTGCCCATCAGCCGATGGGTGAGCGGCATCTCGATGACCCGCGGACACGGCACCGCCGTGCAGATAAAGCAGATCGGAAACGCGAAGTGCTGCAGCCACGCCCACCCTCCCACCCAGCCCATCGCGCCGAGCGTCATGAGCACCAACGCGCCCGTGAGCAGCCAGGCGCAAAGACTCCAGTCCGGGCTCGGCTGCGTAAAGAGCCAGCACGGCAGGAAGCCGAAGGCCCCCAGAGCCACCGCCCACGCCGAGCCGCGCATGCTCGGCCCGGGAGCCGGCCGCGTCTCCCAGCGCCGCCAGGCCGCAAAGAGCCCAAAGACCGGCACCAGCCAGCCGTAGGAGTACACCGGATTCACCGTCCAGTGCACCGAAAGATTCCGCGCAAGCAGCAGCCACACGGATCCAAGGACGAGCCACGCCCATCCGCAGCGCCAGCGATGGCCTTGCCGTTCAGTCATGCGTGGACGCCAGCGGATAAGGGCAGGGCAAAGCCATGCTCGGAATCATGAACCAACTTCCCCGAATGGGAAAGTTCTCCTCCTGCCGCGATCTCTCCATCCCGGCGCTCAAGGCGCCCGCATCACTCCCGGCCCTTTCCCGATACCGCATCCCCCGGCTCCGCCAAACTCCCACCATGCTCGCAGACCACTCTCCGCAATTCCTCCTCAAATACCGCCAGCACGCTGCGCTGCTCAAACCTCCCCACAAAGTCCAGCGCCGCCTGCCCCATTTCCTCATTCGAGGGACAGGTTTGCTGAAATGGGGGAGATGCCAGCGAAGAAATGGCCACGTGCTCGGCAGACGTTGCCGGAAATATGCCCGCGCGCCAGAACATTTTATCGAAAATCTTCCTGAACCCGGCGGGGCTGGGCGGCAGGATTTGCCGACCGGGCGGCTAAGACGGAGGAGGGGAAAAGGGAGGACGGCGGGCGGGCGAGCCGGGTTGCGCGATGTCGGTTTTCTAGAAGTCGTCCGGGGTTTTCATCACGCGGCCTTTGGGGTCGGTGAAGTTTTACTGGTTCTTCGCCCGCGGCCTGACGCTGGACGACCTCAACTTACTTCTTGCGGAGTGACCGCCAGGCCGGGGCATGACAGACGCCAGCACGAGTAAGCGGTCATTCAGTTCCAGACCACCGGCGCGCCGCGGCGGTGAAGGAGAGCGGTGGGCCGGGGGGCTGGCGACCCCGGTGACAGGAGACCCACTCGACGCCGGTTGTGCATAAACTCATGTCTCTGTGGCGGTCTCGGAGCAGCTCCAGGCGAGCCCGAGGAGAAGCAGGCTCCAGAGAAAAATGGCGGGATTTTGCAGCGGAAAATGCACGAGACTGAGCAACGCTAGGCCAATAAGGGCCAGGAGCGGGCCGAGGGAGTCGGGGCCAGCGTGCATCGCGCGCCAGAACGCGCCGGTCCAAAGAGCAAGCCACGCAACCGCGCCGAGACCGCCCCACTCGGCGGCGGCTTGGAGGAGGTCGTGATGGGCGAACTGGCGGAGTTGGTAAAAGGTGGCGACGGTTGGGTCGTTCGAGTAAAGCACAGCCCCGTGCAGCCACGCGCCGGGCCCCAGGCCGATGAGTGGATAATCGCGCGCCATGCGGAGCCCCGTGATCCATGCGGCGGGTCGCGCCGGGGCGGACGAGGACACCAGATGGTCCCCACGCTTCTCGGCGGCGGCTTGGACGGCGGCGTCGCGCACAGGTGCCTCACGCGCGGTATGCGCGGCGCTCACCCAGCCGTCGGGGTGCGTGACGCGGAGGCGTTGCACACCGGCCAACTGCCACGCAAAGAGTCCGAAAAAGCCTGCACAGATCAGTGCGAAAAACAAGGCGCGCGACGGGAGGATGAGCCGGGTGGCGAGCGGCCAGGCAAGGCCAGCGAGCAGCAACCCGGCGGCGATGGCCGGGGCGGATTCCGAATGCCAGAGCGGCAACGCAGCCGCCACCGTGAGCAGGACGACCGACGCCAAGGCTAGGCGCACGATGAGGCCGGCGCGACTTGCGGGCGGCCAGGCGGGGTGGAAAACGAGGAGCGGCCAGGCAAGGTTGAGAGCGGCGCCAGGGGCGTTGTGGTGGAAGAAGGCGATGTTGAACCGCTCTGTGCCGCTCGCGACTTCGATCCATGTCGGGGCGGGCCACCCGAGCCAGCGCAAGCCCAGAGCCCAGATGGCCACGACGAACCCGCTCAGTCCAAGGGTGGCCGCGAGGAGTCCGCGAAATCGTGCGGAGCGGCCCAAGTCCACGACAGCCAGGAACCCGAGGAGGGCGCCCGCGAGGAACACGAGGAGTTCCTCGCGCGGCCATTCGAGGAGGTTGCGCGGCAGTTGCGCTCGGATAAACCGCCAATGTTCCGCGGCGAAGTGCGTTGCGAAAGCCGGCGCCGGCTGCGTCGCCCACCAGCCGAGGCAGCCAAGTAAGAAACCGACCGGCCCGAGCGCCCAAGGGCTGATCGACGGCCACCGCCGCTCCCGAAGTGACGCCATTAGCATTAGAAAGAAACTGAGCGCAAGCACGCCGCCGAGCCACCCGCCAACCGTCGGCACGGAGACCCGTGCTCCGCATAGCCATGGCGCGGCAGCCGCGGTCAGCAGCAGGAGAAAGCAGGCGAGTCGGCGCGTCAGCAAGAGTCGCTATTCAAAAAGCAAAATGACCCGTCCTAGGTCTCCAGACTCCGTTCTGCGCACCCGTCTGCTTGCCCGGGGATCAAGCCAGGCGCACCGCGGGCAGACGGCCGTTTTCGTCCGCGAGCGCGTAGATCGCCAGCGCCAGCGCCTCCGGCTGATTCGGCGGCACATTCACCCCAAAGCCCCCCTCCCGCGTCGCCTGGGCCAGTTCACTGTCCGCATCGGCCACCGTGATCACCGGCTTGCCCATGGCCAGGGACGTCAGGAGTTTGCTCGGAAAAAAGAACGAGCCCGTCCCCTTCTGCTGCGTGATCACCGAGCAATCCACATCCGCCAACATCTCGCGATACGCCACCTCCTGCTGGAGCGGGAGCAGCAGCACGTTGTCGAGTTCGTAGCGCTCGATCAGCCCGGCCAGAGCCACGCGGCGTGCGCCATCACCCGCGATGACGATTTTCACCGGCCGCCGGCGGCCAAAACCCACATCCGTCGGCGGATCGTCCTCCCATCTCTGCAGCCATCGCGCCGCCTCGATCAGCACCTCCAGGCCCTGCTTCACCCCGAGATTGCCCGAATACATCGCCACCAGCGCGTGTCGCGCGAGCCCATGGCGCTCACGGAACTGACCCGGCGCCGGCAATTCGATGGGCAGCTCCACTCCATTTGGGAAATAGATCAGCTTGTCCTCCGGCACCCCCTTTTCCCGGAATTTGCCGAGCATCCCTTCGCTGATCCCGGACACCCGGGCCGCCCGCGCATAGGCAAATGATTCCAGCCAGTACAAGCAGCGCGTCAATAGTCCGGGCTTCACCATCCCGAGCCCCACGGCCGCGTCCGGTTGCAGATCCTGTACGTGAAAAACGAACGGCGCTCCCTTTACCACGCTCGCGATCCATGCCGCAAAACCGAGCGGAAGCGGCGGCGAGATCACGACAAAGAGATCCGGTCGCGGCAGCGCCAGCACCCGGAGCAGCGACACCACCACAAAGCTCGCCTCATGCAACATCCGCCGCAGCGGCCCCACCACCCGCGGCACATACAGCCAGCACCGGCGCACCACCACCCCATTCATCACCTCCGTATCGAACCATTTCCCGCAATCCTCGTCTCGCTTCTGCCAGACCGGATAGTACGGAAATCCCGTGATCGCTCCCACCTGATGCCCCTGAGCCGCGAGATGCTCGCAGAGCGCCCGATTGAAAGGGGCGATCCCGGTGAGCTCCGGCGAGTAATTGATTCCCCAAACGGCGATTTTCATGGGTGGCTTCGGAGTGCGGAAATCTTTCACGTCTCTTCAGATTTGGGCAACACATCCTTTGCGGAGCCGACCACTTCTGAACCGCCACGCTCCCGTGCCGACCACAGGATCCCAAGCAACACCGCCGCGTAAAACTGGATCGCTGCGATCTGCAACGGAGAGGACCACAGCGCACAAACGACTAGCCCCAAAATCCCCGCCAGCGCCCCGACGATCAATCCCTCGCGCTCTCCGATCGGTCCACCCTTCGCCCGATAACGCCTCAGGCGATACACCGCCCCCACCACTCCACCGTACAGGAGAAAAAGCCACGCCAGCGTCCCCGCCGTTCCCCACTCGACCAAGGCCTGCAAGAGATCGTTGCCCACAAACTGGATCTGCAGGTAGTCGGTGCGCAGCAAACCGTCGTCGCAGAAATGCGGAAAGACGATCGGCCAGGTACCCGGCCCACACCCGAGCAGCCCGGCAGACGCCCACATCGAACCGCAGACCGACCACACCTTCTTTCGCTGCTGGAAAACAAACGCCGGATCGCGGGGGTCGTCCTCAGGAAGGATTAACCCATCGGGCCGCAGGCGGAAATCCGGCCGATAGACACCTTGCCCGTTCGTTGGAATCCCTTCCGCCAGCAGCTTCGCCCGCAACTCCCACCAATGACCGCGCCACGCCGGGACGCGACCCGCCGCAAACGCCCCGCCCGCCATCGCTATCACACAGGCCAACCCCACCCACCCACCACGCATCGCCATCGACCGAAGACTTTTCATCGGCAGCCGCCAGGCTGCCCATCCCAGCAGTAAACCCACTAAACCTACACTCACCCACCAACCACTCAGCGCACTCACGGCCCCGAGCGCGAGCCAACCCACGGCCACCAACCCACCCCACAGCGCGACCCACGGACTCCCTGGCTTACCCACCTCAGCCAGAAAGAAACCACCCGCCAGCGGCCAGACCATGCACACAAAAGCCACACCTACACTCTGGTCGAAAAACGTCCCGAAAAAACTCCCGGCCAGATCGTTCGCGCCGCTCCACAACCCCCCGGCAGCGCCGCTGAAAATCTGCACCGCACCCAACGCCCCCATCGCCGCACCCACCACCGCCGCACACTTGCCGACCACGATCCGGAGCCTGCCGCCAAACTCGGAATCGATGACCACCAGCAGCACTCCGATCGCCGCCGAGCAAGCCCACATCGCCATCGCCGGCGAGCGCGGCACAAAACTCCCGGGCCACCGCGCCGCCAACTCCCGGAAATGCTCCTCCGCAAACAGATCGACGGG
>Ga0105044_10014890_pt1 | contig 10510 bp, 9 predicted proteins | sample MAT01_FD_78092 | JGI IMG/M metagenome (GOLD analysis project Ga0105044, IMG submission 78092) | Freshwater microbial communities from Lake Fryxell liftoff mats and glacier meltwater in Antarctica - MAT-01 | ecosystem: Environmental > Aquatic > Freshwater > Ice > Liftoff microbial mat | place... | reverse complement strand
GATTGATGCCTCACTCCACAAGATCAGTAGCCCCGCCTGGGTTCAAACCGGCGATGCGCTGAAAGGCTTCTGGACCGCGGCCGTTAAAATCCCCGAGACTGGCAGGCCCCCAATCACTTTTGACTGGTATCGCAGCTTCATCAGTGGTTTGCTGGAAAGCGGCTCCTACACCTGGTTTGCCAAGTTGGTGGCCTATGGCGAGCTACTGATCGGCATTGCGCTCATCGTCGGTGCTTTCGTCGGCATAGCCGCATTCTTCGGCGCAGCGATGAACTTCAACTTCATCATGGCCGGCACCGCCAGCAGCAATGGCCTGCTCCTCATTCTGGCAGTGGTGTTGGTGCTAGCCTGGAAAGTGGCCGGTTACTACGGCGCAGATTACTTCCTGCTCCGCCGGTTAGGGGTGCCGTGGCGTGGCTCGGCCAACCCGCCGGTACTTGCACCCATCCCTAGCAGCCCGTCGGAGTAAAAAGATGTCTTCCCTATTTCAGGCTGTTTTTACGTAGCTTGTGGGGTAACAACCCAGAAATATACCCTGAAATTTATATCAGATGGGGAAACATAGAAATAAAAAATTGGTTCTCCGACAGGCTGCTAGCTAGTAACAAAATCTAACGTACAACAAAAGACACCTCGTTGTAAATCAGCGAGGTGTCTTTTGTTGTACACACTAAAAGATGTCTGAATGATTTCACCCATAAATCATGGCAAATTCGTCCTATTTGACTTCTAAACTGAAGACTGAGTCGGCTAGGTTTAAATTGCCAAGGGTCTCTGTAGACATCTGTAACAACTTTCTAGATGCTTGTTGACGATGTCTTACATATGAATGCGTCAACTTCTGGTTGGCTCACCCACAAATTCTCGTTAAGTTGGATTGAATTCGATTGACGGCTTTGCCTGCGTTTTGATGTGGCGTTGTCAGTGATAAGTGCATCAGGACTGTTATCGCTATAGAGGAGAAGAGCACACGATGAAGGCAAAATCATTCAAGATTAAAGTTTCGCAGACTGCACTGAGCGACTTACGCAAACGGTTGGCTAACACGCACTGGCCGGATGAGGTTGAGGGGGCCGACTGGAATTACAGCACTAATTTGGCTTATCGAGAAGTTTCATACTTGGAGCAATTGCGCTGCCGACGCCAATACGGATGACTGCTTCACAAAAGACGAACTGCTCACCAACATCGTGATTTACTGGGTCACGCAAACGATCAACTCATCAATTCGTGCCTATTACGGTGGAATGCATCCCCAGGAAGATGAGTGGGGGCAGGTCCAAAAGCGCATTGAAGTATCCATTAGGATGGCGCTATTTCCCAAGGACAACCCACCACCCCACGCATTGGCAGAACGTTACTTTGATGTGCAATGCTGGACGAAAATGCCGCAAGGCGGGCATTTTGCCGCGCTGGAACAACCAGAATTACTGGTCGAAGACCTTCGTGAATTCTTTAGGCCACTCCGTTCCGGCAAACAAGCACGACAACTTGGTTGCCCCACAGGCAACGCCGAACAATTCGCATAGGCAGGAGTTCTCTTGTATTTAACCCCTATAACCCTCCCAATTTATTTCGTTTTTGATTCAAGGTTATCTCTTATCAACCCAATCCATTCACCTCCTCGGCAAACCCAACACCAACACGGTTCCAGCCAACCGACGGCCTCCCCACTCCACCCTGCCGGAGCGCGTAAGTCGGGCGGCGCAGTAGCGCTGCTGCCTGATACAACTCCCGTGCAGCATCTGGATGCGCCCATGCAGCACGAGCCTCGTGCTGCATGGCCTGGCAACATCGCTTATCCCACGCTTTTTGAGCCAGCGGGCGGGTCTCGAAATACCGTCGCTGCAACACAGCTAAATTGTTCCCCCGCCCCCCTTTGCCGACGAGGTGGTTTGCTGATTGCGAATGCTCAATCTGGTGCCGCTGATGCAGTCCTTGATTGATGCGACGTTTTCGACCTGCACAAGCTCGCTCAAAATGCGTGCTGTCTGCACGGTATGTATTGGGTAACCGCACGGCGATGGCGCCGTGTCCAAAAATGGGATGAGACACGGACTGGCCTTCCAGTCTGCGTCGATAAATGCTGTCGTTGACGACGAAGGCCGCGCCCTCGTGACGCAATGCGGCGTGCCCCAACTCGTTGAGGCCAGCGCTGGACGCGGGAATGCCTGTGCGGGCATAGTTGGCCCGCGCCGTCGTGCCCATCACGCGATCATAGGTGCGTTGAGCGCTGCCACTTTTGCCGCTCAAATCGCGCAGGGTCGCCCGGCTGATCGGCCCATTGTGTTTCTCCCGCTCGCCCCGGCCGGCGTGAAAGGCGGTAAATAAAGCCGCATGAGCTCGCCCCATCCCCTGCAACAAATCTGCCAGCTTCACTCGCACGCAGTGAATGCGCAGCGGCGACAGATTCAACCAGCCCGCCACATCAGCCTGTCCTCTCAACCTCAGCCAGGTTTCACGGTGTCGCTTACCCGTCACTGGGTTGAGCACCCAACGTGTATGCTTCACCCAGAAGCCAGCCTCGCCCCGGCGCACCAGTTGCTGGAAACGCCGCACGGTGAACACGTTGTGGGTCTGACACAAAAAATCTCGCAGGGTGGCATACAGCAGTTGGCCCGAGCCGGCGGCATCGAGATGCCGTGCAATCTCCCATACCCGGAACTCACACGCCCAGTTCTCGCGCAGCGCGGCCATGGCCATATCGGGAAAGCAGCGCACACTGGGGCCGGGTTGCAGTAACTGCGCTTGCGACACCACATGGGTCTCGTTGTGCCTCCCGGTTACAAACGCCGGCGATCCATCGGCTCGCCGAATGCTGTGCCAGGGTTGTTGTTGCTTAAGGGCCTCACGCTGGCAGTGCACCTTCCACTGATGCTCAATCAGGGCCAGGCGGCTCAGGTTACTGTTGACCTCGGCCAGATGCGCATCAACCGCGTGCACGATGGCCACATAGGCCGGTTGATGGGCCAGATCGGGATGGGGTAGATTCGTGGACGGGTGTGCTGGCGCGACAACGGCTGCGGCCGCGCGTGCAGCCTGCTTGCGCTCAATTTCGACAAAGCGCGCAATCAAATCATCGCGGCTGTGTTGGGTGTTGGGAATGCGCGCCAGATAGTCATCGGCTTGCGTGATGGCGCGGGTGAGTTCGGCCGGTGTAGCGCCCAGCTTTTGCGCCAGACGCGTATGCGCGCGTTTGGCGGCGGCAGCATCAAGCCGGGTGCGCTCGATCTGGGTCTGCAATTCCACCCGTTCATTGGCTGAGTGCACGCTGCGTGTGGCTTTTGCAAATCGTTTGGCATCGTGCGCCACGGCACGCCGTCGTGCGGCATCAGGTTGCGGGCCGGGTTGATGTGGCTTAAGTAAGGGCTTTGCAAGGTGTGTAGCGTGACGGGGCAGTGCAGGTTGCGGCGCTTCAGCCAGCCGTGCGTTAATGTCCAGGCGTGGTCGCCACTCGATCTGCCACGAGCCCATCTGCCGAAGCTGTGCGCCCACGCGCAAATTTAACGTGCGCAGCGTAGGATCTTCAACAGCCCATTCCGCGCGCAGTTGCCTGGCTACCAGCTGGCTGTCTGTAAAAATACACAACTCGATGGTGCCAAGATCCACACCACATTCACGCGCCAGGGTGAGCAGTCCGCGCAAGGCTCCTTTCAGGGCCAGATACTCGGCGCGGTTCGAAGTGGCATTGCGATACACCTCGTAGCCAGCATGTGCCAGACGTGCGTCATCTGCCGCGTGAAAGGCATAGCGGCCGTGATGCAGGTGCCGGCGTGCCTCGCCGTGCACGCCGCCATCAAACACAAGTTCAATGCGAACAGGCGTGGCGAATGCAGGCGCGGTGGCTGAAGCACCCCCTGTTGAAACAGCGGCTGTCGGAGCAGCGAGGCCCATTCTGACCCGTAAGTGGCAGCGCGAGACTGACTAAATCAGCGCGTGGACCAGGCGTGGCAGAAGGACTTGCAGCGCGAGCGATAACGTGCCAGGCAACGCAGGAGTGAGTTGCAAGCAGGTTGCCGGCATCGCCTGCTTCACAGCAGGGATCAGTAAAGTGGGTTCACACACAAGACATGCTTAAGCGCAGGTCTTTGCCAGACGCGGTACAAGCCAGTAGGCTCGGAGCGCAGGCAAAGCCTTGCCGATCCCGTGTGTGTATGCTATAGTCACATCAATCTGGTTTGATCTTGTGATCAGATGTGGCAATCTATAGCACATGCACACATGGGTTAAATCACGAATCGGGGCTGTTGGCGCAGCCTCGATTTTGTTTTTCCAGTGGTATGGCATCAGGAGGATAGGCAAGTCAAAGTGACCGTTCGCGCCCACCTCAAGATTGGACGACTCAAGGTCCTAAATACATATTGGTTTCCTCAAAGCAATTTCTGGAGAGAAGAGACCCAGCGCATCCCTTCCCTACACTTCATCAGCTTGTTGCTTGTTAACTGACTCCGGCTACGACTTCACTTTGCGTTTGTTGCGCAAGAGCTTCTCGACGGCAGCGCGCTTTATTTTTCGAAGGCCGGTTGGTGTGACATAGCCATCGATATAGCCGCTGTCGTACCACGCTGCGACCGTATTGGGATACACCCCCAACAGTCGCGCAGCGGACTTCATTGAAATGTAGCCGTCATCGTCTTCATCAGAGTCTGCGGCTTCGCCTGGCGTTGCCTTGGTTTTGTGTGCGCGCTGAAAGAGTTTCATCTAGCTGTTTATCCCGAATGTCCTGTGCATTCACCTCTACCCAGAGCTATAAGTTTACCGATTGTCTGGCTCCCCCATCGATCGTGATAACTCATGCAAACGCCTCGCGCACACTATACTCATCCGTCTACAAGTGTCAAAACATGCCGCGCTCTATTTTATTTCATCTCGAATCATGATTTATATGTTATCCACTATTTGATCAGTATATGTATAATGATCACACAATTTAGAGCAAAATAAAAACAAACGTTCTGCTTAAATTTTCCTATACTCGCCCTACAATATTTCAATTCGGCCCAATCAGTGCCCGTGATCGCGGTTTATATCTGTCATCGGCCCAAACCAATCTCCACGACTCTCATGAAAGAAAGTTTGCTTCGCAACGAGTTCCTGGCCCAGTTCGATGATCTCTTTGCCCCACTTCAGATTCGGCAGCACGAGATGGTCGAAGCGGAGTTGGTGTTGACCCTGGTTCATCACACCCATACCCTGCGAATCTGGTGCCGGCCGATTAGCCGTGGCACGCCTTTGCTCATCGACCAGGCCGGCAATGCCATGGATTCGCCTCGTGCCCCGCACACGCTGCGCGAACAAGCTACCGACGGCTTGCTTCTGCCGGCGCTGCTGGCCCCGCATCTCTCGCCCAATGCCATCACCAAGTGTCGCGAGTTGGGGTTGACCTGCTTCGATCTGTCTGGCAACGTCGTCATCGAAACAGAGGATGTAAGCATTTTGCAAACCGGGCGCAAGAAACGGGTGGACGATGAACCCCGGCGGCGGCCGTTCTCGGGCAAGTCCTCGCGGGTGGCGCGCATCCTACTTACATCGCAGCGCGAGGATTGGGTGTCGCGCGATTTGGCCAAAGCGGCCGGTGTGAGTGCGTCCAACGTGGTCTATGCCCTGCGCACGCTGGCCGACAACGAGTGGGTGCGCATCTTTCGCGGCAAGACCGGGGGCATTGAAGTACGTAATCGGGCCAGCATTCTGGATGCGTGGCGCGATGCCTATCAACCCGTCAGCATCGAAACCATTCGGTTGTTCTCCACCGACTCGCCTGAAGACAGTGCCCGGCGTGTGGCTGAATATTTCGAGAACAACGCAATCGGCTACGCGCTGACCAGTTTTGTCGGGGCAGCCTTTTTATCGACCGTGGGCAATTTTGCGGAAAGCAGCATCATCACGACGGCAACCAGCGCCCAGTTGAAGACGCTGGCTAAAACGCTCAAGCTCGTTCCGGCGTCGCGCGGCAATATCACCCTGGTTCGCACTGATGATGAAACCCTGCTGGCCGGGGCCACTCGCACCGACGGCTGCCGGATCGCCCACCCTATTCAAATCTATCTCGATCTCTATGCCGACCCACGCCGGGGACGCGAGCAGGCCGAGATGTTTCGTGAGGCTGTCATTGGCTTCTAAGTCGTTAGTGGTTAGTCAATGGTTGTTAGTCATCGCTTGTTAGTCGATGTTTTACAAGCAGCGATTCGCCACGAATGACTAACCATTAGCAACCAACAACTTTGTCATGGCGTCGTCCAAACAAGTGACCCTCTCCACCCGGCAAGCCTCGCTGCTGGCGCTTAGCCAGGTGCTCGAAGCATTGACGCCGTTTAGCGACTACTTCGTGCTCATCGGCGGATGGGCGCCGTATCTTCTACTTCAGGAATACGGCCGCACCAACGATCACATCGGGTCGGCCGATCTCGACCTGGTCTTCAATGGGCCACGCATGTCCGTGGTCACGCGGGATGAGGTGCTGGCGGCACTGGAGCAGATTGGCTGCCGGCCGCGCATGTGGGATGACGACCATCTGATTCCGTTTCCAGACAGTTATCTGCTACCCATCACCATCGGCGCGCGTACCTTCCAGGTGCAAATTGATCTCATCGGCCTGAACCGGGCCCAGATGCGCCGGCTGGCCAGCCACTACGATCTGGCCTTAAAGCAGCATGAACAGATTCAAGTTCGCGTCGGCAAAAAAACCTTGAACGTCCCGGTGAGTGGTGCTGCAGCTGTGTTTGCGATGAAGGCGATGGCCCTGGCCGGCCGGCACGCGTCCAAGGATGCCTACGACATCTACATGATCACGCGCTACTACAAACATGGTCCAGCCTCGCTGGCGTCTGAACTTAAGCCACTGCTGATCGGGCCACCGGTGCGCAGTGCCGCCCGCTATGTGCAAAGTTGGTTCAACAGCAAAAACGCGCGCGGTCCCAAAGCCGTGGTGGATTTTTTGCTGATCGATGGCTCGCGTGAGGAGCAGGATCAATTGCGCGAAGAAGTCTATCTCACCATCAAAGCGTTGCTGGATGCGCTGGAATAGGAAGCCGCAGAAATGGGTTCGAAAACTTCAAAAACCTAAGGTTTTTGCCAACTCACCTGCCTATGCGAATCTTTTTGAGGCGGCTTTGAACGTGGCTTCTGCTATAACCCGCGATGCAACACAGGGCTGTGTGTTGCGGTTCAAATGAATACTTAACGATCAAGGCGCTGACCCTAAGTTAGTGCTCAAAAGTAATAGCCACATTTCAAAACGTCAATTCCTTAAGTGAGTGCATCGTCCAAGGGAAGTCATTGATTAACCCCGTCATTCCCGCGGAGGCGGGAATCCAGGCGTAACCCCGACGCGACCGTAACTGGGAGGCCTGGATTCCCGCCTCCGCGGGAATGACGGCTTAATCTATTTACTTTGACCTACTTCAAGTTGGCATCATTTTGAAATGTAGCATTTACTTCTGGTCACTAACTTAGTCAAAAGGAATGCCACGAATGAAAACAAGACCCCTGGGCAAGACTGGATTACAGGTCGCTGAACTGGCGTTGGGCGGGTTGTTTGTGTCGGCATTCGGTGCCGAGTTTCACCTCATATCGGCCCTGAAAATCTGCTTAATATGAACTCGCGGCTTCGGCTAACCGTTACGGGTGTGGTGCAAGGCGTGGGCTTTCGCCCATTCGTGTTTGGGCTGGCACACCAGTATGGGCTGGCTGGCTTTGTCGGCAACAACAGCGCGGGTGCGTTTATTGAAATTGAGGGCGCGGCCGAGGCCCTGGCGCAATTTCAATATGAACTGACCACGCACCCGCCGCCGCTGGCCTACCTCGAATCGGTGCAGATAGTGGTGCAGGTGCCGCTCGGCGAGACCGGCTTTCGTATTGTCGAAAGCACAACCCAGCCCGGTGCCAATACGCTCATCTCACCCGACATTGCCGTTTGCGACGATTGCCTGCGTGAAATGTTTGCGGAGAGCGACACACGTTATCGCTATCCGTTTATCAACTGCACGCACTGCGGCCCGCGCTTTACCATCATCAAGGGCATCCCCTACGACCGGCCCCTGACGACGATGGCGGCCTTCCCCCTGTGCGCAAACTGTGCCCGCGAGTATCACGATCCGGACAATCGTCGTTTTCACGCCCAACCCATTGCCTGCCCTGTGTGTGGCCCGCACGTGTGGTTGCAGCGCCTGGGCGAAGCCGAACCCCATGTCGCTCGCGACGATGCGATTCGCGGTGCGCAACAGGCATTGCGGGACGGACTGATTGTGGCCGTCAAAGGCATCGGCGGGTTTCATTTGGCCTGCGATGCAACCCACGCCACGGCGGTCCAACGGCTGCGCGAACGCAAGGGCCGCGGCGGCAAACCTTTCGCGCTCATGGTGCGCAATCTGGAAACTGTGCGCGATTACGTCGAGGTGAGCGAAGCTGAAGCAACGCTTCTTACCGGCCGCGAGAGACCCATTGTCATTCTCCGCCGCCGGCTTGATGCGGCGATTCGCCTTCCAGACGCGCTCGCGCCCCATAACCCTACGCTGGGCGTGATGTTGCCCTATTCACCGCTGCACCACCTATTGCTGGAGGACATGCCGCCGCTGGTGATGACGTCGGGAAATTTGAGCGATGAGCCGATTGTCAAAGACAACGAGGAGGCTCTGGCGACACTGGCGGGAATCGCCGATGTTTTCCTGATGCACAACCGCGACATTCACATTTCGTGCGACGACTCGGTGGTGCGCGCGTTTGAGGCACACGAGTTACCCATCCGGCGTTCGCGCGGCTATGCGCCATTTCCAGTGCGGCTGCCGGCGGCCCAAACATCGGTGCTGGCTACCGGCGGTGAGCTCAAGGCCGTGCTGTGTCTGACCCGTGACGATCACGCGTTCATGAGCCAGCACATCGGCGATATGGCAAATCTGGAGACGCTGGCCACGTTTGATGCGGTCCGCGATCACTTGCAACACCTGTTTCGCGTCGAGCCACGCATCGTCGCGTGCGACAAACATCCGGGCTATCTCTCCACAGATTGGGCTCGCAAATTTACGCGGCAATATGAGTTGCCATTGGTTCAAGTGCAACATCACCACGCCCATATCGCTTCGCTCATGGCCGAACACGGCCTCGATGGCGCACGGCCCGTCATCGGCGTGTGCTTCGATGGCACCGGCTACGGCGATGATGGCGCAATCTGGGGCGGCGAGATTTTCATCGCCGATTACACAGCGTATCGACGTATTTCGCATCTGGCCTATGTGCCGTTACCCGGTGGTGACTCGGCCATCAAGAGGCCATATCGCACAGCACTGGCGCATCTGTGGGCGGCGGGGTTGGCGTGGGATGAGGCGCTGCCGTGTGTGGTGGCCTGCCCTGACCCTGAGCGACGCGTGCTGGCCCAGCAACTGCGCGCCCACATCAACTGCATCCCCACCAGCAGCATGGGGCGTTTGTTCGATGCAGCTGCAGCGCTCATAGGCGTGCAACAACTCGCGACATATGAGGCGCAAGCGGCCATTGAGCTGGAGGCGCTGGCCGATGAAGCTGTGCCAGCGGCCTATTCCTTCGAGTTGGATTCCAATTTGCGCATCCTCTCAGGGCCGGTGCTGCAGGCCATCGCGCAGGATGTATTTGCTGGGGTTGCCATGCCGGTCATGGCGGCGAAGTTTCACAATGCAGTTGCCGATCTGGTGCTGCGGCTGTGTCTGCACGTGCGCGATTCAGACTCACTCAACTCGGTCGCATTAAGTGGCGGGGTATTTCAAAACCTGCTGCTACTTCGGCGCACCGTGGCACGGTTGCGCGCGCATGGGTTCGATGTGCTGGTCCATTCGCGCGTGCCGCCCAACGACGGCGGTCTGGCACTGGGTCAGGCGATCGTGGCGGCGCGTGTGGCGGCGCGTGTGGCGGCGCGCACAGTAGCGTAATTGACACCGCAAGAACAGTTGCAAGCGCGCATGGCCGATCCACGCATAATTGAGTCGTTGGGTTGGCCGACAGCGATGGTGATACACTCGCAAATCCACCCAGGGCCGTCGGTATTGGCGGCCTGTTAAAAGCGCTGGGCGACCCCGACATTCAACGTTCATTGGGCTTGCTGCTGGATTTCGCCAGACGCTTCGGGCAGAAAATTAATGCATGAACTGTCCATCGCGTATCAGCTGGTAGAAACTGCGGCCGAAGCCGCCACAAATGCGGGGGCGCGCAACGTCAAACAGGTTTTCCTGCGCCTGGGCCCGCTGTCCGGCGTTGTGAAAGGAGCCTTGCTGTTTAGCTACGACATCGCGACCCAGGGCACCCTCTTGGAAGGCTCCACACTCGTTGTACGCGAGTTGCCGGTGGTCATTTACTGCGATTCACCGTCCTGCCAGAAAGAGGTGGAACTGCCCAGCATTCAAAGCTTTCGCTGCCCCATTTGCAACCAACCCAGCGGCGACGTGCGACAGGGCCGCGAGTTGGAGATCGAATCGCTGGAAATTGAGGTGGACGAGGGGACGGGGGAGAATGTGTGATTTTGTGATTTTGTGATTTTGTGATTTTG
>Ga0105044_10014889_pt1 | contig 10510 bp, 8 predicted proteins | sample MAT01_FD_78092 | JGI IMG/M metagenome (GOLD analysis project Ga0105044, IMG submission 78092) | Freshwater microbial communities from Lake Fryxell liftoff mats and glacier meltwater in Antarctica - MAT-01 | ecosystem: Environmental > Aquatic > Freshwater > Ice > Liftoff microbial mat | place... | reverse complement strand
TCGATGGTCTGCTCAGCCAGATCAAGCGGGACAACTTTGTCGTCGCTGCCTATAGCTACGATGCCGCCGGACGCCGGAGCGGACGTGCCTTGGCCAATGGAGCGACCACCAGCTACACCTATGATGCCGCAGGCCAGATGCTTGCTGTCGCGGTCACCGCACCGGGGTCCGCTCTGCTCACCTAACACGCCTACACCTACGACAACGTGGGGCAACGCAGCAGCCGGACGGAAACCCTGCCCGGCTTCGGGGCCGCACCGGAGACCTATAGTTATGATGCCAGTGGGCAGTTGGTCGGAGTGGCTTGTGGAGTGCCGCACAGTGTGGGAGGTGGTATCAGCACCGCCGCCTCCAGCTTCGATGCCGTGGGCAACCGGACTCTCTCAACCCTCAATGGCACCGCCACAACCTATCAAGCGGACAACATCAACCAATACACCAGCGTCGGAGCCGAGAACCTCTCTTACAACACCCGCGGCGATCAACTGACCTATGGCGACTGGACCCTGCAGTGGGATGCCGATGGTCATCTGGTCGTCGCGAGCAAGGGCGGGGCCGTTCCTAGTGAGATCCGGTATGTCTATGATGGCCTTGGCAACCGCGTCGGCCAGTCCCGCGGATCGGTCGCAGGAGGTTTCGCAACCGAGTGGATGTTGCATCTCGGAGCGCAGGTTCTCGAAGCGCGGAACACCAGCACCGAGAGCAGTCGCGATTATGTTTATGAACCGGGCATCGACCAGCCGCTTTGTGCGGTCGATGGGGATGGGACCCTCGCGCACTACTTCCATCAGGATGGACTCGGCAGTGTCGTGGCGTTGACAAACTCAAGCTGCGCAGTGGTGGAGAGCTACCGCTACACCGCTTGGGGGCAGCCAACCGTGGTCAATGCGGTGGGAGTTCCGCAAGCCGAAGGCACGGCGGCGGCGAGCGCGTATTTGTTTACGGCAAGGGAGTATGAGGCCGAGACGGGGCTGGCGTTTCATCGGGCGCGGTATAATGCGCCGGGGATGGGGCGATGGTTCAGTGCGGATCCGATCGGGGAGTTGGGGGAATTGAATTTGTATGGGCATGTGGGGAATCGGCCTGGAACACACGGAGACCCGACAGGACTTTACGACATTTTCGTCGGATTATACTTCTCCGCGTGAAGTTTTCGGAATGTTATAGTGGAAGCGGCGTCCCGCCGCTTTTTCGTTAGACAAGCGGCGGGACGCCGCTTCTACCTTCCAATGAACTCCGAAAAGGCGATGCACGGACGTATATCTCGCTACCGCTGAACCGCTGAACCGCTGAACCACCTTGACCATAGACAGCAATTCCTCAAGTCCCTCCATTGCGCAAGTTGCGAAAATGACAAACTCTAACCCATCCCTGAACGGCTTGGGACAATGGCTCTGTTCCGGTTAAAGCGTCAAGATAAGCAGGGAACCCCACCCCGGCTCAAATCACCAAAGCGGTCTCTTCCGCCTCGTCCTCGAAGAAATCATCGCCACCATCATCGACTTCACCTACCTTGCGGAGGGGACGTGGACCGGGATCTTCCTTTTTCTGGAGGGCTCGACGCAACTTTTTGAGTGCGATATTTTGCAACTGACGGATCCGTTCCCGGGTCACGCCGAACTCTTGGCCCACTTCTTCAAGAGTCTTGGGTTTCTGGCCGGCGAGACCGAAACGGGCGTCGATGATCTTGCGCTCGCGCTCGTCGAGAACCTCGAGGAGGTCGTCGAGCTGCATGTGCATATTCTTGTGGCTGAGCAACTCAAGGGGAGTCTGGGCTTTTTCGTCGCCGATGATTTCGCCGAACTCCGTGGTATCGTCGTCGCTGATCGGGGCGTCGAGCGAGGCGGGACGGAGCGCGGCGGCCTTGAGATGAGAGAGCTTGGCGCGATCAATGCCGATCTCTTCGGCGAGTTCCTCGTCGGTGGGTTCGCGGCCCAACTCTTCGCTCAGGACCATGGCGACCCGGCGCATTTTCGAAATTTTATCCACCATGTGGACGGGCAGACGGATCGTCTTGCTCTGGTTGGCCAGGGCGCGTTTGATGGATTGTTTGATCCACCAAGCGGCGTAGGTCGAGAGTTTGCCACCTTTGTTGGGGTCGAAACGTTCGACCGCTTTCATGAGACCGATGTTGCCTTCGGAGATCAGATCGAGGAGTGGTAGACCGTAGTTGGCGTAATCCTGCGCAATTTTCACCACAAGGCGGAGGTTCGCCTTGATCATGTGAGCGCGGGCTTCTTTATCACCAACTTTGATCCGATCAGCGAGTTCGACCTCTTCTTCGCGAGTCAGCAGAGGCGTTTTTCCGATCTCCCGAAGGTAGATCTTGATGCCGCCATCCATTTCCAAATTTGCCATGCGTGGGGAGTAGGGTTGAGTGGGAACGGGGAAGGAATGAAGTCGCCGGAGGAACTTGACGAAATCTGATTTCCTAGGTCGCTGTAGCAGGATTCATTCCCGAAAACCAAACCCGGCGACAGAAGATCGCCGGGTCAGAACGGAACAGAAGCTGCGGGAACGAGGTTTACGGTGCGGATACGGGGGGGTGGGGAAGCCAAAAATGACTTAATTGGCTCCAAAAGGCGAGATTTCTTTTTCGGGCGAGGCGAATTCACGATGGAATGCTGACGCGCGGGAGACGCCCGAAAATGGCTCTGTGTGAGTCAATTCGTTCATAAATCCGTTCAAAGAAAATGCAAGAAAAAGATACCTCGGCACGGCCTCGCCCCTTTCGAAATGCTTTTCCCACGGGGGGATGTCATCCGGGCGGACCGGAATACCGGAGGGTTACGCGGACCACTCCCCGCTCGTGCGGGCTAATAACCAAGGCCGGAGCCTTTGGCGTAGGGCTCGCTGGGAAGGGCTTTGCCGCCACTCGGGTCCGTCAGCGGCCCCATCGTCATGCGCTGACCCAGCTCCATGACGCGAAAGCGTTGGGCGAGGCGCTCGCTGCTCGAGGCGAACTCTTCGGTGGAGACGTTGCCCTCGTCGAAGAGATCGTATTGGCAAGGGATCACCATGCTCGCGCTGATGGCCCGGGCCAGTGTGGCTGCCTGGAAGCCATTGAGGCTCTCGACCTTGCCGGTGCGGGTGGTGGCTCCGCCGTTGACGGGAAGAAAGGCCAGATTGACCGGCCAACGCCGCACTTCCTTGACGAGACTCTGATGCCACACGGTTTGCCCGCTATGGAAAAGGGTGAAGGAGCCGAAGGAGACCACGTAGCCGAGCGCTTCGCATTGCCCAGAGGCATTGCGGTGGATCTTCGGCACGGCGGCGTGGATGCCATGGATGTCGAAGTCCCCGCTCTGCACATAGGTTCCCGCATCGACTGGCAGGATGGGCGGGGCGGCCGCACCCAGGATATCCTCGGCAGCTTGTTCCGCGCCGGCGGGGACCACCAGCTTCAGGGACGGATTGGCCGCCCGCAGCGGGAGGATCGTTTCGGGATCGAAACGATCCGGGGCGAGGCTGGTGCAAACCACGACATCGACGCCGCGAAGACGGAGGGGATCGATGACCCGCTCGGAAATCCGGGGCATCGTGTAACCAGCCGAGGCCGCCTTGCGGGAGATGGCGTCCGAAAGATAGGGATCGAGGACCAAGCCCTGGCCGTTCCACTTGACGAGGAATCCGCTCTGCCCGAGCCACCACATATGGATCGCACCGGTGACTTTGTCTGCCTCGGCAAAGTCGCGGGCCAGGTCATCATCTTGTTGAACGGGGAGAATCATGAAAGAGAAAGCAGAGGAAAGTGGACGGCTACCTCAGGACGAAGCGAAACCTGAATGAGAACGCCCTGCGGTATTTCCAAAATACTTTGCAAAGATGCAATCATTTCCCGCTTTCTACAAGGAGACGGAAAATAAATATCTCTGAGCAACCACAAAAAACGTAGTTTTTATCGATTTCTGGAAGGCGCTCATAAAAAAATCAGTTCCCCGGCTCCGCTAAACGCTGGCGGAGACTCAGGTATTGATCACTGGTCACGTCGTTCAGGCTGGCTAGGGGGGCATCCTGCGAAACCGAAAACAACTCGACGGATCGAACGTGCTGCGCGGTCCCGAGACCGACCAGCAGGTGTTTCGCGTTGAAAAGGTTCCGGCGGATGGTTCGCAGCACCTCATCAGAATCGAGGGTGGTGATCTCGATGCGGAGGTCGGAGGGATACCCGCTCAAGTCCAGTCCCAGCCAATGGGCGTCCGGGATACTCCATTCGCTCCAATGCAGGACTCCGTCGGCACCTTCCAGGATCAGATCCGGGCGACCATCGCGGTCGAGATCGCCGGGGTAAAGGCGGGCGGCTCCGGTGAGCGCGGCGATTCCGCTCTTTTTGGAAACATCACGGAAGGTCAGGCCCTCCCGGTTCCACAAAGCGCGAAGGAAGCCGGGGGCGGCGGTCGTCAGGTCGGCATAACCGTCGAGGTCAAAATCGAGAAAGCACGCGGCAGTGGCGGGTTGGAGCGGCACGGTGTCGATATCGGGATCGGAAATCCGCTCGACGAATCCTTCGGCTCCCTGATTGATGGTGAGCGAAAGCAAGCCGGTTTCACCCGTGCTGAGGATCAGGTCGAGATCGCCATCGTTGTCGAAATCCGCAAAGCCGGGTTGGGCGGCACTGGTTGTGGCGGCGGGAGGAAAGGCCGCCTGGTATTCCTCGTAGCGCGACTCGTCCCAGATCTCGGCGTGGCGGAAGCGGAGCAGCTGATCCGGGGCCCCCGCGATGCCGAGATAAAGATCCGGCCATCCGTCCCGATCGAGATCGGCGGCACCGAGGCTGGTAACTTGCCGGGGAACCCACAGTCCGAGATCCCAGGCGATGGGTTGGAAAATGCCGGTGGCCGTCTGGCGATACAGTTCCAGCGGGTGATCGTGGCTGCCCACGAGCAGGTCGAGGATGCCGTCGCCGTCGTAGTCGAGCCAGGCGGCGGTGGTGGTATCGGAGAATTCGATCAGTCCGGCTTCGATAGTCACGTCGGTGAAATTCCCGGTGCCATCGTTGCGGAGGAGGGAATTGGGCAAGCCGCCGCCCCTCACAATGAACAAGTCGAGCGCTCCGTCGCGATTGTAATCCGCCGGGATCAGCTCGTCGCCGGCGGGGACATCGGGCAGAGGTGCTGAGGAAATCTCGCCAGAGGAAGAAATCTTGGAAATCACTTTCCCGCCAGAGCTGATGATCTCTAGCCCGACATCGCCATCGAATTGACCCACGGCGAAGGGACCGACCAGGTCCATTTCACGGGATTCGAAGCGCGGTGCAAAGCTGTCGGACTCCGCGACGGAAAATGGCGGTGCCATGGGGGTGGAATCGGTCGGGCCGACCGACGCCTCTGCGGCCGGGGTGGTCCGTTCGGCCTGGAGAGAGGCGATGATCTCCGGGATAGACTTCCCCGCAAAGCGCAGCAGTTGCTTTTGATCCAGGCGAGGTGGTCGCTTGATGGGAATCTCGTCCGTGAATTCGGGAGTAAGCCGCCAGCTATGGTCGAGCCACAGCAACACGCTCGCGACGGTGAGAGTCACGGCAAGTGCGAGTGCGGCGATGTTCCATTTCGACATGGGGCGGGACTATACGCACATTTTCGCGATGACGGTGATCATTTTCCACGGTGCGCCCCCGAACCTCTCCCAAACGCAGGAACGCTCAGAAAAACCGCCGTGCCGCCACTTCCAACCTCGGCTGGCAGATCCGGGCGATGCATTGATCGAAACTTTCCGCATTGCTGAGGATACCGATCTCGACGCGGAGGAAATAAATCGGCACATCGATGCGGGCGAGGCGGGGAAACCGAACCGCATCTTTCTCGGTGGTGATGATCATGTCCACATTCGACTCTACGCAGCAGTTGATGAAGGTGATGATCTCCTGCTCGGTGAAGCGGTGGTGATCCATGAAGCGGCAGGTCGCTTCGATCGTCGCACCGAGTTTTCGCACCCCGTCCTCGAAGCTCTCCGGCACCGCGATCGCGCTGACGGTGCCGACTTTGGCCCCCTGCAAAGTCGTCAACGGAACCATGGCACGCGTTTCCAAATGCTGGAGATAACAAGGACGGTGCTCGCACTCGATGATCTCGGCGGTTCGATTGTGCTGGCGGATGCGGTGGACGAGTTCCTCATTCGACGAGCCATTGCACTTGGTAATGAAAATGTAAGACGCCCGTTTCAGGTTGCGGGGCGGCTCGCGCAAGGTGCCGCGGGGGAGGAGGCGCTCGGACCCGAAAGGCTGCCAGCGATCAATCAAGACAATGTCGAGCCGATGCTTGAGTCGCAGGTATTGCAGCCCGTCGTCGAGGATAAGGGTATCGCAGTTCAGCTCGGAGATGGCGTGCTTGCCGCTTTTGACCCGGTCTTTATCGACGATGACCGGGATATCGGGCAGGTTCGCGGCCAGCATGTAGGGCTCATCTCCGGCGGTCTTCGAATCGAGCAGGAGCGAACGCCCGTCGCTCACCACCCGCGGGGGATCGATCTCGTTTTTCCCCTGGAGTTTGCCAATGAGACGTTTGAAAAAAGGTTGCTTCACTGATTTGTAACCGCGGCTGAGAATAGCGACCCGGCGTCCTCCGTCCTGCAGGGAGCGGGCGAATTTTTCCACAACCGGGGTCTTCCCGGTTCCGCCGACAGTCAGGTTGCCGATGCTGACCACGAGACAGCCGAGGGTGCGCTCCCGCATGACCCGGTTGCGATAGAGCCAGAGGCGGGCGCTCACCGCTCCCTCATAGATTTTTGACAGTCCGCCGAGGATGGAGCGCAGCAGGCTGGCCCGGAAGCCATGACGGCGCTCAAGGATCACATCGATGAAGAATTGTTCGAGATGTTCCTGGGTTTGAGGCATGGAAAAAGACGGAGTCACCCGACTACGGCCCGGGACGGGTATGGTCGCGAAATCAAGGATGGGCGCAACCATGAATATCCCGGTGCCCGAAAGGCGCGTAAATCGATGTCCCTGCTTGCAATCCAGCCTGCCGTGGCGCACATCCCCTCATGAAACGAATCGATGGTCGGGCAGCCGACGAGATGCGCCCCGTCACTTTTCAGCTCGACGTGGCTCCGAACGCCCACGGCAGTGTGCTGGTATCCTTTGGCGATACCCAGGTCATCTGCGCGGCCTTCATCGAGACCGGCGTGCCGCGTTGGATGATGCAGCAGGGAGTGGTCGGAGGCTGGTTGACTGCGGAATACAGCATGCTCCCCTACGCCACCCTGGAGCGCAAACCCCGCGACATCAGCCGGGGAAAAATCGACGGGCGCAGCTCGGAGATTCAGCGTCTCATCGGACGCAGCTTGCGGGCCGTAGTCGATCTCAAGGCCATGGGGCAAAAGACCTTATGGATCGATTGCGACGTTCTCCGGGCTGATGGCGGAACGCGCACCGCCTCCATCACCGGGGCTTGCGTCGCGGTGGAGATGGCTTTTCGCCGGCTGGTGGCGGCAGGGAAACTGGCGGCCTCGCCTTTGCAACAATTCGCCGCTGCGGTCAGTGCCGGAGTGTGGAAAGGGAATTGTTGCCTCGATCTCAATTATCACGAAGACAAGGACGCCGCCGTTGATTTTAATTACGCCATGACCGCCGACCAGCGGCTCATCGAGATGCAGGGGTCTGGCGAGGAAAGCACCTTCACCGAGGGGGAAATGCTCGAAATGCTGCGCCTCGGCAAGATCGGCATCGCCTCCCTGGTGGAGCAGCAACACGAAGCCCTGAAACGCTTCGACCCTACCGCCAATCTCGACTTGCTCACCCGCTTGCGCTGAGTTTTCCCCTGTTTTCTCCTCGGATCGAACGTTCCCACCCCGGAAGTGTCCATTTTTAGCAGCCGCCCCGCTCGCAAAAGGCTCGCGCCCCGTCGTTGCGCCGACCGCGAGCGTATGATATTCTGAACCCTTCGCGGCTGCCCGTCCGCTACCCCCCCCAATTTCCATGCAAGACGAAGAACCCAAACAACAAGATCAGCGCCCCAACAGCGGCGAGAATGGCTTCAACTGGAAGGGCACCGTCCTGATCGGTGCGGCGATGGGTCTCTTCGCCCTGGCGATCTGGTCGAAATCTCTCTCCGACAGCTCGAAGAAGCTGACCTATGGCGAGTTCAAGGAATTGGTCTCCTCCGACCGAATCCACATCAACGCCGAAGCCAAGCCACCCCGGGTGCTCAGCCTCGTCCAGCGCGATGGCAGCTCCCAGCGTTATCTCTCGGGATGGTATGAGGTGGAGAATCTCGGAGTTAATGACACGGAAAAGTACCAACAGTTCACCACTCCGGTCATCCTCGAGTATGTCGGTGACGACCTGCGCGAACTCCTCAAGTCGAAGAACCTCGAGATCGCCGATTTACCGACGGATACCGACGGACTGGGCGTCATGCTGATGACCTTCTACATGCCGATTTTCTTCCTGCTTATCCTCCTCTATTTCCTCTTCCGCCATCAACTCAAGGCAGCCGGACGCGGGGCGATGAGCTTTGGCAAAAGCAAGGCCAAGCTCATGACGATGGAGAAGGGCAAGGTCACCTTCAAAGACGTAGCGGGAGTCGAGGAAGCCAAAGACGAAGTCTGGGAGATCGTCGAATATCTCCGCGATCCCAAAAAATTCCAGCGCCTCGGAGGCCGCATTCCCAAGGGCGTGCTCATGGTGGGCTCACCCGGCACCGGCAAGACCCTCCTGGCCCGGGCCATCGCCGGAGAGGCCGACGTTCCTTTCTTCTCCATCAGCGGCTCGGACTTCGTCGAGATGTTCGTCGGAGTCGGTGCCTCGCGGGTCCGCGACATGTTCGAGCAGGGGAGAAAGAGCGCCCCTTGTCTGATCTTCATCGACGAGATCGATGCGGTCGGCCGCCATCGTGGTCACGGTCTCGGCGGTGGGCACGACGAGCGCGAGCAGACCCTCAATGCCCTCCTCGTGGAGATGGACGGCTTCGACGCCCAGGAGGGAGTCATCATCATCGCGGCGACGAACCGTCCCGATGTGCTCGATCCCGCCCTGCTGCGTCCCGGGCGTTTTGACCGCGAGATCACCGTCAGTCTGCCCGATGTGAACGGGCGCGAGGAGATCCTCAAAGTCCATGCCAAAAAAGTGAAACTCGCTGAAGGCGTCGATCTCGGAACGATCGCCCGGGGCACTCCCGGTTACTCGGGGGCGGAGTTGGCCAACGTCATCAACGAAGCCGCCCTCCTCGCAGCCCGCAGAGGTCTCAAAGCCATCACCCTCTCCGAACTTGAAGAGGCCCGCGACAAAGTCCGCTGGGGCAAAGAGCGCCGCAGTCTCGCCATCTCCGAGAAGGACAAGGAAAAAACCGCCTACCACGAGGCCGGTCACGCCATTTTGCTCGTGCTGCTCAAGAATACCGACCCCCTCCACAAGGTCACCATCATCCCGCGTGGTCCGTCGCTCGGTTCGACCATGTGGTTGCCCCTTGCCGACAAATACACCCAGCACAAAAGTGAGCTGGTTGACCAGCTCGTGGTCATCATGGGTGGCCGGGTCGCTGAGGAAGTAGTCTTCGGAGATGTCGCCAGCGGAGCAAGCGGAGACATCAAACAAGCCACCGCGATCGCCCGCCGGATGGTCTGTGAGTGGGGCATGAGCGAAGAGCTCGGCATGGTCGAATACGGCGATCATCAGGAGCACGTTTTCCTCGGACGCGATATGGGATCGCCGCGGACTTATTCGGAAGCCACCGCTCAGAAGATCGACTCCGAAGTGAAGCGCCTCATCGACACCGCCTACGCCACCGCGACCGAGCTCATCATCGGAAATCGCAGCAAAATGGATGTGATCGCCAAAGCTCTCCTTGAGTTTGAAACCCTCGATGGATTGCACGTCGCGGAAATCATGGAGTTCGGCGAATTGCGCAACCCACCGAGCTCACCGACCCCCCCCGAACTTCCCGCCAGCAAACCGAAGAAAAAGCGGGCTTCCAAGAGCACACGGGAAAGCGAAGGCGGATTCGACGGCGAGTTGGCCCCGGCTTGATTCAATAGGGTTGGGTCGATGACCCAATAGGGTTCCTTCCTCGCCAACGCCTCGGAGGATTGATCGGTCATCGGTGCAGACGGAGTAGGAACGGCAGAGTCTGCGGCAAATAAGTCGCCGCGCAGGCGGAGGCATTCACGAAAGTCGTTCCCAGTGCCTCGTCTAAGGCGATGCCATATCCTTTGTATTAGAGTTAGCCCAAGTTTCTTATCACCGACCCCAAAAAGCCGAAATTTAACTTTTTCCGCCATTTTAAAATCATAATGCGTTGATAATCAACGTTACGAGTTTTCAAAAGTCATTTGTAGTGCCTAATTATCACTTGTTGGACCTGACGAGCCTTTCCGATTCGCTATCGTCGCCCTTGTGTATTTTCGGACCAAAATCATCAAAGGCACGCCCCTCATGCAACTCGTCGAATCCTTCCGCAACGCGGAGGGGCAGCCACGTCAGCGAGTCATCGCTTCCCTCGGGGACGCCGACATTCCTGAAGTCGAAAAACCCCTCATCGCCAGTGCCGTGGCGCGACGTCTCAAAGGCGACTCGAAT
>Ga0105044_10014885_pt1 | contig 10511 bp, 7 predicted proteins | sample MAT01_FD_78092 | JGI IMG/M metagenome (GOLD analysis project Ga0105044, IMG submission 78092) | Freshwater microbial communities from Lake Fryxell liftoff mats and glacier meltwater in Antarctica - MAT-01 | ecosystem: Environmental > Aquatic > Freshwater > Ice > Liftoff microbial mat | place... | reverse complement strand
TGAACCATCGCAGTCTACAGATATGGCAATAGTATGCCGCGTGTGGCGGTCAACACAGTCTAGTACTTCTCTTATGCTATAAGCGATACGTTCGCCCATCAGCGGTGGAACCGCTTCTCCGATCTGTGCGCGCACGCCGCTTTCTTTAAACTCAAAATCATCACTAAAGGTTTGGATTCGGGCGCGTTCTCGTAGAGTGAGCATCTGGCGATCACGTTCATAGTGATAGCCGTAAGTTCCACCCCCACCATACGCCATGACCGTCCAAGCTGGTCTCAGTAATAACGCGCGACGATATATAAAGCTGATCTCTTGGTGTCTTACTGCCCAACCAGTACCATCTACAAATTTAGCATTTCCCCCTGGAGGTATCTGATACATCCTGTTACGTACATTTTTGGACTGCTTTGGCAGAGTATTGTGAGGGTCTATAAGTTTATGTACTGGCTTGCCGAGCCAATTCAACTGCCGCAAGAGCTGCTCATGCTCATTCATTGCGCTGTCAAATTCCTCGGCATTATAATTTCGTTCATAATCTAGTCCGCATGCTGCATAATAATCCCTTACTATATTTGAATCTGAACTGAGCCTTGCCCATGCATTTTCGCGCCATTGAGTCGCTTGTGCAAAAGGAATATCAACACCTAATGTGCTGAATGCACCCATAATCTCTTTATATCTGTCTCGCAAATTACGAAGTGGTTGCCCCTCAAAGATTTCCAGCGTGGTCATTGGGAAGCGGCTGAATTTCCAGCGTGAGCCATTTAGAACCGTCTTTACCTCATTGGACAAACTTCCGGTAAGCCCAGCATAGGTTGATATTAGATCAGTTCGGATACCAACAATAATAAGACGACGGCGAGTCTGTGCAATGCCTAGGTTAGGTGCTTCAACAATATCACTAAACAAAATATCATAGCCTAAGACAGACTGCTGAGGTACTTTGACACTTTGCCTATCCTCTGATGCATGACAGCGATGATTTTCAAGGTTCTGGAGATCATCCAATACCGTTTCGTAAGCTAATCCATCGTTCGCACTGATAAATCCAGGTACATTCTCAAAGACGAACATTTTTGGCTGAAGGAACATCAGCCCGCGGAGAAATTCTAGATACAGCTTACCTCGCCCACCGTCTAGTCCCTCTCGTTCACTCCCCTTCGTAACCGAAAAGTCCTGACAAGGAGGTCCGCCTATCAACACATCTGGCTGCATTGAAGTAAGATCAGAGAAATCCACCAGGTGCACATCACCCTGAATAACAGCGGGCAGATCATCCATCGTTGGGGTAATGGGAGTGGGGGGAGTAGGAATGTTTAGCGTTTTTAACTTAAGATTGTGCGCTAAGGTTTCAGCTGGAGATATCTCTAATTCGACAGCTAAAAGGGTTTCAAAACCTGCACGATGAAACCCCCAATCGAATCCACCAGCTCCAGAGAATAATGATACAACTGTTGGTTTTATTGTAGTCATTCTATCTGTCCCACAGTTTGTGTTTGCCGCACAGTGGCGTAATAATTACAAATATCGTTAATTGGACAATCTTCACATTTGGGTCTGCGATGAGTACAGATGGCAGATGCAAAGTCCAGCATTCCCCAATTGAACTCACGAGCCATATCTTTAGGAACAAATGTTTCTGCTTGCTTCCAAAGCAGTTGGTCTTCACGTGGGCGCTTACGCTTTGAAACCCACCCAAATACACGATCCATTACTCGGATTAGATTTGTATCCATTGACGGTGCTGAAACACCAAAAGCGCAGCATCGTACTGTGTTAGAGATGTACCGTCCAATACCAGGAAGCATACGCAAGAGCTGATCCGATTTCAGGATCTCACCCTTGGAATCGAAAACAGCCTGGGCAATTTGCTGAAGTTGCCCAGCTCTAGTTTGGTGAAGACCCAATGGCTTAAGCACATTAGCCAGCAGGTCCTTATCCATGCAGATGATTTCAGCGGGTGAGTATGAGGAGAGTGATTCATAAACTCCCGCCGCTTGTGAGGCTGTCGTTTTGCGAAGCATGACCTCAGCAATTAGAATACGCCAGGCATCGGAGGTATTACGCCAGGGAAGATGATGCCTGCCATGCTCATGCCAGTATTTCAGCATTGCCTGCTGAAATCGGTGTGTTTTCTCCAGATCTGGATACATTGGCTTCCCATAACACACCATTTGATTCTGCCATTATACGCATGTTCTAGAAAAAAAGCAGCCTATTTAGAGTGAGGAAGTCTGGACAATGCGTCAGCTGTCTTAGCAAATACATCATCTGTCAATGATCGCAACTCCATCTCGCTTAAGGCCTCAACTGCTGTGAGTGATAATAAGCGGTACATACGCTTACTGGCCTCGCGCATAAGCCTGCGTCTTGGTAGACTGGAATATGTTTTTGCTGCTCCCAAAAATGACACACAAAATGATCGAAATAAAGCAGGACGAACGGCAATTGAGCTACGCTCTGTGATCTGAACCAAGTCATCTTCATTTAGTCGGCTGAGTATCACATAAGGTTCTTTCCATCGGTGATTGTGAGCGAGGTAAGCACGCCACCATAACCGGCCGAAGGCATGCCGACGCATTCCACGTTCACGCCCTACAAAGCGTAACGTTTCAATGCTGTCGTCAAATCGCCAGCGTACTATATCTGGCATCAAGACACACCCTAGGAATGACCAGACTTCATTATGGGAGGCCTCTGAAGGATGGATCAGCATCTTTTCGTTGAGCAAAATTGCACATTCAATATCAAATTTGCGGGCAGAATTCTTGGCATTAGCAGGGTAGCCGTATCGCTGAGCCAGCTCAACTACCGCCGTACGCAGCATCTTGAGCTGATCAACTGTGATGCGGTTGCCGCCTGTAGGCGCATAGGTAGTAGCCGCATGAGTAGCTTCCCAGGTATTCATTAGGTCTTCTTGATTTCGTAAGACAATATCCTCAGCCAGGATCTGCGCAATGTGCTGAGGGAGACGAGGGTAGAGATAGTAAAGATTACTGCTCATAGGAGAAAATCTTCATCTTGTCTTGCAAATAGGCGCTAAAGTCATGAGGGGATCTTGCTAAGGTTTGCAGGCTTTCAAGTTTGTAGCCTTCGAAATACAAACGAATCATTGCTCGAATTGCTGCACCGATTGTGCCTGGTGCAAAGCGATCAGGCGTTTCGAGAAAAGATTGATTTGATAAAGCGCCTCGGATCAGGGTTTGAGCAAGATCGAGGCGTACAGCTTCTCGGATGCCTGCTGTTTCAGGTTTAAAGTCGGAAACGGCTGAGGCAATTTGAGGATGCCTGCTGTTTACATACAGACGTACATCGCCCAAAAGTGGTTGCTCAAGGTCCTCGGGGTCCCAAGACAGATACCAACCAGCTTGATGAGGAAAATTAGTTGTTGTGAAGTCAATAACCTCAATGGGAAACCGGGCCCCATCTCCTTCAAGCTGAATTCTGTAAGCAGGAGTTTCCAGGAGTATGCTTCCGCTCAGTTTAGGGAGAAGCTGATGCTGTGTTGACCCTGGACTGATAAAGAGTAGTTTAACAAACAGAGTCAAAGTGTCTGCGAGAAGCTTGCCATCAATATTGGCGTTTAGGGCTGTTCTTCCTGATGCCCCCTGGTGAGTAAAATCGACAGCCCCACCGCTTCCGCGCAGTTTGGTTCCGCTTGACTCCCAAAGAAGAACAAGACGAAGTTTCGCATCACGCTCGAGACGACAGTCTTGATAAATGCCTTCTACATTGACAAAAACGTTCGCACGAATACGAATATCTGTCCCTGCATCCCAACCTGGTAGGCGCTCCTCAAGTGGTACAACCTGGTTATCTAATTGCTGTCCCCACTGCTCAATCACTATGCGTTCATGAAGTGGTGTGAGGTAAGGCCTGCGCTGAACACGCTTCATAACACTATCTCTGCCTTTGCATCAAGCTCGATATTTGCCATCATGTCATCTGGCAGTAGGACTATAACCTGCCAACTTTCGCGGGGTTGTGAAACCGCGATATAGATACTTCCATTGGAGTCGGCGAACACCTCACTCAGAGGCGAAATCCAGCATACTACTTGTGCCATACTCCCTCCGAGTGGCGGCTCATCTTCAATGACATTACTATCTAGAACAGCCTGCGCCTTGAGCGTAATTGTCGTCCCATCTGCATTTTCAGCATGGCGCAGGTCAAACGTGATTAGAAGAGCAGGCCGTCCTTCATATTCTATGATTTCATCGTAAATGATCTCTGTACTAGAACTTCCACGTATTATCTTGTGTGAGAACGACGATTCGGATTCTTCCGAAGTAGCCGTTGTTGGGAAGGCAGGCGCTGGTTGCTGTGGCCTGCTCATTGACGGATTAGTTGGATTTTCTGTGCCTATCTCTGATGAATTCTGGTGATCCTTATCTACCTGTCTGCTACCTGATTCGGAGAGGGGGAATGGTGTTCCCTGAGCGTGCTCGCCCTGCACCATTAGGTCGTTGTTAGGTGGTATCATTTTGGTTCCGCTGGAAGAGATAGGGGTTGTGGGAGGTGTTGACGCTGTATCGCTGCGAATCGGGAAATTAGGAAGTACAGCGCTAGGGCGTGGACGCGAACGGCTGGCTGACGTTCCCGTTTCTGCTGGAATCAAGCTCTCTCCAAGCCAAGTCGCAAATGCTCCTAATGGTGTAAGTGTTCCAACAGGCGCACTAGCACGCTGCACCTGAGCGAAGCTCGTCATTTCTTCGCCAATTTTTCGCAAGGCACCTCTGACATAAGTTTTGTGCCAACTCTCTGTTAGAGAACTAGGGCTCCAGTCATCGTGTGTAGGTGGCTCTGATCTTGCAAATATCTCATCCACATCCCTGTCAACAATGAAAACTCCGCTGTACCCCACACTACTACTGGCAAGAGGTCGACCCTCAAGATACTTAACAACCAGCTCTGCTTGTCGCATCAATGCTGTATGATGCGTAATATCTTCAAAAGGGCTTTCTGTGCTGCCAGTATCAAAAGCGAATTCCTGTTGAATGAAATACTTCTGAAGAATCAGTCTGCCTAGATGCTTACGTGGTTTCTCCGAAGCAATATCTTTTATATATGTTTGGAGAATAGACTCGTCGTCTCTTGCCCCCTTGAATCTTTCCATTGCTTCAACGAATCCCGCTAGTGGTGGGAATTCTAAAGGGTGAGGAAGTTTAATAGGGGTATCTTCCCATTGGAACTTGAATTCGATAGGGACATGTTCAGCTCTACTGTTGAGCATTTTAGGCCAGAAAAACCATAAGGCATACTCAGCCATTGAGTTTAAAGCTTGTATTGGTGTTCGTTCGATAGAATCAGGATGAGACTGGCCGCCTGATGTGCGATCATTCAGAAGTGGATCAAGAATAAGTATGGTTGTGCCTGTCTCATTCTCTTTAAATCCTCCCATACCTATAGATACAGCGAGTTCATCAGCACTGCGGTTCAGGATCGGCTCAGCAACCTCTCCACCATCAGCTCCCCACCAGTGCCTCCCTGTGAACTGACGATGATGTTTATCTGCCCAGCGCTGACCTAATGCAGCTGCAATAAATCGGCTCTCAAACTTGCCATTAATTTTGCAGCGCGTGTGAACAAGAATAGTTCTTATGCCACTTGCGAGATACAGCGATGCTTTACCATAACCGTATGTTCCGCCTGATAGATTTTGATTGGATGGTTGCCCTATATCGCGCATAAAGCTAATAAAATTTCGTGGCGAGCCTTCTGGCACAATATCCGCCCGCGTTGGCCCGATGAGCCCTTTGGTGCCACGATCTGCAATGATCAGGCCATAGAGAGGTTCATGACTGTCTAGCAGACTCATCGGCAGACTCTCTGGTGTGGGTCTCATAGAGAAAATCTTCTGCAGCAGAACCTGCCGTTGAGAAGTCTGTATCTCATAACCTTTAACCGCATACGTTAGAGTGCTATCTGCAATACGTGCATCCCAACTGTTTTGCACGGTTTCCCTAATAAGAACAGCTAGGCTATCCAATTGGGGACGGCCCAGTTGATTAAGTATTCCAACCGAACTCATGCTTCCGCTGGGACTGACCGGTTCTGACTTCAACACTAACCGCATTAAGATACGCTTTCCGCCATTGCTGTTATAACCGCCGCAGCATCTGTTTCATTTAATGGGTATGGCGGTGGTATTGAGAGATCGATTGTGTAGTTGAGAGCGATAACACCACGAGGTAACTGACCAGTGATAAAACTCCCAGCTGTAATGCGAGGAAAAGAATCATCAACAGGATATACGCGCTGCTCAACAAGAGTAAAGCGCTGACCGTTGAGCATTTCTAGTATGTCAGGCGTAAAGCCAATTCTTGCAAGTTTTCGATATGTGTCTGCTCTACTGACTCCTAAAGCCACCAAGGCTTCGACAAGCATGTTAAGATTCTCACCGGCTCCTGGAGTCTCTTCGATTAGTATCACGGCAAGATATAAGTTGCTCTCTACAGGGGCATCAAGCTGGTCGTGACCATGAATTGTGAGCTGAATCCCCTGTCGGCGCGTCGTAGTCTTTACCTCAAGTACATGATTACCGGCAAAAAAATCAAAACGTCCACCATCAGGTCCCATCCACAGCGATAGGGAATGCGCGTTGACCTGAACAAGACGACGCAGTACAGTCAGCTCCCCAAAGAGACCAATTACTGCACTGTGCTCTGGTATTACAGCATCACGGGATAAAAATTCCCGCCACTTGTTAAGGATGGTAAGGCAGGCGCGGTCAGGCTGAACGTGAAATTTCTCAATTTCTGTCAATGCATCATAAATAATCAGATCGAATAGCCCATTGAGATGAGGTTTTAAGCACACTAGATCGACAAAAAGTCGACGCATCTGCTCGTCGACCCATTCTGAGGACAGTAAATGTAAGCCACTGCTTTTCTTGTCCTCAATGAGTTTTCGATTCGAAGGTGTAGGAAGCAGCAAATGCCGATGGCCTTGATGATCTATTGTCAGTATGGCTTTAGCGCTCTCGTCCGGCGATATATCTAATTCATGTATTTGAATGCTTCCATCAGGGGTGGGGGGGGGGATAAGGGACCAGATGCGTTGAATGATCTCTAAAGTAATCATCCCTCGCTCTCCTCTTCTTCTAGGAAGTCAGGTTCCATATACTGCTCTAGGAAATCAGGGTTAACCTCTACATACCCTGCATCATTATCCATCGAGTGTGACTCAGCAGGCGGAAAAACAAATCCTAATCCAACAAGATTAGCTACTGCTTCAAGTGGACGCTTGGTTTTCGCTGAGGTATTTGAATCTTTAGAAATGGCATATAAGATAAGCATTCCTCGATTTTGAGTTTCGCTGTGTATTTGGCGAAGCTCACGAATCTCGTGAGCTTTTTTTCCCTTGAACTGCAAACGATCAATTGGAAGATCAGCTCCGGTATCACCATCGGACATCAAAACGCCAATATTTGCATGTTCGATAGGATTGGGTCGACGCGAACGTTCGAGTAATGGCACGGCAAGACTGCCTAATTTCAGAGTGCCATACTTATCTTTCTCCTTAGCCGTGACACCACGAAGAACAACATTCCACTGCTGCAGTCCTCTGTATCCGTTTTGACGACGAATATAGTCTTTTAGCGTCCGGGCTGAGACTTCACGACTCATCTTTTGAAATTGGTACTGATCAAGGAAATCTAAGATCATTTGTACAGGCACATCATAGAATATTTGATGACCATAACGTTCGCTAGCGTTATAACCAAGTCTTTGAATATCCCTGACCAAGTTATCTGTGGCCTGTAGGTTTTTTTGCAACCACTTAGGATCTCGATGGTTGAACAAAACAGTCTGTACATTGTTATCGCTGTACGAGATGCGGCTCTGTACTGCGTGCTGCATTTTGGCGCGAGCGGTAATTGACATCGATGGATGCATACGGATACGGACTCCAAACTGTTGTGGCGTCATACCTAATGCAGCATATCGCTCAATGTCCTCTCTGATCTCGGCCTCAACAGTAGCGAGATCATAGAAGTAATCGCGCAGCTCCTCCGTCATCCAAATACGGGGAAGATCAGCATAGTTTGGTCGGTAGCCAAACCATCTGCCCATCTGAAGGAGGGTGTCATAGCTGCTTGCAGCACGCACAAAGAAGCTGACGAGAAGTCCTTCCAGGGTCAGTCCACGTGAGAGAGTGTTTCCACCAATAGCAATTTGCAGCCGAGTACCATTCTCATAATCTAAACGGTTATCACTGCGATGGTTATCAACAATAATATGTGTTTGGGTTATGACATTTTCTAGATGAGGCAGCAGATTATCAAATGTAACTACGGTCTCGGAAAACTGATCTCTCGGAAGACGACCTTGCTCATCTTCCCACTGGTCCTGCCATTCTTTTAGAATGCTGCTCCGCTGGATTCCCCTAAGTTTTTCCACAACTTCAATTCGATGTGCTTCGATAATCGTACGTGTCAACTCATGAATCGGTGTATATAAAGTTGTATGAATCAGCATCGTGGAGTGCTGATCCTGCTGCCCTCGGTACCACCGCGCTGCTGCAGCCATCCAGAAATAATCTACAGCCTGCTTTAAATGGGGAGAAAGCTGAGGTACAAAGTCCTGATAGTGGCTTGAACCTGGCTGGAGCGATGGAAGCTCCGTGTCTGGGACAATTCGTACCATATCCAGTCCTTCAAATTCTTCTTCTGTTTCATCCTGAAGTAGACGTTCCCGTCCAAAAATACGCTCTGGCCCAAAATGTCCTTCTGGCTTGGGTAAAGCTACAATAAAGTGTCTTGGATAAAGGTCATCTTTAGAACGTGGATCAATGAGAATGTTTGCAAACGGGGTTGCTGTGTATCCTATATATGCAGCTTTCGGAAGAAGCCGGAGAAGATCCATTAATTTTTGGTTGATGGCGGTGCGGCGGTACGTATCGGGGTTACCCTTAGCTTGGCCGGCTGCTGTATTGCCGCTTGCCTCATCCGCTTCATCATCAATAACCATCACTGGGCAGCGGCTTAAGAGTTCTGGTGAGGCGTTTGAAATCCAATTTATTAAGAGGGAAAGAACTTTTGAGTTCTTTTTAACAACGCAAATGGCATGGATATCCTTATCTGGATTTATAAAAATGTTTGGCGGATCGTACCTGTCAAAATCGCGATCCTGTGTGAGGGGATACCATACAGTATTGCTTAGTGAGATCAGCTCCTTGTCGAGTCTACGTTGCGTCTGATCCCTTAGTGAAACTTTTGTGCCCGAAAGAATAATAAATAAACGATAACCAGCGTCAGCCGCTTTAGCGATTACTGCCGTAAAATTAGCTGTTTTTCCACTTTGCACATACCCAACAACAAGCCCTCGTGTTTGGAATCGGCTTACAAGTGGATGTTCAAGCCATGAAACAATTTTATCAGATGCGCTGTTGATTGAGTCTACAGCCTCTTGATTCCAATGTTTTTCGTTTAGCAAATAACTTTTCAAGGCGGGCCAAAAACGAGCATTCGGGACCTTGTCTCCACCAAAATACCATCCGAATTGTTCTCCTCCTTCAGGAGACAACAGCGGAGGAGGTGTCATCTTACGCACTCTTCCAGCCTGCCTGCGAAATTCAGCATATGCTTCATCTAACTTCTCTTTGTCCACAAATTTAAGCAGGTGCTGATACTGTTCATCAGGTGGGAGGCGCGAATTAATAAACTGCTGCACGAGTGATTCGAGAGCTGACATTAGTTAACCTTATCAGTGGCTGTATACCCAAGCGTTAAATATGAAATTTATTATAGCGCACTATCGCTGCGTCGAAATCAAATGAAATCTTTATTCTGTTATTTTATTGAGCAAGCCCAAAATGATATTTTAAAAGTCTTTCTCATAATTACACTCATGGGCATATGAAATTTTCCAACAAATCTTTGAAAAGAAACAGTCAAAACATGAAATATTTCATCTTTTTACCCTAGCTGTCCTGTCATACTGAGACGAGAGTCAATGGGTTGAGAGATGAGCGATGTCCAGAAAAACGGTGCGACGCAGCATTGGCATGACGCAAGAAATGCGGGATCGTCTGGCTCAATTGGTGAGTAAGCAACCTCGCACTACCACAGAGGCCGATCTCATCCGCGAGGCCATTCGCCTCTATCTGGATGAGCAGGAAGATCTCATCGGTAGCCGCAAACACTTCCAGAAATCGCTGCAAATGCGCATCGACCACCTCGAATCGGCGCTGTCGTTTCATCTCAATATCCTCCTCTATCTCGTCATCGCCCTCAATCCCAACCCTAAAGGTCAACATCTGACGGATGCCATTCTTGCGGCCAAACGGGGCAGCGAGACGCTCATGACTCAGATCAAAGCGATGCTGGATCTGAAATGAGCAAGGCCATCATCGTGGCCGACTTTGCGTACAAAGGCCCGCAGCGCAAAGGCCGTGGCACGGGTCCACAGGCTCTGCGCGCCACACTCAAATATTTCCAATTCAGGGACACGAAGAATAATCATCTTGCACAGAGCCATGAGTATGAGCGCTGGCACGATCATGGCCTC
>Ga0105044_10014884_pt1 | contig 10511 bp, 9 predicted proteins | sample MAT01_FD_78092 | JGI IMG/M metagenome (GOLD analysis project Ga0105044, IMG submission 78092) | Freshwater microbial communities from Lake Fryxell liftoff mats and glacier meltwater in Antarctica - MAT-01 | ecosystem: Environmental > Aquatic > Freshwater > Ice > Liftoff microbial mat | place... | reverse complement strand
CGCAGCATCGACGGTGTTGTCATAGGGCAGCAGTCCGATCGAATCGTCTACAAAATTCGCCACGCCATCATCACCAAATCGATTGCTGATTTCAGAAAGCAGTGTCTCGCGACGCGAAAGCGGGACGTTGGCAACACAACGTTCCAGAAACTCCCGATATCCGACAAGTTCGCGAATGCTGTTGTTGCGGCCTAGCCAGAACGAGAACCCGTTATTCACCATACCAGCGTAGGGAATTGCATCCCATGGAATTTCGCCCTGGTGACTCGCTGAGTCAAATGACAGCAACTGCCCGTTAATATCATGCTGATAAGCAACGCGATTGTATTGCACGCCCAACAGGATGGCATCGGCCTTAACGTCCTCGACGGTGATGATCATCGTCAGCTCTAATTTAGTGCGGGCCATCGCTGGCGAGATCTCAGATCTCTGAGTCAGAGTCTGTTCAACCGTTTTGACAAGTGGGAATCGATCACCCTGTTGCAGGTGCAGTTCAAGTTTTTCGCCTACCGGCCGTGGGCGTTTTGCTTTTGATTGATCTGGTTGTGAGGTCTTGCTGACGGTCCTCGTGTTTTGCTCGTCAGATGCTGGTTCTTCGGTATCGCTGGCAAACTGATCGCCAGACTCTGATGGGGTCTGAGATTCATCGTCCGGGCCCAGCATATCGCTCATGTAGTCATCGCTGTCGGTACTCGCGGATTCTGAATTTCCGCAGCCGACTGCGGCTGACATTAAGAGTACTGTGAAGAGAATTGTGCATTTTGAAAACGACATCGAACTGCTCCCGTCCCGGGGTTTGACAGCCCGCAATCGGACTGCAACGAACGCGAATCTACCACGAAGGACAGGAAATGGTAAAGACGCAAGTTGCTTTCTGTGCGGCGTGAAACAGGTTTGGTCACCTCGGCCGAAGTGACGTTGCCAGGGAATGTCGGCTTCGGCAGATTCTGCCGGTTTTGATTTAATCGTTTAACCCGACTCGAAGAGGAGGTGCGTCGTGCCCTGCCTCCTCTTCGAGTCGGGTAAAACGTGGGTGATTTCGGGTGTTTTTCCTGTCGTTTTACACACTCACCCGCAAGCGTTTTGCGACTCAATAATAGTCCTGAAATTCACGGCATGGCATCGACGTTGGGAGAACACGAATGTTGCGTTTGGGCAACGCAAAGGTTCCCAATTACCACCTGCTTCGCGCGAGAAGTTTACGCGAATGTTGAATCCTTCCAGGAAAACAAAAACTCTGTAATCTGTAAAAAGAGAGGGAAACCGCAGTCGCGATTGACAGATGGAATGCTGATGAGCGGTTTCATAGCTCACAAATTCCGTCGGAGAGCGAAAAAGGCATTCGTTTTGCGATTCAGGAAAATTAACAAATGAATTCACAACCTCGCTTTGCAACTTCCTGACCTGATTGATTCCTCACTCTTTCTGCCGACTGGATGGAACGTGAAATTAGCTTACCTCACCGAAGTTGCTGCAATCATGGCGGCACACAGTCAAATCTTCATTGAACAACAGCAGGAAGTAACGACCGAAGCCGTTGGCGATTACTACATCTTAAGTCGTAATCGCTTCAATCGCTGGATGCGGGATTTGGATGACCTTGAACGCGGCGCGGCGATTCACGATCCTTTGCATCTGGTTGGACTTATCGCGGGCCGATCCGCAACGCGCGGGATCGCCGAACAGATTTTGATTAATGAAATGGTGACGCGTGTCTGGACCGTGCTGCTGCTGGCTCGGGACGCCAACAATGGCATCGACCGTATTCGTCCTGTTGCTCGTAATATCCACATGGGGCATCTGGCGGTTCGGCACAAAGCTCTTGGAGTCGTGCTTTCAGACGACCGCTTGACACCGATGGATCTACTGGGGATTGACAAACTCCGAAAATCCGCTGAGCGTTGGACCGACCTGCTGAGTTGTTCCATTATGGGTCAATATGATTTGTGGGATTTTGCGTTCGACAAAGAACGCGCTCGAGAGTTTCTTCGCGATCGTACGGATCAAGGCGGACTCAGCCACCGCAGTCGTGGATGGGTGTTGATTCTTGCAGGCCTGCGGCACAGTTTTCAGGAAGACGAAGGTTTATCAGCCCCAGTGCACAACGATGATCGCCGTCTGGTGCGACTGATGCTGAACTGCTTCCCGCAGGATGCACCTGAAATGACATTCTGGATGGGCGCTCAAGTTCGCGAAGCAAAACAGTGCTGAACTACACAAGTTCCCGCATCGGTTCTCGGATATCCACAAGGAATTGTGGACGTCCGGTGGGATCGGCAATCGTTGTGTTCATCACATCAATCCCCAGATTGTGATACGCGGTTCCGACGATTTCCTGCATATCGACAGGCCGCACGGCTGCGTATTCACCAAGACGATTCGTCGCTCCGATGGCTTGTCCGGTACGCATACCCCCACCGGCCATCAGAGCACAGCTCACTTGAGGCCAATGGTCTCGCCCTGCCCCGGGATTAACTCGCGGCGTGCGACCAAACTCGCCCCAAACGAGAATCGTGACATCATTCAGCATGCCCCGTTCTTCAAGATCCAGCACCAATGCGCTGACCGCTTGGTCAAGTTTTCCGCCATGATCGCGGACGAGATTAAAGTTGTCGCCATGACTATCCCAGCGGCCAAACGAGAGCGTCACCGAACGGACACCGGCTTCGACCAGTCGTCGTGCCATCAGAATGTGGTCGTTGCAGGTTGGGGCACCATCGTACTGATACTTGTATGGTTTTCCGTCACCATACCGTTCGCGAACTTCCTGTGGCTCTTTGCTGATATCCAGTGCATCTGCCAGACTGCTTGACGTCAGCACGCCAAATGCTGCTTCGGTGAAAGAGTCCATGCCCTTCATCGTTCCTGTGGCATCAACCGAACGTTTGAGTTGATCAAGTCCCTTCAGCAGTGAGCGTCGATCTTCAAGTCGATCCAGTGAAACACCATTGAGGGTCAGATCATCCATACCACTTCCGTTTGGTCGAAAAGGTTGAAAGGCAGAACCCAGAAATCCTGAAGAGCCAGGTTCTGACCATGGGCCATGCTGCGTCTTCGCAGCCAGCGCGACGGATGGTGGAATGCCTGCATCTCGCGGTCCGTACATTTTCGATAGTACCGAACCAATCGCAGGTCTGCCACCAATAGATTCAACGTTGCGGCGATCCCAGCCTGTCATACACTGAAATGCATCATGAGCACCGGAACAACCAACAACGGATCTTACGACAACAAGACGATCCATGATCGCAGCGAGTTTTGGAAAACACTCGCCGATCTGAATGCCGGGAACATTTGTGTCAATGGGACTGAATTCACCACGAATCTCGCGCGGAGCTTCGGTTTTGATTTCCCACATGTCCTGATGCGGCGGACCTCCACCGAGGAAAATATTGATCACGGATTTTTGTGATCCAGCATTGACATTCCCATTCGTCGCTTCCGCTCGCAACATACTGGCGAGATTCACGCCGCCGACGGCTCCCATCGACAATCCGCCGATTTTCATAAAGCTGCGACGTGATACGCCGTCACAGTATTTTGTTGGTCGTCCAAGCAATGTCAGCATTTGATAACTCCGGCCAAAGAGGCGGGGAACCGGAAAGATCGTAAGCGATTCGGGGAGAATCGCGGAGTTTTCGAAGGTGGATTACAATTCACATCGGCCAATAACGCACCGAGAGGTTGATCTGAATTGTACTCACTAATCAATCCTGCGTCAAAAACATCCAATTTGCAGGAAATTACGGTGTTGAAACGACAAGGGTAAACGTCCGGAGCGGCCACGTCAAGAATGGACCGGTTGTAGGGGATATTCCGCCGGATACTTCTTGTGACAGGTCGGAATAAAAACACATGTAAACTCTGACTGAAAAGACTAAACCGCAGGCAAGTTGGCGGGAAATCCCCCGATGTTCTTTTGCGGGCTCAATTGCCGTGATGTTGCAGAGTTGAAAAACTGGGAATCGCATCGGCTTGACGTATTGCGATTTCAATTGCGATCGTCTTCTTTAATTCTTTACTTCAATGAAATCCTTGTCTGATATGAACGACATTGACTTTTCGAAATACTCACGCTTGCCGTCACTTCCAACGGTTGCGATTGAAGCTGTCAGGATTTTTCATAATCCGAATAGTTCCAATGAATCTCTGATTGAGGTCATTCGGAAGGATCCTGCGATTGTCGTTCGATTACTCAAGGCTGCAAATTCGGCTCGTTACGGCAGCCGAAGTGAAGTCACCGATCTGATGCGGGCCGTCATTATGCTTGGTCGGGGCACGACCGCGTCGCTGGTATTGAGTTTTTCGCTGGCGCGACAGTCAATGGAGACCTCGGACTATCTTGATTACTTTCGCCGATTCTGGCTGCGAACCTTTGTGCAGGCGACAGCAGCTGAGATCCTTGCGACTCAATTCGGATCGAATGCCTTCTGTGGAGACTGCTACACAACAAATCTGCTCTCCGGTCTTGGAAAACTTGCCTTGCTGCGGGCAGAACCGGAAAAATACGTTGAAATTCTGAAGACCGCTGAAGCAAGGAATTCGTCCCTTACGACGATCGAACAGGAATTGCTTGGTTTTACGAATTGCACGCTCTCCTCGTTTCTCCTGAAGCAGATGAGATTGCCAGAACGCTGCCACAATGCCATCCGGGCCATCAGTGATTCTTCTGTCGCGGACGTGGGACCTGACGCGATGAAGAGTCCGTTGGTGGTGATTACACGCATTGCTAACGCGACGGCAAGTTTAATCTGCGATGACACACCGGCACTCGCCATTCTTGCACTGCGGGAGACGATGGAGGCGATAGAATCTTTTAACGGCCTTTCGGCAGAAACACTGATCGCCGAGGTAATCGCTCGCATCGAAGCATCGGCGGAGTTGTTTGATATTGATCCTCCGAAAATGCCGCCTGCCGGTGAAGTGCTGCAGGATGCTCTGGATCAATTGTCTCGCTACGCAATGATGGTTGATGACAATTTGAATTCCGGCGTGCCGACCGAATTGCTTGAAGAGAACGGCAGATTGAAACGCAAAGTCGAACATCTGCTGCTGGTTTCACAAGTCGATGGCTTGACCGGTGTCTGCAATCGAGCCTTCTTTTTGCAGCAATTCCATGAACACATTGAGCTTCATCGCGTGCGCGGTCAGGCTATTGGTCTGGCGGTAATCGATATAGATCACTTCAAAACGATTAACGATACCTACGGTCATCAGGCTGGCGATGCAACTCTCAGAGTGATTGCTGATACTCTCAAAAACACGATGCGCGAGACTGATGTTGTTGGTCGATATGGCGGCGAAGAATTTGTGATTCTGCTTGAAGATGCAAACTCCGAAGGACTCGCAATCGTTGGCGAACGACTGCGCGCCAGGATTGAGGAAGCGGTCGTTTCGTTTGGCGGTCAGCAGATTCCTGTGACGGCCAGCGTTGGGCTTGCTGATGGGCTTATTCAGGGTGCTGCAGAAGAATTCGGAAAGAAACTTTTCGCGGTTGCCGACAGTGCCATGTATCGCGCGAAAAATTCCGGACGCAACTGCTTCGTCGTTGATGCAATGCGATGCGGTGCAAATTGCGATGATCAGCATCCGCTTTTGCTGGCTCAAACCGCTCGCGCTTGAATATATACCTTAAGGTCTTAGTCTGGTCGCTTCAGCACTACGATCAATGCACCGCGATTACGATCGTCATAGCCATAGTGCACGATCGCGCCTCGCGACTGCATGCCCTGCAGTTCATTCATCGCCGCGAGACGAATGCGGTCGCCGCCTACGATGACTCTCAGGAACTGAGTTGTGCCTTGCTGATGCATTTCGATTGTTGAACGCAGCTGTTCTATGGCCTCATTGACACGCTGCTTGCCATGCGCGATGTCGATTGTTCTGGTTGAGCCGTCAGTCTGCAACGCGATCTGCGAGTCGCACTTCGGGCATACTCGATCGGATGCTGCGACTGGAAAACCACATTTCAGACAATTCCGCTGCACTACAAACTCCGAAACTCGCGGCCAGTTTTAGGCGAGCGGAAGAATAGAAAGTACCGTTTGGGCCTGAGGCGCTAGCCGATAAGGCCGCCAAAAATCGGCTAGCGCCTCAGGCTCAAGGCAATTGGCTTTGGTAAATTTGTTTCTGCCGCTCGCATTAATGAATCCGACCGTCACCCCAAAACCAGACGGGGACGGTGTCATCAACATTGTACGGGCCGTGAGCAGACGTCAAAAGAGCCATGCCATTTGTTTCAATGGTTGCTCTTAAATCTGACGAGCCGTTCCATGGCACTGGTCGAAACTGCAGAGTGCCGTCACAAAAGGAGATAAATCCAGGCTGATAAACTGGTCGACTACCGTTTGAGGTATACTGTTCACTCAGCCGCGCGGTCAGGCATTGTTCTGTTTTGGCGATAATGCCTGAGATTTTTCTCAGCGCGGGTCTGACGAAGAGTTCGAAGCAAACAAGGCTGCTGACTGGATTTCCTGGCAAGCCGAACACCAGAGTTTTGCGTGACTCTTCGCGTCGGATTCCAAACCACAACGGTTTTCCTGGCTTCATGTTGATGCCGTGAAAAATCTGTTCGACTCCAGCCGCTGCCAATTGTTGCGGCACCAGATCCAGCGTACCCGCAGAAACACCGCCGCTGAGCAGCAAAACGTCATGCTGCAGCCCTTGCTGGATGCGCAGCGAAAGTTCATCAGCGTCATCACGTGCGACGCCCATTGAAATGGGAGTCGCATCGCATGTGGCGGCCTGAGCCATCAACATAGGTTCATTTGAATTTCGAATCGTACCGGGACGCAGTGGCTCATCAAACGGAATAAGTTCGTCTCCGGTCGCCAGTACTGCAACAGTGGGTCGCCGGAAGGCGGGAACACGTGCTTCACCAAACTCTGCCAGTGCGGCAATCTGTTGTGGCTGAAGTCGAGTACCAGCAGCGATCAGTTGCGTGCCCTTTTTCGCCGAGCCTCCCTGACGTATCAGACAGGATCCCGCAGAAAATGCAGTGCGGGGTATTGATACGATATTGCGACTTGCTTCGTCAAATTGAGTACGTTCGATTGGCACGACGCAATCGCAGCCGGCAGGCAGCGCAGCGCCTGTCATAATTCGCACGGCGGTGACCGCCGTCACAGGTTTTGAGGGTATCATGCCAGCGGTCACAGTTTCAACAACGTTCAAACTGATGAATTCCGGATCGTTATGCAGGGCTGGATTGGAATTCGAAAGCGTGGTGACAGCAAAGCCATCCATGAGCGATTTATGAAACGGCGGCGAATCATGTGGTGTCTGCAAGTTGATCGCCAAAACTCGACGCAGCGCATTCTGCAGAGGCACGTTTTCTGAGGCTACGGGCGTCGCTTGAGCGAGAACCATGGCAAGGGCGTCAGATACAGACAGCATTGGTAGAACTCAAGGTAACGGACGATTTTGAAAGGCAGGTGATATGTAAAATACATTCGGATTGGTTATTGTAGTGAAGGCAGTGTTTAAGCACAGCCATGATGAAGATTGCACTCATTAAATGTCTTTGAGATCGGGATGATCGCGTGATTGCTCGAGTTCTAATTGTTGCCTCATCGATTCTGCTAGTTGGCAGTCTGACTCACGACATCTGTGAAGCGGCGACAAATTTCGCAAGCACTGCCGTTTCTGCAAGTACCGCCGCGCATCCCATCTCGGTCACTGAAGCCAGCGTTTTTATTACTCGCACCAAAGCGATTTTGCGAATTCAGATGTTTGCGGAAGATCTGATTCTGTTTCAGGGATTGCAGCCGAACGATCAGGATCGCGTCTCGCCGGAAGATTTGAAACGCGGCCTTGAGGATCATCGGACGTTTCTGCTGGAACACATCACTCTGCGCGACGCCAAAGGTGAACCGATTAAAGGTGAAGTGACCGATGTGAAACCGTTTGAGATACCCGCTGACGGAATTCTCAGCACCGACATGATGCTGCATACCGCGACGTATGAATTGGAATTTCCGTTCACTGAACCTCCAGAATTCCTGACGATTCAGCAGGATATGAGTGACGAAAATTTCATCATCCCCAGCGAAATGAAACTCACGGTCCATCAAGCCGGTACAGCCATGAACTACACGGAATCTCTGCTTCCAAGAGCAACCACAACCGTACGCTTCGACTGGTCTCAGGCGATCACAGAAGACGCCACAGACGCTGAATGGGAAACATGGTTTGCTAAACAACGTGAAGCCACTCTGGGGATCACTAGTTACAGCAGCGTGTATTCATTTATCTACATCGAACCAAACGAAATTCGGCACGAGATCCTGATTCCGCTGGCCACGTTAAAGACAATTCTGCCAGTGAAAAGTCGCGATGTGGCGTTTATCGAAATCGATGAACAGGAAGCCATTCGTGTCCTGATTCGCGATTGGTTACGGGCGGAGAATCCTGTCACAATTAACGGTTCACGCGTGATGCCGGATTTTTCGCGGATCGATTTTTATGGTCTTGATCTGCGAGATTTCGCAGCTCAGGCGGCGGAACAGAAAGTCAGCCTGGCCAGTGGTCGAGTCGGCATCATTCTGCGTTATGTAACTCCTGATGACGCCGTCCGCGATGCAACGTTGTCGTGGGATAAGTATTATTCTTCGATGAACAAAATTCAGTCGGTAGTGATCTCATACCCGGATCGCATCGATCGTTTTGAGTTCTCCAGATTCAACAAAGCCAGCGACAATATTCTTACATGGAAGTGTGATCCAGACGCGCTGCCGAAGCCAATCGCCGCCGTGCCCGCCGAGATCGTGCCTCGCCCGACACTGACGATTCCTATTGCGAGCCTGATCTGCCTTGTTGTTGGGTTCCTTGGATTACGAATTTCGAAGCCACCATTGCGCATGCTGGTCAGTGGAGCCGCGTTGGTTCTGGCGATCGCATCGTGGCGATCACTGGGAATCACGATGGTCCAGCCATGGCGACAACCTGTCGAACTCAGCGAACAGCGTGCCACGGAGATCTTTCAGAAACTTCATCAGGGAATTTACCGATCATTGGATTTCGGCAGCGAAGACCGTGTCTACGATGTCCTGGCAACCAGTGTGGATGGCGCACTTCTGGAGAAACTGTACTTGCAGCTTCATCAGAGTCTGGAGATGAAAGAACAAAGCGGCGCGATCGCCAGAATTCAGTCGATCAAATACGACAACGGTGAAGAATCGACACGTTCAGCAACGAAAGTTCCGTGGCCAGGTTTCGAATATCGTTCGACATGGACGGTGGCAGGCACCGTCGAACACTGGGGCCACATTCACGAACGCCAAAACCGCTTCGACGCTGTGTTCACCATCGAACCTCGCGACGGCAGCTGGAAGATCACACGCATGGACATCGCCGACCAGAAACAAGTCTCCGCAAGAACTCGGTTACGATAACTGCAGAAGTCCGGCGAGCGGTGCGGCGTCAGTCCACCGGTACAAAAATGCGCTATTCACGACGATATTAATTATCCGCCCTTTGCAACGTTGATCGACTCGAGCGACCGCAACGCTTCCGGGGCGAAGTCGACACCACACGGCCAACAAACGGTTTTAGCAATTGGATCAATCGAAGCCCTGCAAAATACAACCGGATCGAGCAATGGCTGGAAGGCTGGTCCACGCAGCAACGGCCGAACATCGACAATGCGAGTCTCGCCATCCGAAAACGTAATTTCAAGAACAAATGGCTCGACAACATTCAACGAAGTGACGTGAAGTAATGTTTGCATCTCTTTAGTCCAACGGGTCAACTGGAAGAAGTGATTCTCCATTCGTGGCACGCCGCCAGTTGTCTGCTAGCTCGTCGTGTCGTATCTCAGCCCATTCTATCAGCAGTTTGTGTGCGCGACGAGCGATGTCTCCTGCCAATATTTCCCCGGTACTAATCGAGATCGCAGCTTCGGTGTCTCGATAAAACGCATGGAAATGCGGTGGATTGTGGTCATCGTAGTACATGTAGATGACAATGCCGTAGAATTCAGAGATGCGTGGCATCGCGGACAGTCAAGAACGTTTCTAAGTCGAATAACGAAATGAGATCTATGCGGCAGGCGATTAGCCGACGTGTAGATCATGTGTTGAACTTTTCAGCTTTGTGAGTGGTCTGTTACTCTGCAGAATCATTCGAGGTCACTCGGCGGCCACGAGAAGTTTATCGGGTGACTGGGAGCTTGTCATCTGAATTTTGGCCAGTGCGATGATTCCGGTCGTGCTGATCTGCGGTGCCATGCACCAGTAAAGACGTGCACCAGTAAAGTTGCTAAAATCCCCGAAGAACCGTCTTAAAGTTTGCTTTCTTCCGTTCGCAATGAACAGAATGATCCCTCATCGTTCGGACTACCTTCCAGTCTATCTTCCCCTTCAGTTCCGCGGGTTAACGTGTCTAGATGACAACGCACGGTAGAGAGACAACAACAACTTCTTTGACCAGCGCACAGTTCTGGAATCTGTATCTTGCAGAACACCAGCAGCCTGCAAACTGCTGGCTGCATGTCATGGGCACCATGTCGTCCT
>Ga0105044_10014883_pt1 | contig 10511 bp, 10 predicted proteins | sample MAT01_FD_78092 | JGI IMG/M metagenome (GOLD analysis project Ga0105044, IMG submission 78092) | Freshwater microbial communities from Lake Fryxell liftoff mats and glacier meltwater in Antarctica - MAT-01 | ecosystem: Environmental > Aquatic > Freshwater > Ice > Liftoff microbial mat | place... | reverse complement strand
CGGATACACAGAGTTGGGATTTTTCCAAGTTGAGATATTTCTCAACTATTCTGTTTAATTTGACGGTTGGTATATTGACGATGAATTAATTTGTACCATAAAAACCAGCCTGAGTAGTTACGAAAAATGCGTCTCGTCCAGCAGCGTGTGCAGCGGCAGCAAATCACCCACCTCAAACATGCCACCGACCAGGACGACCTCGGCCTCGCGCATCTCCAGATGGGCGGCCACAGCCGTGACACAGGCCGCGAGTTCAACCGCGCCGCGTTCTAGCAGCATGAGGGCGATGGTATCCTTCGCGTGGGCCGCCTGTGTGACCAGGGGAGCCAGGGTCGCGATGTCCGTCCGCGTCATGGTCTGCACATAGACACGGTGCATGATGTCGTTCAGATCGTCAATCTTGAGCGCCGCCTGCACAGCAGGCAGGAGGGTCGTCATGGGGCCGCGACCATCATAGGCCCGCACCGCCGCCTGCATCGCCTGTACGCCAAACCAGTAGGCCCCGCCTTCATCAGCCAGCAGGCCTCCCCATCCGCCGCTGCGCCAGTTCTGGCCGTCCGCCCGTCGTCCATAACACGATGAGCCTGTGCCCGCAATCAAGACGATGCCAGGGCGTCCGCTCAAACCACCCGCCAGCCCGATACGGCAGTCATGATCGACGCCGACCTGCGCACTCAGGTTCAGGCGCTCGGCCATCGTGCGGATCACGGCATGATCCGCCTCCGACACCACGCCCGCCATCCCTAAGAAGACCGCGTCAAACGGCGATGCCTCTAAGCTTGCTTGCCCGCGTGCGTGCTCAACTGCCGCGCTCACGTTGGCATAGGCCGCCTCAACGCCCAGATCGTCATAATTCGAGGGGCCAGCGATACCACTCCCGCAGACTTTGCCGTCCTGATCCAGGATGATGGCGCGGGTCTTTGTGCCGCCCCCATCAATCCCAAGTACGTATGCACTCATTAGACCGCCTCCGCTTTGACAAAGGCTTTGACGACTTTGGCCGGAGACGCGCCTGTATTGATCAATCGGTAGTACTGTGCCGCCGCCGGAATAATGAATGTTTCGGCATAATGGAAATGCTGTGTCATGCCGTTGGCCGTCTCCAGGGTGATCTCTTCCCCTTCAACGAGGCTTAAGATGTGACAGGTGTCGTCGGTATGGATGGTGATTTCGCGCTCAAAATCGAGCCGATGTACATCGTAAAAATGATCCGGGTGCGTGGGCAAATGCACAATTTGCCATCCGTCGCCCTGCGCGATGACAGAGGGATGCGCGATAAAGTCACGCGGAATACAGCCGCCTTTAGGACACGTTCAAAAACAACTCCGCAGAGTTCGAGATAGGCCTCTGATCTATATTCTACGACTTTATTTTTAAACGCGTCCTTACGGTCAAAGTACAGGTTGTCCATCGCACGTTCAATGTTGAGAGGGCGGGGTTTGCCCTCCAGATCCAGGCGCATCCAATCGTACATTTTGAAGGTAAAAATATAGGGCGTGGCGCTGATTTCCAGCACCAGCACGTCGCGGCCCGCACAGTGAATCGTGCCGTTGGGGATCAGAAAGAGGTCGTGTTGATGGGCGGCCTCGACATGGACGTAATCCTCGACCACGATAGGGGATGACTGCTGGAAGCTCGTCTCCAACGCCCGACGAAAGGCAGTGGGATCAATATCCTCGCGAAAGCCAAGAAAGACATGGGCGTCAGGCTTGCAGTCGAGGATGTAATAGGTTTCATCCTGGGTAAAATTTTCGCCAAAATGCTGCTTGATATACGACGGGCGCGGGTGACACTGCACCGAGAGATTGCCGCCATCGAACGTATCGAGGAAGTCAAAGCGAATCGGGAATTCCGTCCCAAAACGTGCGGCGGCCCGCCCCAACACCGCCCGATGATCCCAGAACATCACACAATCAAACGAGACCTCCAGCAAGCGCCCATCGTATTCAAAGATGAGGCCGTTCTCCGGCACAATCGCCTCAAAGGACCAGGCGTAGTTGGGCACATCCTGGGGCAGCTCCGGGATCTGCTGCTTGATCCACTGGCCGCCCCAGGGACCCGGCTCAAACCAGGGACGAGGCCGCAGGTGGCTGTGCGTCATACGGGCAAGGCCCTCGCGCAGCATATCGCCAGAGGTGAAGGCAATTTCGTCGGGGCGCTGTTCGTCCACCATCCAATCGATCCGAGACAGCAGTTGTGCCTTGTGTGCGTTGAGCACCACCCAATCGACAAAGTAGAAGCGTTTGTACATCGCTTTAGGGCTATCCGGTTGGCTCGCTCCAAGATTGAGAACAGCCCCGGCGCGTGAGCGGAATTGAATTTCGTTTTTCGGCACATCCATGTAGACCAGTGGCCCCTCCCAATGGCACAGGGCCGCCCCGCAGCCGTACACAATACTCAATGGGGCATCGGGCGTGGGCAGATCGGCGCAGAAAAAATCTTGCAGGCCGCCCGCAAAGCGTGTGCCAAACAGGGGATCATCGCCGCCAAGCGCAGAAGCCGTGAGCGCGTTGATCTCGTCTTCGGGTCGATAATAATCGCACATATCAAACCAGACCACCTTTCGACCCAGCCGCTTCAACGCCGCATCGAGTTGATGACGCATCTGCTCCCAGAGCACCCCACCGTAACCGTCAATCATCACGCAGGAGGCATCCGCGAGTTTTGCGGCCAACCCTGCCCATCCTAACTCGATCATACTTAAAGGAAAGGTGGGATAAATATCATAATGATCGGGACGTGTCCCCCGATGAGTGGGCATCACATCTTGCGACGTTTTGCGATGCATCACGCCTCTCCTTGATTCGGGCGCTGATAATCGTCGTCGTAGCGGGTGATATCGGCCTGCTGCCAGTTGCCAAAAGCCACTTCCAGCACACGGACTTCAGGGCCGCCGCTGCTCAAACGATGTTTGGCATTGGCCGGTATCCAGATTTCATCGCCCACGTTGGGATGCAAAATCTGGTCATCGACTTGTACAACAGCCCCTTCATCCAGCACAATCCACAGTTCGGCACGTTCGGTGTGCGATTGCAGACTCAAGCGCTGTCCGGCTTTGACCGACATTAGGCTGACAGTAACATCATGATTATGGGCATACTGTTTGAACGATCCCCAGGGCCGCTCGACCAGATCAACGGGCGGCTTCTCATCGGGAATGGGTTTTGTAACGTCATTGGTCATCTGACACTGTTCTCTCTTTGATAAACGGCTCGCTCAACCAAGGTGGGCTGGCCCTCCCGATTGACAACCACATGGCGAAAGTTGTCCTGGGCGAGGGCAGCGTAATCGTGCCCTGCTGCCGATGGGTAGACGCCGATATACATCAGCGGCACAGCACCCGTGTTCATCGTGCGATGCGCGGTAAAACCGGGCACATACAGGATGCTGTTGGCGGTCATGGGGATGAGCTGCGTTTCACCCGTTGTCTCATGTTCAAGCAGCATCATGCCCTCGCCTTGCAGCGTGATATACACCTCAGCCGCCTTGCGCCACTGGTGATAATGCCCCCTGGTCATGTAATACTCGTCGCCAATTCGTCCAGGCATCAGAGTACCAAAGCCATAATGCATCTGACCATCGCCCTGCGCTGATTCAATGGAGGAGACTTGATAGATAAGTGGATCGCCCTGCTGGAGCGCGGCTTCGTAAGTGGTGGCATCGGCAAAAACATTTTTGAGATCGCTCAGGCAGCGTTGCGAGAGCTGACCGTTCTCAAGGGTATGCGTTTTAAAATCAATCGGCATCATATTCATCTAAGTTTCATCAAATTTTATCGAACATCATGCACACAATATAAAACATAAACGAACAAAAAGCAACATACTCGCGCAAATTGCTCTTTCTCATTGATCACGCTAAAATGCGTTTACGAGGTTCATCGATGCTACCAGCACAGCGAATTCAACAAATTTTGCAACACATCACCGAACACGGCGTGGGAACAGTCAGCGACTTGAGCCAGAAGTATCAAGTGTCTGAGATGACCGTTCGCCGCGATTTGAAATTGTTAGAAGAACAAGGGTATGTCAAGCGCACGCATGGAGGAGCGATTATCTCCTCCCAGATTGAACCCCGTTATGTGGTGAAGCAGCAGGTTCAGACCGATGCAAAAAATGCGATTGCCAGATATGCCGCCCAGAATTTCATTGCCGATGGCGACATTATCTTGATGGAAGGTGGTACAACGGTCACGATGATGGCGCAGTATCTTGCTGACTACCGTCACCTGACAATTGTGACCAACGGCCTCTTTACACTGCAAGAGTTACGCGGACTGTTGAAACATCATACCGTGATCTCGACGGGGGGGCTGCTGCGTGATGTATCGTTTACATTCGTGGGCCCTACAACTGAAGCCTTCTTCGCCCAGTTCCACGCGAACAAGGTGTTTCTCTCCGCAACAGGGTGGGATGCAAAAGTCGGGTTTACAGACCCCAATATTTTTGAAACGACAGTAAAACGGGCTATGCTGAAAGTTGCGGAACAGCGAATCCTGCTGGTCGATGCCAGCAAGTTTGGGGTTATCTCCCTCTCCTCGTTTTTAGAGCCTTATGACATTCATGCGTTAATCACCGATCCAGACACATCGCCAGATGTCGTAGCACACTTCCAGACCCATAAGGTCGACATTTGTATCGCTCCCTAACCCCGGGGTAGCGCAGCGGTGATTATGCCTGGCGGCAGCGCGGACCGAGTCATCGAACCCAAACCGATGCCGGGTTAAAGCCCGTCATCGAAGCCGCCTTTCATCAAGGGCGAGGCTGCTACGGTGTGCCACATATCCATGCTGAACTCCAAGCGCAGGCCTATCGGGTCGGCCGCCAGCGATGTGCGTCTGAGCGCCTTTGAGGTGCTCGACAGCCTGGAGACGCCCGCCATACCAAGTGTCACGCCGTGCTGCTCCATCAGCGACTTGATCTCTGTGATCAGGTCTTTATTCTTGGCCGCCTTCCAATACTGGCTCAAAACACCAATCACATAACTGCTATCCGCCACGATGGTCACTATGATGCCGGGTTGCTTAAGCGCCAGCACGACCTAGCATTCTCATCTTGTTGGCGTACTAGAACGTCTTGGCAGCGTGGAACCCCGCTTGATGAGATGCCCCTTGAGAATCACTTCGCGGGTGGGCCGATTGGCCTGATCAATGGCCTGAAACAGCAAATCTCCGGCAGTCGCTCCAATATCGTAGGTGGGCTGGCTGATGACCGTGATCCCTGGCCCGACGTGCGGCGTCCACACCGTCTCATCGAAGCCGCACAGCGCGATATCCTGTGGGATGGTGAGATTGGCGGCCCGCAGCGCATTGAGCGCCCCAATCGTCAGCCGACTGTTGCCCGTCAAAATCGCATCCGGCAGGCTCTTTGTACTGAGCAGACGGGTCAGATATTCTTCCGCCTCGGTCTCACGCGGCGGCAAAAATGTGACCAGCGCCGGATCAAATTTGATATTGTGATCGCTGAGCGCCATTTTGTGCCCCTGCAAGCGTTCGCGTCCAGTGCTGCTGTTTTGCAAGCCCAGGATCGCGGCGATTTTCTTGTAACCGTTTTCAATCAGATGACTCGTGAGGGTATAGGCCGTCTGGATATTGTCGCAGACGACGCAGTTCACGGATGCCCCCTCAATGCGTCGATCAATGATGACGAGCGGTGTGCCGCTGTTGACGAACGGCTGATAGGCTTTGAGAGATTCCTGCGTCGGGGAGACGATGATGCCTGCCACATTTTCATCAAGCAGGGTCTTCAAATAAAGCTGCTCTTTTGCCGGGTCTTCATCAGTGTTGCAGAGGAAAACGCTCATTTCTTTGGCGTTGGCAATGTCTTCAATCGCACGGGTGATGGCCGTGAAGTAGGGGTTGCGAATATCCGACACCAGCACGCCAATCGTGCGCGACTGAAGCTTCCGCAGGCTGCTGGCAATGCGATTGGGACGGTATCCCAGTTCCTCAACTACATCAAGCACTTTCTGCCTCAGTTCAGGGCGCACCCGTTCGGGATGTGAGAAGACCCGCGAGACCGTCGCCACCGACACACCTGCTTTGAGAGCAACCTCTTTAATGCTTGACATAATTATTCCCCAAAAAATTTGCAGGTGATCATTTTTAGAAAACGATTACAGAAAATTAATTAAGTTAAGATATTGTTTTCTGCAAGCATCTGAATTGTATTGCACAGAGTATAGGGATTTTACCAGAAAAACATAGGATTTGAGCGTTGATTATGACTCGTAACTCTGCAATAAAACATCCTGTGAAATCTCACAAACATAAAATTCTTGACATTGTCCTGTAAACGATTACACTCAAATCTATGCAACAAGCTTTAAAAATCAGTTTAATTTTGATATGGAGCAAAAATGTTACACAAAAAACGTTTGTTAGGAATGCTCGTAGCAGTCTTTATTTTGGTGATGAGCGCGTCATCCGTGCTCAACGCCCAGGATAAAAGCATCATCATCGGCTTGATCACCAAGACGGAAACCAACCCCTTCTTCGTCAAGATGCGCGAAGGCGCTCAGGCCAAAGCCGATGCCCTCGGCGCGACCCTGCTCACCGCCGCAGGCGCATTTGATGGCGACAACGAAGCCCAGGTCACAGCCATTGAAAACATGGTCAATGCCGGAGCCAAAGGCATCCTTATCACCCCCAGCGACACCTCCGCCATCGTCCCGGCTATCAAGAAGGCCCGTGATGCAGGTGTGATTGTCATCGCCCTCGATACCCCCACCGACCCCCAGGATGCCACCGACGCGCTGTTTGCGACGGACAACCTCCAGGCGGGCGTTCTCATCGGACAGTATGCACGCGCCAAAATGGGCGACAAGCCCGTCAAAATCGCCATGCTCGATCTGGCTCCTGGCATCACCGTTGGGCAGCTTCGTCATGACGGCTTCCTCCAGGGCTATGGCATCAAGCAGGACGACGCGCAGATCGTCTGCCAGCAGGACACCCAGGGCGACCAGTCCAAAGGTCAAACCGCCATGGAAAACTGCCTGACCATCGATCCTGAAATCAATCTGGTTTACACCATCAACGAACCCGCCGCCTTTGGCGCTTACACTGCGATTGACAATGCAGGCCGCGCCAAAGACGTGACGATTGTCTCGGTGGATGGCGGTTGTGCAGGCGTGGAAGGCGTTGTCGGAGGCAAGATTGCCGCCACATCACAGCAGTATCCGCTGCGTATGGCCTCGCTCGGCGTCGAAACCATCGTCAAGTATGCCCAGACAGGCGAGAAGCCCACAGGCTACACCGATACAGGCGTCACGCTCATCACCAATGATGCGACCTACGGCGGCGGCGAAGGTGTCGTCTTCGGTGTCAATAGCTGCTGGGGCGAACCGGGCAAAACAGCGTTGGCTGATGCCCAGACCGCACAAACCGCATCGACCAAAGCCGCTATTGCCACGATGAAAGAGCCGCTGACACTTGGCTTGATCACCAAGACAGAAACCAACCCCTTCTTCGTCAAGATGCGCGAAGGCGCTCAGGCCAAAGCCACCGAACTTGGCATCACCCTGCTGACCGCCGCCGGTGCATTCGATGGCGACAACGAAGCCCAGGTCACGGCCATTGAAAACATGGTCAATGCCGGAGCCAAAGGCATCCTCATCACCCCCAGCGATACCTCCGCCATCGTCCCGGCCATCAAGAAGGCGCGTGATGCAGGCGTCGTCGTGATCGCCCTCGATACCCCCACCGACCCCCAGGATGCCACCGACGCGCTGTTTGCGACGGACAACTTCCAGGCGGGCGTCCTCATCGGACAGTATGCACGCGCTGTCAATGGCGATAAGCCTGTCAAGATCGCCATGCTCGATCTGGCTCCCGGCATCACCGTCGGTCAGCTTCGTCATGACGGCTTCCTCCAGGGCTTCGGCATCACTCAGGATGACGCTCAGATCGTCTGCCAGCAGGACACCCAGGGCGACCAGTCCAAAGGTCAAACCGCCATGGAAAACTGCCTGACCATCGATCCTGAGATTAATCTCGTTTACACCATCAACGAACCCGCCGCGTTCGGCGCTTACACCGCAATTGACAATGCAGGTCGCGCCAAAGACGTGACGATTGTCTCGGTTGACGGTGGCTGTGCAGGCGTGGAAGGCGTTGTCGAAGGCAAGATTGCCGCCACATCACAGCAGTATCCGCTGCGTATGGCATCACTTGGTGTGGAAGCGATCACCAAGTATGCCCTCACAGGCGTCAAGCCCGCAGGCTATACCGATACAGGCGTGACGCTCATTACCAACAACACGCAGGACGGTCTCTCCAGCATCGACTCCAAAGCGGGTCTCGAAATCTGCTGGGGCGGCAAGTAACACCTGACACAAAGCACAATTAAGGATTTCTCATCGATAGAGGCATGATATTCATGCCTCTATCGATCCGTCTCTACTTTTTGATGAAATACATGAGTGGGTGGTTTGCCACTTTGAACCGCTGCACTTTTGGAGGTTTCTTTCGTATGCTTGCCAAAACTAAAAATACGTCCTCACCCCGCGCCTCCCTGGATCTGCGTGCGCTGCTGCTGACACCGACGGTTGGCCCTCTGATCGCGCTCATGCTGGCCTGTTTGTTCTTCTCCACGCAGTCAGATCGCTTTTTCTCCGGCCAAAATTTCTCGCTCATCGTTCAGCAAACGGTGGTCGTGGGGGCGTTGGCGATTGGGCAAACCATCGTTATCCTGACGGGCGGCATTGATCTGTCGAACGGCTTCATCATGGCCTTCGCGTCGATGATTATGACCAAAACGGCTGTCGATAATGGCGTGAATCCGGTTATTGCCATCGTGCTCGGCATTACAATTGCGGGCCTGTTCGGATTGGCAAACGGCCTGCTGATCACGCGCTTCAAGCTGCCGCCCTTCATCGTCACGTTGGGGATGCTCAACATCGCCTTTGCGGTGACGCGCCTCTACACCATCAAAAGCGTCAACAATCTGCCGGATGTGCAAACATTTCTCGGCGAAACCTTCAAATTGGGGGAGACATCCGTCACATACGGTTCGATTGTGATGTTCGTGCTCTTTGCCATCGTCTGGTTTGTCCTGCGCGAGACCGCCATCGGGCGACACATCTACGCTGTCGGCGACAATCCCGAAGCAGCGCGTTTGTCGGGGATTTCTGTCGAGCGCATCCTGCTGATTGTCTACACCACAGCGGGCGTCTTCTACGGCATTGCGGCGGTGCTCTTGATTGCCCGCACAGCCTCCGGCGATCCCCAGGCAGGCCAGAGCTCCAATCTGGAGAGTATCACGGCGGTGGTGCTGGGAGGAACGAGTTTGTTCGGCGGGCGCGGCAATGTGTTGGGGTCGCTCATCGGGGCGCTGATCGTGAGCGTGTTCCGCAACGGCTTACAGCTTATGCGCGTCGATTCGCTGTATCAGGTGCTCATTACGGGCATCCTGGTGATCCTGGCAGTGGCGGTTGATCAATTTTCTCAGAGAGTCAAATCATGAATCCTTCTGATACAACCCCATCCGAGAAAACTCCACAGGCCATCTTCCAGGCGCATAATCTGGTCAAGCGCTATGGTCATGTCACCGCGCTGGATGGAGCCGATTTTGAGCTGCTTGAAGGCGAAATTATGGCCGTGATCGGCGACAATGGCGCGGGCAAATCCACGCTTATCAAGGCGCTTTCAGGCGCGGTCATCCCGGATGAAGGCGAAATTCGGCTCAACGGCACGCCTGTTCATTTCAAGACGCCGCTGGACGCCCGCCGCTACGGAATTGAAACCGTCTATCAAAATCTGGCTGTCGCGCCTTCCTTGAATATTGTTGAGAATCTCTTTTTAGGCCGCGAAATTCGGCGGCAAGGGGTTCTGGGGTCGGTCTTTCGCATGTTGGACAAACGCAAGATGCTTGAGGAAGCCACGCTGTATATGCAGGATCTCAAATTCCGCATTCAGTCGATGCAGCAGCCCGTTGAAACCCTCTCCGGCGGACAGCGCCAGGGTGTGGCCGTTGCCCGCAGTGCCGCGTTTGCCCGCAATGTCATCATCATGGATGAACCAACCGCAGCGCTCGGCGTGAAAGAATCGGGCATGGTGGTCGATTTGATTCGCAAGGTGCGTGATCGCGGGTTGGCGGTGATTTTGATCAGCCACAACATGCCGCATGTGTTTGAACTGGCGGATCGCATTCATATTCAGCGCCTGGGCCGCCGCATTGCCGTTGTCAAGCCCTCCGATTACACCATGTCGGATGTGGTGGCGATTATGACCGGAGCAATGGATATCACGCCTGCGGTGTAGGGCAGGGCAATCGCGTCAAATCGTAATTCAGCGAAATTAGGGTGCTCACGATGGTTCTTGTAGGGGCATGGCGTGCCAAAACCAGGGCATGGCACGCCATGCCCCTACATAAATACCCTCTGTGAACTTTTATGAACCAGAAATTTTAAGACGCGATTGCCTAAGCTCGACTTTGCACATCTCAATAGAACTCGCTCCGATCCATTCGTATTGAGTTCAAAACATAAGCCGTATTTTTCGCATCTGTTGAGAT
>Ga0105044_10014881_pt1 | contig 10512 bp, 5 predicted proteins | sample MAT01_FD_78092 | JGI IMG/M metagenome (GOLD analysis project Ga0105044, IMG submission 78092) | Freshwater microbial communities from Lake Fryxell liftoff mats and glacier meltwater in Antarctica - MAT-01 | ecosystem: Environmental > Aquatic > Freshwater > Ice > Liftoff microbial mat | place... | reverse complement strand
AGGAGACTCAGGCCGGGGAAGAATGTGGCGGGGGTAGAAGTTAGTTAAGGGAGAAAGTGGCGGGGGGGAAGGTGGAGGGGGAAAAGGTGGCGAGTGAGAAGTTCGCGGCTGGGAAGGCGGCGGCGGAATGGACGTCGGCGGGCGTCAGGGTGCCCTGGTGGAGATCTCGGGGAGAGTGACTTTGGTTGCCCCGGCGGGGATGGATGGGCCTTCGAGAAACAACCCCTCGGGGGTGACGCGGACGGACTCAGAGCGGAGCAGGCTGCCATCGCGGAGTCGTAATACGGCGCCGGCGTCGGGGGGTGTGACTCGAAATTTTCGGAGTGCGACGGCCCGGATCTCGCCCGACCAGGTATCGGTGGTGATCCTGCCGAAAAGGTCGGAGTCGATGGAAAGTTTCCCGTCGCGGAGTTGGACGAGTTCGCCGCCCGTGATGTCGTCTCCGCGCATGAGGGCGCAGGGCGCGCGGGCGGAGAGGGCGGCGAGTTGGCTGCGGGCGACTGTGCCGAAGGCGAAGTATGCGACGCGCGCGGGATCGACCTCGACGCCGCGGTCGCGATGCCAGACGAAGATTTTGCCGTCGGGGTCGATGCGTGCGTCGCCGGCGATGTAGGTGCCGGAGGTAAGCATGACTCCCCTGCCGTCGCTGGCGGGCGGTTCGGAGGTTCCGGTGGAGAGGTCGGAGAATCGAAAGGCGGCGGTTCCGACACGGGAGAGGGCCATCGCGCCCGCCCAAGCTTCGCCCTGGAGCCGGACGTCAGAAAACCAGACGGATTTCCAGGGCCCATCGGGTGAGGCTCGGGTGGAGACGCGCACGCCGTCGGGCTCGCGGGCGAGGCGGACGAACGTGCCGGGCGCGAGGGTGATTGGGGTCGAGACCGCGGGGCTCCAGCCAAGGCGGCGGGAGACGACGCGGCCATTGCCGTCGGCATCGAGAATGACCGCGACGGACTCACTGGGCGGGTCGAGATTGCGACGGAGCATAAGCCCGCCGAGGGCGAAGCCCCCGGCGGGCTCGGAGGAAACGGAGGTGAAGCGGACTTGGACGAAGGCGTTGTCGCCGACGGGCTGGCCGAGGAGGCGGACGGAGTCGTCGTTGAGGTCGATGTCGCCTGGGGCGGCGCGGAGCAGGACGGCGCCGGCTCCGGCGTCGGCGTCTTGGCGGATATCGGCGCGGGCTTCGGCGTTTCCGACGCGGACGTCGCGCCATGGCCCGGAGACGACGCCGGCGGGGATGCCCTCTGCTTCAATGGTGGCGATGTCGGAGACGCTGGTGCGCCCGGCGGAGTCGGTGGCGCGAAAGCGGAGTTCGGTTCTCCCGAGCGGGAGTTTGGCGAGTGGGAGGGTGAGGGTTCCGCCGTCCGTGCCGGGGGCGGAGGCGAGGACTTGTTCGCCGGCGAGCCACTCGAGCTTCGCCAGCCGACCCGAGGGCGAGTAGGCGCGGGCGAGGGCGACCTTGTCGCCGATTTCGGAGCTGAAGAACCGCGTAGGGAGCGTCTGGCGGTCGATGCGGACGAGCGGTGCTTGGTCGTCGCCGTCGGGGAGTCCGAACAACGCGGCGGACAGCGGCAGGACGTCGCCCGATCCGGGGCGGCGGATTCTGAATCGCAGGCGTCCGCGGTCATGTTCGTTGGCGAACTCGATCCGCACGGGGACGGGGCGGTCGCGGTGGAGCTCGACGTCGAACTCGTCGCTCCCGCGGCGGTTTTCAAAGGTGTCGGAGACTTTGGCGTCGCCGATGTGGATCCGCGCGCGGTCGTCGGCTTCGACGTAGAAGCGGTGGGTACCGGAGACTTCCGGGAAAAGCGTCGCGGTGAGGACGAGGGAGAAGGGTTTGTCGAAATGTTCGACGCCGGGAACGGGGCGGCGTTGGTTCCACTCGAAGTCGAGGGAGGTTTCGGTGGTGATCGCGGCGGGGGATTTGAACTGTTTGTCGGAGAAGTACTGTGCTCGCAGGCCGCCCCGCCGCTGGGGGCCTGGCCAGGGTGCGGGGGGTGTCGGGCTGGCGGGGGTGAAGACCTCGGGGGGAACGGGGGCGCGGGGTGTGCCGGGGCCTTCCCACTCGAGGCGGAAGAATTGGCCGCCACCGATGTCCATGTACTCAATGGTGATCGGGGCCGGTTTCCCGGCGACGAGGGGGACGACGGCTTGGACGTCGGACATGACCACTGCGCCCCATTTTTCGGCGACCGTGGCGCCATTGACCCAGACACGGGAGGCGTCGTCGGAGGAGACGAAGAATTTGAAGTCGCCGGTGGCGGGCGGGGTGATTTGACCGGTCCAGCGGACGGAGAAGGCGCTGGGCAGGCCGGAGATGTCCAAGGCCCGGGGCTCGCCGCCGCGGCCCTCAAAGTTGGGGGTGGGGTCGGTGCGCTCGAAGGCGACATCACCGAGGTTGGTCCCGGCGAAGTACTCGGCGCGGAGGCCACGGCTGGGGAGCGTGGTGGAGGGCGAGAGCGAGCGGAGGGCGGCGGCGGCTTCTCGGTCGCCGAGGCGGCGGAGGGTGCGGAGGTTGCCGGCGGGAACGGAGACGACGTCGCCACCGGGCGGCGCGACTTTCAGCGACCCATCGAGGAGCTCGACAGCGCCCACATGGACCTGACCGGCGCGGGTTTCCACACGATAAAGCTCGGCGGTGGCGGGGGACGCCCAGTGGGCGAGAATCAGCAGTGTCAGCAGGAACCGGGGTACAACTCTCATAGTGCGGCAACCTCGACTTTAGGGAGCACGTCGCTGTATCGGAGGAGCTTGACGCCGCGCTCGCGGAGGGCGGCGAAGACCTCGGGATGGCAGAGGGTGCGGCGGTCGAGGTCGCGCTCGCCGGCCACCCGGCCGGGGGGGAGGTCCTTCATGCACATGCCCCTGCCCTCGGCGTCGTTCAGGGCGGGGTGGGTGACGTGGATGTAGTCGCCGTCGGGGGCGGCGAGGATGCGGCGGGCGAGGACGGCCCACGGGTCGCCCGGTTCGTTCTCGATATGCGGTAAACCCTCAAGCCGGGCGTCGTCGGCGCAGGGAACACCCCGAGCATGGGCCACCGCTCGAAGGCGATCTCGCAGGCCCGGAAGCCAGCCACACCCCATGTGCTCGTCCATATACGCTATGGGCAAGCCGGCGGCGAGGGCGGCGTCGAGCTGGGCGGCGGCTTCGGCGACCATCTCGTCCAGCGAAGCGTGGGACTCGTGGTTTTCCATGGGGAAGCGTTTGAAAGTACCATCCGGCAGGACGATCGAGGGGACAGCGGTCGCTGGAAGCACCGGTCCCCACCGGGCGGGGGCCTGCTCGCCGTGCTGTTCCCACTCGCTGTTGAGCGTCAGGTGCAAGCCAAAGTCGGCGAGGTGGGCGATGTCGTCGAAGGCAGCCTTGACCTCGGCGAAGTGCGGGCCGGGGACCATGACGGAGGTGTTGCGGCAGACACCCGAGGCGATGGCTTGGTGGATGGCGGTGTTGGCGCCGCGGGAGGAGCCGGCGTCGTCGCAGCGGAAGAGGATGCGAATGGGCATGGGGAGGATCCTACGGTTCGGTGGCTGGGGCTGGGCGGTCGGCGGCTGGGCGGTCGGCGGTTGGGGTGACGGACGCGAAAGAAGGACCGATGCGAAGGGCGGCGAGTGAGCCTTGCAGGGGTGCGTCGCCGAGGTAGATGGCGACGGTGTGTACGCGGAGGGCGTCGGCGGGGAGCGTGGTGGAAACGTCGGGGCGAGCGGGGACGCCTGCGCCGAGGACGGCGGGGTTGACGAAAAGCTCGATCCGGGCAGCGGGAACGGGAGTTGTAGTGCTCGCGGAGGGCGGTTCGGGGGGGAAGTGGATGGCCAGGACGAGGAGGGCGGGTTTGCCGGGCTCGACGGGGGCGGTGGTCGGCTGGACGACGGGCTTCTGGCCCTCTTGGCGGGTAAGGAGGGACCAAACCCGTCGTCCGTCGTGTTGCGAAGGCGGGCCGAAGAAGCCGACGGAGACCACCTGTTCGTCGGTCAGCCAAGGGACGCCCGCGCCATGGAGACAGACGAACAGCGCCTGGTCGGAGTCCTCGGATTTTTGGAGCAAGACGGCGAGGTAAACGGTTGTGGCGGACTTTCCGAGGAAAGTGACTTCCCCGCCGTTGTGGTCGGCAGTGCGGGACAGGCCGGGGAGTGCAGAGAGGTCGAGGTGTCGCCCGGCGGACTGGTAAGCGTCGCCGCCGGAGATCACGCCCAGGGGCAGAAGGAGGCCTCGGTACGCCATCTCAGGCTGGGTGGAGACCGTGTAACCGCCGCGGGCCTTGTTTTGCACTTCCCACGGCGATGCGAGGCCCTTGCCACCCGCCACACCCTCTAGCGGTCCGGGGGTAAAGTCCGGGGGTACGGCGAACTCGATGACCTCGCTGGCGGCGGGGGCCGTGGACGTTGGCGGGACTGGTCGGGCAAGACCGGTGGCGGCAAGGCATCCGGCGAGGGCGATGACGCGGAGGACGTGAAGACGTCGGGCGCGGACGGGAGCTGTCGGAGGTTTATGGAGGTGCACGCTGGTTTAATACCTGTTTGGTGGGAGCAATGTTGATCTGGGACTCGTGAAAACGTTGGACTGGGGTCAGGATTGTGGTAAAATCGGGCGAACACTTCTGAAAAGTCCCGGCGATGCGACCGGGCAACCTCTGGACAACGGTCTTTGGGTGACCCCTTAGGGAAGGGGCGCGAATCGGGTGCATTGAAAGGACCGCCGTAGACGACGGCGATCAGGTGGCGATATGCCGAGCTTAACTGACGTGGCGCGGGTGGCGGGGGTTAGTTTGACGACGGCGAGCATGGTGCTGAACAAGGGGAAGCAGCACAACCGGGTGTCGGCTGCGTGCGCGGCGCGGGTTCAGGATGTGGCGAAGAAGCTCGGGTACGTGCCGAATTACCACGCGCGGTCGATGAAGTTGGGGCGTGCGGAGGTGCTGGCGGTGGCGATGGACATCGGGCACGAGACCGAGACGAGTCGACCGGACCTTGAATTGAGCAACCCGTACTTCGGGTTTTTGCTGGGCGGGATCGAGATGCGGACGCGGGAGTTGGGGTACCTGATGACATTGGTCGGGCCGGAAGCGAAGTCACGTGCGCCGGACCGGGCGGTGCTCGGGGTGCGGCAGCGGCGGTTCGACGGACTGATCGTACCGGGGTCGCTCGTTCGGACGGACAAGACGCAGTTTCTCGACGAGCCGTTTGACGGGCCGGTGGTGGTGATTCAGCCGCCGCAGGGCACGGTGCACCCCATCGTGGATTTCAACCAGAAGACCGGTGTGGAGATGGCCGTGCGACATTTAGCAGGGCTGGGGCACCGGAAGTTGCTTTACGTCGGGGAGATCGGCTTGGAGGATCACTCGAAGGTTCGACAGCGGCAGTTCGAGGAGACGTGTCTGGAGTTGGGGGTGACGTCTGACGCGGCGGCGGTGCACAGGGTGGACTTGGAGACGGTGCGGCGTCCGGATGTGCAGATTACGCAGGTGAGCGTGGAGTTTGGCGAGATCTTGTCGCGGGGCGGGCGGGAGTTTACGGGGGTGGTGTGCTACAACGACATGACGGCGATTGGCGTGATGGAGGCGCTGGTGAAGGCGGGGTACCACGTGCCGCGGGACGTGTCGGTGATCGGGTTTGACGACACGGCGGCGATGTACGCCGTTCCCCGACTGACGACTATTAGTCACCAACTGTCAGAGATGGGGAAGGTGGCGACGGACCTGTGCATGGAGATGGTGGCGGACCCTCAAATGATCCGCAAGCTCCGGGGCACGCGGACGACGGTCCAGCCGAGGCTGGTGGAACGCGCGAGCTGTGCGGCGCCGGGCAGCAGTGTGGTCGGGGGTGTGGTCGGGGGTGTGGGTCTGGGTGTGGGAATCGGCGTACATACGAACGGGAGACACTGAATTTACTGGCGGATCTGAAGGCGCCGCGTCTCGGGAGCGTCTTCGAATGGACCCGCGCGGAATACGCGCGGGTCCATTTTTTTTCGTGCGCAATTCGACAACTCCGGTGACGCTTTCCAGACCCGTTGCAGCCGCCGCCCCTCCCCCGCACACTACTTACAACGCCCACTCCGGACTCCCCCAATGAACTCCATCTATCGCGACCCCAACATCGAAGAAGGCCTTCGGAACCTCATCTTTCAGTCCCGCGCGGGCAACCGGCTTACCCTCATGTTTCATGAGCACGGCTGCGAGCTTGAATTCGTCTACAAACCCTCCGCCTTCCGCCGCAAAGACTTCCGCGCCCGCAACTTTTCCAACCGCGACAACTTCACCAGGCTCTTCCAAGTTTCCGCCCTCCCCGACATCACCGCGGCCAGCGTCAAGCGATGGGCCTACGACCCTTTCATCACCACTCTGGACACGGCCCACCCCTCCGGGGCAAAGAACTCCCTCACCGTCATCGCCCTCCCCGAAGAGAACGCTTTCGCCCTCGCCGCCCGCGCTCCGCTAACCCTCACCTTCGTCCCCCACCACGGCTTTGAAGTTCAAGACGGCTTGCTCACCGAGTCCTTCGAGGACCGCGGCGAGGAGATCACCTCCTTCATCGCCTTCGACTCCCTCGAGCGCAACCGCTATCGGGTCCTCAACGACGGCAGCCACGTCCTGCAGATTTTCGAAAACGAAGTCCTTCTGGTCGGCGGTGAGGATTGCCTCCGCGAAGCCCGTCGCGTCGCCCGCCGGTACTCCCACACTTCGCTGTCCCAACTCAAAGAGCAAACCGAGGAATCCGTCGCCCCGGTACTCGGGGTCGCGCGTGCCGAAGTCGCCGACTCCCGCCTTCAACGCGTGCTCGACCTCAACCGCCGGCTCTGTTGGTCGGCCCTGGACGACGGAGGAGCCTGCTTCGGCGCTCTCAACCGTGTTTACCACCTGATCTGGGTCCGCGACGGCAGCATGAGCACCAGCTACCTCGCCGCGGCCGGAAACCCGGAATTCTCCAAACGCTGGGCACCGTTGCTTCTCGCCAACCCCAGCATCTCACGACCCGAGAACGGCCCAGCCGAAACGTCGTTCTCTCAACTCGTCGGCTCACCTTGGTCCAAAGCCGAGGACGACGGCCTGTACTACGCCGTCCTCTCTCTCTACTGGCACACCCTCTCCACCGGCGACAACGTCCTGCTCAACTCCACCCTCTCGCTACTCCGCCAGTCCCTTGACGCCCACATCGCCTCCCAGCTCGACCCCGACCGCGGCCTCTTCGGCTCGGACACGCGGGGCGAAAGCACCCTCGCCAGCTCCCCGTATTACGGCTACGACATCGTCAACGGCGAGTTCGACAAATGGAAAGTGGGCACCGAGGAAGGCGGCAAGCCCCTCAGCCGGGTCTACTCCCTTTACCACAACGTCAACATCTTCAACGCCCTCCGAATGACCGATGTGCTCCTCGCCTGGTCCGGTCAGCCACCCCACTACCACGCGCTCGCCGACACGCTCGCCCAGCGCATCTCCACGGCCTTCGCCGACGACCAGGGCACCTTCTGGTCCGATTTTGCCATCTTCGCCGATGGCTCCGAGGAGAAGACCCCCTTCTCACGTGGCGACTACTGGGAGTACGCCTGGGCTGTTTCCTGCGGGCCTTTCTACCCCGACCTCCCCCACGCCCTCCGCAGCGCCCGCCACGTCGCAGCCACTTGGGCCACGATCCGGCCGTATGGCTATTGTCCCTGGAACATGATCGCTCGGATGCTCCGCGAGTTCGGGGGCACTGATGCGAGCTTCGCATCGATGCTCTCCGAGCAACTCGACGACGCCCTCCGCCTGACCACCAAGTACCCGATGCCCGGCTTGCTCACGGAGTATCAATCGCAACATGAAGGCTGGCGCGGACTTCCCTTTCAAACCGGCACCCTCGTACTGGCCACCACCGGCTTGCTGCTTCAGTCGCTCCCGATGGGAATCGCCGTTCGGGGAAGCTCGCTCGTCTCCGCCGTTCACCAATACCGGCGCCGCGACATCGTCCTTGACGCCACGGCCTCCGGCCCCGGCGAGCACCCCGGTCGCATCATTCTCAACGGCGACGATCTCCTGTATACCCTCCAGCTTCCCGAGGCCCTCCTCCGACCCGGCCACAACGTTCTCCATATCCACCGCGCTGCCGCTCCCCCCCCCGGCCCTCGGCTGTTCTCCTCCACCGCCCTGCTTCTGTCCGTCACCGCGACGGGTACATCCCTGACTTTCCGTTTCCAGTCCCCCGTGCCCGGTGAAGCTCTCTTCGAGAACCTCGCGTCCTCGAATCTCCCCGCAAGCCTTCGCCCCCACGCCACGCCCTTGGAAGACACCCGCCTGACCCGCGTACTCCTCCCCGCCGCCCACACTTTTGATCTCATCCTTAGCCTCTAAACTGGATCCAACATGAACCACCCGCCCGATCACTGCCGCACCGAGTACCTGATTGACCCCATCGGTATTGACGAGCGCCTTCCCCGGCTGAGCTGGGAGCTGCGAGACGGTCGGCCGGGGGCGACGCAGACGGCGTATCGGATCGAGTTCGGTGACGCTTCGGGGAAGGTGCTGTTCGACACGGGGAAGGTGTCGTCGGCAGAGTCGACGCAGGTGGTGTATGGGGGGCCGGGGCTGGCGGACAGGCAGCGGGTGGTGTGGCGGGTGCGGGTGTGGGACGCGGAGGGGAAGGAGGGAGAGTGGAGCGCTCCGGCGTTTTTCGAGGTGGGGATCGGGGGTAAGTTGGACGGGAAGTGGATCTCATCCGACGACGTGGGCGGGCCGCGGACGACCGCCCCGCCGCCGTACCTGCGGAGGGGGCTGGCGCTGCCGGCGTCGCCGGTGCGGGCGCGGCTATATGTGACGGCGCTGGGGATTTACGAGGCCCGGATCAATGGGCGGAAGGTGGGGAACGACGAGCTGACGCCCGGGTGGTCGGACTACCGCAAGACGGTGTACTACCAGACGTACGACGTGACGGCGCTGCTGCAAAAGGGGGAGAACGTGCTGGCGGCGATCCTTGGCGACGGGTGGTACGCGGGGACGGTGGAGTGGCGGGGGCGGCAGTTTTACGGGGACAGGCCGATGCTGATGGCGCGGCTTGAGGTGGAGTGTTCCGACGGATCGAAGCAGTTGGTGACAACAGACGGCGCGTGGAAAGTGGGGCTGGGGGAGATTCTTGAGTCGGACCTGCTCAATGGGGAGTCGATAGACTTGCGGCGGTCGCTACCGGGGTGGGACGCGCCGGGGTTTGACGACGGCGACTGGCGGGCGGCGCGGGAATTCGCTCCGACGCACGGCCAGCTCATCGGACAGGCGCACGAACCGGTGCGGGTGATGCAGACGCTCAAGCCGGTGGCGACGTTCGAGAAGGCCGGATGGCCGTCGAACCGTTACATCGTCGACTTCGGTCAGAACCTCGTGGGCAAGCTGCGACTGAAGCTCGCCGGCGAGCCGAACACGACCGTTCGCGTGCGGTACTCCGAGATCCTCAAAAACGGTCCGGCGACCCGGCCGGGGGAGGAGGAGGTTTACACTGAGAACCTCAGGTCTGCCCGGCAGACGGATTTCTTCACGCTCGGGGCGTCGGGCGAGGGCGTGTTTGAAACGCGGTTTACGTTCCACGGGTTTCGGTATGCGGAGATTCAGGCTTGGCCGGGGAAGCTGACCTCGCACGAGGCCGAATCGCTCGTCATGCACAGCGCGTACGAGGCGACGGGGAGCTTCGAGTGTTCCGACCCGCTGGTGAACCAGTTGCAGCGCAACATCGAGTGGGGCTGGCGGGGGAACTCGGTGGACGTGCCGACGGACTGCCCGCAGCGGGATGAGCGACTCGGCTGGACCGGGGACGCGCAGGTATTCGTGCGGACGGCGACGTTCAACTTCGATACGGCGGCGTTCTGGAGCAAATGGGCCCGCGACGTATCCGACGCCCAGAAGCCCTCCGGCGCAGTTCCGGCGACGTGCCCGTCGACGGACATCATGTCCAACGACGGTGGCCCGGCGTGGGCGGATGCGGCGCTAATCTGCCCGCACACGATCCACCTGTCCTACGGCGACAAGCGGCTGCTCGAACGGCAGTACGCCTCGTTCAAGGCGCTTGTCGGGTTCCTCGACGCGACTCAGCGCGACGGGGTCCGCGGGATTGACGGGCTGGGGAGTTGGGGCGGGTTTGGAGACTGGCTTAGTATCAACGCGGAAACGCCGAAGGAGCTGATCGGCTCGGCGTTTTACGCTCACGCACACCGACTGATGTCCGAGATCGCCGGTGCCCTCGGCAAGACCGCCGAAGCTGCCGTACACCACCAGACCCACCTCGACCTCGCCGCCAAGTTCCGCCACCGATACCTGACGGCGGCGGGGAAGATCGTCGCGCAGACGCAGACGGCTGCGCTGCTGGCGCTGCAGTTCGAGTTGCTTCTACCTGAGCAGCGAAAGACCGTGGCCGACGAGCTTGTGGCCAACATCCGCAGTCGCGGGACGAAACTGTCCTGCGGGTTTGTCGGCTCGCCGTATCTGAACCATGTGCTGACACGCGAGGGGCACTTGGACATCGCGTACGAGCTGTTGCACCAGAAGCAGTGGCCGAGCTGGCT
>Ga0105044_10014876_pt1 | contig 10514 bp, 11 predicted proteins | sample MAT01_FD_78092 | JGI IMG/M metagenome (GOLD analysis project Ga0105044, IMG submission 78092) | Freshwater microbial communities from Lake Fryxell liftoff mats and glacier meltwater in Antarctica - MAT-01 | ecosystem: Environmental > Aquatic > Freshwater > Ice > Liftoff microbial mat | place... | reverse complement strand
TTTGGCACTGGCGCTTGGCAAATTAACCTTCACGCCTTGGACACCAGCGGTGGTCATGATGATGAAGATCAGAAGGAGGACGAGGTAGAGGTCCACCATCGGGGTGACGTTGATGTCGTCGTAATTGCTTTCAGAGGAGGCCATGGCGGTGAATTGATGTTAGATTTTGAAATTCAGCGCTCGGAGGTGGAATTTTTTTCCTGCGCAGGGCGGTAGAACTCGGCCATTTTGGCGACGAATTCATCGATGAAGACCTGCATCAGGGCGAGGGAATTCTTGATGCGGGCGTTGAGGTAGCTGTAGATGAAGAGCGCGGGAATGGCGACGACAAGGCCGACGACGGTGGCGAGCAGCGCGGAAGCGATGCCGGGTGCGATGGAGTTCACATTGACCTCACCGGATTTTGCAATGATGGCGAAGGTGATCATGACGCCGACGACGGTTCCTAAGAGACCCACGTAAGGACCACCGGCGATGCTGATGGTGAGATAGACGAGGCCATCGGTGAGGCGGTGGTTTTCATGGACGAGCCCGGCATCCAAGCTGGCGCGGATGGCTTGGATGGAGCGGCCGGAGAGGCCTTCGACGCGGTTGTTGTCTTTATCGAGGCGGTGGCGGATTTCCTCGGCTCCGATGTGATAGATGTGGTAGAGGGGTGACTTGTGAATGAGGGATTCTTGCTCCGCGCTAATGTTGCCGCCGAGACTGTCCACGCTGGATTTGTTCTCGGGATTAAGCGCGGTGAGATCGGTGGAAAGGGTTTTCCATTTTTCAAGAAACTGCTGGGTTCCTTTCTCGATGGAATTGAGATAGAGGAATTTTTTCACCGCCACCCACCAGCCGACGATGATCATGACGACGCAGACTCCGATGGCGATCCAGCCGTCGAACATCATGTTACCGGCGATATCACCGAAGAGTGAAAGGTGCTCCATCATGCCGCCGGACTCTTTGGTTTCGCCGCCTTCGACCTGGCCGAGGGAGAGGGTGCGTGAAGCGGCATCCGTGCTGCCTTGGCTGGTGGCTGCGAGTTGGAGCCAGCCGGTGGAGCGGGCGATTTTCGAGAGGCTGAGTTCATCGATTTCTCCGATGTAGCCGCTTTCAGGGCCGCCGAGGACGATGGGGGCATCGAGCGCGGGGAGTGGGCCGGGGAGGGTGGCGTAGGGGGCACCGTTAAGGAAGAGATCGATTTTCGTGCCATCTGCGACGATGGCGAGGTGGCTCCAAACGGCAGCTGCGATGGGTGCCGCGGGTTGGCTGGTTTGGCTGCCATTCTTGATAAGGGGGATGCCTTGGTTGAGAATGAGCTGGAAGGCATTGGCGCCTTGCCCGCGGCTGAGGAGAATTGCGTTATCCTGAAGGGCGCTGGGCTTGATCCATGTGGTGAGGGTAAGGGTCTGGCCAGCTTTCCAAGCAAGCGTGGGGGTGTTGGGAATGTTGATCGGCGTGGTTCCTAACAAACGAAGGCCTCCGCCGATGAGGGAACCATCGGCACGGGTGGCGGGGGTTTCAGCGTTGTTCGCATTGGCCGTGGCATCGGCAGGAGCGGTGCCGAGACCAGCAAAGTGATAGATGAGAGTGGTATCCTCATCCCATGCATCGGTGGACTTGGCGGATGAGGCTTCGGGAGCTTGATTTCCGTAGTAGAGATCAAAGGTCTGCTGGGCAGCGGGCTGGACTTCGGGGAGCTTGACCCACACGAAGGCTTCATTGAGCAGACCGTCGTAGCTTTCAACTTCATGGGCGAGGACGGTTTTACCATCTGCGGCGATGAAGCGCAGGTCGCTGCCGTCTTGTGCGGCGGAGGTGAACTGGAAATTTCCATCGTGCAGGCGGACAAGCACGGTGGCACTACCGATAGCCGAGGTGACGGCTGCGGCGTTGGTATCCAAGGTGATGGTTTGGCGCTGGAACCAAGCGGGATTCCACCAGGTTTTTTCGGTCTCGGCTGCGTTGGCGCTACCGTTGAAGGTGAGGACCAAGGTGAGGGTAATGAGGAATACGTGCTTCATTTGGAGATGTTAGTAAAAAATCAGGGGTCAGAAATCGGCCCAGCCGCGGAAGGTGATGCGGATGTCGCCCGCGTTGGCATCCGGGCGATCAATGAGCGGCACAGCGATATCGACTGAGCCGTTGTAGTGATTCCGGACGCGAAAGCGGGTTCCCAAGCCGGTGCTGGCAAATCCATAGTGGGCATCCTGATCCGGCAGGGAGTTCCAGATTCCCATCCAGCCTGCATCCGCGAAGGCGTGGATGCGCCATTCATCTGACTTGGGATTGGCAGGGCCGGGATTTCCAATGAATGATGGGCCGCGATACTCGAAAGTGCCGAAGATGGCATTGTCACCAAGAGCAGTGGCTTCGAGGTATCCGCGGGCGGAGCCAAGGCCACCTCCGGCAAATTGATCGTTGTTGATCAAGGGGCGATTCGAGAGCTGGCCTTGGAGTTTTCCAAAAAGCTGGGCACCGCCTTCAAGGTCCCGAGTATGGGCAAGATCGCTTCGGAGATAGACAAAGTTTCCATCAGCTTTGACGCGTTTGTTAGAATAATCGGTGACACCGCTGCCCAAGCCGCGCAGGCCGAGGGTGAGCGAGTGGTTCATTTCAGTAAACGCTTTGTCAGCCACCCAAGTGGCACCGTAATTCGCGCTGATGGGATAATACTCGATGGGCGAGGAAATGGTGTCCGGGCCAAGAACAATGTCCTCTTCAAAGCTCTTGTAATCGATGCCGATGCTGAAGTTCTGATAGAATTTGGCAGTGGTGGGCAGATCATAGAGAGCGCGCAAACCGATGATGTTGCCACGGCCTCCGACAGCCGCTCCGCCAAGGGTGGAGACATCGCTATCCTGCTTGGTCCCGGTGAGCATCAGGCTGGTGCCATCCGAAACTCGGGCGAGGTAGTAGGCTGAATAGACCTGAGCATCGGCGATTTTCTCAGGCGCAATCTGGAAACTAAAGCCGCCGGTGTGACCCTTTTGGAAAAAATTGGCATAGCTGAGGCCGCCATTGAGCCTGAGCTCGGTGGTGCCTGTGCTGAAACGGTTGTTGAGTTCAAGGGAGCCGTGGAGAGGCAGTTTGTCCTCAACGGTAAGATCGATATCCACTGTGCCTGGTTCCCTGCCTGGAAGCAAGGAGGGCGTGACGCGGCGGTCTGCAAGGCGGTTGAGGGCAACGATTTCTTTGCCGACTTGTTTGAGGTTCGGCACCTGTCCCTCCGCCAAAGACGGGGCCTCGCGCTTGATCTGACTGGGGAGGAAAAAGTTGGCACCTTTGACACGCAGACGTCCGACTTTGCCTTCAACCACTTGCAGCCGGATAATGCCACGACGCGGATCTTGTTGGGGCACAGCGACGGACACGGTCTGGTAACCTTGGTCGTGATAGGCTTTCTCAAGAGCAGTGCGAGCCTGCTCGACATCATCGACACCTCGTTCCGGCCCAAGGAACGGATAAACCGCCCGCTCCACTTCGACTCGCGGCAGTTTTTTCGCCCCTTCCACCCGGTATTCACGAATATAAAAGGTGGGGGAGGTCTGAGGGGCGGATTGGGCGTGGGCAAGGGTCACCAAGATCACTCCCACAGCGCAAAGCCGCAGAAAGGATGGGAGAAGTTGGGTGGGAGAGGTCATGCCGATGGCCGAAACTTGTGGGTGAGGAGGGTCTCCCTGCCGTCCAACTTGGCTCAAGTGTTGAAATGTGACCAAATTGTCACATTCTGGAGATCCCATTGTAAATGAATGGGTTAGTGTGGCTAAATTGTCACATTCTCCATCATCTCTCCCTAAATTTGTGCCACCGATGAAATGATCACCGAATTGTGCGTCCGCATCGATTCCGAGATGAAAAAGTTCACCGCAGGCAAGGGCACCCTGCGCAGCGACCGCATCAGCCGCATTTCCGGAAACAACGTCAAAAGCGCCGACCTCTCCGCCGGTCTGCGCCACAACGTCAATCTGATGCTGCAACACGTCAGCCGTTGGGATCAGGCGCTCCGCACCCGCTTATCCGCCTTCAGCATCCCGCAACCCGCCGCCACATCGATGCCCCGGCGCTGCCGGAAGGTGCACGGGAAACCGCCTGCGATCAGAATTTTTTGAAACTCATGGCCGCTGTCGCTTTCCGCCCCGGCAAAGCCACCGGTGGGATTCAGTGGGATCAAATTGACGTGTGCGTCGATGCCGCGCAGCAGTTCGACCAAGCGCTGCGCCGTCTCCGCAGAGTCGTTTTTCCCTGCGATGAGCGTCCACTCGAAAAAGATGCGCTTGCCGGTGATTCCGACATACCTGCGGCAGGCGTCCATGAGCATTTCTAGCGGCCAGCGCCTGCTCGCCGGAACCAGCGCCGCACGCTCCTCTTCGGTGGAGCCATGAAGACTCACTGCCAACCGATACGGCAGTTGCTCCTCGGCAAGCCTCAGAATGCTTGGTACGACTCCCACCGTACTGATGGCAATCTTCGATGGACCGATGCCGGCTCCACGCACGTCGGAAATCGTTTCCAGCGCACTGATCACCGAGTCGTAGTTGTGGAGTGGCTCGCCCATGCCCATGAGGACCATGTTGCGGAGGCGTTTTTTGGGAGCAATGGTTTTAAGAACCCGTCGCACATGAAGGACTTGGGCGACGATTTCCCCAGGCCGGAGATGGCGGACGAATCCCATTTGCCCGGTGGCGCAGAAAACACAACCCATCGCGCAACCCGCCTGGGTGCTCACGCATACGGTTTGGCGGCCCTCGTATCCCATCAGCACCGTTTCGATGGTTTGCCCGTCGCGCAGGCGCAGGAGAAACTTGCGGGTGAGGCCGTCGGTGCTGTGAATTTCATCGACCACCACCGGGGCATCGAGAAAAAACCGCCTTCCCTCGCCGACCGAGTCTTCTAACCAACGTCGGAGCGGAGGCAAAAAGGAGGTTTTGGAAAAGTCCTGAACACCGTCGCGATGAAGAGCCCGCCAGAGCACTTTCGCATGATGCAGGATCACGCCATCCCGCGCCAGGATTTCCACCAGCTCCGTAAAGCGGAAGTCGTGCAGGGATCGTGGAGAGGTGTCGCTCACGCGCGAATGCAAGCCTGTGGCGGGGAGTGCGTCAAGCGAGCGGACTGCTGCAAGCGGGCATTCATCAAAAACGGTCCTGATTCTTCCGGCAGAAGTCCCGGCGGTTGATTACCAGTCCCTCGTGGCTCCGACTTTGGGGCCGTATTCGCCGCCGGGGATGCCGGTGCTGTTTGCGGCGAGGTAGAGTATTCCTGTCGCGGTATTGATGGGTGAGGGGACAGGATTGGTATAGCTGACGGAAGCGATGGTTGCCGGGAATCTGAGGTAGCCGCCGACTCCGTCATTGGCTGCGCCAAAAATGGAGGCATGAAGTACTGCGCCGCCGGTGACTCCTGTGTCTTCTTGAGGGATGGCATTGGTCATGGCGTGCCCACGCATGGCTAGCTGTGCATTGCGGAGATTCATGATGTTCGCAGAGCGGTCAGATCCCTTTTTCCAAGCCTTCGCACCAATAAACAGGATGGCGAGCACGGAGAGCAGGACGAGAATGACAACCGTCATCTCAATGAGGGTCATCCCTGAACGGGATTTGTCACGAGGTAAGGAGAATCGCTTCATTTTTTTGAGACGTTGGTGTTTTGGGTGGTCGGGATGCTTGAGGTGCTGCGCTTGGCGGGCAAGAAGAACCTACCGCAAGCTGGCCGATCTGTAAGTAACGCGATGGGGTAGGCCTGATCGCGTCATGGAAGACCTGGCAAGCTTTCCCAAAGAATCCGACATTATTGCAACGTCTAGGGCATCATGGGTGTGCTCAACCACTCGCTCGGCGGATGGGAAGACTTCGCCAACTGCAGGCAAAGCGCGCATGATGCACCGATCTTCCACAAGCTGCTCCACTGTTTCAAACCCGGCGACATCCGCTGTGGCGACCGCGGCTTCTGCACTTACGAACTCTCCGCCCGCTATCTCCGCCGATAGAAGCATCTGAGGAAGATCCGCGAGATCCGGGACTCTACGATCAAAATGATTGGCGGGAAAGTGATCGAGTTCAGACCCTTTCGCCACGAGCCGAGGGCGCAGAAAAAGCGACCGAAAAGCTATAGCAACCTGACCAAACCGAGGGCGGAATACAAAGCAGCTCCGCAGCCGCCCGGTGTGGCGAACACGCGCAGGTCCAGCCCGGCAATGAATCCGAAAACCAAGAACCATGTGAAACCTGATTTTTCAATTTCGGGAGAGTGACTCATCCTGCGAAGGATTCCCGCAAAAACCCCACACCCATTATTAACGCTTGGCAGGCGGAGGAACTGTGGCAGATTGATTGGATGCATGACGGTGGATCCATCTCTCACACGAAGGAGCTGATTTTCAGAGCCATAGGGAAACCTACAGAGGTTTTGCAGCTGGAGGCGCGGGCGTTGATTTCCGATGCTCCTGAGCCAGGCGATGTATTGGTCCGCATCCAAGCAGCTCCGATCAACCCAGCGGATCTGAATACGATTGAGGGGACTTATGGCGTGAAATTCACACTGCCAGCCACACCCGGAATCGAGGGCTGTGGGGTGGTGGAAAACGGGAATATGACGGATTTTGAAAAAGGCGATTTGGTGATGTTTCTCCGGCATTCTTCCACATGGGCCAGCCATGTCTCAGTCCCGGCAGAATCGCTTTTCAAGCTCCCGTCAGGAATCGATCCCATCCAAGCTGCGATGCTCAAGGTGAATCCAGCCACGGCGTGGCAGTTGCTCCATGGGTTTCGCAAATTGAAGAAAGGCGAATGGATCGTGCAAAATGTAGGTAACTCCGCAGTGGCGCGCTGCGTGATCCAGCTCGCGCGGGACTTGGGGATTCGCACGATTTCCTTCGTCCGGCGAAAGGGTGTTTTTGAAGAACTCAAGGCGCTGGGAGCAGATCAGGTTTTTCTGGATCACGAGGCTGGACAGTTAGCCGCTAGAGAAGCCCTCGGTGGGGCGCATGCGGCCCTCGCGTTCAATGCGGTGGGTGGCGAGAGCGCCTTGCGCCTGATGAAGCTGTTAGGTGAAGGCGGCACGCATGTCACTTATGGCGCAATGGGACGCAAGCCCGTCACGATTCCAAATGGTCTGCTCATCTTCCGGAACCTCCGGGTATGTGGGCTGTGGGTGAGCCGTTGGATCGAGAATGCGCCGCACGCGGAAGTGCACGCGGTTTACGAGGATCTGGCAGGCAGGGTGGTGGCGGGGAACCTGGTGCAGTTGGTGGACTCGGTTTTTTCGTTAGAAGATTACCAGGCGGCACTTGTCCGACTGGAATCGCCCGAGCGGTCCGGGAAGGTGCTGTTTGAGCCTTGAGCGCCAGCGTGCCTCTGTAGCTGCGGATCGCGCCTTGCTTGGAATCCCATGTTGCCGTCTCTCCATTGCGTTCCTTCCTGACTTTTTGACATCTTTGCGGTAAACCCAGAGTTTCCAGATATCCAGCTCCAGTCAAGATTTCCAACCGCGTTATCTGCCTATACCACATCTCAGAACGAAGAAATCCGCATTGAGGTGAGCAAGCGGGCCGCGGAGCTGATCCAGCTCTATGGCAGGTCCGTGAAACTCAATCTGTATCAAATCCGCCATGGTAAGCATTTTGCCGAGCAGCTCCCCGACATTTTCCAAATGAGCCATCACTCCTGCCGCGCCGAGGTAGCCCTCGCGGCAAAAAATAAAATCCTCATTTTCGGTAAAATCATAGAACAGACACAAAGGCTCGGTTTGGGTGTTCGCGACGAAGTCTTCCAGCAAAGAGTGGATTTCCTCAATGCGCCCCGCGTGGGCCTTGAAAGTCGGGTGGATGGATACGTATTGGGTGAGTGGAGTCATGACGGGAATAGAATGCGTTGTTTTGCCATCCCCACAACCGGAAAACCTTGGATGTCATAATGCCAGCAAAAGAAAGCCCTCTTTTTGCTGAATTGGATGCGCCAGAAATTTCCCAATCCAAGCAAGTGGGAGAAGCCAGCCAGCCATCATTTGGATTTCGCAACAGCTTCCCGGACAAATCATCGAGAGTGCTTGCGCCGCTAGGACCGGGGAAGCTCAGGATGGGAATTCCAAATGCCACCCGGGGCTCTGCATGAACCAACGGAGGACTGAAAAGTGGGAGTTGGTTTTAAGGAATGGCATTCACTCCACGAGCAGGCGGGAAAAGCGGGCGGGTGCCAAGGGAGGGGCGAGTCGAAGGCGCAAGATTGCCGGGTTTGTGGGGTCGGGCGCGACTGGCAGGGTGGTTTCCAACCATGGGCTTTGAAGTCCGACTGAGAACTGCGGCCTGTATCTCACCGATCCCAAGCCCGGCAGCCGACGGAACCGAACCCACATGCCGCCCGTGGCATCTGTTAGGATGTCACAGGCCAGCGCATCTCCAGAGGCTGTGGGGTTGCCACCGGTGGCGTATTCGAGAAAGTTGGAGCGCCCGTCGCCATCCACACCGACTTCGCGCCAGCCCGACAAGCCCGCGCGTTTCAAGTGGTAGAACGGACCGCGCTGTTATCCGGTGGTGGGCTCCTCAAACGTCAAAATGTCCGCGCTGTTCGCATTGGGGCCGGAGTCCACTGCGAAGTCACCCGATGTCCGCAGAATCGTAATCAGAGAACCTGATAGATTGACCGGCAGTGAGAAAACCCCCGCTCCCGTGCGCACCGGCAGAAGCACGGATTCCGATCCGATGTTTCCGGATAGGGCAATGCGCAACGTGCCGGGCGAGCGCCTTACCAGATAGAATCCCTGCAAGGCACCACACCGTCGCTGATTTGTGAGCAGATTGCATTTTTTGGGGAAGGCTCCTGAAACAGCCGCTGGGGCAGCTTGGAGGGAGGAAGAGCGGATGCGCCAGGCTTTCATTGGGAAAATGGACGTGGGCGTGGAATTCATGACTATCGCTCAGTTGCCATGAACGTAGGTTACCGGGTCGCTTTGCCGAGAATGAATGATACCTTTCTAAAAGTTTGCCAAGCCGGACTTTTTAACTGCTAAACGTTAGATCTGGAAGCTGTCATCCGCGGGTGTCGTGCCGATGGAGATTTGCACTTCGCCGTTTGCAGAGAGATGGGTGAGGCAATGATAGACGTCCTCGGGATCGGCATCGGTTTCGGTGGCGATTTCGTCGGCAGTCTTGGCGTTGGCGGTGAGGTGGCCGCGGACTTTGTTGAGGGTTTCCAGGAAGGTGCCAGCGGCTTTTTTACCCGCTTCGACGCCGGGTTGGTGGTAGGCGTTGATGTTGACGAGGGAGGCGTAGAAGGAAACGGTGCGCTCGAAGAGGGCGATCAGCAATCCGAGTTGGAAGGGCGTCACTTCGGGGATGGAAAGGGTCACGGATTTCCGCCCGGATTCGTAAAGCGCCTTGCGGGTGCCACGCAGGAATCCTTGGAGGTAGTCGGCAGTGGAAGTGCCGGGATCAACTTCGATGCTGGGTCCGCTGCGGCCTTTTCTAACCTCGATGAAGGTGGCGAAGAAGTTGTTCACGCCGTCGCGCAGTTGTTGGACGTAGGCGTGTTGGTCGGTGGAGCCTTTGTTGCCATAGACGGCGAGGCCCTGGTGGACGGGCTTGCCGTCAAGGTCGAGTTCTTTTCCCAACGATTCCATGACTAACTGTTGGAGATATTTGGAAAAAAGCACGAGGGAGTCCTTGTAGGGGAGGACGACCATGTCCTTTTCACCCTTGCCGTTGGTGGCGCAGTGCCAGGCGATGGCGAGCTGCATGGCGGCATTTTGGGTAAAATCCTGCTTGCGGGTTTCTGCGTCCATGGCGGCGGCTCCGGCGAGCAGGGCGTCGATGTCGAGGCCCTGCAAGGCGGCGGGCACGAGTCCGACGGTGGAGAGCACGGAAGTGCGCCCGCCGATCCAGTCTTCCATGGGAAAACGGGCGAGAAACTGATGTTGAGTGGCATATTGATCGAGCTTGGAACCGACGCCAGTGACGGCAGCGGCGTGGAGTCCGAAGTCGAGTCCGGCAGCTTCGTAGGCGAACTTTGTTTCTAACATGCCATTGCGGGTTTCGGCAGTGCCACCGGATTTGGAGATGACCAGCACGAGGGTCTTTGAGAGACCGACTTTGGAAAGCCTGGCGATGACGGTGTCCATGCCAGCCGGGTCGGTGTTGTCGCAGAAGTAAAGTGGCAGGCGCGCGTTTTGGCCGATGGCTTCAGAAACGAGCTGGGGGCCGAGCGCCGAGCCGCCGATGCCGATGAGCAGGACTTGTTGGAAATGACCACCGCCGGGTGGGGTGATCGCGCCGGTGTGGATTTTTTCCGCGAAGGCCTTGAGGGCGACGATGGGTTCGGTGACGGCTTTTTGCAACTCGGCCGTGGGGGCCAAGGCGGCATTGCGCAGCCAGTAGTGACCGACCATGCGGCCCTCATCGGGATTGGCGATGGCTCCGGACTCGACGGCGACCATGTCGGCGAAGGCTTTGGTCATTCGCGGAGTAAGGGCTGCGATCTCACCCGGGGTGATGTCCATCATGGATAGGTCGAGAGAGAAACCGTGTTGGGGAT
>Ga0105044_10014868_pt1 | contig 10517 bp, 10 predicted proteins | sample MAT01_FD_78092 | JGI IMG/M metagenome (GOLD analysis project Ga0105044, IMG submission 78092) | Freshwater microbial communities from Lake Fryxell liftoff mats and glacier meltwater in Antarctica - MAT-01 | ecosystem: Environmental > Aquatic > Freshwater > Ice > Liftoff microbial mat | place... | reverse complement strand
CAAATTGATACCCGAGAACAAAATAGCATTCGAAGCATTCGGCCCGATATCCCAAATCCATTGGCTTTCATTTGTATGAAAGCTCTCCAAAGCCAAATCGCTGATCGATTTGCGACCGTGGGCCAACTGCGAGACACAGTTCAATGTTGGCTAGATGATCAAGCAGTTCCCGGCATGCCAGAACCCATTTCTGTCAAAACTTTGCGGTGGGTTCGCAATCATCAAACGCTTGCTGCATCTGCACTAGTTGGACTTATTTCGGCGCTTGTTTTGATGAGTCTGGTTTATGTAGTGACCAATATGCACAACCAAAAGCTCCAGACTGCGAATAACGAGATAACCAAACTCTACGGTGAACTCTCAGAAACAAACACTGAGCTGTCAGAGAAGAACACTGAGCTGTCAAGCAAGAACGCAGAGTTACTGCTGGCAGGTGCTCAAACAGCAAGGAGTCGTGGCCAATTCCGCGAGGCAGCCGCCAGAATGCAAGAACTTCAACAACAAGGGGAACTATCTGAAGAGCAGAAACTTAGCTTGGCAGGCGATCTGGCTAAAGCTGAGAAGCAGAGATCGTCCTTGGCCCTAGTTCTGAAAATTGATCGATTGAAACTGACTCCAGCGAGTGCTGCTAAGCTCGATTTACTCCAAGGCGACTTGCAACTCAACACAAGTGACGCGAAAAAGGGATTCGCTCTCATTCAGGGTGCTATTTCAAGCGGCCTTTTGACACCGGCCGACGCAGCGTATGCAAAGTCATTAGTCGCCGATCTCGCGAGCGATTGCCAATCGCATCTGCGCGAATGCCTTCGAATTGAGCCCTTTAACATAAACGCGATCACCAATTTGGCATATACATGCGCCGTATTGGGCGAAGTCAATGAAGCCAAGAGTCAACTTACATTCGGGTTGTCCCTCTTTCCAGATGATATCCGACTGGCACTTTTGTCGGCGCTAATTCCCGCGATCATACGTGACAACGAAGCCTTCGATGTCGCTATTGCGAAACTTCGAGCAATGCAAGGGCTTGACGGGGAAATTCGGGCTATTCAGATTATCGCCAAAGTGAGCGAAACAATTGAATCAGTGGTTGTGAACAATACTACACCAAACTTTGTCGAGCTTGCCGCCTCGCTGACTGAGTTGACCATTCTTCGCAATTCAAGGTTTGATAACGAACTCATTTTTGGCTTGCCCAACCTAGCATGGGCAGGAAACCTCTGGAAGTTATTTCCAAGCCCCAGTGAATTCCTCACCGCAAAGCCCGAAGATGTGTACGGGCGACTTTACTTAAAAATGCGAAAGCAAATACCCAATCACCAGCATGTGTATTATTTAGCAGGTGCATATGACTTGTTGGGTGATAAATTCGACTTGGCCGCAGCATCTTTCTTGCACTCTGCATCCTGCGATATGATTTCTAGTGAATTGACTAGCCGCGCCACTTGGATTGCATTCATTTCATTTGTACAGCATTCGATCAATTCCCAAAAACCGATCGAATTAGATGACTATATCAAATTGCGTTCTTTAATCAGACAAGCGTTTAAGCGGGATGGAGAGTATCAAACGACCCCGTTCGATCCGGTAGTTGCGTGGACCATGTTGATTCGAAGCTCGATGCACGAAGAAGCCAAGCAACTAGCAGAACAGGCCTTTCGATCCAGCGACTCGACAGTTCAAGCGGAATGGCAATCGCGAATCGATCGAACGGCCAAGATGGAACAGAAAGTCGGTGCTGCCATAAATGACTTGCTCCTGCCAAAGTCCGAGTAGCCATTGCCAGCCGACTTGAATCAGGTTCATTGAGGCGTTCTCGCACCCGGATTTCTCGATTTGCAAATTATTTTTTCCTCGCCTGCGCAGTAACTGCAACTCGGACACGTTTTCTAGATGAAGACGCCCGATTCCACTCACATCCAGAGGCAAAAATGACTACAAAATCCAGCAGAAAAACGAGAAACGTCCGTTCATTGCACCTCGAATTGGTTGAGAAACGGCAGTTAATGGCTGCCGACATGGCCGGACCAGGGCTCCTGAACCAGCCGTCTATCGAGATCTCCGCTCAAGAACAGCTGATTCTAGAACTTGTTAATCGAGCCCGAGCAAATCCGCTTGCTGAAGCAACTCGGCTGGGGGTCGACCTTAACCAGGGTCTCTCAAGCTCAGCGATCTCGGCCACATCCAAGCAACCACTCGCCCCGAATGCGGCCCTCAATCGTGCAGCAAGCGCTCACAGTCAGGAAATGCTTTCGAAAAACTACTTTGAACACACCGGACGCGACGGCTCAACCCCCTCTGATCGTGCCCAGAAGGCTGGCTATCCCGCCGGAGCTGCTGAGAACATTGCAGTAAGATCCTATTGGGCCGAGCAGATTGACGCAGCCGTTGCTGAATCACACGACATGCTCTTCCGAAGCCCTGGTCATCGTCAGAATCTTATGAATGACCAGATGCGCGACGTTGGAATTGGTGTCGGAACTGGCAATTACAGTTTTACAAGCGGTAACTTTCCAGTCGTCATGACCACTGAGAATTTTGGTCGCACCACTGAGACAACTCGATCCGTTACTGGCGTGGTTTACTCTGACAAAATTATTGACGATAACTTTTACACTATTGGTGAAGGACTAGCCAACATCACCGTTTCTGCAAAACGATCCACTGGTGAATCTTATCAAACGACGACAGGAGTTTCGGGCGGTTACTCGCTACAACTTCCCCCAGGCCAGTACATATTGCAAGCCTACAATTCCACTACTTCCGAATTGGCTGATTTGGGAACGGTAACCGTAGCGAATACAAACGTAAAAGTCGACGCTACAGCCGATCAATTCCACATAGTCAATTCCGGCAGCACGCCAAACTACGATGATGGCGGCTTAGCTACTTCACCTGAGGTTAGCAAGTTCGACTGCAATTCTGACGGCATGGTCTCACCCTCAGACGCGTTGAGAGTCATTGAACATCTCTCTGAACAGGGTGCTAGTTATGACCCAGCACTCGATATCAACAGCGATTCGTTTGTCTCGCCCTTGGATGCTTTGCTCGTAATCAACTTCCTCAATGCACGCAGCCAGCAGCGCAACCTCTCTGTTGAACCAGCTTGGCAGTTTGCTAACAAAGTGGAAGTTGGCAGCCACGAAAACAGCTTCGGTGAAAGCGTGGCAGCAGACGATGCGGAGCTGAAAAGACTGTCGAGTGACGCAGTCAATACAGTAAGCGGTTGGTTCAAAGACCAATTAGTAACGGAGGTCGTTAGCGCAAAGTCAGTTGAATGGAGAAACGCCGGATTGGACATGTCATCCGGACAATCACCCCAAGTAATCACACCAGGCTATCAAATTGTGGTCCGACACGGAACGAATCTCTTCGAATACAGGGCTGCGAAAGGCGGTACAAATCGGTACGCTGGTTATGCCATAGCTTCGGACTATCTTGCAGATCCTGGTCGCAAATGCTGTCCATGGGATATCGATGCACCATGTCTGGTCGCCATCGATGAGGCAATAAGTGCTTTGACGGAACAATTCCATAACTCCGCAATCTTATCTTTAGTATGAACGGCAACTATTGTGACTTTTGATTTTACCAACTCGACAATCATGTCAGTACTGTTCGGTGTTGCTCAGCACGATCAGGCGCAGCGCCGTCAGCAACTTGAACGGTTTGCACTTCAGTACACGCAGCCGCTTGTGACTTTTCTCTGCCGAACAAAGCGAATTGAGCCTGAGCAGGCAGAAGAGATCGTTCAGGATTTTTGGCTCGCAAAATTGGTTCTACCGTCTCCAGATCAGACCATTGCGGCAAAGTACCTTGTAAAGGTGCGTGAAACTGCGGCTACGTCTCCTGGATCATTTCGCAGGTACTTGATGCGATCGATCGGCTATCACTTCCTGGACAGAATGCGAAGAAACAAAAATGCTCCGGCAAGCCTCGATGGTATGGAAGGTTTTGATGTAGTCAGCGAACAGGACTGCCAAGCTTTTGATGCGGCATGGGCAAACTCAATTCTGCGGACCTGTATTAATGAGGTGCATCAGGAATGCATTGCAAATGATCAAATCCCCATGTGGCAGTTGTTTTGCTCACAGATTGTGTTGCCAAAACTCTGGGGCACTCCACCTCCTGGCTATGCGACGCTGGCCACCAAATTCGAGTTCAGCGACGCGCGAACAGCAGCAAATGCGGTAAGAACGGTTATACGGAAATTCCAAAGTCATCTTAATGCCCGAGTCTTGGATTACCTTCCGGTTGAACCGTCGGAAAAATCAAATCGAAGCATCGAACAGGAATGTTCGGCCATCTTGGCGCTACTTTCAAAACCGGGTGCGCTTGACAGCAAGTTGTTCGAAGACGTAGTCAGACATGTCGCTCCAGACGAACGTCGCGGACCAGAGTCATCCTTCATGGGAATCTCAGTGGATGAAAGACCATTCCTTACGGATCCGTCGCAAAGTTTATATTCGACTGATGCAGACTTCCACTTCAGATGGCAGCAGCTACTTATAACTCCAATCTGTAAATGGCTAGCTTCCCATTCAGAGTCTTGCGACGCGACTCTGCCTACAACATTTAGAGATATGGCTCGTGGGCAGACTCTGTCAACTGAATTGCTGCTGTCCATCCGCAATACCGCAAAGCGATTGGCTCGAGAAGAACAAGATGAACCACAGGTCATACTCGCAACGCTCTACTTAGCTTCCATTGCAAACGGTCAAAGGAACCACAACACGCTTCTAACCGCTGATCCACCAGCGAAAATTCTTCGCCGAATAGATCAAATCCTTCAATATAGTTGGCTTGACAGTGACACAAGGCAGCTATTGTCGCGATTTCAATCGAGCCTTTTGGAATAGTGGACAATTCCAGGCATGTCGCATTGAATGCTTGGCTACACCCACCGCGAACACTCGGTTTGTTCCGTCTACAATCGGCTGAATTTCGACGTTCGCTGTGCTTTGCTTCTTCGGGCCAACTGAATAGGCAGAATGAAAGCAACGAAAAATTCCTGCCCGTTTGCGCCGTATGTCAGGTCTGAGCACGTTCTAGAAACAGATGTTGCCCACCAGGAGTGTTAGGGCTGGACGCGTGACGAGTTCTTAGGTCAATCGTGCCGCGTCAAACGAAGGATCGAATCCATTACTTGTTGACCATTGAAGACACCAACAATTCGATCAAGGCTCTGCCAAAATGAAAATCGCAAACGTCCAATCGCCTATGGCTTCAATTGCAATCACGCTGCTCACATTTTCACTTTGCGATGCACAAAGACAAGTTCCCGAGACCTTGGAGTTAACACCAAGTTCTCCTCCCGCGAAAACTGAGGCATCCAAAGTCAATTCTGCTGGTCAAGGCCATTCAAGTGCCGGACGCTCAGCATTGGATACAATGGTTGCAAGGATTCTGCCGGAAGTGGATGCTAACTACGCGTCAATTATTGCGGAGCAACAAGTTGCCTTGAAGACGCTTCAGCAACAACGAGAACAGTATCGAGTTCAATTGAATCGATCGAGCTTGCGAATCCCTCGATCTGGCGAAGCATTCAGTAGTGCTACCACAACTAGTGCGAATCTTCTGGCACTGATATCTCAAACAGACAGGGACCTGCGCAAAGTTGGATTGAAAATCGCCGATCTAAAGAAAAATCGCAATCTGAACCTGCTCGCCGTTGCCTGGCGTCGACTGAGTCAACCACAACGCATGGAGGTCCTTGACTCCAACTGTCTTTCCGACTCAGAAAAGACCGAGCTTATAATAGCTCAGGTGTTATCAAATACGGAAACGCCCCTTATGCAAGACTTAGTCGGTGGTAGTCCTGTCGGTAAAGAATGAATCGAAAAACTTGGCTTAAGGGCCATTCTGTGGTACTCATCAGGCTTCGACGAGAAATCGTTGAAGCGTCGGTATTGCGCAACGCGAGTTCGCTGGTAAACCATATTGCACGATGCAAATGGCTAAGGCGAATGATGCTGACGTTTTACAGTCGGGCAAAGCGGGCTTCGGTAAACTTGGCCTCATCAGCCAAGCTAAGAAGCAAAGGTTCGCTACCTTTCTTGTGTTCGAATTCGAACACCATCCCGCTGCCCTTAGCGCTGAGTACCAGGAGACTGGTTCGCTCAGTGCGAAGGAGGCTCTGACAGAGTAATCTTGGCCGCTCAAGCTCGCGTTGTATGCGAGACGAGTGATCCAAAGTAATCCTGTCGTTCTATCCTATTCAATTTGAACATCTGTTCTTTACATTTTGGAATACGGGCGAGGCGGACATACTTGCGCATCGAGAGTGAACTCTCGTTGTGCAAGCCGCTGTTTGACAAAGCGGGTGTGGCAAGGAATGCCGAATCCCGTCCGTGGGGATGAACCGTAGGGCGTTCTTCGGAACGCAATTGGTTGGTATGCGTGGTATCTGAGATACCCGAATGCCAGGGCTTGGATCTTGCGATCCGAGTTCCTTCAACACGGCTGGCGTAGGGAGCTATGAGTCTGGCAACAGACCATACCGGAGCAAAAGCTACTTCGGGGATCGGACTAAACATCTGACCGTGAAAAGCTCAACTACAAAAGGCTCAACTCAAATAAGTAAGAGGAGAGCTTGCCAGTGAGTCGTTTGGGAGACGGTGCCAAACCGCAACAAATCTGCGTTGGTGGTCTAGGAATAAGACCAACGGATACCGGGAGCTTCTGCTTTCGTACCGGGAAATCTTGCCATTTAGATGGGCAAGGAAACTATGGCTTACCGGAAGGTAGCACATACCAATTGCGGACCGTGGGGTAACGCCCACTAGCGACGTGAACCAAGCGACGAAGTCTTCAGCTAACGCCGGAATCTCTATGGTTGCCGGGATGTAGCGATCTCGGTGCCGAGCCCGGCTGGCTCGGTGTTTGAAATGCCGTAGAGAGGGAGCGGGCCTTAAGTAGAAGTCTCAAAGATGAGAGCGATGGTTTCATCGAAGGGTGAAATATCGGTAACGCACAGTTGCGTCTACCGATGCATGGCAAGGCAGTCATGACTCGTTCACGTTTGATCTCAGGAGTGATGTCCTGGGAGAGTGACAACGAAAGGGGCGAGGGGCGATAGGGACCGTACTGGTCCCTGCCCGACTGTAACCGTACTCGGTCATAACACGACCGCTGCCTTCGGGTAGCGGCGTGTTGTGTCCCGGGGCTTTGGATTGCAGTGAGAGCTGGTTTAGGAGGATTGCTCGGGAGAGCTGTCCTCTTGAGTCGGCGCAATGAACGGCGAACACCGCTGGCGCGATCTTTACTGACGCGCTGGTGGTCGTCGAAGGTTTTGGGCGCGGCTACTATGAATTGCAAGAGTGCACTGTAGAAAGCAGTGCATGAATCAATTCCTGAGCGCCGTAACCCAGCATCTCTTTTCCATCGCTTGCGACAAATGGTTCGATTTCGGCAGTTGTTTTGCCTAATCGAATTATAAGTCTGCCAACTGATGACTGAGAGATGCCGGTCCATGGTTTTGCAAAAAGCTTCGGACGCTGAGCTTCGAGACGACTTATGTCGGTCTCAAATCAGCGTCCAATTTTTGAACGGAAATTTATACACACAGGAGGAATATGACATATCGCTACTTAGCCACCAGCATCGAAGGGGTCGTGCAGTTGATCGCGGCCAGTTACCTGCGTCACGGATATTATTGGTACATGACCGGACGAATCCCATCGACCAAGTCCGCAGCAAACATCGATGAAAAATTGATCAGAAAATACCAAATTGCAATAAGCGATTGGGAACGATCGCATCGCAAGAAGAGTGGACTCGCCAATGCCCAGTACCTGCGATTTGGCGACTGGTTCATTATCTTGGTAACGGAGGGGCACCACAAACTTAGGACTCCATGCATACTCGGTGGTGAATCGGAGAATATTCGCGATTGTCGAAGAATCCCAATTCGATTTCGCGGCTATTCAATTTCCTACCGTCGAGCTGGAATAACGGTCCCTGGCGAGGTCCAACCGAGGTGGCACGCTCACGTAAGAATCGATGGCCCCACCTATTCCGCCATGAAGAGTCACTTTCAGCGCATGGCCGTCCACCGCTCGGCAGAAAATCTCGCGAAGGAATTTAAGCGGATTGAGTTCGTCGGTTATGCGCCGATTCGCAGGCAACTTCTCAACATCCTGCGTGCTGTCAACCGTGTAAGAAAGCAAAGTGGTTTTGAGCAACTCCCCTATTCAGTACTCAACCTGAAAAGAACATCGGTCAAAGTATTTCAAGACCCGCCTACCGAATCGCCTCCCGGTACCTCTAAAGCAATTTCGAATGGCAAACGGGCTATTGACTGATGCAAGCAATACCCGCTTACATGCTACTCGGCGTCTTGGCAGCGATGAATACCGATCTTGCCATAAGCTGTTTTCTTTTCTGGATTGCCGCCCTTATTAATCGCTGGACAGCTAGGTGAACGTGAACTGAGTTTCTCGCCAAAAGCATGCTGCCTACCACTTGGATTTCTACCGAAAAATAGAGCTTCACTCATAAGCCAAATCACACAAGTTTGGATAACCGGTGCGCAGTGGAGAGCCCGTTTCTCGACGCGCTCACCAAACTCGCCAACCTTAAAGAGCATGTTGTACTCGAACTCCGGGTTGGCAACTTACTGATTGTTGTGCCGAGGTGTGAATTGAATTTGGACTATTCGCCACGCATGGAATGGCGGCTGCGTATTCCTTCGAAAAGTCTATGCCAATCCATCAACGTAGTCGCACCCTTGGCAATCAAGTGATCGTGGAGGTTGGGCGAGTATCGCAAGCAGCAGCAGGCGGAGCAGTTTGCCCGAGAGGCTAATTTGTGGCAGCGACATCCTATTACCAGAGGGTCGGATACGCCGTTCGTAAGGCTGTTTTCAGATTCGGCTACTAGACGCGTGGATTGGAGGATGAGAAGGTTGGTCAGTTTGCTCATCCTGTAGAGCAGGTCCTTGTCGCGAACATAGATCGACTTTCCAAGCAAGAGCGCCAGTCGCCTACTAGCGACACTTCACAACAGAATTAAGCGAGCGGAGAGCCGTTGATAAAGCAGCCGAATGTGCGCAAACTAATGTGGACAAAACGCAAGTAACGCATCAATCAGAAATATAGTTTTCCGCCATGTCCAAAATTCTCTCCGAGTTTCATTTTTCACTGAGATACATAGACGGCTCTTGTCTTAGATCGCCAGCCTCTCTGCATAAAGAATTGGCATTTATATTAGGGCTACCTCCTTGGTATGGTCGGAACTGGGACGCTCTAATCGATTGCCTTTCGTCCATCGGTAGTAAAAAGGACAACGTGTGTTTGCATTGGGACTGGGTCGATGGCAAGCGACTTGTTTTTTCAATTCGCGATTTTGTACCCGAAAATGCCGACTCCAGTACTCTGATGTCTTTCTTACAGGCCGTCGCCGATGCGAATTGTCGACTTGCGCAGCAGGAATCCCTGAACCGCATCTGGATCGAATACATTGCGTCAGATCCGAAGACGACTTGACCATGACACGCGGCAACAAGTTTCTTTCGATAGTGGCAATCTGACTTGTGTTAGAATGCGTCGAGTCCTGCCGTTTGTCTTGACGAACATTTTTTTTATGCGAATTGCAACGTGTCGAAACGGCTTATCAAGAGCAACATCGAAAACTTTCTGCAGACTGGCGATCATGATCCATTCTTCGCGCAGTTTCAGGGCAACGACCATCTCGACCGAATCCGCGGTGGACATCGTACGCTTATCGAAGCTCTTCTTGCTGAGATGCAAACTCGCGCCGCATCGGTTGCCACTCCGAAGTTTGCAGCACTTCCCCAAGATATCCGCGCTTTTTCCCGACGGAAAATCGAGCCGATGGTTCGGGGACTCTTCAAGCGAGAAGAGCAGGAACCGCTAATTTCTCTGCTTTCAAATTCCGTTGAGTTCGTTACGCCGGATACTGCACAATCGCTAATTGAACGAGTAGATCTGCATTCTGCCTGGCTGATTGCCAATCTGTACCTCGACAGCATCGGAGCGGGTGCTATTTCCGGCGAGGCAACTCCGATTGTCGGCTTTTCAGTGAACACGACCTGTTATGTGTCGCACACGTATTTCCTTGAATATACTGACTACCTGTTTGCGGATTATGTCGTGCATGAGGCAGCGCACGTCTTTCACAACTCGAGACGCAGAAACGCCGGGCTGATGGGAAAGAAGGAAGACGCATGGTTGCTGCCAATTGAATATCGAAAGCGAGAAACATTCGCCTACGCTTGCGAGGCCTACAGCCGTATTTGCGAACTCGCCAAAGACTCGCAAGCTCGACGATCTATGCTCGAAGAACTCAAGTATTTACCTCCACCACCTGACGAGCGTGTGGATTCCGACGAATACACTAAACTCCTAACAAAGGCCGTAAACCGTCGCAATGGATGGAAAGCGATACTTGAGGGGTGTTCGGTCCAGCGATCGAGCTAGATTCGGGATACGGCGGAGAATCTTGTCTTCGGGAGAATCAGCCATTTGGAAGATTTTCCCTTTCACGAATAATATCCATTT
>Ga0105044_10014865_pt1 | contig 10517 bp, 8 predicted proteins | sample MAT01_FD_78092 | JGI IMG/M metagenome (GOLD analysis project Ga0105044, IMG submission 78092) | Freshwater microbial communities from Lake Fryxell liftoff mats and glacier meltwater in Antarctica - MAT-01 | ecosystem: Environmental > Aquatic > Freshwater > Ice > Liftoff microbial mat | place... | reverse complement strand
GCGACCGCAGTGACCGCGATCCGCGCAATGACCGGGACGAGCGCAATGGCAGGGGCGACCGCAACGACCGCGATGACCGCAACGACCGCAACGACCGTCCGGAACGTCCGACCCGCGGACAGCCGGACCGTCCAGCGCCGCAGCCGCAGCCGCAGCCGCAGCCGCAGCCGCAGCCGCAGCCGCAGGCAGAGCCACAGGTGCAGCCGCCGCGCCAGCCCCAGGTCCGCCCGATGCCTGCACCTCAGCGTGGCCCCCAAGCCCCCGCCGCAGCACCTGCAGCCGCACCTGCAGCACCTGCAGCCCCACCTGCACCACCCGCGCCGGCACCCGCCGCTGCGCCGCCGATGCGCGGCCCCGTGGCTCCAGCAGCACCGGTGACCGTGGCGCCTGCGCGCCCCGCCCCGGCCACGGTGGCGCCTGCTGCACCACCGCCGCGGGCGGCACCCGAGCCTCGCCCCGAGCGCGGTGGTGACCGGGGTGGTGACGACGATCGCAAGCGTGGGCCAGAACCGCGCCAGCCGCAGCGCGATCGCCAGAACATGCAATAAGAGCCGGCCGCAGCAGCGTGACAGGCGCTGCCGGCCGCGCCGCAGCGGCTACTTGAGCAGCGGCCGCAGCACCGGCCACACATTGGCCAGCATGCGCGGTTGCGCCTCGGCCTTGGGGTGGATGCGGTCGGGCTGGAACATGTTGTCGGCGTCGGGCCCGTCGGCCACGCCGGCCAGCAAAAAGGGCACCAGCGCGGCCTTCTGCGCCTGGGCCACGCTAGCGAACAGGGCCAGGAAACTTTCTCCGTAGGCGCGCCCGTAGTTGGGCGGCACGGCCATGCCGGCAACCAGCACTTGCGCACCGGCGGCCTTGGCGGCGCGGGCCATCTCGTTGAGGTTGTCTTCTGTCAGGGTCAGCGGCAAACCGCGCAAGGCGTCGTTGCCACCCAGTTCGATGATCACCAACTGCGGCCGGTGCAGCTTCAGCAGCGAAGGCAGGCGTGACCGCCCGCCCGAGGTGGTGTCGCCGCTGATGCTGGCATTGATGACCCGCCAGGGCAGCTTTTCTTGCGCCAGTCGCTTTTCCAGCAGCGCCACCCAGCCCTGGCCGCGGCTCAGTCCGTATTCAGCCGACAAGCTGTCACCCACCACCAGCAGCTTGCGCACCGGCCCCTGGGCCTGTGCGGCTGTGCTCCAGCCCACAGCGCAAGCGCCGGCCAGCAGGCTACAGTGCACAACAAACGCGCGCCGCGCAGCACAAGAATTGTCGATGTCGGAACCTCTCATAGCGGTCAAGGGTGTCACCAAGCAGGTGGCCGATGCCACCGGAACCCTCACCATACTCCACGAGATCAATTTTGAGCTTCGGCCCAAAGAGTCCGTGGCCATCGTCGGTGCTTCGGGTTCGGGCAAGAGCACGCTGCTGTCGATCCTGGCGGGGCTGGACACACCCAGCGCCGGCACGGTGATGCTGGCCGGCGCCGACCTGTTCAAGCTGGACGAAGACGCGCGCGCCGAGTTGCGTTCACGCCAGGTGGGCTTTGTCTTCCAGAGCTTTCAGCTGCTGGGCAACCTGACAGCGCTGGAAAACGTGATGCTGCCGCTGGAGCTGAAGGGCCGAAGCGACGCCCGAGCCGCCGCGACTGAAATGCTGCGGCGTGTGGGCCTGGCCGAGCGCCTGGGCCACTACCCCAAGGTGCTGTCGGGCGGCGAACAACAGCGGGTGGCGCTGGCACGCGCCTTTGTCATGCAGCCGGCGCTGCTGCTGGCCGACGAACCCACGGGCAGCCTGGACTTCGCCACCGGCGCCACCGTGATGGACCTGATGTTCGACATGAACCGCGAAGCCGGCACCACGCTGGTGATGGTCACGCACGACCGCGAGATTGCGGCGCGTTGCGAGCGGCAGTTGCTGATGGAAGCCGGGCGCCTGACCGAGCGGCCGAAACAGCCGCTGGCCTGACAGCCACCCCGGCCAGCGCCGCACCGTCACCGGACCAGCACCGGGCCTCCGGGATAATCCCGAGCATGAACCCGTTGCTGGCCCGCCTGCACCCCTACCCTTTTGAACGCTGGCGCGAGATCACCAGCGACATCGTGCCCCCGTCCCACCTCAGGCCCATCAGCCTGGGCATCGGCGAACCCAAACACAAGACACCTGCGCTGATCGAAGAAGCGCTGGTGCAGGCCCTCCCCGGCCTGTCGTCCTACCCCGCGACCGCCGGTGAACCGGCGCTGCGTGAGGCCATCTGCAGCTGGGTACAAAGCCGTTACGGCGTGACCTTGGACGCAGCCCGCCAGGTGCTGCCGGTGACCGGTTCCCGCGAAGCCCTGTTTTCCTTTGCGCAAACGGTGATCGACCCCACACGGCCCGGCGCCACGGTGGTCTGCCCTAACCCGATGTACCAGATCTACGAAGGCGCGGCGCTGCTGGCCGGCGCACAGACCGCCTTCGTGCCCAGCGTGCCGGCGCGCAGCTTCGCTGCCGACTGGGGTCTCGTGGACGACGCAACCTGGGCCCGCACGCAGCTGCTGTACGTGTGTTCGCCGGGCAACCCCACGGGCGCCGTGATGCCGCTGGCCGAATGGCAGCAGCTTTTCGAGCTGAGCGACCGCCACGGGTTTGTCATCGCCAGCGACGAGTGTTATTCCGAGATCTACTTCCGCGACCAGCCGCCCCACGGTCCCCCCATCGGCAGTTTGCAGGCCGCCAAGGCGCTGGGCCGCGACGACTTCCGCCGCCTGGTGGCCTTCACCAGCCTGAGCAAGCGCAGCAACGTGCCCGGCCTGCGCTCGGGCTTCGTGGCCGGCGACGCCGAACTGATGAAGGCCTTCTTGCTCTACCGCACCTACCATGGCAGCGCCATGAGCCCCATGGTGCAGCGGGCCAGCGCCGTGGCCTGGGGCGACGAAGCGCACGTGGTGGCCAACCGCGAGCTGTACCGCACCAAGTTTGCGCAGGTGATGCCGGTGCTGTCGAGGGTGCTGGACGTGACGCTGCCCGACGCCGCCTTCTACCTCTGGGCCGCCATCCCGGGGCACACCGATGAGGTCGAGTACGCCCGCGGGCTGCTCGCTCAATACAATGTCAATGTGCTGCCGGGCCGCCTGTTGGCCCGCGAGGTGCATGGCCACAACCCGGGCGCTGGGCGCATCCGCCTGGCCCTGGTGGCGTCGGTGGACGAATGCCTGGAAGCCGCTCACCGCATCGTTTCCTACACAGAGAGCCTCCAATGAGCTTCGCGCAAGTGCAATCCATCATCGACCTGGCCTGGGAAAGCCGCGCCGAGATTTCTGCCGTCAACGCCCCAGAAGTGCGTGAGGCCGTCGAGCAGGTGATCGCCGACCTCAACGCCGGTCGCCTGCGTGTGGCCGAAAAGCGCGGCGTGGGCGACTGGCAGGTCAACCAGTGGGTGAAGAAGGCGGTGCTGCTGAGCTTTCGCCTGAACGACAACCAGCTCATGCGGGCCGGAGACCTGGGCTTCTTCGACAAGGTGAAGACCAAGTTTTCGCACATGGACGAAGCCCAGATGCGCGAGAGCGGCGTGCGCGTGGTGCCACCGGCCGTGGCCCGGCGTGGCAGCTACCTCGCCAAGGGTGTGGTGCTGATGCCCAGCTACGTGAACATCGGCGCCTACGTCGATGAAAACACCATGGTCGACACCTGGGCCACCGTGGGCAGCTGCGCGCAGATCGGCAAGAACGTGCACCTGAGCGGTGGCGTGGGCATCGGCGGTGTGCTCGAACCACTGCAGGCCAACCCGACCATCATCGAAGACAACTGCTTCATTGGCGCGCGCAGCGAAGTGGTCGAAGGTGTCATCGTCGAAGAAAACAGCGTCGTCAGCATGGGCGTGTACATCGGCCAGAGCACCAAGATCTACGACCGCGCCACGGGCACCGTGAGTTATGGCCGCATCCCCGCCGGCAGCGTGGTGGTTTCGGGCAACCTGCCCAGCGCAGACGGCAGCCACAGCCTGTACTGTGCGGTGATCGTCAAGAAGGTCGACGCACAGACCCGCGCCAAGACCAGCATCAACGAACTTCTCAGGGCATGATGTCACCCACCCCCGAAGCGGCTTCGCCGCTCCCCCGCAAGGGGGGGCGAGACCGCACCGAGCAAGCGCCTGCGCGCTTGCGGCGGCTATCGAGCGCTTTGGGACATGCAAGTCCCAAAGAGCCGCTAGCGGCCACTTGATCCGACTGCCTGCATTGCCCGGGAGCAACTGAAGTGGCCAACAACCTTGAGCGCGTGCTGCGCCTGATGGCGGAAAAAAATGCGTCCGACGTCTACATGTCGGCCAACACGCCCATCCTGATCAAGATCCACGGCCAGATCCTGCAGCTGTCGGACCAACTGCTCACCACCAACCAGACGCGCCAGCTGTTGGCCGAACTGCTGGCGCCGCAGCAGATGGAAGAGCTGGAGGAAACGGGCGAGCTCAACGTCGGCATCAGCATCCCGCGTGTGGGCAGCTTCCGTCTCAGCGCCTTCAAGCAGCGCGGCAGCATCGCCGCGGTGTTCCGCTGCATCCCCTTCCTGATCCCGTCGCTGGACTCGCTGGGTATGCCACCGCTGATGAGCCAGATCATCACCGACAAGCGCGGCCTGATCCTGATGGTGGGCGCCACCGGCACCGGCAAGAGCACCACGCTGGCGTCGATGATCGAGTGGCGCAACCAGCAGATGACGGGGCACATCCTGACCATCGAGGATCCGATCGAATTTTTGTTCAGCAACAAGAAGAGCATCGTCAACCAGCGCGAGGTGGGCCGCGACACACAAAGCCTGCAGATCGCGCTGAAAAACGCATTGCGCCAGGCGCCGGACTGCATTCTGATCGGCGAAATCCGTGACCGCGAAACCATGAGCGCGGCGCTGTCGTATGCGCTGTCGGGCCACCTGGTGCTGAGCACGCTGCACGCCAACAACAGCTACCACGCGATGGGGCGCATCCTGTCCTTCTATTCGCCCGAAGCACGGCCCACGCTGCTGTCCGACCTGGGCGCCGGCCTGCGCGCCGTGGTGTCGCAGCGGCTGCTGCGTGCCAATGCGGGTGGCCGTGTGCCGGCAGTCGAGGTGCTGCTGAACACCAAGCTGATCTCCGAGCTCATCGAAAAGGGCGACCTGTCGTCGGTGAAAGAGGCGATGGAAAAGTCGCTGGCCGAAGGCTCGCAGACTTTCGAGCACGACATCGCGCGCCTCATCAACGAAGGCATCGTTTCGCGCGATGAAGGCCTGTCATACGCCGATTCGCCGACCAACCTGCTGTGGCGTCTGCAGAACGAACAAGCTCCCATCTCACGCGCCGCGCCCAAGAAGGAAGAGCCCGAAGCCGCCACCTACACCGAGCTGTCGCTGGACGTGAAGCCCGAAGACCCGCGCGTGTCGTCGCCACCCTGGGCGCAGCAGCGGTGAGGGCAAGTCACGGATCGATCGCCAGATGACGGCCGCGCTGCGCCTTGCCGAAACCCTGATCGCCTGCCGCTCGCTGACGCCAGCCGATGCGGGTTGCCAGGCCGTGCTGGCGCAGCGTTTGACGCCGCTGGGTTTTGCCTGCGAGTCACTCGACGCCGGCCCCGACAGCGCCCGGGTCAGCAACCTGTGGGCGGTGCACCGTGGCACCAGATCGGGGCCCACACTGGTCCTGGCCGGTCACACCGACGTGGTGCCCACAGGCCCGCTTGATCGCTGGACCAGCGACCCCTTCGTGCCCACGCACCGCAACGGCCGCCTGTATGGGCGGGGTGCTGCCGACATGAAAACCGCGGTGGCCTGCATGGCCGTGGCTGCCGAAGAGTTTGTGCGCGCGCAGCCCGGGCACGCGGGCACTTTGGCGCTGCTGATCACCAGCGACGAAGAAGGCCCGTCGTTGCATGGCACCTTGCACGCGGTGCAGGTGCTGAAGCAGCGTGGTGTGCAGCTGGATGCCTGCCTCATCGGCGAGCCCACATCGGTGGACCGTGTGGGCGACATGGTCAAGAACGGCCGCCGCGGCACGCTGAGCGCGCGGCTGGTGGTGCACGGCATCCAGGGCCACATCGCCTACCCACAACTGGCCCGCAACCCCATCCACGACTTTGCGCCCGCGCTGGCTGAACTGGGCACCACACGCTGGGACGAAGGCAATGCCTTTTTCCTTCCCACCAGCTGGCAGGTCAGCAACATCCACGCTGGCACCGGCGTGGGCAACGTCATCCCGGGTGAGCTGGTGGTGGACTGCAACTTCCGCTTCAGCACCGAGAGCACGGCCGATGCCCTGAAAGACCGGTTCGAGGCCGTGCTGCGGCGGCACGGCGTGCAACACAGCATCAGCTGGACGCTGGGCGGCGAACCGTTCCTCACGCCGCCCGGCACTCTGCATGCGGCGCTGGCCGCTGCGGCCGAAGCCGAGCTCGGCATCACGCCAGAACTCAGCACCACGGGCGGCACGTCCGACGGCCGTTTCATCGCCCGCATCTGCCCGCAAGTCATGGAATTCGGCTTCAGCAACGAGAGTGCGCACAAGATCGACGAATGGGTCGAGGTGGCCGCCATCGAGCCACTGAAAAACGCCTACCGGCGGACGCTGGAAACGTTTCTGGCATGAACCTGTTCGAACTCGTCGAGCGTTCAGCCGAACGCCTGCAAGCTGCGGGCGTGGCTTTTGGCCACGGCACCGACAACGCCTTCGACGAAGCCGCCTGGCTGGTGCTGTGGGCACTGGGGCTGCCGCTGGGTGAACTGGACGAGCGTGCGCAAGACGCCGTGGCCCTGGTTGACGCACAACGTGCGCAGACCCTGGTCGGTCAGCGCATCAGCACACGCAAGCCGGCGGCCTACCTCACCGGTGAAGCCTGGTTGCAAGGCGTACCGTTCTACGTCGACGAGCGCGTGATCATCCCGCGCTCGCTGATCGCCGAGCCCCTGGTCGAAGGCACCATCGACAGCTGGCTGTCGGAACACACCCACCGCGTGCTGGACCTGTGCACCGGCAACGGCAGCCTGGCCATCCTGGCGGCCATGGCCTGGCCCAGCGTCTTTGTTCAGGCCACTGACGTGTCGGCCGATGCGCTGGCCGTGGCCGCGCGCAATGTGCAGCGCCATGGTCTGCAAGAGCGCATCACGCTGCTGCAGGGTGATGGTCTGGCGGCCGCACCCGGCCGCTACGACCTGATCCTGTGCAACCCGCCTTACGTCAACACCCGCTCGATGGCCGCGCTGCCGGCCGAATACCGCGCCGAACCTGCGCTGGCCCTGAATGGCGGCCCCGACGGCATGGCCTTCATCCGACAGCTGATGAAGGACGTGCGCGGCTACCTCTCGGACCACGGCGTGCTGGTGCTCGAAATCGGGCACGAACGTCAACATTTCGAAGCGGCCTTCCCGCGACTGCCGGTGGTGGGCCTGCCCACCAGTGCCGGCGATGACCATGTGCTGCTGATCGAAGCGCGATACCTCAGATGATTACCCTCAGAAACATCACCCTGCGCCGCGGCACCAAGGTCGTGCTGCAAGGCGCCAACGTGACGCTGCAACCCGGCGAAAAGGTCGGCCTCATCGGCCGCAATGGCGCTGGCAAGTCCAGCCTGTTTGCCATGCTCACCAACCGTTTGCATGCCGACAACGGTGACGTCGAGATCCCGCCGCGCTGGCGCGTCGGTGAGGTCGCGCAAGAAATGCCCGAAACCGAAGATGGCGCCACCGACTTTGTGCTGCAGGGCGACATGGCGCTGATGGCCGCGCAGGCCGAGCTGGCGGCTGCCGAAGCCAGCGGCGACGGCAACGCCATGGCCCACGCCCACCTGTCGCTGGATGAAGCCGGCGCCTTCGACGCGCCCGCTCGTGCGCAAGCGTTGTTGTTGGGCCTGGGCTTCAAGATCCACGAACTGGACGCACCGGTCAACAGCTTCTCGGGCGGCTGGCGCATGCGGCTGCAACTGGCACGTGCGCTGATGTGCCCGGCCGAGCTGATGCTGCTGGACGAGCCCACCAACCACCTGGACCTGGACGCGCTGGTGTGGCTGGAAGCCTGGCTCAAGCGCTTCGACGGCCTGATGATCGTCATCAGCCACGACCGCGAGTTCCTGGACGCGATCACCCGCGTCACGGTGCACCTGGACGAGCAGACGCTCACCCGCTACGGCGGCAACTACAGCGCGTTTGAAGAGATGCGCGCCGAGCGCCTGACGCTGGCCGCAGCGGCGTTTTCCAAGCAGCAGGACCGCATCGCGCACCTGCAGAAGTTCATCGACCGTTTCAAGGCCAAGGCCAGCAAGGCCAAGCAGGCGCAGAGCCGGGTCAAGGCGCTGGCCCGAATGGAAAGGCTGGCGCCCATCCTGACGGCCAGCGACTTCGAGTTCGAATTCCGCGAGCCGCAGAGCCTGCCCAACCCGATGCTGTCTTTCGACGGTCTGGCCTGTGGGTACGGCAGCAACGCCATCGTCAAGGGTTTCAGCCGCAGCGTGCTGGCCGGCCAGCGCATCGGCATCCTGGGCGCCAACGGCCAGGGCAAGAGCACGCTGGTGAAGACCATCGCCAAGGCGCTGCAGCCCTTGGCCGGCCGCATGACCGAAGGCAAGGGCCTGGTCATCGGCTACTTTGCACAGCAGGAACTGGACGTGCTGCAGCTCGACGACGGCCCGCTGATGCACATGGTGCGCCTGGCGCGCGACGTCGGACCGGCGGGGCGCGAACAGGAACTGCGCGACTTCCTGGGTCGTTTCAAGTTCACCGGCGAAATGGTTCAACAGGCTGTGGGCTCGCTGAGTGGCGGCGAAAAGGCTCGGCTGGTGCTGGCCATGCTGGTGTGGCAGCGTCCCAACCTGCTGTTGTTGGACGAGCCCACCAACCACCTGGACCTGACCACCCGCGAAGCGCTGTCAATGGCGCTGAACGAATTCGAAGGCACGGTCATGCTGGTCAGCCACGACCGCGCGCTGCTGCGCGAGGTGTGCGACGAGTTCTGGCTGGTGGCGCGTGGCGAGGTGCAGCCTTTCGATGGCGATCTGGACGACTACCAGAAGTGGCTGCTGGACGTGAGCCGTGCGGCCGCCAAGGGCCAGCCGCTGCCGGACCCTCCCAAGCCTGCCCTGGAGGCCGCCGTCGAAGCGCCCAAGCCTGCACCGACGTCGAAATCTCCTTCGGCCAAAGGCATGCCCGCAGGTGCCAAGCCGCCGAGCCAAGGTCGCGACGACCGCAAACAAGGCGCACAGGCCAGGTCGCAACTGGCCAACCTGACACGGCCGCTGCGCATGGAGCTGCAACAGATCGACCAGCGCATGGAAAAGCTGGCCGCCGAGAAGGCCGCGCTGGAACAGGCACTGGCTGCCGGCAAGCGCCCTGCAGGCGAGATCGCCGACACCGGACGCCGGCTGAACCACATCGGCGCCGAGGTGGCGCTGCTCGAAGAACGCTGGTTGCTGCTGCAGTCCGAACTGGAAACGATGCAGGCCCGAGCCTGACAGCCACTTGCGGCGCGTTGACGGGCGCGAGGCCGTGCTGGGAGCGTGGGCGGCAGAAGGACGTCGGCTGCAACGCGCGAGAAACCGGTCTTGCCGGGCAGCACCTCCTGCGCCCAGGGGGCAAGCCCTGGGCTTGTCGGTACTGCCCAGCGATCCTCGGTTTTCGCACGTTTCGCTTCGACGCCTTGTGCCGCCCACGCTCCTGGCTCACAGCCTCGGTCCAGACCTCCGAAGTCAGGCCGCTACAGTGCAGGCCACGGCTTCACCGTGGTCAGCGGCACTGGAGGGCAACGATCTGTCACTCGCGCCCGGCTTCATTGTTGGCGACCCGGTGGTGCCGGTCACGCCGGTCGAGGCCTTCCGTGCCGGCTTGGCGAGCACACGATGCACGGCGATGCTGGTGTGCGCCGTGGTCACGTGCCAGGCCTACTGCCGCATCAGCAGTTCCAGCAACAGGGCCACGCGGGCCTGCGCCGGGCTGGCTGCCTCGCTGACAGGTAGCACGCGCGGCGCCTGGCCCACCACGCGGCCGCTGGCGCAGCGCGTGCTCAGGCGCACCGCCACACCGGCCAGCTGGGCGCGGCCGGCGGCGGCTTGCAGTTGCGCATGCAGCGTGCCGTTGCCGGTGCCGGCCAGCACCAGGCCGTGGAAGCCGGCGGTGACGGCGGCGTCCACCAGACCGGCATCGAAGCCGGCATGGCTGGTGATCCACGCCACGCGCGGCCAGCTGGTGCAGTCGCGGCCCAACACGGCGGCCAGCAGCGCCGGGCTGTCAGGGTTCGCGGCCAGCGGCCAGGGCCGCAGCGGTTGGACCAGCCCTTCTTCCACGCGCGCCACCAGGCCTGCGTCACCGCTGCTGAAGGCATCCAGCCGGTAGGCGTCCACCTTGCGCAGCGTGTCGGCAGCATGCACCTGCCCGGCCAGCACCACCAGCACCCCCTGTGCACCCGGTGACTGCGCCACGGTCACGGCATCCAGCAAGTTCTGCGGCCCGTCGGCCTGCAGCGACGTGGCCGGGCGCATGGCTGCCGTCAGCACCACCGGCTTGTCGGGCGCCAGCACCCGGTGCAGGAAATAGGCGGTTTC
>Ga0105044_10014864_pt1 | contig 10518 bp, 10 predicted proteins | sample MAT01_FD_78092 | JGI IMG/M metagenome (GOLD analysis project Ga0105044, IMG submission 78092) | Freshwater microbial communities from Lake Fryxell liftoff mats and glacier meltwater in Antarctica - MAT-01 | ecosystem: Environmental > Aquatic > Freshwater > Ice > Liftoff microbial mat | place... | reverse complement strand
TAAGTGACCGTTGCATTGGGGATAGCCGCGCAAACTGTGCAAAGTCGACTCAAGGAGATAAAGCCCGTCAGCCCCTGACTGGAAAAGGTTTCAATGAAAAGATGACACTTTGTAAAAGCTTCCTTGAGGGGTTCTGGAATCCAATTCTTTAGCCACAAATGGCGTAAATAATAATTTACGGCCTATCTTTTATCGGCGCGAACCGGTATTCCCACGCGTAGTCTGGTTCGACTGGAAGCGGGTGACCCGAACGCCCCGATGGGTCGCGTGCTCGCTGTTCTGCAAAGCCTCGGGCTCGGGCTCGAAGTGGTGTCCATCACCCGGCCCACGCTCGAATCACTCGGCGCGCTCTACGCTGAAAGCGATGAGCCGGTAAGCACGGGTAGCAAATCGCCATGAACCGGATCAGCCGCCTGTTCATCCACGTCCCCGACACATGTTCGGGGCAACTGGAACACACGGGTCGCCACGTTTTCGCCTACGACGCTGCGGTGCTGGACAAGCCCGCCGCAGCCATCTCGCTCACCATGCCCGTGCGCCTCGCGAGCTTTGATCCCACGCTCATGCTGCCCGCGCTGCAAACCTTCATGCCAGAGGGTTTCATCGCGGAGCGAATCCGTGAGCGCTTCGGCAAAACGATCAAGATGAATGACATGGCCCTGCTCGCGCTGTCGGCGGGCGATGCCATCGGTCGCTTGCGCGTAAGCCTAGACCGTAACGCGCCGACAACACAGCCCACGATTGGACTGAGCGACTTGCTCGCCGATCAAGGCAACCGCGCGCTGTTCGAAGATCTCTGCGAACGTTTTTTATTCACTTCAGGCATTGCCGGGGTGCAGCCAAAAGTGCTCGTCAATGCCGAACGTGATGACGTGCTCGCCGGTTTGCCTTCAAAAGAAAAAATCAGCCTCGAAACGCGTGCCACGTTGAACATTGGCCAATACATCGTGAAGGCGGGCGAAGCGAGTCTGCCCGACCTCGCGGCGAACGAATTTCACTGCCTGTCCATCGCTCGCGCAGCAGGCCTGCAAGTGCCAAACTTCTGGCTCTCCGCCGATGAAAAGCGTCTCGTCATCGAACGCTTCGACCGGGTGAACGGCGTTCCCTCAGGTTTCGAGGACATGGTTAGCCTGCAAGGCAAACAGAACGCCGACAAGTACGACGGCAGCGTCGAAGGTATCGCCAAAGCCATCACCCTCAACGCTTCCCCCGCCCACGTTCACAGCTCGCTCAACGCACTGTTCGAGATCATCGTGCTCTCGGTGTCTTTGAGAAACGGCGATGCGCATCTAAAAAACTTTGGTCTGCTCTACACCGACCCGACCAGCGACGACTGCCGACTCGCCCCGGTCTACGACATCACCACCACAACCATGTACTTGCCGAACGACCGCATGGCACTCGCGTTGCACAAAGATCGGGCTTGGCCAACCGACGCTACGCTTATCAAATTCGGCCGCGAAGCGTGTCGCGTGCGCGACCCCGCTAATGCGATGAATCGAATCGCTCAGACGATCAATGACTATCAGCCAGAACAAGCCGAGCCGGTCTGGAGGATGCAGCGGCGGCGGCTACAAGCGCCGGCCGCCACACGCTAGCGCGCACGCCTCCGAGGTGCTACCTTGCGGCTTCTCCGCTCCGTGTAGCGTATTTGTTGGGAAGAACCTACGTTCTGTCATGAGGGGGTCGTCACTCACGAACACAGGAAGTGCACAGCCCCGACTCGGTTAACGGGCCGCAGTCGCTACCGGGGCAATCGCCTTGTATTTCGCCGAATTCACGGGCTTACGCATCTGCCACAGGTCAAAGTTGGATTGATGCGCCAGCCACGATTCTGCGCTCTTGCCGAATGCCCGCTCCAATCGGAGCGCCATATCCACGCTGATTGCAGCGCGACCGTTGACCAACTCGGAAACGTGCTTTCTGCTGATTCCGAGCGCTGCCGCAGTGGCTGTAATGGTCAATGACAACGGCGTAAGCCACAGCCCTGAGAGTAGTGCGCCCGGATGAGGGGGATTGTGTTGCTTCATGAGTTCGTACTCCCTTTTCCTAGTGGTAGTCAACATAGTCCAGCACGTGGGCTTCGCTGGTTGAATCGTCGAACGTAAACGTTATGCGCCAATTGGCTTGCACCGTGATGGCCCAATGCCCAAGGAGATCGCCTGCGAGCGGATGCAGGGCCAAACCCGGCGCGTTAATGTCGTTCACCACAGATGCACCATGAATCAACGCGAGCAACAAACCCAGACGTTTCGCATGGATAGGCTGAATGCCCGCCTTAGTGCCACGAACGAAAAACGCTTCCAGACCTTTGTGCGCAAATGACCGAATCATGCCCTATTGTAACCGTATTGGTTACGCTCGGTAAAACCCATTTCCACAGCGCCCAGTTCAGCAAATGTTCCAACGCATATCCGACGGACCTTGGCCGAGAAACGAGGACTAATGCGAGCAATCACTGTCTACGATAAGTTCGCGACTACTGAAACAATCGCTTGTTCGTTGCGTCCTCAAACAGTGCTGCGTTGATGACGGTTGAGGCTTGCGGGTTGTTGCCTTTGGCCGCCAAATTACGAAGATATTTGCGCGTGTAATCGGGGTCGCGAGAGAGCTTAATTGCGAGTAGAAACGCGCCTTTCGCGGTGGGGTGGTCAGACGGCGTATTCACCATGGACAGCGCCATCACGAGCCACGAATTAGTCGCCATTGGCGCGAGTGGCACGGCACGCGCCGCTGATCCTAGAACTAGCGGCGACTCTCCCAACTCATAGGCCGTTAGTCCCACCGCTACGTGATTGGCGGCGTTGTCTGGGTCGGCGACGGTGGCGGCCACGAAGTTCGTAAGCGCAACCGCGTTATTGCCCTCGTTCTTCGCTTGCTGCCCGGACAGTGCGCTAATTCAGTGAGCATTAGGCATTCGGCAGCGAGCCACACCAACCGCACCAGAACCGCTTCGGTTTCAATTTTGATCCGGATCAAAAAGGGAGCGCCGTCTGAGAGACAAAGAGCGGGCTCGTACATTTACGTCGATGCGTGAATTCACATACTTGGCCTGAGCGCTTTGATCCACAGGCAGCCCTATGATTTCAGGCCGCTAATCGCGCAGCTGCAGCGCCTCGCAACAAGCCGCCAATCGCTCGAATCGATGTGAGTCTTGCGCGAACAAGCTGGCGTTCTTTGTAATCACAAGTTTGTAGGGCGAGCCCTGCTTGCGCACTTCGAAAGCGAGCGGAAGGTCCAGGGCTGCAAGCTGCGTCCTGACATGGTCCCGATGTTGTTCCGCGAGCGGAAAAACGCCTTCGACTCGACTTTCGGAGCGCACAAATTCAGATGCCAAAAGGCAGTGTTTGCAGCGGCAATTGGCGGTCGTCGCCACTGACCAATCCCCAGGCTGTCTCGGCCCCTTTGCCAATGCTCGGCGCAACGTCGGCGCGGCGTGATGGAGCATCCGCGCCGCGCCACATTGGTCGTCGACCAACACCTGGGCGGGCAAAGACAAGAGCTGTTCCGCGAGATCAAGTGCTGGATAAAGCGCGGGGTTGGCGAGCACATGCGTGACCCACAACTCGCTGAGCGCCCTCGCTTTGAGCGCAGAACAACTTTGCACAATTTGACCCAGCGCCTTTTTCCGCGCCGTATGCGATGCGTTGAGTGTGGATTGAGTGGCGTTGCGCTGCTCGTGATCGTGGTGGAGGTGAGCGCGTACAACGTCGTCAACCACGATGAGTGTCAACGTTTGATCGAGCGCTCGTTGGTTCGCCGCCAGAACAAACGAGGATGGATCGATGGCGGGCAACATGCTGCTGCGCTGCGCGCTTGTCGCCCAGTGCCGCAGCAATTGCCCACACCATTCGACGCCGTAGTGCTGCTGCAGCTGCGCCAGTTGAAGCAGCGCTTTTTCGTCCAGCGCGCGAAGCGGGAAGCGCTCAAGCAGGGATCGCGCAAGCTCGCTGTTCTGAACATAGAGCGACACGGTAACCATGAGCCGCCAGTCCTCGCGACTCGGGTCCCGCTGATTGGCGAACAGGAGTGGGCCAAGCTCGACGACGAGTGCGCGAACCTTGTCTTCGTTGCCGGCCGCGGCAAGCGTGGTGGCGAGCGCTGCCATTGCCTGCGCTCGATCAAGCCGCCATTGAAAGCGGACGTGGCAGTCGTTGGGCCACAACACAATTGCCCCGCGTCGATACCAGTAGTCGAGCGTTTGTCCGGCGTTGCCGGTGTAGCCCTCGTATTCCAAATCATCGGGTTCGCGTTCGTGCAGCGGAGTCAACAGCGCCACTTGATCCATGAACACCACCAATGACTGATACGTTTCGCGCTCGCCGCGCGCGTCGATCCAAGCGGACAGCGTAACCGCCTCATCAATCAGATCTTCGGGGGCGGGTAGCGCCCGATGGTTTTTCCCACGCACCTGTTTGCCCTTGGCCGATTGCCGGTTTCGGTCGCAATCAAAATCGCCTTCGTCGTCCTCGTTATCCTCGTCACATTCATCGTCGCCATCATCGTAGTGGCCATACGTGTCACCAAAGCGGCCCCCATCCGCCGACCACGTTTGATGCACTTCGGCAAGCGCTAAGTGCATTGTGAATCCAACTCGCTGAGCGGCAGCAGCGAAGAGCCGCGCCACACGTACGTCCTCTCCCTTTAAAAAGTGCCAGCGCAGGCTGTGCTCGGTGTAGCTGTGATCGAGCAAGTAGACGAGACAGTGCGCCAGCTGCGCGCCGCCGGTGGCATTGGATGCACTTGTCTGAGCTTCCGCAAAATAGCGGCGCAATGCGCTGTCGAGCGCTGGATTGGCGGTGCCGGGGTCGTCAATGGCGGCGGCGAAAAATGGGTTCGCGCTTTCCCTCGCCAGCACGAGGTTGTAGGTGAGGCCAATTCGGTAGCCCTGTTTTACGGCGGCGAGCTCGTGCCTGCAATCGGCATAGAACGCGACACACTGAAGATCGGTTGTGATCAAATTTTCTGACACAAACGCGTATTTCTCTTCTCCCATATGGATACGCAGATCGCCGCCAACGTGCGCGCAGGGCAACACCACGACCAAGCTTGCGACCATGCCATCGAGTTTTTCGCTGTCCTGATGCGGTTTGAAGAATTGTCCGGATTCGTAAATTAAGAGGTTGTGCAAATGCGGCACCAACTGCGCGTTCGCGGGCAACCCAAGCGTCGCACGCATCGCGTCGAGCATCGTGGCCAAGGCCGCTTGATCCCAACTCACGGCAAGTTTGTCAGCGCTGATCTCGTGGGTGTCGCGAACCCACTTGTCGAGAAGCGTGCGCTCGCCGAGACCGAATTGGGCGGGTTGCGAAAGTTTGATCAACGCATCGGCGTGCGCCGCCAGGAGCGGAAAGGCGAGCTCACCCATCCCCTCGACCTTGACGCCGACGCAGTGCGATGCAAGCTGCCCGATCGCATAAAAACTAGACGCGGGTGCGGTCTTTGTTTTCGTTTTCCGTGACTTCGACGCCTTGGATTTATCGGCGGGAGACGCGAGGGCGGAGATGATGTCTTCTGTCATGGCGCGTGTGGTGAATTAGAGCGATTCCCCGCCAGTGTAGCGAGCGGCGTTTTGCCCGCGTTTCGCCGATCACGAGGGCAGGAAGCTTTTCGAATGTGGCCTGTCTCTTATTTCCCTTCGGCGGTGGCGCGAGTCGGAACCGTCATCGTTCCGACCTGCGCGCTACGCGCCGAGATTCTCGGTTGGCGGCATGACCTCTGCCCAGACGCCGACATATGCCATCATTCGAAAAAGCGAAAATCGACGAAACAAAAACAGTACTTGATCCAACTCGACCCCGCCGCCCAATGGCCTCGGATAACCGGATGAATTCTCAATGACAACCAACAACCGCATCGTTCTCTCCAGCGACCACGCCGCCATTGCCCTCCGACAGGCCATTGCCGCTCACGTCACCGCACATGGCTGGGTGGCCGTCGACATCGGGCCCACGACGCCGGAGAGCATCCCTTATCCGAAGCAGGGCGAAGCGGCGGCGCGGCTGGTGGCCTCCGGCAATTGCCGTTTTGGCATCATCTTGTGCGGCACTGGCCAAGGCATCATGATGGCGGCGAACAAAGTAAAGGGTATCCGTTGCGGCGTCTGCCTGGACACATTTTCATCCCGCATGATCCGCCAGCACAACGACGCCAACATGCTGGCCCTTGGCGCCCGCGTGGTGGGCGAAGGGCTGGCGCTCGATGTGGTGGATGCGTTCCTGACCGCTCAGTTCGAAGGCGGCCGACATGCGACGCGGGTGGAGATGATTTCGGCGATGGAAGCGTAGTGCGTCCTTTGCCGAATTTGCGAGTCATGTTGACGTTGTTCATGGCAGCTCTGTTGGCGCCGACCGCACACGCCGTCGAGCCACTCGCCATTTTCGACGCCCACATGCACTACAACATCGAGGCGCGAGAGAGCTATCCGCCCGCCAAAGTGCTGGAGATTTTCCGGCAGAGCAATGTTCGGGGAATCCTCGCGACATCGCGGCCGAACGAAGGGTCCGCACTGTTGATGAAAGTCGCACCCGCTGCGAATCCAGCGTTGACCGTGGTGCCTTTTATCCGCGTTTATCGTGACCGCGCCGATTACGGTACGTGGCATCGAAACCCCGAAATCGTTGCCATGATCGAGCGCGAATACGCCGAAGGTGCGATGAAGGGCAAAGTGCGCGGCATCGGCGAGTTTCATCTCTACGGCGACGAGGCGAAATCGAAAGAGTTCGCGCAGATCGTTGCCTTCGCGCAGAAGAATGATCTTTGGCTGCATGCGCATAGCGACGAGGCGGCGCTGCTGTACATTTTTTCGCTCAATCCGAAGGCAAAAGTGATCTGGGCGCATACCGGTTTTTCTGTTGCAACCGAGCGGGTCGCCGCGCTGATGAAACAGCACGCTGACTTGTTGGGCGAACTGTCCTACCGGAACGACATCACCGATGGCGGCAAACTGTCAAAGCAGTGGCGCGCGCTGTTCACCGCTTACCCGGATCGCTTTCTGCTCGGCTCGGATTGCTGGGTGACCGAACGCTGGGCGCAGTACGGCGAGATCATGGACTATTACCAACGCTGGCTCGCCGAGTTGCCGCGTGATGTGGCCACGAAAATCGCGTATCGCAATGGTGAGCGGATTTTTGGCATTACGTTGCTCGGCAAGTAGTCCGCACAAACCGTCGCTTCAACGCAATCCGCCGTCATTCTCGTCGTGAGCCTCGCGAAGGGCGGGAATCCAGAACGTTGGCTGAGGCTCCAGACGCGCAAGGTTCCAGTCGCGTTTCTGGATGCCCGCTCGTGGCGAGCATGACGCCATTTTTTTGAGTTCTGAGATCACTCCTGACACAATGCTGTCAGTAGCAGGCGCAGACAATCCTTCCTGTCATCCACCACCATGAAGGAAACCCTCATGATCGGCAACGCAGTCTGGTTCGAAATCCCCTCAAGCGATTTCGAGCGCGCAGTCAAGTTTTACGAAGCAGTTTTTCAGGTCACGTTACGCCGCGAAAAAATCGGCGGCGATATGGCGGTATTTCCCGGCGACGCACCCGCTGTCACTGGCGCAATCGTGAGTCAGGCAGGCTATGTGCCCGCAGCGAACGGCGCGGTGGTGTACTTGAGCGCAGGCAACGACCTGAGCCCGATGCTCACGCGTGTTGTCGCAGAGGGCGGCAAGGTCGTCGAGCCGAAAACCGCGCTGCCACCGGGTATGGGCCACTACGCGCATTTCATGGATTGCGAAGGCAATCGCGTGGGCTTGCACTCAGAAAATTAGTTAGCGCTGATCCCGTTATGCGCCGCGCAGACCGACTGTTTCGCATCGTCCAGTTTCTGCGCGGCCGTCGTCTCACCACGGCGCAACAACTAGCGAAATGGCCGCAAGTCAGCGAACGCACCATCTATCGCGACATCCGCGACCTCTCGCTCACCGGCACGCCCATTGAGGGTGAAGCAGGCGTGGGCTATCGGCTGCGCGGCGGGTTCGAACTGCCACCGCTCATGTTTGAACTCGAAGAAATCGAAGCGCTCACGCTCGGCGCGCGCATGGTCGAAGCGTGGAGCAGCCCGCAGCTGGGTGCCGCCGCGCTCTCCGCGATTGCCAAGATCGCGACCGCGCTGCCGCCTGAGCGCAGGCTTTGGCTAGAAGACAGCCGAACCTACGTGCCGCAGTTCCACATTCCGAAGCAACTCGGTGAGCGATTCGAGCTACTGCGCGGCGCAATACGAGATCGGTTGACCGTGCGCTTTGTCTACGCCGACGCAGAGAAAAAGCTCAGCGAACGTCGCGTACGGCCCTTGTCGCTCTACTTCTGGGGCGAGCACTGGACGCTCGCCGCCTGGTGCGAATCGCGGGATGACTTTCGCAGCTTTCGCATTGATCGGGTAATTCGTCTGCAAGTGACCGATCAAAAGTTCAAGGAAGAGACGGGCAAACGGTTGGCCGATTTCGTCCGGGCGCAACGGGTTGCTGAGAAGGCGTGCGACGACTCGACTGGGTGAAACAGCAGGACACGCTCCGTTCGGGCTGAGCTTGTCGAAGCCTCGTGGCTGGCCATCAGTCCTTCGACAGGCTCAGGACGAATGGGATATTTCGTTCCAGCGCTAGACTCCAATGAAGAGCGCGATGCATGATCGCGCCCAATTACAAGCCTGCGGAGTACCTTAAATGAACGGCGCGAAAAGCCTCGTTGACACCCTGCTGAAATTCGGCGTCGATACCTGCTTCGCCAACCCCGGCACCAGCGAAATGCACTTCGTTGCCGCGCTCGATCAAAGCGTCGGCATGCGCTGCGTACTTGGCTTGCAGGAGAACGTCGTCACCGGAATGGCCGATGGCTACTACCGGATCAAGGGCAAACCGGCGTGTACGCTCTTGCACTGCGGGCCGGGTCTCGCCAACGGCCTCGCCAATCTGCACAACGCGCGCCGCGCCCGTAGCGGCATCGTCAATATCGTCGGCGACCAGGCGACCTATCACCGCCCGCTTGACGCGCCTTTGACGGCGGACACCGAAAGCCTCGCGCGAGCCGTTTCCACATGGGTACGAACGAGTGCGCGCGCAAGCGAAGTCGGTCGCGACGCCGCCGCAGCGGTGCAGGCAGCGCGGTCGTTGACGGGCCAGATCGCCACGCTCATCCTGCCGTCGGACACGTCGTGGGATGAGGGTGGTGTCGTGGTCGATGCGCTGCCCGTGCCTGCTTCACCGCCGATAGATCCATTCGCGGTGCAGAGCGCCGCGCGCGTTTTGCGAACCGGGAGAAACGTGTTGATCCTGCTCGCCGGTCGCGGCGTACTCGGCGAGTCGCAAATGCTGGCCTGGCGCATCGCTCAGGCAGCCGGTGCCACGCTGATGGCGGACTACGTCACGGGCCACGTCGCGCGTGGTCGTGGCCGCCTGCAACTTGAGCGGGTGCCGTACAACACCGATCTAGCGGTGCAAGCCCTCAGCCGCTTTGAACACATCATTCTGGTCAGCGCCAAGCCGCCCATCGGTTTCTTCGCCTATCCCGGCAAGCCGGGGAAGCTTTATCCGGAGGCCTCACAACTGCATGTGCTCGCGCGAGAAGATCAGGACCCTGGGGCCGCGTTGCAGGCGCTGGTCGACGAACTCGGCGCACCGAACGCAGCGTTGCCCGATCCCGGCCCGCGACCGAACGTTGTGACCGGCGCGCCCACACCAGAAGGCCTCGCACAAACGCTCGCCGCCGTCATGCCGGAGAACGCCATCATCGCCGATGAGAGCGTGTCTTATGGTCGCGGTTTCTACAAAAACACGCACGCCGCGCCAGCGCATGACTGGCTACACCTGGTCGGCGGCGCGATTGGTGCTGGCATGCCAATGGGCACCGGTGCCGCCATCGGCAGCGGCGGCCAGCGTCGCGTCATCAACCTGCAAGCCGACGGCTCCGCGATGTACTCGCTGCAAGCCTTATGGACGCAAGCCCGCGAGCGACTGCCCATCACCACCATCCTGCTTAACAACCGCAAATACAGCATTCTGATCGGCGAATACAAAGCCGTCGGCGCCGCCATCGGCCCCACTGCGATGAGCATGCTCGACCTCGGCAATCCGAACCTCGACTGGGTGAAACTCGCGAATGGCATGGGCGTTGAGGCGGCGCGGGCGACGACGCTGGAAGCGTGCGGCGATCTGATGTTGCAGAGCTTTCGACAGAGTGGGCCGTTTTTGATTGAGTTGATGATTTGAGGGAGCGACATAGCAACGCATTGCGATGCCTGGTAGCAGCATAGGGTGCAGCAGCTATTCTCTGAAACGACCTCGCATCGGGGCTAACAACCCAAAAGCTCAGAAGTCGACTGTGGACTTTTTGGCCCTTTATCCCATAGCCGATAAGCTTTCTTGCGAAAAAGCCAAACTTGCGAAAGCGTACGTGAGCAACTGGACGAATCAACAGCTATCATCCTTAGCGATAATTGTCATTCGTTGTATTTGCTGCATAGTTAGGCTCCCCTGAAAACATGAATTCGAGCGTCGTAGATACTTTGCGGCATGAAGCCAACGCGAAG
>Ga0105044_10014863_pt1 | contig 10518 bp, 5 predicted proteins | sample MAT01_FD_78092 | JGI IMG/M metagenome (GOLD analysis project Ga0105044, IMG submission 78092) | Freshwater microbial communities from Lake Fryxell liftoff mats and glacier meltwater in Antarctica - MAT-01 | ecosystem: Environmental > Aquatic > Freshwater > Ice > Liftoff microbial mat | place... | reverse complement strand
GACGCGCCTGGCGGAGACCTCTCAGGTCATCGCGGTTTCCTTTTTCTTCTACTTCCTCACGATCTTCTGCAACAATCCACACTATATGGCGACGATCTATCGCGCCTATGGCACGCGGGCGGATTTCAGCAAGTACCGGTTCTTCACGGTTTACCTGACGGCGCTTCTGATCCTGACGGCGGTGGGGGCCCACTTTGCGCCGGTGGTGTTGCCGATCCTGTTTACGGTCTATCTGACGTGGAGCCCCTGGCACTACACCGGCCAGAACTTCGGCATTGCGATGATGTTTGCGCGGCGGGCGGGGGTACAGCCGACGCGGACGCAACGCAACCTCCTCTACGCCGCCTTTGGAGCGTCCTACCTCGTCTGGTTCCTGTCTATACATTCCACCTTCGCGGCCAGCCCCTACATCCTGACGCTCGGCATTCCGTCCGCCGTGGCGGAGCCGTTGCGCTGGGTCCTCTTCGCCGTGTTCGTCACGACGGCGGGGCTCGCTATCGCGGGGATGTCGCGCGTAGTGGGAATGCGGGCGCTCATGCCGGCCGCGATCCTGATCTCCACCCAGTTCCTGTGGTTCGTGCTGCCGGTTTTCCTGAGCACCCTCGCCGCCGACACCGCCGCGCCGCTCTACTTCAGCACCGGGGCGCTGGCGTTCATGCACTGCGCCCAGTACCTGTGGATCACCAGCTACTACGCCCGGCGCGAATCCGACACCGGCGCGCGGCCCTCGCGGTGGAGGCCGGTTGCCTACTATGGCGGCATGGTGGTGGGCGGCATTGCGCTCTTTGTGCCGGGGCCGTGGCTGGTCAGCCGCGTGTTCCGCTTCAACCTGGTGGAGAGCTACCTGATCTTCAGCTCGCTGGTGAACATCCACCACTTCCTGCTGGACGGCGCGATTTGGAAACTGAGGGACGGGCGCATTGCCGCGCTTCTTCTCGGCACGTCGGGTCGCGCTTCGGCGGATGGCTCCGCGCGCCGCGGCCTGCTCGTCCGCGGGGCGGGATGGATCATGGCGCCCCGGGCCCGATTTGCGCGGTACGGGCTGGCGGCGGCGATCATCGCCATCGGACTGCTGGATCAGTGGCAATACTTCCTGACGATGGACGGCGCCCCCACCGAGCGTGCGGCCCTGGCGGAGCGCCTGAACCCCTCAGACTCCCGCGCCCTGATGCGGCAGGCGCGCCAAAGCCTCGACGCCGGGCGCCCCGCGGAGGCCCTCGACCTCGTCACGCGCGTCTCCGCCCTCGGCGGGCTCAACGCCGACGCGCTCCGGCTGCGCGGCAATATCCTCGCCGGCGCGGGTCAGGACGACGAGGCATGGCTCACCTACCGCACGCTGGAGGCCGTCGTCCGCCCCGACATTCCCACGCTGGTCAACGTCGGCGTCCTCGCGGCCAGGCGCGGCGAGAAGACCACCGCCATCGCGAAGTTCCGCGCCGCCCTCTCCGCAGATCCCGTGCGCACCGATGTGATGCTGAACCTGGCCGAGGCCCTGTATGAGCGCGGCGACTATCGCGAGGCCATCGCGCAGTACGACGCCTACATCGTGGCCGCGGGCGCGAAAGCCAAGACGCCCGGCGAGTTGCGCGGCGTCCTTCGCGCGACGCTCCGCATGGCCGCCGCACAGGCCGGCGCGGGCGAGGACGAGGCCGCCTTCGAGACCGCCCGCTCCGCCGCCCAGCTCGCCGCCGGAGCCTCGCTCCCCGACCTCGAGAGCCAGGCCCTCGGGCGCATGAGCGGCATCCTCAGCGACGGCGGCAACGACCGCGCCGCTCTGCCGCTCCTCCAGCAGGCCGTGGGTCGCGCGGGAGAGGCCCGCGATCCCCTGCTGGCCGCCATTCAGTTCTACAACCTGGGCACCATGCTGACGCGCATCGAAGCGCGCGAAGAGGAGGCCTGGGCCTGCCTCGTCGAGTCGCGCCGCCTCTTCTCCGAAAGCCCCGGCGCCCAGACCCCCGCGACCCTCCCCGGCCTGATCGCCGGACTGGAAGCCACCCACCCCGTGCTCGCCACGCTCCCCGACGCCGACCGCCTCGCGCGCCTCCGCCGCGCCCTCACACAGCCATAGGCTTGACCGGCGACGCCCCGCCGCCGATACTCTCCCCCATCACCCCGGGGAGCGCGCCGACCATGGACCACGACCACAAGAACCACCCCCACCAGCACGGCCCAGGCTGTGGACACCCCGCCGTCGTCCACGGCGACCACGTGGACTACCTCCACAACGGACACCTCCACCACGTGGACGGCGCCAAGGTCGAGGAACACGCCCTCGACATCACCCCCAAGAACCCCTCCGACTGCGAAGCCCCCAGCCTCCACCACCCCCCCCACACCCACGGCCCCGCCTGCGGCCACGAAGCCGTCCCCCACGGCGACCACACCGACTACGTCGTCAACGGCCGCCTGCATCACCCGCATGATGGGCACTGCGACGATCATGGCCCGGTCGTGGTGTTGAAGAATATGGCGCCGTGAGGGGCGCTGCGCTTTTCGCTTCATAGTCGAAAGCGCCCGGATTTCGAAATTCTCAGGGCTCGGTATCCTGGGCTGCTTTGTAGGCCTGCCGCATGTGGTGGGGCTCCTCGGGGATCGTGTATTTCAGGCTACCCTCCGCAATCATGGGGCTCAATTGATTCTCCACCAAGTATGTCTGATTCCGCCCAAGAATTCGTGCGATTTCCTCGGCCCTGAGTGGCCTCCATTCACATAGCTCGATGATGGCGGCCCGAAGCTTTTCTGTGCGGGCGCTCTTGCCCAACCCTTCCACTTTCAGTAGAATCGCCGGGGGGACAGCCCTTAGATTTTTTGGCAAGCTGCGCAGCCTATCGCCTATTGGGCCCCACTCCTCCACCAGCGAGCCCTCGTCCTCCACTTCGAGCCCCTCGACCTCACTAGGGTTCGTGCCGACCTCACGAGGTTTCTGCCCGACCTCACTAGGTTTTGCGGGGACCTCCTCAGATCTTGCGGCAGCGACCTGCATAGGTTTCGCAGACTCTTCGCCGCGCTCCTCCTGCAGGTAGGCAGATGGCACGTAGTAGGTGGCTGATCCTTTCCCTTTCTGGTCGAGAAGGCCTTCATCGCGAAGCCGACGCAGGGTTCTGCTGGCAGCGAGAGTCTCGGCTCCAGAAAGATTTCGAAGCGCCCGATTGCTGATTGCTCCCAGTTCACGGGCGTAGACGAGCGCCTGGCATTCATCTGCAGTTAGGTAGTGTTGCCGGAAACGGGCCAGCCACTCCACGTCCTCGCCGCCAAGCAGATGGTGGAAGAGGAGGATTAGACTGAAGGCATTGCCTGCTCGGTTGGATTCGAACGTCGGTGGCGCCAATCCGGCGTTCTGCATTTGCTCCCTCATAATGGAGATACCCCGCCCCTTGGTCTCGGCAAAGCGGGTTTCGTGAAGTACCTCGGCAATCCATGGATTTCTTGACACCGAGACGGGATCACCGAGGAGTTCCTCGGCCTTGAGCGAGTAGCCGGGATTCCTGAACTCCAGCCGGTTCCGATCCGATTGTACGGATGCTTCTGGCGCCACTTCAACGACGCCCACCGGCCGTGCAATGCCGGCGCGGCCGATGCTTGCCTGATAGCGGCAGGACCGATGAATCTCTGGATCAAGTCGTAGGCTTGATCTACGAGCCCGTTGTTGTCGTTCCAGCCGGCGTAGGCGAGGATGAACTGTCCGCGGCCGCCCCCCCTACCTCACCCGCCATTCCTCCCCCGCGTCCTCCCCGCCCAGCGCGCCGGTTACCCTTAGCGCCAGCAGGCTTGTCGGGTGGGCGCCGTATTGGCCGGAGTAGCCGATGAGGCGGAATTCGACGGGTTGGGTGAGGGCTCGGAAGCGGGGCTCCTGGGGGAAGGCGATGCGGAGCGTTTGGTCGTCCTCCGATTGGGAGCGCGGCGTGGTGAGGAGCGCGGCGGGCTCGGCGAAGCCGTCGATGCTGCTGAACACGGCGTAGCGTCGCGGGGCGTGCCAGCTCTGGCGGCGGATGGTGAGCGTGAGGTCGTGGCCCGCGAGCGTGAGCGGCTGCTGCTCAGGCGGGGTGATGGTGAAAGTGAGGTGCTGGCCCTGTTGAATCGCATAGGCGAGGGTGGCGGCGGCTTCCTCCGCGGGGAGGTTGACGGACCAGCGCAGTGCGTCGTCTCCGGCCGTGCGGACGATGCCCGGTCCGGCGTCGATGCCCGACCATTCGAGCCCGCTGGCGAGCACGTGGTGGCTGGTCCACGGGAGGCTCTGGCCTGGATTGGAGCCGAGGAAGCTGGCCTCCACGATGACGTTGGGCCCGCCCACGGTGTGCAGGCCAAAGGTGCGCCAAGTGGCGTCGCCGTTGGCGTCAACGACCCGCGTATAGACAAAGGAGAGCCCCGGCTGCGTGGCCGTGCCGGCGATCGTGATTCTGGGCGGCTGGGCGGTGACGATCTCGGCGGAGAGGTCGCCGCGCAGGCGCTCGGCGATGATCTCAACCGAGAGCGGGCCATCGCCGCCGGTGGTGGCAATCGTCGCGGTGTAGGGCTCGCCATACTTCGCAACGGGAAGGAGGGGCGGCGTTTGGAAGGACGGGACGGCCCCCTCGGGTTCGTCCACGTGGTTGGTGCGCGGGCTTTCGGCGATCCAATCGAGGAGGAATTGATACTTGTGGGCGTCGGCGTTGGGCTGGGTCAGGTGCTCCAAGTGGCCCCATTGCCCATACTTGCCGAAGGGGGATGAATCGGTGAACATCACATGCGTGCGCAGGCCCTTTGACCGTGCCATGTTCAGGTGGGCGCGATAGACATCGCGGATGCGGGGGTCGCGGTTCATCATGGAGAGGAAGGTGGTGATGCCATCGTCGCGGGCGTCTCCGCCGTCATAGCCGTCGGTGTAAAGCGACGGCCCGCCCTCGTAGGCGATGAGCGGCTTGGGAGCCGGGAACGCCGTCCGCGCGAGGTCCACGGCCCAGCGGTCAAAGCCACCGGCAAACGCCGTTGCGTCGGGTCCGGCGCCCTCGCGCGCATCGCCAGAGAGCATGCGCTCCATCCACTCGTCATAGGCCTCCGCGATGTGGCGGTTGTTGCTGGCGCTTCCCCAATAGGGATCGTCGGCGGGGACGGATACGGGGCGCATATTCCCGCCGCCGGGGTTGAACGTCTGGGTGGTCAGGAACCACGGATCGTCGGTGCCGGCCTGCTCCTGCGCGCGCTGAAAAACCCAGTCCTGAATGCCATTGCCAAAGTAGGTGGTCACGGCGACGGCGTCGGGCTCCACGGGGGGATTCAGCGTCGCGCCATAGGTTCTCATCTCGGCGAGGAACTCGGTCGAGTAGCTCTCGACCCCGGTGAAGATCGCCGCCACGCGGACGATTCGCTGGTCTCCGCCAAAGACCTCCTGAAACTGGCGCCACACGTCGCAGAAGCGCCGCGCGTTGAACTGAGGCTTGCCGATGCCGAGCTCGGTGGCGCGCTGCTGAGCCCAGTCCCCTTGGGCAAAGGCGTTCCCGTTGCTCCATATCTCATTGGAGTATTCGAGGTAGATCCTCCGCCCCGGCTCGAGCGGCGGATGGACGGGATTTTCCTGTGGCGATTCATAGGGGGCGACGCCATCGCCGCCGTGGAGCATCAGCAGCGCCAGGTTGCGTATATACGTTTCATTGGCGAGATGGGGGATGGTGATCCACAGGTCGAGTTCCGCCGCGTTGGCCAGCGCGATCACGTGCTCCCACGCGATGCCGGTCTGGCGAATGCCGGCGTGCCCGCCGCCGGGGCTGCGACGATGTTGCGGCCCCGTTTGGAACACGGCGGAGGGAAGGCGCCGATCGCCCCAGTCCTGCTCGGGATTGGCGTTGGTCTCCGTCAGGTTCATCGTGCGCAGGAAGCCCCAAGGGGCCTCGCGCAGGCGGGCGAGAAACGCGGGGTGGAAGAGCTGGCCCTCCAGCGACGCCCCCGTGGGATTCGCCGGATCGGGAAGCCACACGTCCAGATCGGTGAGGGGGTTGGCGGGGTCGAGGGCGTGGACCTCCACCCAGGTGAGCTGACCGCCCGGGGCGAACTGATACGCGCGCCGCCCGTCCACGAGCGACCCCGTGGCCGCGCCGGAGGAGTCGCCCGCCAGAAAGCCCCCGCCGTTGAGCCGCAGGTCGGCGTTGCCGCGCCACTCCAGCACCACGCGCCCGCGGACGAGTTCCGCGCGGTCGGGCTGACCCGTGGCGGCCACGGCGCCGGGGACGTTGGTGGCAAACATCAGGGCGCGATACCGGCGACCCTCTGGCAGGGAAATCGGCAACCCGCGCGCCGAAAAGTTTGGCTCGTTCCAGTGGAGGATCTCGCTCCCCCACGGGCCGCCGGGGGTGTACTCCATCCACACCCCGGCAGAGTGCATCCCGTTTGCGAAGTAGGGCGTGTCCCAATAGCTGACGCCGCCCGAGTGGTACCCCACTGCGGGGAGCGTTGCGGGATCGGCGGCGCCGTGGCCGCGCGTCACGAGGAGGACCAGCAGCGCGGCGAGGGCGAGGAGGCGACACAGCATGGTCAATCCGACCCCGCCGCCGTCTGCCCCGCGAAGTAGTCCGTGTACTCCGGCAGCCCGTGCAGCACCGCGTCGCAGAGTTGTTTTCGGACGGTGGTGATGCTGAGTTCGTCCTTACCCTTGGTGGCGTCGTCGGGGAAGGTTCGGTTGGTGAAGAAGACCATGTAGGTCTTGGTCTTCTTGTCGATCCAGACCAGGGTGCCGGTGTAGCCGGTGTGGCCGACGATGAGGTCGGCGGGCTGCTGGTTGAGGTCGGTGGTGTAGGGCTTTGAATCCCACACGTCGAAGCCCAGGCCGCGCTTGGCGTCCACGTTGGCGGGGGACTGGGTGGTGGTGAAGAGGCGGACGGTTTCGGGCTTGAAGACGCGGGTGTCGCCGAGGGCGCCTTCGTTGGCGATCATCTCGCACCAGCGGGCCACGTCGGCGGCGGTGGAGAAGACCCCCGCGTTGCCGGGGCAGTGGGCGTCGGACCCGTGGTAGGCCGCCAGCGGGTCGTGGACGATGCCGACGAGGGGGGTGCCGTCCTTGCGCTCGATGGTGGGGGCCGTGCGGGTGAGGGCCTCCTTGCTGGGGAGGTAGGTGGTGTCCACCATGCCGAGGGGGCCGAAGACGCGCTCGCGCAGGAGGTCCTCCAGGCGCCGTCCGCTGGCGTTCTCGACAATGCGCGCGGTGGTCTGGAAGTTGAGGCAGCTATAAACGCTCTTGGTGCGCGGTTCATAGGAAGTCTTGAGCGCGGCATAGCGCGCGATCAGCGCGTCGGCGTTGAGCTGGCCGGGCTGGCGCAGGGACTCCACGGTGTCCTTGTTCTCGTAAGCCTTGAGCCCCGACGTGTGCGTCATCAAATCGCGGACGGTGACGGTTTCCTTGCCGTTGGCCTCGAAGCCGGGAATGTACTTGGAGGCGAGGTCGTCGGGGGAAATCACCCCATCCTCCACCAGGATCATGGCCCCGGTGGTGGTGCCGACCACCTTGGAAACGGAGGCCAGATCGAACACCGTATTCATCTGCATGGGCGCCGCGTCCTCGGCATAGGTGAGCTTGCCGTAGGCCCTTGACCGCAGGACCTTTCCCGGCTGCCCAACCACCAGGACGGCACCGGGATAGACCTTTGCGGTGATTCCCGCCTCGACGATGGGGTCGAGCTTCTCCCACCCGGGCGCGGCGACCTCGGCCAGGGGTTCCGCCGCGGGCGCAACCGGCGCCGCCATCAGCGCGGCGAGCAGAATGGGGGCAGCACGGGGGAAAAGTCGCATGGATGGGGCGCCTTGGAAGGGGATTACGGAGGCAAAATACAGCGCGGTCAACACCGATTAGTCAAGGGTGCCTTTACCACAAATCGACACTGATAAACACGAATTTTTCCCTGCCCGTGCCCGAAGGAAACCCACGCGGACATGGTCGATTCCATTTGTGATCATTCGTGTCCATTCGTGGCAACTGCTCCCCGATTCCCGCTCACCGGGCGGCCCATCCGAGTGACCTTCGGTAAAGCGCTCTTCATCCCCCCACCCCCCCGGGCCGTGAAAACCGTTGCCACAATAGGCCCGGAACCTACCTTGTGAAGCGGGGAAGTTGGAGCAATTGGACTTAGGCCCGGCGGCGGGGTGGTGGGTGCCCGGGGCTGATGACCGTGGCGAGCCGATGGCTCCACGATGAATTTTCAGAAGCAAGCAAGGTGCGTCCCGAATGAGCCAGATCCTGAACGGTGCCGAATCCCTTCATGACGAGGTCCACAGTGGGAGGTCGCCCCTGCTGGCGAAATGCGACCGCTTCACCAAGGCGGAGGAGCTGCGCGAGGTAGGCCTCTACCCGTATTTCCGCAAGATCGAGTCGGCCCAGGATACGGAGGTCGAGATCGATGGGCGGCGGATGCTCATGCTCGGCTCCAACAGCTACATGGGGCTGACCAACGACCCGCGCATCAAGGAGGCCGCCACCAAGGCCATTGCCAAGTACGGCACCGGCTGCGCGGGCTCCCGGTTCCTTAACGGCACGCTGGACATCCATGTGGAACTGGAGGAGCGCATCGCCGAAGTCCTCGGCAAGGAGGCGGCCCTGGTCTTTACCACCGGATACCAGACCAACCTGGGCGCGATCTCCGCGCTGGTGGGTCGCGAGGACGCGGTATTCGTGGACCGCACGGACCACGCCTCGATCATGGACGGCGCGAGGCTATCCTATGGCAAGACGTTCAAGTTTGCCCACAACAACGTGGACGATCTGGATCGGATGCTGACCAATAGCACGGCCCGCGGCAAAATGATCGTGGTGGATGGCGTCTATTCGATGGAGGGCGATATCGCCAAGCTCCCCCAGATCGTCGATGTCGCCCGCAGGCACCGGGCCGCGATTCTGGTGGACGACGCCCACGCCCTGGGGGTGATCGGGCGGGACGGCTCGGGAACGGCAAGCCACTTTGGCGCGACAGACGATGTGGAAATCATTGCGGGAACGTTTTCCAAGTCGCTGGCGTCGATCGGCGGCTATGTGGCGGCGGACCGCGCCATTATCGACTACCTGAAACACCACGCCCGGGCGCTTATCTTTAGCGCCTCGATGGCGCCCTCCTGCGTGGCCGCCGCCCGGGCAGCTCTGGAAATCATGATCGCCGAACCGGAGCGCCGGGAGAACCTGTGGCGCAACACGCGCTTCATGATGGAAGGCCTGAAGTCCATCGGCCTGGACACCGGCGATTCCGAAACGCCGATCATGCCGGTGGTCATCGGCGAGATCGAGCGCTGCTTCCAGGTATGGCGGATGCTGCACGACGCGGGGATCTTCGTGAATCCCGGGGTCGCCCCGGCGACTCCGCTGGACCGCTCTCTGATCCGCATCAGCGTGATGGCGACCCACACAACGGACCAGCTCTCCCACGCCCTCGATTGCATCGAGAAATGCGTCCGCACGATGGGGCTGACGGGCTAAGCCTTGCGTCCAGCCGGTCCACCGCGAGGATTCTCCCCTCAGAGGGTCGGGGATCGGGGGATGCCAACTTGGCGATGAGTTTCAACAACTGCTTCTATCGCGTCGTTGCGAGCCTGTTGCTCGTCGGGGCGTTGCACGGCGCCGCCCCGGCGGCGCGCGTGATTTTTGACGGCGTTCCGCCCGAGGGAATTCTGACGCGGGCAGACCGCCTGATGGTGACGACGACGGGGACGCTTGTCTCGCGGAAGGTTCCCCCCGTGAAGTCGCAGAGCGACACCTACCTTTTTGCGGTGCCCGAGGGGCCGTTGGAGCTGGTGGTCAACCGCCTCCAGTTGCGCAACACCCGCACGGGCGAGTTGCGCGATTCCCTGCCCGGCGAGCCGCGCGACAAGGCCGTGTTCGACGCGGGCAAGCGCCAGTTCAAGCTCGATCCCTTCGGCCAATTCCGCGGCGTGCGCGCGGCGCGGCTGCAGATCAGCACGGCCCGGCCCTTCACCGATTCGGGCGAACAGCTCGAGATCGCCGGTTACGAGGCGGAGGTCCGCTGGCCCGAGCCCGGTGCGCCGCCCGCGTCCACCGACTCCGCGGTGGCGGGCGGGCTCTATCGCGAGATGCTCGACGCGACGCTGGCATATCCCCCCGCCCTCGAAGCGTTTGCCGCGCCCGATTCGGCAAGCCCCCACCCAGGGCCGACGGCGTGGCAGCCCGCGGCGGAGGGTTCACCCGGGATGCCGTGGCTTCGGTTCGCGGTGAAGGATGACGACCTCTATCGCATCGATGCGGATTGGCTCCGCAAGGCCGGCGTCGCACTCGGCGAACTGACACCCGGCGACATCCAGATCGTCCGGGAGGGTGTCGCCGTGCCGGGCCTCGCGCTGCCGGATGCAAAGCGCCCCTTTGCCGACGGCGGCAGGCTCGTGTTTCACGCGAGCGGCAGCGATTCCAGCGAGACCGCCGAGGCCACCTATTTCCTGGGCCGCCGACCGCAGCCCGTTCCGATGGCGGCGATGGAGACCGCCCAGCCGCCCAATGGCGATATCCGCGAAGCGGTTGTCTATACGCGGCGGCACGTGGCCGAGCAGGACAACCAG
>Ga0105044_10014861_pt1 | contig 10520 bp, 11 predicted proteins | sample MAT01_FD_78092 | JGI IMG/M metagenome (GOLD analysis project Ga0105044, IMG submission 78092) | Freshwater microbial communities from Lake Fryxell liftoff mats and glacier meltwater in Antarctica - MAT-01 | ecosystem: Environmental > Aquatic > Freshwater > Ice > Liftoff microbial mat | place... | reverse complement strand
TTCGTCCGATGACTCGATCTGATCCACCTGTTTCCCAACTCCCCCATCGCTACACCAGCTTCAATCGCTCGCACCACCCGGATGACTCGCATGGCCGATCCGCTCCGAATCGTCGTTCTCCTGAGTGGCGGTGGCACGACGCTGCAAAATATCCTCGATCGCATTCACAACAAAACCCTCGCGGCGCGAGTCGTCCACGTCATCGCGAACAAATCCGATGCCTACGGACTCGTTCGTGCCACTCAAACCGGCATTCCAACGTCCGTCGTCACGCGAAAATCGGTCCCTTCATCCGAATCGTTCAGCGAACGCATCTTCGATATCTGCCGCGAAGCGCGGGCGGAACTGGTGTGCCTCGCGGGGTTTATGCAGTTCCTGCCGATCCCGGCGGACTTCGAGCATCGCGTGATGAATATCCATCCGTCGCTCCTGCCCGCGTTCGGCGGGAAGGGCATGTACGGCCATCATGTTCACGAAGCGGTGCTGAAGTTCGGCGCAAAAGTAAGCGGCTGTACCGTGCATTTCGCGGACAACGAGTACGATCACGGTCCGATCATCGTGCAGCGTGCGGTGCCGGTACTCCCCGATGACACGCCCGATCGACTCGCGGCGAGGGTGTTCGTGCAGGAGTGCGAGGCTTATCCCGAAGCGATTCGTGCATTTGCGGAAAAACGAATCCGAATCGAAGATCGGCGGGTACACATCGAATAAGATCGCGTCCGGCTCTCTATCCATCGACCACTCAACACGATACGATAGCGAGACGATCACGATCATGTCTGAGATGCTTTCAGCAAAGGATATCGTGTCATGCGCTCCCTCTGGAATCGTGGCCTCGGCGTCGGCCTGCTCGTCGTCGCATTCGCCGCACCGGTCCGCGCTCAGGAATCGCCGTTGGCGCAGGTGCCCGCCGGTTCGCCGCTAGTCCTTCAGGTCCGTGGTCTCGAAACCGCCCAACAACGACTCGGTAAGATGATCGGTAATGCACTGCCTGACATCGCCCCGAACATCGCCCCGCAACTGGAGAGTATCTTCAAAACGGGGCCGTTCGCGGTACGCGATCTGGAAGGCATCCGCAAGGATGGCACCCTCTTCGTCGTCGGTAGCGATCTGGAGAACCTCAATAGTGATGACGCGAGCATCGCGGTGCTCATCCCGGTGGTCGATTATGCAACGTTCAAAAAAGGGTTCCTGACGGCGGCGGAACGCAAGACGATCAGGAAGGCCGAGACAAAGGGCGTTGAAACCGTCGAGATCGAGGAGAAGAAGATTTACCTCGTCGATAAGAAGACCTACCTCGTCGCCACCCCGAACGAGGAACTCGCGACCGAGTTCACGCAGAAATTCGCTCCCCTTGATGTGAAGCTGGGAAAAGAAGCTGCCGCCGCCTTCCTCGCACCCGATGTCGCGATCATGCTCAACCTCGAAGCCGTGAACGAAAAGTACGGCGAACAGTTGAACGCATTCAAAGGACTGATCGAGTTCGGACTGACTCAGGTCGAGGGGATGGACAAGGCGACCCAGGAGATGGTCAAGGCGTTCATGAACGGTCTGTTCCATGTGCTCGAAGATGGCAAGGGGTTGATGTTCGGTGTCGAGTTCCGACCCGAGGGGCTCAACTTCCGAATGGCGATCGCGTTCAAAGATGAGACGCCGTCGAACGAATTCCTGACGAAGTTGAAGTTGTCGCCGTTCGCCGAGTTGGAAAAACTTCCCGGCGGTCAGATGTCGTACAGCGGTAGTCGCCTGGATGAACCGCTCCGGAAGGCACTCAACGCCTATCTGATGAACGCGCTCGCGAGCACCGAAGACAAGAAAGCGGCGAAGGCCATCAAAGCGGCGATGACGAAGCTGAACGCAAACGCGACCGGCATGTCCTACAGCGTGGGCAACATTCCTGTGACCGGGATCGAGATCATCGAGTACAAGGACGCGATAACAGCCGCCGATGCGACACTGGAATTGCTGAAGTCGATCCCGGAAGACGGTGAGTTCCAGAACATCGCGCTGAAGGGCAAGCCGAAGATCGAAGAGAAAGCCCAGACATACCGCGACTACACCCTCACTGCCGTGACCATGCGACTCGATCTGGACAAGGCACTCGACGCGCAGCCGGGCGCGGAACAGATGCGCGAAGCGATGAAGGCCGCGATGATCAAGATGTTCGGCGGCGAAGAGACGAAGTTCTGGTTCGGCACCGACGGCAAGCAGTTCGTGCAAATCACCGCACCGAACTGGAAGGTGGCACAGAAGCTCCTCGACGATTACCTCGATGGCAAGACGGTCGGCAAGAACGAGGCATTCGCGACGACGCGCAAGCAGTTGCCCGCCGAAGCGACCATGCTCTCGATGTTCGAGACGAACCGCACCGTGCTCGGCATGTGGGACTACATGTCAATCATCGTTCAATCGGTGCCGGGATTCCCGTTGCCGAACATCCCGGAACTCAAAGCCGCGAAAGGCCCCCCGTCGTTCATCGGCACCGCCATTGCGTTGAAGAAAGACATCGCGACGGCGGATCTGTTCATTCCGACGACGGCGGTCCAGCAGTTCCGCACGATCTTCGGCCCGTTGCTCCAGAACCCTGATCAGTGATCTTCTCTCCGGAGTCTCTCATGCGAATCGGATTATTGTTGTGCCTGTGCATCGGTCTGAGCGGTTGCGGACCGAAACTGAAGTTCGAGCAGACGAAGGCCGTCACGGTGAGTGACCCGTGGACGGGCATCATCGACGCATTCTCCAGCGAGGCGAAGATCAAGGTGGAAGCGACCTCGTCCGACGAACCCTTCCACGTCTTCATTCTGAAGCAGGAAGATGTCGATAAGGCCGATACCGGCATGCAGGATGGCAAGGCACCCGCCACCGCGCTCGGTCACCAGTTGAATACCCGAAGCGCATCGTTCGAGGTGACGGCCCCCGCCGGCAAGGAGGTAGCCTTCTACGTCGTCTCGACGGGGAAGAAGGCGAACGTCACGTTGAAAATGAACAAGTGATGTTGGTCTTGGCGAACCATCTCAGTAATCGTTAAACTGGCTGGTGAATTCCTTCGCACGTCGGTGTGCGGAAGTGAATCACCAGCCAGCTTACGCAGGCCGTTCGCCTGATCTCGGACTTTTGCATGACCGGTGTCAACGAAACACTTCAGCGCGTCACCCAATCGGTCGCCAGTTCGCTCGCCATCGAACCGTTTGAACTGCGCGGCATCCTCGCGGTTTTGCTCGTTTCGCTGATCTGCGGCATGGTCGGCGCGCTGGTCGTCGGCAATCGGATGGCGTTCTTCTCCGATGCGATGGCACACTGCGCGTTCGCGGGCGTCGCACTCGGTGGGCTGATCGCGATTCTATCCGGCGTTGCGAAGGATGCGGGCGTCCGTGACTGGATCATTCCGATCGTGATGGTCGTCTTCTCCGCATTCATCGGGATCGGCATCGCATTCGTTCGTGAACAGACGACACTCTCCACCGATACGGTGATCGGCGTATTCTTCGCCGGTGCGATGGGATTCGGCGCGTTACTACTTCCCGCTCTGCGGACGCATACGCGGTTCGATCCCGAATCGTTCCTGTTCGGCAATCCGTGGATCGCGTCGGATGTCGATGTGCTCTACCTGATGGTGCTGTTCGTTCTGACGATGTGGCTCCTCGTCACTCGTCACAATGATCTGGTGTTCACCAGTTTCAGTTCGAGTCTGGCGCGATCGCGTCGCATATCGTTACGTTGGAACAACTATGTGTTCATCGTTCTGCTCGCACTGATCGTGAATTTCTCACTCAAGGCGGTTGGTGTCCTGCTCATCAATGGCTTGCTGATCGTTCCCGCTGCGACGGCTGCGAACGTGGCAAAGAACATGCGACAGATGTTCTGGATGACGATCACTCTGAGCGTTTTCGCGGGGATGTGTGGACTGTTCCTGAGTTCGGAGGTAGAAATTCCGATCGGGACCGGACAGCCGTTGCGATTCGGACCGAGCGGACCGATACTCCTGTTGAGCGTGTTCGGATTCTTCGTCTCGATGGCGCTTCCGATGATCGTTCGACGATTCTATCGCCCCCGCGCGAACACTCCGTGATGGCTGGAGCGTAGGACAGGAATCGGACCGGCACCCACCCCATACGACTGGCGGGCACATTCGTGGAAAAGCAGGTTCAGGACTTCATCATCACGTTCACGTCGATCGTGTGGGAAGCGTTCCCGTTCATCGTGCTCGGCGCGCTGGTGGCGGGCATCCTCGAAGAAATGGTGCCGCAAAAGGCGATCGCACGCATCGTTCCGAAGTCACGCACGATCGCGATCATGCTCGGCGGTGTCCTCGGCCTGATCTTCCCGATGTGCGAGTGCGGAATCGTCCCGATCATGCGGCGATTGCTCCGAAAGGGGATGCCGCTGGGGACGTGCATTGCGTACCTCCTCGCCGGACCGATCATCAACGTCGTCGTGATATTGAGTACCTGGGTCGCGTTCGCACCTCACGGCATCGGACCGGAAATGGTCGGCTTCCGCATCGCGATGGCGTTCGTGATTGCATGCACGACCGCGATGATCGTCGAATTCTTCCTGTTCCCGAAGCACGGCTATTCGCTGCTGACCGAAAGTGCTCGACCGCCGAAACCGAGTCCGCTGTCGTTGAACGTCGTCGATGAGGACGCGCCCGCCGAACGCAAGCCCCTGATGAAGCGTCTGGGGAACATTTCGGAAACGGCCCTCCACGACTTCGTGGACATCATGGTATTCCTGATCATCGGTGCGATGCTCGCGGCGGGTGTGAAACAGCTCCTCACCCAGGACGACGTTCGCGATCTGTCGTCGGGATTCCCGGCGGTGACGATCCTCGGCATGATGGGACTGGCGATCGTGCTGTGTCTGTGCAGCGAAGCCGATGCGTTCGTCGCGGCGAGGTTTACGACGTTGCACCCCTCGGCGAAGCTCGCGTTCCTCGTGCTCGGGCCGATGTGCGACATTAAATTGATGCTGCTCTACACACGAGTGTTCCGAAAGAAACTGATTTTTACGATCGTCCCGTGCGTGATCATTCAGGTGTTCATCTACTCGATGATTCTGCACTACGTCTGGGAAGCGATGGATTGGCCGATCTACGGCACGACGGTGACGGCACCAGTTCCCGCGAATTGATGGACGATTCCGGCCCCCTCGCCCCGGCTTTGCGGGGAGAGGGGTCTTTGAATTTCAGTGAGTGAGTGGTCAATCCGATCCGCCCCTCTCCCCGCAAAGCCGGGGCGAGGGGGAAATGCAGTTCGGAGTCGAATGCCATGGATCACGATCACTCTCACGGCGAGTCCGCGAGCAATTACTACCTCGATCAACTCTGCACGATCGTTCTCGTCGGGTTGACCGGTGCCGTCGCGGTGCTCATGTACCGCTTCGGCATGTTGAAATTGATTCTCGTGCCCGCGTTCTGGCCTTACGTGCTCAGTGGTGGGGTCGTGTTGTTGGTCCTGGCCGTGTTGCGAAGCGTCGCACTGTGGAAAGAAGTTTCCACGAAGATCGATCACAAACACGATCACGCTCACGACCATGCCCACGATCACGCTCATGATCACGATCACAAGCATGAACACGGTGAACATTGTGATCACGAACATGGTCACGATCACGCACACGATCATGCACACGCACAATCTCATGATCATGGACACGATCACAGTCACGGCAGCAACGCATGGCGATATGCCGTACTGACGTTGCCGATCGTGCTGTACGGACTTCAGCTCCCGAATCAGGGGTTCAGCATCGAGCACCTCGCGCGGAACATGGGAACGGAAAAGCTGGAAATCAACACCGAAGCCGCGACGAAGAAGGACGGTCTGGTGTTGCGATTCAACGAACTCGATAACGCGCGACTCACGAAAGCGGGCCGCGAAGTGTTCGAGGGACAGTCGGCGTCGCTGACCGGCATGTTCTGGCCGTTGCCGGGCGGAAATGGCAACGAGTTCACCCTGTTCCGTCTCCGCATGACGTGCTGTGCGGCCGACTCGATTCCGCTCAAAGTGCGCATCATCTCGCCGGAAGCGGTGCTCATGAAGCAGCGTGATTGGGTCAAAGTCGAGGGGCGAATCAGTTTCTCGAAGGTCGCGGATCGCGATGAATATGTGCCGGTCATCATCCTGGAGAGCGCGGACCAGGTGAAGCCCACGACGGCAGATAACAACGAATACGAACAGCTATGACATGGAGTCTGTTCGCGGTTCACATTGCCGATAGCATTCTGTCGCCGATGTGGTGGGGTGGCGGACTGTTGGTCGCCGCGATTCTGATCGCGTGGGCCGCATTCCGCCTCGCACCGGAGATGATTCCTCGCATCGGACTCCTCACCGCCGCATTCTTCGTCGCCTCTTCCATTCACGTCCGCGTCGGGCCGACCAGTGTTCATTTGTTACTGAACGCGGTGGTCGGGATCATGCTCGGTCATCGGGCCGCACTCGCCATTTTCCAGGGACTCATCCTCCAGTATGTGCTCCTCTCGCACGGTGGGATCACCTCCGTCGGTGTGAACGTGTGCATTCTCACCATTCCCGGGATGATCGGCGGATTACTCTTTCCGTTGCTGATCCGATGGAAGTTCCTGCAATCACGGTTTGCGCGATGGGTCATGGTGTCGGTCAGTGCGTTCGTGTTCCTCGTCCTGGCTTCGGCGAGCGTCGAATTGTTGATCGCCCAACAACGCGGAGAATTAAAACTATTCGCTCTGGAATGGGATCAGATGGCGACGCTGCGTCCGATTTGGCTGAGTGTGTGGGGTGTGGTCGCGTTGGTGTTCGGATGGTTGGAACGGGAGTGGGAAAACTCGCCGACGTTCCCGCTGGGGTTACTCATCGGCGTGATGGTCGCGTCACTCACCGTCGTTGCGAATTTCGTGGTGTTACTGCTGGGCGGTGAAGATGACTGGCGGACGCTCGCAGTATTAGTGTTGATGGCACATCTGCCGATCATCGCGCTCGAAGGGATCATCACGGGATTCACCGTGAGTTTTTTGATGAAGGTGAAACCGGAGTTGTTACGGGTGTGATCGACCCCGTTTACTTTTCGCGGTTCCGAGCTCGCGAAAAGTAAACGGGCTGCTGGTCATGGTAACACTTCGTTCAAACCCACTTCCCATTGTCCGATCCCGACGCTCACTAACACCGTCCCCTTTTTCTGATCGACACGAATCACACGCCCTTCGGCACCGAAACGCTCGACGTGGACTTTATCGCCGGGCTGAATATTTTGACGTTTGCGTTTGAGTTCCGCTTCGGCGGCCGCAGCGCGTTCGAGTTCGAGTTTCTTCTGCTCGTACTCTTCTTTCTGCTGCATCGCTTCGTGTTGAGCGGCGAGCGAATCGGTCCGCACTTTCTCCGCTTCCTGTCGAAGTTCCTGCAATCGCACGAGTTCGCCCGTTCCCTTGCCCTTCCGACGACGCAGATATTTGTGCGCCCTCATCAGCAGGTCTTTCGGTAACTTCAATCGTTTTGCGATCCTGAGAGCGTTCGACATGCCGAACTGACCGATGTGCAGGCGATACGTCGGACGAAGTGTTTCGGTGTTGAACTCGACGGCACCGTTCTCGGCGCGTTCGTTCGTGAACGCATACGTTTTCAGATCGCCGAGATGCGTCGTCACGATCGCTCGACATCGTTTCTGGTCCAGGTGATCGAGAATCGCCCTTCCCAACGCCGCCCCTTCCATCGGGTCGGTCCCCGCTCCTAACTCATCGAGCATCACGAGACTATGTTCGTCCGCGAGTTCGAGAATGGTGCGAATGCGCGAGATGTGCGAGGAGAAGGTGCTCAGCGATTGTTCGAGACTCTGTTCGTCGCCGATATCCGCGAGGATCTGTCGGAACATCGGGACAGTGCTCCCCGAAAGTGCGGGGATGTGCATTCCCGAAAGTGCCATCAACGATATCAGTCCCGTTGATTTCAATGTGACCGTTTTTCCGCCTGTGTTCGGACCGGTGATCACCAGCATATTGAACCCGATCCCGAGTCGGATTTCGATCGGCATGACCTGACGCTGTTCCGCAATTGGATCGTGACGGAACAGGTGTTCGAGGATCGGATGGCGAGCGTCGCGAAGCCAGAGTCGGCCTTCGGTGTTGATGTCCGGTTCGCTCATGCGATAGTCGCGACTGTATCGAGCTTTCGCGTACACGAAATCGAGTTTCGCCATCACGTCGAGCGAATAGCCCAGTTGCTTCGCTACTTTGCCCACTTCGCCCGATAATCGCCGCAGAATCCGACGGACTTCGCGATCCTCGTCGCCTTTGACGATCGAACGTTCGGCAGCCAGATTCGATACGCTCGCGGGTTCGATGAACAGCGTTTCGCCGGTGGCACTGGTGCGATGGACAACGCCGGGAAGTTTCACTCGATGATTGACCGCGACGGGAAGGACGTAATGCTCACCGTCCATCGTGGCGTTCGGGTAGCGGAGGATGGCGCGTAAATTGGGATCGCGGAGGAGTCGTTTGATTTCGTTCTGGATGCGGTCTTCGTAGTCGGACAAAGTCTGACGAATTTTGGCGAGTTCGCGACTGGCGGAGTCGATCACATTGCCGCGTGTGTCGATGCAGCCGGTGATCGTTTTCGCGACGACCCCGAGGTCTTCGACGGGTGCGAGCATTTCGATGAGCCGACCGAGTTTGCCATCGAGCCTCATCCGATAGCGATAGATAGCTCCCGTGCAGTTCAGCGTTTCGGCGACCTGGAGCAATTCTTCGGCGGTGAGCATCGTCCCGATGTGAGCGCGTTTGACGATTAGGCGAACGTCATGAAGTCCGCCGAGGGGTGGCGAATGGCCGAGATCGAGGGCCGTGACCACTTCGCTGACCAGCGTTTGCTCAGTGCGGATCTGATCAGGGTTGGAAAGTGGTTCGATTTGACGTGCGAGTTCCTTGCCGAGTGTGCAGCCCGCGTAGTCCGCGAGGATGCTCCGTACCTTCTCGAACTCCAGTAGTTCCAGCGTATGTGCGTCCATGATCTCGCAAGCGATGGTATTCATGATGGCAGAGACATTCGCCCCGCAATTCGGGTTCACGTCCATTGTAGGGCGATTCGTCGTTCCGCATAATGATCCGACCTGTCATTCGCCGGAGAATTCGAGATGAGTGCCCGTGATCGGAACTGGATCGGTCTGATCGGCGTCGTTCTGACGAGTGCCGTCGGCTGTGACTTTGGGCCGAGTGGCCCGAGTCGCAGTGCGTCCGAGTACAATCTGAAGCTGATCAGACTGGGTATGTGGAACTATCGTTCGAGTTACGGGGTGTTTCCGCCGGTCTCAGGGTCTGGAAATCGGAATGTTCGAGAGTTCGGCTACAGTTTCCGTGTCTCCCTCCTTCCATTCGTCCAGAATGATCGGCTCTACGGCTCCGTGTTTCGCGGCACTCGCAGTCCGATCGATCGTCCGCAGAAGGACGTGTGGGACAACCCGGAATTACTCAACGCGACGATCAAATGGTACAATACCGATCCGACCGATCCCAGGAAGACGCACTACCGCGCCATTGTCGGCGGAGGTGCGTTCGACGAGAACGGTCTCCCGGTTCCGGACGCGAACAAAGACTGCATCATGATCGTCGAAGCGTCGGAGTCGGTCGTGTGGACGAAGCCCGATGAATTGGTGTACAAAGCGGATCAGCCGTTGCCGAAGTTCGGTTTCCTCAACGGGGGATTCCATGCGATTTTCGTGGACGAGAGTTTGCGATGGATTCCGAGCAGCACACCGGAACCTGAAATCCGCAGGATGATCACCGGCGGAAAATGATGGTCGGCGATCGAAACAAACATTTCACCCGGAGAACACGATGATCATGCGAAAGTACCTGCTATTCAGTCTTTTCGGTCTGCTGGTCGTGAGTGGCTGTGGTCCGCAACGACTGTCGAAAAGTTATTCGGAGGACAATCTCAAACAGATCGGTCTCGCGATCATGAACTACGACGCCGTCTATGACGGTCTCCCCGAGACGGGCGGCACCGGCTCGAAGTTCCCAACGCCGGGCTACAGTTTCCGAGTCGCGATTCTGCCATTCGTGGAACAGGAAAATCTGTACAAGTCGGTGTTCCCCGGTGGGACACCGCGACCGGGAACGGGTGCCCCGTCGAAAGACGTGTGGAACAATCCGAAGTTGCTCGGTCACAATGTCAAACTGTACAACACCGATCCGACTGATCCGACGAAGACGAATTACCGTGTGATCTGGGGTGGGGGTGTCTTCGACGAGAAGGGAATCCCCGTGCCTCGAATGAACCTGGCCCGCACAAATGTCATTCTGGTCGTCGAAGCGGCGGAATCGGTCGTGTGGACGAAGCCCGACGAACTGGTGTACCGGGCGGATCAGCCGTTGCCGAAGTTCGGTCTGGACGTTGTCGGATTCAACGCGGTCATGCTCGATGGCAGCACTCGTTGGATCCCGAACGATACGCCCGAAGCCGAAATCCGCAAACTCATCACCGGCGGAAAATAATGGTCGGCGATCCATTGGTGAATCTCGAAGCGACGATATCGGTCCCCGAAGCGGAAGTGAG
>Ga0105044_10014856_pt1 | contig 10522 bp, 9 predicted proteins | sample MAT01_FD_78092 | JGI IMG/M metagenome (GOLD analysis project Ga0105044, IMG submission 78092) | Freshwater microbial communities from Lake Fryxell liftoff mats and glacier meltwater in Antarctica - MAT-01 | ecosystem: Environmental > Aquatic > Freshwater > Ice > Liftoff microbial mat | place... | reverse complement strand
CGCGCCGTTTCGGAGCCGAACAGGCCCGCCGCCTAGGCTCCGAGCACCGTCGGCCGATCAGCGGAGCTCCCGATCAGTCTCGTCTCGCGCGTCCAGGAGAAGAACCCGCTGCCCGAAGGGGCGATCGCCGTCGCGATCGGCCTCGGGATCAGCGGGGTGGCGACGGTCGCCTTCCTGGCCATCGCCTCGCGCTCGCTGGATCCGGCGGACTACAGCGCCCTCGGCGTCCTGTGGACCCTCCTGTTCGCCGTCGGCAACGGCATCATGCAGCCGCTCGAGCAGGAGGTCGCCCGCGCGGTCTCGGACCGGCGGGCGCGTGGCATCGGACCCGCGCCGGTCATCCGCCGGGCGATCGTCGTGGGGATCTGCTTCGCGGCGCTGGCGGCGGCGGTCGTGCTCGTCCTCGGCAACACCGTGCTCGGGGACTCGTTCAACGACGACCGGGTGCTGGTCGCGTCCTTCGCCGGGGGTCTGTTCGCGTTCGGTGCCGGCCACCTGGCGCGGGGCGTGTTGTCGTCGCACCACCGCTTCGGCGCCTACTCCCGCTTCTTCAGCTTCGACGGCGTCAGTCGCGTCGCGCTGGTCGGCGCGCTCGCCCTCGTCGGGGTCACCGTGGTCGGACCGTACGGCCTCGTGCTCGCCCTCACCCCGTTCATCGGGGTCGGTGCGGCCCTCTTCGGCCAGCGCAACCTCATGGAGCCCGGACCCGAGGCCCAGTGGAGCGAGCTGACCAGGAAGCTCGGTTGGCTCCTTCTCGGCACCGTGTCGATCGCGCTGGTGGTGCAGGGCGGCACCATCGCCGTCGACATCCTCGCCACGCCCGAGCAGGATGCTGCCGCCGGGGTGTTCCTGAACGGACTGCAAACGGCTCGCATCCCCCTCTTCCTCTTCCAGGCGGTGCTGGCATCGCTGCTGCCCAAGCTGTCGCGTCTCGTCGGCACCGGCCACTTCGACGAGTTCCTGGTGACGCTGCGCCGCCTGGTCTTCGCGATCCTCGGCCTGGGGGTGCTCAGCACCATCGCCGCGACCGTCGTGGGTCCGACCTTCATCGAGAAGGTGTACGGCTCGACCGATGTGCTCGGACCTCGCGACCTCGGGCTGCTGAGTGCGGCGTTCATCCTGATCATGGCCACCATCTGCCTCGATCAGGCCCTGATCGCCCTGAACGGGCACAGCCGCATGGCCATCGGGTGGTTCCTGGCCCTGCTCGTCTTCATCGCGGTCACCGCGGTCGGAAGCGACCTGTTCCTGCGGGTCGAGCTGGGTCTGCTGGCTGCCAGCATCGTGGCCTTCGTGTGGATGGCCGCCAACCTGGCCGAGCGACTCCGCCACCACGCCCGGCCCCGGGCGGTCGACGAGGCCGAGGCCCTCGCCGAGATCCCCATGCCGTAGGCGGGCCGCACGCGTCGGTGCCACGATCGGGCGACCTGTTCCGGGTCGAGGCGCCCGCCGAGCAACGTCGCCACCCAACGGTCGCCTCGGACGCGGTGACCTGTTACAAACTGCCCGGTCGGCGGCCGTTCGCCGACGGGTCTCCCCCCCCGAACGTCCCCCCGATCCCAGGAGCGCACCACCCATGGCCACCGTCACCGCCAGCGATGTCATCGAAGGCGTCTTCATCGTCGATCCCGTGATCCACGGCGACGAGCGGGGGTACTTCGTCGAGACGTACCGCCGCCAGTGGTTCCCGAACGGGCGCGAGATGATCCAGGGCAACCGTGGCGACCGCCAGGCCGGATCCATCGTCGGGCTGCACTACCACCTGCACCAGGCCGACTACTGGTACGTGCCCTACGGCACCGCCCGCGTGGTGCTCCACGACCTGCGCCAGGGTTCGCCGACCGACGGCGCCACCCTGACGATCGACCTCGGTCGCCGTGAGGACGGCACCCACTCGCACCAGGGCGTGTACATCCCGCCCGGGTTGGCGCACGGGTTCGCCGCGCTGACCGACATGACCATCACCTACCTGGTCGACAGCTACTACAACCCGGCCGACGAGCGCGGCGTGGCCTGGAACGATCCGGCGGTCGAGGCCGACTGGGGCATCAGCGAGCCGATCCTGTCCGCCCGCGACCAGGCGAACCCGTTGCGGGCCGACCTCGAGCCCATGTGGCAGCCGCACTTCTCGTTGCGAACCTGATCGATCACCGGGCGGCTCGCGTCAGCCGCTCGCGTCGAACAGCCGGTCCACCAGCGCCACGATCGATGGCGTCATCAGCACGGCGAACACCCACCGGCCGACGTTCTGGTCGGTGGGGACCGCGACCAGCGTGGCGAGGATCGCCGCCGTCAGGATGTTGACCGGGAGGACGGCCCAGAGGGGCAGGTGACCAGCGGCCCGGACCCACCGGCGGACGCGGCCACCGAACAGCCCGCCGCGCACCCGGCGGTCGACGCGCAGGTCATGGGTGGCCAAGACGTGGTCCTTGAGGTCGGTGGCCCGCTCGAACCGCTGGCCGCACCACGGGCAGGGCGCGGTGGCGCTCGGTTCGGGCGGCACCGTCCAGCGGTTCTCGCCCTCGTCCCAGATGCCGCCGCCATCGACGGCTGCGTCCGCGGCGTGGGGCGGAGTCGGGCCCGCCTCATGCTGACCAGGCCCACCGGACGTGGACCGGGACCGGACGGTCTCGGCGTCGCGGATCGACGAGATCGCGGCGTTGAGGTCCCGGGTGCGTCGCTCCGCCTGCCCCACGCGCTCGGGGCCGGCGTTGTGGTGGAGATCGGGGTGCTCCCGGCGCAGCAGCCGGTGGTACGCGTCCTCGGCCTCGTCGAGCGACGCACGCGACGAGATGCCCAGGACGCGGTACGGGTCGGGGTGGCTCACACCCGCCGGTCCACGGTGCGCCAGGCGAGGACCCCGATGGTGGGCAGCAACGAGAGGCGCACCAGCCAGGTCTTGATGACCGGCAGCTGGTCGCCCTCGGCGAACAGCGCGAAGCCGCCGACGCCGCCCGCCCACGCCACGAGCAGCAGCGTGACCAGCAGGTTCACGGGGAGGACGAACCACAGGGGGAGGTACTGCAGGCCGCGGAACCAGTTCCGGAGCCGCAGCCCCGTCCGGCGCGGCGAGCGCCGCGACCGGACCGACACGGCGTGGGTCGTGGCGAGGTGCGCCTCGAGGCCGTCGCGGGAGTCGTGGTCGATCCCGCACATCGGGCACGGGACCGGCCCGATCGCGCCGCCGAGCGGGGGCGTGAGCGGGTGACCGAACCAGTCGCGCTCGATCTGCTCGTCGGCGTTCCCGCGCCCGTCGTCCTCGTCCGGCACCGCTTCTCCGATCGGCGCCGAGCGGCGCGAATCAAGGACTGGGGCGGGCACCGACCGACGCCCGCATCGCCGCCGGGCAGCAGCGGTGCGCGGCGCCGCAACCCCACGTTCGGGAACGGTCGGGAGATCCGACCATTTTTCCCGACGTCGCGGCCCGTCTGCGACACTGTTCGCCATGAAGCTCTTCATCACCGGTGCCGCCGGATTCATCGGGTCCAACTACGTCCGCTACGTGCTCGCCCAGTCCGACGACGAGGTCACCGTCTTCGACGCCCTCACCTACGCCGGCAACCTGGCCACCCTCGCCGACCTCGAGGACGACGCCCGCTTCCGGTTCGTGAAGGGCGACATCCGTGACCGCGACGCCGTGCGCGAGGCCATGACCGGTCATGACCAGGTCGTGCACTTCGCCGCCGAGAGCCACGTCGACCGCTCGATCGTCGACCCCGACGCCTTCATCAGCACCAACTGCGGCGGCACCAACGTCATGTGCGACGTCGCCCGCCACCTCGAGGTCGAGCGCTTCCTGCACATCTCCACCGACGAGGTCTACGGCTCGATCGAGGAGGGCTCGTTCACCGAGACCGATCCGCTGTCGCCCCGCTCGCCCTACAGCGCCTCCAAGGCGGGCAGCGACCTCATCGCCCTCGCCTACATCGAGACCTACGGCCTGCCCGTGGTCCTCACCCGATCGTCCAACAACTTCGGTCCGTGGCAGTACCCCGAGAAGGCCATCCCGCTGTTCGTCACCAACCTCATGGACGCCAAGAACATCCCGCTCTACGGCGACGGCCTCAACGTCCGCGACTGGTGCTACGTCGAGGACAACTGCGCCGGCGTCGACACCGTGCTGCGCAAGGGCGAGATCGGCGAGATCTACAACATCGGTGCGGGCAACGAGATCACCAACCGCGAGCTCGTCTCGCGCCTCCTCGAACTGATGGGCCTGGGCGACGATCGCATCGACCACGTCACCGACCGGCTCGGTCACGACCGCCGCTACTCGATCTCGATCGCCAAGGCCGAGGCCCTCGGCTGGTCGCCGGACCGCCAGCTCGACGAGGCGCTCGCCGCCACCGTCGAGTGGTACCAGGCCAACCGCGCCTGGTGGGAGCCCCTCAAGCAGGGCTGACCCGCCCGGTCACCAGCACCACCCCGACTCCGCGCCACCCCGCGGCGCGGCCCCCTCGACGAAGGACGGTTTCCTGTGCGTGTTCTGATCACCGGTGCGCTCGGCCAGCTCGGCCAGGAGCTCCTCGACGTCTTCGCCGCCGACGGCCACCACGAGATCATCGCCGCCGATGTCGAACCGGTCATCGAGGCCGCGACGGCCAAGGGCACGGTCGCCCACCTCGGTGGTGTCGACCTGCTGGCCACCGACATCACCGACCGAGATGCGGTGCTGGCCGCCCTCACGTCGATCGAGCCCGACGTGGTGGTCCATCCGGCGGCGTTCACCGCGGTCGACCTCTGCGAGTCGGAGGTCGACGCCGCCTACAAGGTCAATGTGGTCGGCACCCGCCACATCGCGGAGGGCGCCCGCCGGATCGGCGCCCCGGTGTTCTACGTGTCCACCGACTACGTGTTCGACGGCACCAAGGACGCGCCGTACCTCGAGTGGGATCAGACCAACCCGCAGTCGATCTACGGCGTCACCAAGCTCGCCGGCGAGCGGGAGCTCGACCCCGGGTCCACGATCATGCGGACCTCGTGGGTGTGCGGCTACCACGGCAACAACATGGTCAAGACCATCCTGCGCCTCTCGAAGGAGCACGAGACCCTCTCGTTCGTCGACGACCAGCGGGGCCACCCGACCTTCGCCGCCGATCTCGCCCGGGGCATCAAGCGCCTGGTGGTGGATCGCCGGCCGGGGGTGTTCCACCTCACCAACCAGGGCGCGGTGAGCTGGTTCGAGTTCGCGCAGGCGGTACTCGAGGCATCCGGGCAGGATCCCGAGCGGGTGAAGCCGGTCAAGACCAGCGATCTGCAGCCGGCCCGACCGGCGCCGCGCCCCGCGAACTCGGTGCTCGACAACGCCGCGCTGCGCCTGTCGGGTGTGCCCCTGCTCCCGGACTTCCGCGAGCCGCTCGGCGTCCTCGTCGAGCGCCTCCAGGCGGACTGACCAACCCCGCGACCGGTTCGCCGCTCGGCGCGAGCTGCCGACCGAGCCGCCGCGCTCGGCGGGCCGTTCCCTCGACCCGAACGGTGTGTGGGAAGCAGTGGGGTGCCGGGAGCGCAGAGGGCCCGGGGGTACGCTGCCGGTGTGGCTGACACCGACCGGACCGATCCCCGAGGGGCGACCACGCCCGTGACCCGCGGCGGCCGCCGTCGGGCCGCGGCCGGGCTGGTCGTGGGCGCGATGCTGGTCCTCGCGGTCGGCTGCAGCTCCGGCACGGACGAGGTCGTCTCCGCCGGGTCAGGGGAAACGCCCGAGATCGAGACACCCGTCGTCGACCCGATCCCGTCGTCGGTGACGCCGGGGTCCACCGGACCCCAGCCGTCGGTGATCACCAGCGACCCCGACGTCGGGGCCACCACCTCGGTCGCTCCCGCCAGCTCCACGCCGTCGACCTCCGTCCCCCCTGCGGTCACCGTCCCCGGGGGCCTCACCGACCCGTTGCTCACCATGGCGCTGTTCTGGGTGCGCTACCCCGACGACGCGCGCACCATCGACATCCCGGGCTACCGCGACCCCGACAGCGGACCCAAGCCGCTGGTGGTCTACGGGAGCGCCACCAACGACACCGCGAACCCGGTCGCCGCCCCGCAGGCCACCGTGGTGTGGCGCGACGCCGCGGGGCAACCCGTGGTCCTCTACGCCAGCGCCGTGCTCCTGCCCGGTTCGACGACCCCGGCGCCGGTGCTGCAGCCGGGCGAGACGGGTGACGTGATCTTCGTGATCACCGACGATCTCGGGGTGGCCTGGCCGGACCTGACCCCGGAGCTGCAGGGCGGCGCGAGCTGACCGTGCCGGCGGCGGCCGGCACGATCCGGACGGCGTCGAGGGCTGAGCCGTCGCCCACCAGCGGCCACGCTGCGCGCGAGTTCCCCGCTGGTGGGTGGCGAGCAGTACCATCTCGTCGGGCGGAGCGGAGACGGGTCCTCGGAGGTGACGCGCGCCCATGCAGTTCGCGGGGGAGATGAGTCGACCAGAGTTCCGTCGCGGCCGGACCGTTCGACGGCTGGCGGTGGCGGTCGTGGCCGTCGTGGCGGCGCTCGGCGCCTTCGCCGGTGTGGCCACCACGGCCTCGGCGCCGCTCCCGGCCGCCGCCGCGACGCGGGCGTTCGGGAGCCAGCCCATCGACGACGTCCTGCACTGGGCCAACCAGTACGCGCGTTGCGGGCTCACCGGGAACAAGCTCGCCGCCCTCATGGTGGTGCCGACCTTCACCGAGTCCGGGGCTTACACCACCCCCACGCAGGCGCCATCGCCGATGACCCTGAGCCGTTGGGACACCGCCAGCGCCCTGTGGGCGTTCGGCAACAAGGCCACGGCCTACCAGCGCGCCTTCTGGCACCCGGGCGTCGGGATGTGGCAGTTCGACTCCGCGGGCGGGTGGAACCTCTCAGCCGCCACCGCCATCAACTCGTGGACCTCCGCCGAACAGGCCGCCAAGGTCATGTCGAGCCGCTACTGCGCCTCGACCTCCACGACCGACCTCGGCAAGATCCGCTACGCCTGGGGCCCCTGGTACGCGTGCGCCGCCTCGAACGAGGTCACCTGCCTCGGGATCTACAACGAGATCTTCGACGGTACCGACATCTGGGTGAACCGGGCCTACGGCGTCGGCCGCCTCGGCGGCGCCCAGGACCGCTGGTGCCGGATCGTCGGCCACGGCACCGTCCCGTGCTACCGCATCGACCCGGCGCTCGCCCAGGGCAACCGGAGCTTCACGTCGTCGAGCACCTCGATCCCCACCCCGATCACCGCGCCGTTCTACTCGTGGGTGAGCGGCACCACCGAGTACCGCACCTGGCTGTCCTCGGACACCGGGTACAACGCCACCGTCACGGCCTCGAAGCCGATCACCGCCAACGCCCGGACCTCGTTGACGTGGACGTTGACCGGCCCGGCCCTGTGCGACACCACCAGCGGCGCCGGCGCGTGCGGCGGCTGGTCCGCCTGGTCGTCGTTGGCGCCCGGGTCGAGCGCGGAGCCCGCCATCGCCCGCAACGCCGACGGTCGCCTCGAAGCGGTCTACGTCGGCGGCGACGGGTTCGTCTACCACACGTGGCAGAGCGCCCCCAACGGCAGCTGGGGCGGTTCGCCCCGACTCGGCGGGTTGGGCACGATCGCCACGGTCGAGCTGGCCCGTGACAACCAGGGGTACCTGTACGCCTTCGCCCGCGACACCAACGGTGGCATCTGGTCGATCCGGCAGAGCGCGGTCAACTGGGGTTCGTGGACGCCCATGGGCGGCGGGGTGTCGGTTCTGTTCGACGCCGCCACCAACAGCGACGGCCGCCTGGAGCTGTTCGGGCTGAACGCCGCCGGCGCGGTGGTCCACCAGTGGCAGTGGAGCAACGGCGTCTGGTCGAACTGGGAGCTGCTCGGTGGCCCCGGCGTCTACGCCGCGTCCGCGGGGGTGAACCCCGACGGCCGCATGGAGCTGTTCGGCGTGGACCGCAGCGGCACCCTCGTGCACAGCTGGCAGGTGCCCGGGTCGCCGACGGGGTGGAGCGGCTGGGCCGCCTTCTCCGGCGTCTACATCGGCAAGCCGTCGGTCCTCACCCGGTCCGACGGCCTGCTCGAGGTGTTCATGCGCGGTGCCGACTACGGGATGTGGGACATGTCCCAGAACCCGGCGACGCCGACGGGCTGGAACACCCCCAACCGGGTCGGGCCCGAGCGGCTGTCGACCGACCCCGCCGGATCGCGCAACAAGGACGGGCGCATGGAGGTCTTCGCCGGGTTGATCGGGTCCGGGGTGGGCAACGTGTGGCAGGCGAGCGCCAACGGCCCGTGGTCGAGCTGGGGCTCCCTGCCGGGCGCCAGCCCGGCCAGCGTCACCACCGCCAACAACGCCGACGGCCGGCTGGTGATCATCTCGCGCCAGACCAACGGCGAGCTGCTGATCGCCGGGCAGAACTGACCCGTCGGTCGGGTCAGCGGTCGAGCACCCCGGCCAGGGCGTCACCGATCGTGCGGTGGCGGAACACGTATCCCTGCTCGGTGGCGACCTCGGGGAGCACCCGGGCGCTGGAGAACAGGAGCCCCTGGGCCAGCTCCGGACCGAGCAGCAGCTTGGGGCCGAACGACGGCACGGCCAGGAACGTGGGCCGGTGCAGGACGGCGCCGAGCGCCTTGGTGAAGTCGTGGTTGGTCACCGGGTCGGGTCCGGTGAGGTTGACCGGACCGCTGACGTCGTTGGCGAGCAGCCAGGCGATGATCCCGATCTCGTCGTCGATGCTGACCCAGCTCATGTACTGCCGGCCGCTGCCGAGCTTGCCGCCGAGCCCGAGCTTGTAGAGGGGGAGGAGCTTCTGGAGCACACCGCCCTTCGGGCTGAGCACGATGCCGGTGCGCAGGTGCGCCACCCGGATGCCCGCACCCTCGGCCTCGGCGGTGGCCCCCTCCCACGCCACCACGACGTCGGCGAGGAAGTCGTCGCCGGGCGCCGAGGTCTCGGTGAGCTGCGTGTCGGCGCGATCGCCGTAGTAGCCGATCGCCGAGCCGCTCAGCAGGACCGCGGGGGGCCGGGTGAGCGACGCCAGCGTGCGGGCCAGCAGCGTGGTGCCGTCGACCCGGCTGTCGAGGATCTTGGCCTTCTGGGCGTCGGTCCATCGCTTCTCGGCGATGCCCTCGCCGGCCAGGTGCACGACCGCATCGACCCCTTCGAGCGACGCGGCGTCGATCTCGCCGCGCGCCGGGTCCCAGTGGATCCCGTTCGATCCCGACCGCGTGATGGGGATCGGGGTGTGCCCGAGGAGCTCGAGGTGGCTGACCAGCGCGGTCCCGATCAGGCCGCTCGATCCGGTGATGGCGATGTCCATGGCTGGTGCTCCTCGGGGTGCTCGGACCCGCATGCTCGCCCATCTCGTGGTGCGGGGTCGGGTCCGGTCGTGGGTGTGCCGATCGGGCGCCCGTGGGGCCGCGGGATCGGAGGTCGGGCGGGGATCGGCTCGATCCCCGGTCGGGGGATCAACGATCAGTCGATCAGGGGATCGGGGTGAGCGAGCTCCAGGTGCCGTTCGGGGTGTTCTGGGTGGCGATCACCACGTTGCTGCCCGAGCGTGCCATACCCGCCACCATCAGTCGGTTGTCCGAGCGGATGGCGACATCGACCCCGCCGGCGATGGTGGCACCGCTGTAGTACAGCCGTCCGTTCCAGCCCGAGGCGGTGAGCGGGGTCTGCCACATCGACTGCAGCACGCCGTTGGCGGTGGTGCCGAACAGCTGGAGGTGGCCCTGTTGGTCGGCGACGAGCTCGACTGCTGATCCGTAGTCGAACCCGAACCCGAGCGCCTCGGGAGCCGACCACCGCCCACCGGGCGACACCTGCCAGGCATGCCACAGGATGCCGTTGTCGTCGACCGACGCGGCCTCGAGCCGGCCGTCGGCGTTGCGGGCGACGGCGGGACCGCCGCTGCCGGGCATGAAGATGGAGGTGAGCGCCGACCATCCGGTGGCGGTGCCCGGCGCCTGCGCGGCGCGCTCGACCAGGTTGGCGTCGCCGGTGGCGAAGATCTCGATGCGGCCGTCGGCGTTGGTGGCCGTGGCCAACCCGGCGTTGGACGGGAAGCCCTCGCCCAGCGCGCCCCAGCCCCTCCAGCCCGTCGGCGAGGACGGCCACTGCCACAGGTGGTAGAGCACGTCGTCGTCGCCGATCACGAAGATCTCGAGCCGGCCATCGGGGTTGCGGGCCGCGGCCACGCCGGCGGTGGGCGACACCTGGCCGCCGAAGCTGGCGACGGTGCTCCACCCCGTGGCCGAACCGGGCACCTGCCACTTGTGCACGACGGCGCCGCCGGTGGTGATCCCGAAGATCTCGAGCCGCCCGTCGAGGTTGGTGATCACGGTCGGGCGGCCGGAGACGCCGGCGAGGAGCGAGTACCAGCCCGACCACGTGTTCGGTCCGGTCTGCCAGTTGTGCCAGACGCTGTTGTCGTTGCGCAGCGCGAAGACCTCGAGGCGGCCGTCGGGGTTGCGGTTGATGGTCGCCGCACCCCAGAAGCCGAGGGTGGTCCGCATCTGGGCCTGCTTGGCGGCGGCGCCCGCCCGGATCTGGGGGAGGCGGTTGTACATCTGCTG
>Ga0105044_10014855_pt1 | contig 10522 bp, 8 predicted proteins | sample MAT01_FD_78092 | JGI IMG/M metagenome (GOLD analysis project Ga0105044, IMG submission 78092) | Freshwater microbial communities from Lake Fryxell liftoff mats and glacier meltwater in Antarctica - MAT-01 | ecosystem: Environmental > Aquatic > Freshwater > Ice > Liftoff microbial mat | place... | reverse complement strand
GGTAACTCAAATCGCTCCCTCCCTTCGGGGAAACCACTCTGACGGCTATACCCACCAGAAAGGACAAGGCGCTATCCCTCCCCATGCCTAAAGGCAGGGGTATCCCGCGCCGATTCGATGACTGTAAAACGTATTTTGCGTTGGACGCTGGTACTGGCGTGTTTGCTGCCGATTCTTTCAGTGATGGCCCAGGACAGCACCGCCACAGCCGAACCGATGGCAACGATGGAGATGGCCCCACTACCCGATCTGGGCGGACGCAGCATCAGCGTGGCGATTGAAAATGCCTATCCGCCCTTCAATTATATCGATACGTCCTCCGGCGAAGCGATTGGCTGGGACTACGATATGATCAATGAAATGTGCTCGCGCCTGAACTGCACACCTGAGTTCGTGCAGGTGTCGTGGGAAGGTATGATCGTCGCCGTTGCAGGCGGTGAATATGACATGGCCGCCGATGGCATTTCCATCACCGCAGAGCGGGCCAAGCAGGTCGATTATTCCATGCCCTACATCACCACGATTCAGCGCTTCATGGTGCGTAAGGATGAGACCCGCTTCCCCACTGCCCAAGCATTCATCGACAGCAAAGATTCGAAAATCTCCTCGCAGCTTGCCACCACAAATTATGAGCTGGCCGTCAAGCTGGTCGGTGAAGATCGTATCATCGGCACATCCGATTTTGGCAGCGCGATCCAGGCCCTGATTGCGGGCGATGTTGATGCCGTCATCATTGACGATGTGGCCGGTCAGGGCTATGTCGGCGCAAATGCCAATGCCATCAAGATGCTGCCGGATGAACTCTCGTCTGATCCGCTCGGCTTCATCTTCCCGAAGGGGTCGGATCTGGTGGCCCCCTTCGATGCCGCACTCACGAGCATGATGGCGGATCAGTCTCTGGCCCGCATCAGCGCCTTCTGGGGCCTGGGTGCGCCAGTGGACGACATCGGCACAACCCTCAAGCTGCAAGCGGAAGACGCCGCCGATCCTGAATTCACGACCTTGTTTGCGGCAGCACAGGCGGCCAGCCTCACCGGGCCGTTGATGGACGCGGGCATGTCCCTAACCGTGTTTGCCCCGACGGATGCCGCCTTTGCCGCCCTGCCCGCAGGCACGGTTGAGATGCTGCTGGCTGATCCCGAACTGTTAGGTCGCATTCTGCAATACCATGTTGTGCCCACCGCGATGCTCTCCAGCGCTCTCACCAGCGGCGATGTCACCACATTGGAAGGCAGCACTGTTGCGGTCGTTGTCGATGAAGAAGGCGCTGTGACGGTCAACGGTGCGAACGTCATTCTCGCCAATGTGAAGGCCACCAACGGCGTCATTCACGTCATCGATACCGTGCTGCTGCCGCCCGATGTCGCTGCCATGATGGCCCCGGTCGCAACTGAACAGGCCAAATAACAACGTCTTAAACTTCTCTTTGCAATTCTCGCAAAAGGCGTACACAATCACAGTGTACGTCTTTTGCTTTCGGGAGTCTCGATCTTATGCTTGCCAGCTCAAGCGATGTGCCTCAACCCGCTCTTGAAGACCCTTCCAGGCAGCCCCAATCCACCTATTGGATGATTCGCTGGCTTTTCCGCGCTCCCTGGTGGCTCATCCTGATGGGTCTGAGTTGGGTGGCGGTTGTCCTGGCGATTCGCAACAGCCCGGATTATCTGAGTATATATATGCAAATCCAGGGCGGCGTGGGCCTGACGCTGTATCTCGCCCTGACATCGTATTTTTTGTCGATTATTTTTGGTCTCGTTGTTGGACTTATTCGCTCTTATAAACCCCAACCGCCCGAATATAACGCCCGCCCCAGAGCCGTGTTTGAGCACATCCTGCACGCCATTGTCTACAACGTGGCAACCGTGTATGTCGAGTTTATGCGTGGGATTCCGCCGCTGGTGTTTTTGCTCATCTCCGGCTTCGTGATTGTGCCGGCGGTGCGTGATTGGCTGAACACCAATATTCTCATCTCGATGGGGACAGAGCTGGTGTGGCGTGGGCGCGATGCAGGCACAGCGATAGCGGGCTTATCGCTGGTCTACGGCGCGTTTCTCTCAGAGGTGTTCCGCAGCGGCATTCAATCCATCCCCAAAGGCCAGATGGAAGCCGCCAAGAGCCTGGGCATGTCGTGGGGACAGGCCATGCGCTACATCGTGATTCCGCAGGCCATCCGCCGTATTTTGCCGGAGTTGGGCAACAATTTTATCTCGATGATTAAAGACACCTCGCTGGTGACGATCCTGGGGACGGACGAGATCACGCAGATTGCCCGCAAAGTCTCCGGCAGCAACTTCCTCTATCGGGAGACCTATGCTGTCCTGTCGCTCGTCTATCTCACCATGACGATCACGGGATCGCTGTTCATCCAGCGCATCGAGAGCTACCTCAAATCAGAGACCGTCCACACGAAACGGCTCTCCTGGTGGCAGCGCTTGCGGGTGCGGGCGGAGAAGCGCAAGCGCAGCGAGGGCTAGGGGCGTTTTTTCCCGTCCCCGAATCAGCCTTTGTAGCCTTCGTTGGGGCGCAGCACAGCGACAAATAGAGATAATTATGGTGGTGTGTAGGGACAAGGCCCGCCTTGTCCGAATGGGTGGACACGGCAGGCCGTGTCCCTATGCCAATCCCACCTTAAATTGAAATGGTGTTGAAGCAGCCCAACCTATTTTGTATCGGGCCGCCTCATGTCGTCCTTTAAGGCGTGGGTTCCATGATGCCTGCGATGTTGGTGAGCGGCGCACACATCTCAACCTGATATTGATCGACTTTGGCGCACAGCATCCCATCCTGGATGTACGGCACGGTGAGGAGGGTGTAACGCTGTACCTGCGCCACAGGATTAATGAGATAGAGAGTGCCGTTCAAGTAGCGTTGGTAATCCGGCTCCTGGGCACCCACGCGATTGGTCTGCAATACCGCGACTCCGACCATCATTGCCGCTGCAACGGCCAGCGCCAGCGCCATGAAGAAACGATCAAAACAACCTGTTTGTTGCATTGGGTTTTATCCTTTGTCTCATTGCCTCTCATGGGATTGAACCACAGAGCGCAGGAAAAGACAAAATCCTGCCTGCAACATTATCCCTCCACCGTCTCCTCAACAAATTGGCGGCGGTAGAGCTGGGCATACACGCCCTCCTGCGCCAGCAATTCGTCGTGTGAACCTTGCTCGATGATCTCCCCCTGCATCATCACCACAATCCGATCCGCATCCCGCACAGTGCTAAGACGATGCGCGATAATCAGGCTGGTGCGATTGGCGAGAACCTGTTGCAGCCCCTCTTGAATATACTGCTCCGTCTCGGTATCGATGTTGCTGGTGGCCTCATCTAACACGAGCACACCTTCGGGACTGTGGATGAGCGCCCGTGCCAGCGCCAGAAGCTGCCGCTGTCCATGCGAGAGATTCGCGCCGCCGGGGAGCAGCATGTAATCATAGCCGTTGGGCAGTTTTTCGATGAACGGATGAGCGCGGGCCGTTTTTGCGGCGGCCATCATCTGCTCGCGGGTGATAGTCGGGTCGAACAGGCGCAAATTATCGGCAATTGTGCCATCAAAGCAGTAGGGATTCTGCGGGACAACCGTGATGTAACGGCGCAAATCAGCAAAGCTCAAATCGCGGATATCCACGCCGCCGATGAGCACGCGGCCTTCATTGACATCGTGGAAGCGGGCTAGCAGCTTGACGAGCGAGGTCTTGCCCGCGCCCGTTGCCCCGACAATCGCCACTCGTTCGCCCGCCTTGATCCGCAGCGTGATGTGCTTGAGGATGGGGTGGCCCTCGTCATAGCTAAAGCTGACATCCTCGAAGGCGACGGTTTTATCGAAGTGCGGCAGAGGCGTCGTCGGCTGCACTTCACGAATATCTGATTCGACCAGCAGCATCCGTGCCACTCGCTCCGCCGCTGACAACGCCGTTTGAATCTGCGCGAACTGATCGGCCAACTGAATGATCGGCACGAAGGCCCGCTGCGTATAATCCACGAAGGCAATCAGCAGGCCCAATGTGACCCACTGGCCGATAGCGCCCTGTCCGCCGCCCCACAGCACAATCGCCAATCCGAGCGAGGTGAGAAATTGCAGCGTGGCGGCATAATAGGTGTAAATATCGCGCAGATCGGCGTTGGTGCTGAAATAGCGCGTGTTGATGTGCTCAAATTCATCGCGGGTTTGCTGCTGGCGGCCAAACAACTGCACGATCAACATGCCGTTGAACTGTTCATTCAGGAAGGCTTGAAATTCACCGACGATGCGATGAAAACGCCCGCTGACACGGCGCAGGTAGCGGCGAAAATACACGCTCATCACGATCATCGGTGGCAGCGTGACGATGCTGATGAGAGCCAGACGCCAATTCAGGATGAACATCACGACGATGACGCCAACCAGCGTGAGCATGTTGCTGGCGACCATGACGATACTGGTTGACAGCAGTTCAGTCAGCGCCTCAATATCGTTGGAGAAGCGCGAGATGATCTTGCCGACAGGCGTGTGATTGAAATACGTCATATCCTGCTTGATGATGTGCTCAAACAGCTCCTGCCGCAGGTTCATCAGCGCATTCTGGCCGATGCTTTGCAGCCAGTAGGTGTAGACGAAGCGCAGGATGAAGATGAGCGCAATCGTGACAATGTAGTACATCCCGAATGTGATCAGGCCATCGCCGTCGCCCGTCTTGATCGGGCCATCCACCGTCAGCTTGACGAAATAGGGCAGCAGCAGATTCAATCCGCTGCCGATCAGTAGCAGCCCAAAGACGCCGCTCAACTGCCATTGGTAGGGCTTGAGGAAGCGGGCCAGCATATACATCAGGTAGCGATCTGTGATTTTGGGGCGCTTCTGCCGCTCCTCCTCCTGATCATCCAGGGCCGGGCCATGTTGTGATGGCTCATCCAGATTGCGGAGGCGTTTGATGTTGGGCTTGCGCGTGGGCATTTGCAGGACGCTCATATCAGGCGTGCCTCCCGTTTCCGTTGCGCGAATACTCAGGCAGCGGCGGCGCTGCATCGAGGTCGTCACTGTCAGCATCTTCGCTCAATTCGCGCTCGACCATGCGGGCATACGAGCCGTTACGGGCGATCAGATCGGCGTGCGTGCCTGTCTCAATGATGTGGCCCTGATCCATGACGAGGATCACATCGGCATCTTTGACGGTGGCGATGCGGTGCGCGATGATGAAGCTGGTGCGCGATTGCAGCACCGCTCGCATATCCCCCAGAATATCGGCGGCGGTGCGCGTATCGACGCTGGACAGGGCATCGTCCAGCACCAGGATCGCGGGATCACGGGCGATGGCGCGGGCAATGGCGACGCGCTGCTTCTGACCGCCAGACAGCATGACGCCTTTTTCACCCACCAGCGTATCGAGGCCGTGCGGCAGTTGCGCCAGATCATTGCTCACCCGCGAAATATGCACAGCGCGGTCAAGATCATCATCACTGATCGCGGTATTGCCCATCCGCACATTTTCATGCAGCGGCAGACTGAAGAGAAATGTCGATTGCGGCACATAGGCAATGGCGCGGCGAATATCGTCCAGGCGCAGATCGCGCAGATCATGCCCATCCAGCAGCACGCGGCCCTCATGCGGATCAACCACCCGCGACAGCAGGCTGATCAAGAGCGATTTGCCGCAGCCTGTCGGCCCGACGATGCCCACGACTGTCCCCGACGGAATATCGAGATTGATATCGTGCAGCAGCCAGTTGCCCTCTTCGTTCTTCAAGCCCACATGCTCAAAGCAAATATCGCCGCGCACCTGGGCGAGAGGTTGAGCGTTCGGCGCGTCATAAATCGTCGGCGCAACCATGAGCGGGGCAATGCGCTTGAGAGCGCCTTTGGTTTGCTGGTAGCGCTGATAGATCGTCCCCAGTTGCAGCAGCACATTGCTAATCATGCTCAGATACAGCAAAAATTGGGTGAAATTGCCGAGCGTGATCTGGCCGCTGAGGGCCATTTTGCCGCCAAAGATCACCACCACGCCCGTCGTGAGATAGGCGATCATCTGCGGCAGCATCCCAACAGGCTCATTGCGGCGCTTAAAATAAATCCAGCGGCGGCGATATTCCTGGTTCACATCGAGGAATTTGCGATTGACATCGGCTTCTTTGCCGAAGGTTTTGATGGTCTGGATGCCGCTCATCGAGTCCTGCACGAAGGCCGTGATCACGCCTGCCTGATCCTGCACCTGCTCGGAGAGGGCAATGAGTGCGAGGCCCGCCCGCATCTGAAAGAACGTGCTGATGGTCAGCGTGATGAAGACGACAATCGTGAGCGGTAGGCTGACCGCGCCCAAGAGGATGAAGGTGGTGATGAGGCCGAGAAGCGCACTGCCGCCGCGTGTAAAACCGAGAGCCAGCACGCGCCACACCCATTCCATATCGGCATACATGCGCGAGATGAGATCACCGACGGCATTTTTTTCGTAGAAACCCTGTTCCAGTGTCACCATATGATTGAATACTGTCACACGCGCTACATGCTGCACGCCGTAAGCCGCTTCGCCCGCATAATAGCGCTGCCCAAAGAAGGCCACTGCTGTGATGACCGCCAACACCATCATGGCGATGAGGTCTTGCCCAATCGCGTCTAAGCCAGAGCCATGCTGCAAATGATCGATCACTTTACCGATCATAAACGGTTCCAGCGCTGCCGTGATCCCGCCGACAGCCCCATAGATCAGGGCCGCAAAAGCCTCAAACCGATACAGACGTAAAATCTGCCACAGCCATCGCATATCCGCGATAGGTTGGGCCGAAGAAATGGCTTGAGCTGCCACACTCGTTTCTCCCCGCTGACGCGCACACCTGTCACAGAATAACAGACGCTTAAAACAGCGTATATATCCAATTTAACTTTTCTTAAATGAATGGCGTGTTAATGAGAGGTCTTAAGAGGTCATATGGTGTTTTTATGTTTGATCCACCTAAAGCCATTAGGAATCGTGATAAGGCCACCCAGTTTTGCTTATAATGCGGGCGATAGGATCAGACGGGCGTATTGGCATGATGGTTTGTAGTACCTCGCCACAAGGGTATTTAGGGTTAAAGGATTGGGTCGTAGGGACATGGCACGCCATGTCCACACCCTCGGACACGGCGTGCCGTGTCCCTACACAATAACCCTCCATATCGCTGTTTATCCCTGTGGCAGGGTTGTAGCAGCGCAGCACGCTGCGCCCACCAATACCCAAATCAAGGCCGCAGCACGCTGCGCCGCTACAAATTGGCACTCACGGATTGCTTGGCGTGGCGCTCTTTTCGACACCTGCGGCAATTGCAGTTTGGGTGGCGTACACCGCCCGCATCGTCGGACGAATCACCGGATCAATCGTGCCGTCAGGCGGCACATACGGCGGGTCGATATCACCGCCCCCCTGCGAGACAGTCGGCAGGATTGGCGGTATGTTTGGCCCATACGTCACCGGGATCGAATTTGAACCGGGCTGCGTTGGAAGCACAATCACCTGCGACGGGATGAGCAGCGGCAGACGGGTATACGTCGCGGTGGCACTCGGCAGTGGTTTGAACGGTGTGCTCGTTTGCGTCGGCGTCGGGGTGAGCGTGGGCGTGCGGCTCGGAGTGGGCGTGCGCGTTGGTGTATTCGTTGGGGCGCTCTGAGTCGTTATAACGGGAACAGACGTGAACGGAATAGAGAGCGTCAGCGTGGGCGGATTTACATCGCGCACAGTCGCCGCTACCGCTGGCAGCATTAGCGTGGCGCTGGTTGCTGTTGCCACAGGATTGGAGACGATATCCGCGTTTGTACTCTGCGAAAGAGTGAGGATCAGCAGCAGATCCGCATTGTAGGTGGCATTGGGTGTAGGCCATGTCTGCATATGGGTTTGGGCAGCGGCCAGCACAGCGACCACGTCGGCTCTGGACTGCGGCGTCTTTTCAAGCGTCATTTTGACGGTCTGAATAAAACTCTGCCACTCTTGCGTTGTGATCGGCTGTTGGCGTTCGGCCAGCGTGTGCAGTTCGTCCCAGCGCACATGCGCCAGATGCAGCCAGACATCGCCTGTCCGCCCGATGAGCGAGGCGAAGAAGACAATGATATCCTCCCAGGCCCGCTTGACGCTGTAGAGCGTCTCGCCCGGCACGCTGTTGGCCGAGGCCGCGACTGTCGTGCCGCCCGTGCCCAGGGTCGCCAAAAAAACAAGCAGCATGATCGCAGCGGTGCGGCCCATCCACGCCGGAAACAGTGTTTTGCTGGGCCGTGCCATGCGGCGGGGCGTCGTTTCGTCCAGGGCAGGCGCAGCGGGGAAGGCTTGCATCAGGCGCTCTTCCAGGGCGGCGACACGATCTTCGTTCAAAACGGGTTTTTTCAGACGGCGCGTGAGGAGCGCGGTTTGCAGCAGCGGCTTAAGATCAGCCGCATACTGCGGGTAGGCGGCAAGACACTCCTCAAGCGTGCGACGGTCTTGCAGGAGCGCGTGCAGGCTGACATTCAGGGCGTCGTCGAGCGACAGGGCGGGTTCGGGCATATTCAAGATGAGAGACCTGCTAAAAGGGTTTCGATATCCAGTCCGCTGCGCTTCAAGCGTGATTCCAGGGCTTTGAGCGCCCGATGCTGGAGGGCTTTGATGGCATTGGCATTCTTGCCGAGAATCTGCGCGACGGTTTCCAGCCGATGCCCCTCGACAAAGCGCAAAATAACCACGTCCTGCTGTTCATCGGTCAGGGTGGCAATCGCGGTTCGCAGCACCGAGGCGGCCTGCTGGCGCAAGAGACGATCATCCCAATCCATTTCAACGGGGATCGGATGATCGTCCACATCGGCTTCTGTTGGGCGGCGCGAGACCCGCCGATAATGATCAATCAAACGCGCATGAGCGATGCGATACAGCCATGCCAGAAACGGGCGGCCTGTCTCGGTATAGTCTTTCAGACCTTCCATCGCCCGCACAAACACATCGCCCGTCAAGTCGTCAGCCATCTCCCGATCATTGAGACGGTGCGCCAGATAGCGATAAATCGCCTGAACGTGCGCCCCATATAATGCCGCAAATGCGTCACGGTCTCCACGCTGGGCCTGTACGACCAGTCGTTGTTCTTCCACGCGATCCAACGCTTTGTCTCCATGTTGAATCGCCAGGCCGTCAGCGCTGTTTCCTGGTTTACCGCACGGCGAGGCGAAAGGTTACGCGATGATTTTATCCACAAAGCCCTGATCGATACGAAAGGGATTATTCCAACCCATTGTAGGGGCGCAGCGTGCTGCGCCCTAAACGATGATATCAATCAAGGGGCAAATGCATAAACAGCTCTTTGACGGGAAATTCAATATTTTTGCAGATTGATATACACTATACTCAATCCTTAAGACGATTATAGTGTTGAAACCTGTGAACCATGCGCGATAAACGCTCTGTTGATGAACTCTCGATTGAAGAACTGGAACGCATCCTCGCCATCAAGCGGCGCGAGGCTCGCCAGGAGCAAATACAGCGAATGCAGCGGACGGGTCGTGTCGTCACGTCTGAGCCGCCCAATGAGACCGCTGTCGCAGCCGCACGGCCCGTGCAAGCGCCGCCCACACCGACCTTTCCGGGTCTGCCGCAGTTTGACGATGGCGTGCTGGCGGCTCCCAAGCGCAAGAATGACGGCAGCAAAATCGCACGGCGGGCGATGGATCGTGTGCTGCTGTTGATCGAAGGCGTGGCTGTCCTGGGCTTGATGGCACTCGGCGTGACGATGTTGCAAAGCATTGGCACGCTGCAAAACGAGACCGCCCGCGCCCAACTCAATGCCGATGCCCAGATTCGCGCCTCGATCCCGACGATTGTGCCGACGCCTGTGCTGCAACTAGCCGATATCGTGCTGCCAGGCGGCCACACCCCGCCCACCTCACCCGATGGCGGCCAGTTCAACTTTGAGGAAATCCCCGTGAGCCTGCGCGGACAGGTGCGCGAACAACTACTGCTGCTGCCTGATATGCAGCGCCCGCCCATCACCGACGAGTCGGCGCGGCGCATCGTCATCTCGGATATCGGCGTTGACAGCGTGATCGTGCAGGGCATTGATCCGGAGGCGCTGAAATTGGGCGTCGGCCAACTGCCCAACGGCGTTGTGCCGGGGGTCGAGGGCAATCTCGTCCTTGCAGGCCATAACGATGTGTACAGCGAAATTTTCAGAGATATCGTCAAGCTGGAACCGGGTATGTACTTTGAGGTGTATACGAATAAGCAGATTTACACCTACAAAGTCACCGGACACGAGATCGTGAATCCGCAGGATGTGCATGTGATGGGCAATCGCGGCGGGGCAACGGCCACGCTGATTACCTGCTATCCGTATCGGGTGGATACACAGCGCTATATTGTGTATGCGGAGCGCGTCGATACGTGATCTGACCTCTTTCGACCCTTTATCAGTAGAGTACAAAATGTACTCTACTGATAAAGGGTCAGGAAAATTCTTTAAAGACCATCACTTTACAGTCATTTTACGTAACTACTCAGGCTGATTTTTATAGTACAAATTAATTCATCGTCAATATACCAACCGTCAAATTAAACAGAATAG
>Ga0105044_10014854_pt1 | contig 10523 bp, 9 predicted proteins | sample MAT01_FD_78092 | JGI IMG/M metagenome (GOLD analysis project Ga0105044, IMG submission 78092) | Freshwater microbial communities from Lake Fryxell liftoff mats and glacier meltwater in Antarctica - MAT-01 | ecosystem: Environmental > Aquatic > Freshwater > Ice > Liftoff microbial mat | place... | reverse complement strand
TTCTTTTATTTCAAGTGTTTTAAAATTTTTCAATTTCTTACTTGTTTTATTTATTTTTTTAGGTATCTTGAGTGGAGTCATAATTTTAAATTACTCTTTTAATATATAGCCGACTCCTCGTATGGTGTGTATTAGTGGTTTATTTTTACCTTCATCTATTTTTGTACGCAAATATTTTATATGCACATTTAGTTCATTATTCGTCTCTTTGAAGTTTGGCCCCCATGCTTGATCTATGAGTTGTTGCCTGTTCACAGCTTCACCCTGGCGAATCATGAGTATGTCAAGGATCTTGTATTCTTTTGGGGTAAGGGAGATAACCTTACCTGCGCGAGTGACTTCGTGTCTCTTTTTATCAAGTACGAGATTGTTTACCTTTCGCATGTCTGGGTCTGTAGTTTTCCTGCGACGCAGTACGGCTCGGATGCGAGCAAAGAGTTCTTCGAGACCGAAGGGCTTCACAAGATAATCATCTGCGCCAGCATCTAGACCATCCACGCGGTCTTTCAATGTTCCTCGAGCGGAAAGCATAATGACAGGTGTGTGAATGTTGTGTTCACGTAACTCTTTACTAACAGTGATCCCGTCTTTTTTGGGTAGCATAATATCAAGTAGAATACAGCTGTAATTATTTTTCATTGCTTTCTTGAGTCCCTCTTCTCCGTCGTAAGCTATATCCACAGAATAAAGCTCACTCTTCAGAGCTTTATTCAAAATATCTACCAACTTTTTTTCATCTTCAATTATGAGTATTGACATTGGTCAACTGTATCACTATCATTTACCTAATGCAAGCATTTATTAATAATATATTAAACAAATCTAATATAAATATCCACTAGAGTACCCTAACAAATGCTTGATTATTAATATTACTAAATATCATATTAAAACTATATTAAACTTTTGAGTCAAGGTGACAAATAAATTAACCACCCCCGATGCAAAACATTGAGGTATTTGGAATTAAAAAAAATGAGTGGCCTCTGGAGTGATAATTACTCAACCATTATCCCAAAACTCAGGCCTTAAAGTAAGGTTTAAATAGAAAAATAAGCCTATTTGTGTTATAAAGATACAAATGGAGCCGTGTCAGAGTGGTCTATCGTACCTCTTTGCTAAAGAGGCAGGGTGTAAAAATCCTCGGCGGTTCGAATCCGCCCGGCTCCGCAAAATATGTTACAATATACATGCCAGTAAATGGCTATTAAAAAAATAATTTAAACTATATGAAAAATACATATATACTTTTAGCTGGAATAGCTCTTATTGCAATACTTATTGTTTCTAGTAAAAACACAAACTCTACACACACAATGCAGGGTGGCATGGAAATGTCTGGAAATGAACATATGATGGGTGAGATGATGGTGTCAACTGACAAAGAATTTTTAGAAAACATGATCCCTCACCACGAGGAAGCAGTTATGACTGCACGAGAAGTTTTAGCTCGAGGAAAAACAACTGAAGTAAAAGTCCTCGCTGAAAATATTATTTCTTCACAAAATAAAGAAATCGAAATGATGAAAGTCTGGTATGAAGATTGGTATGGGATAGACTATATGCAAACAGTAAATTATACACCGATGATGCGTGAACTCTCCGCTCTTTCTGGAAAAGCACTTGATAAGCTATTTGTAGAAGATATGATAATGCACCATATGGGCGCCATTATGATGGCAAAACAATTAGCGTCATTTACACAAAGAACAGAACTTCTAGGTATTGGGAAAGCAATAATCGAAACCCAAGAGACTGAAGTAGTAATGATGAAAGGATGGCTAGAAACAATATTGAAATAAAAAAAATGAACACAGGACCATTTAAAAAAACATACGATGATCTAGAAATAGAAAACGAGCAACTTCGACAAATAAATGCAATGAAGAGCGACTGGATTTCTATTTCTGCTCACCAACTCCGCACTTCCTTATCTGCAATAAAATGGATTTTGAAAATGTTTCAAGATGGAGACTTTGGGAAGCTTACTCCAGAACAAGATGGTTTTATTAAAAAAGCTTACGAGTCAAATGAAAGGATGCTTTTACTTGTAAATGAAATGCTGACACTAAACCACGTTGAATATTCTTCTTTGAAATATAATTTTGAAAAAAAGAATATAGTACAATTTATCGATTCAGCAATTTTTGATTTTACAAGCGAATCTTACAAAAAAGGGGTTGAACTAATTTTCCTAAAACCAGATGTAGATATCCCTGATATTTCTTTTGATTCTGAAAAAATAAGAGTCGTCATACAAAACTTGGTCGAAAATTCTATCAAATACAGTCCCGGAGGAAGCAGGATTGTTTTATCTATGCGTCAAACAGAAGATGTTAATTTTATAGAATTTAGAATAAAAGACACTGGTATAGGTATCCCAAAAGAAGAACAGTCGAAAATATTTGAAAAATTCTTTAGAGCAAGCAACGCACAAAAAAAATTCTTAATAGGCTCGGGTCTTGGGCTATTTACCACAAAAGCAATAGTTGAAAGACACGGCGGGTCTATCTGGTTTGATAGCACAGAAGACAGTGGGACTACCTTTTTCTTCACATTGCCTATAAAAAGATAGCTATGCTATAATATAATTATGTCACAAAAAATACTTATAGTTGAAGATGACAGCTTTCTACAGGGTCTAGCCTCAAGCAAACTTTCAAAAGATGGTTTCGAAGTAACAACAGCATCAGATGGAGATGAGGCGATAAGTATCTTGACCAAAATGGTACCCGATATCATACTTCTTGATCTAGTACTTCCTGGAACAGACGGATTTGGAGTACTCAAAAAAATAAGAGTGACTGAAACAATAAAAACAACTCCAGTTATTATTTTTTCAAACCTTGCTCAAGATGAGGATATAAAAAAAGCAAAAGAACTCGGAGCAAATGATTTTATGATAAAATCCAACTTTACTCTAGATGAACTGGTAGAGAAAATAAGAGAGACATTAAAGGCATAGGATACTCTCATTGGTTTTCAATCCTTATTTTTTATTCGTCAAGATATTTGGGTTCGACAAATTTACAAGGACAGTTGCTGTAAAATTTATGGTTCCAATCAAAATCCCCGCTTTAAAGCGGGGATTTTGTAAAGAAATTGAAATAAAATTATTTCTTTGGAGTTACGGTTATTCCTCCTATTGGTGAAGTTTGACTTCCCTTAACTGGAGCAGTATGTACATCATCCGAATCGTTAATACTATTTACACATTCATCAAGACCTTCAAGACCCGAAGTACTCACATCATTATCACAACACAAACCATCCTTGTTCATACTAGCAGTTCCTACATATATATTACAATTCGTTTGAATTATAAAACAACTACCACTACTATTATAACTAATACCAGGTGTACAAGGCTCCTGACCAATAGTTGTTTGTTGCTGTTCAAAAACCCTCCCACTCTGATCAAGCGAATTTTTCTTCATCGCAGAATATCCAAATGCACCGACTATTGCTACAAGAGCAACAACTCCAACTATCTTTTACGAACTCTTTGATCCTTGATCCATAAATGTTTTTGATTGTCATACCGGACTTGATCCGGTATCTAGAAAGTAAATTACTAGATTCCGGCATTCGCCAGAATGACAAAGATTTGTAATAAACTTTTAATTTCGACAAACTAATACAAGTTTACCTTAATGATAGTATTTAAAAAAAAATCGCAAGGGGTAGATTTTGCAAATGGGGATAAGTGACTTAGCGGTTTAACCGCTAATTTGAAAGAGGTCTCTCTTTTCGCAATTTTCACGGGCGCGAAAGTTGCGACAGGAGCAATAAAATCTTTTTTGAGAGTCACTTTTCTAGAATCCGACTCTGAGACCGGAATGACAAAATATTTTTTAATGATTCAAATTTTTGTCTCAATTGGGTTCAATACTGTAGAATATAGCTTATGAAACTCGAAGACCTAATATCAACACAATTCCGACTTTTGGACACCCAAAAAAAAGCTCTAGAGCGTATATCTATAAAAACTATTCGTGACCTACTCTATTATTTCCCTAATCGATATCAGGACGCAAGTGAAGTAAAACTGATTCGCGACATAGAAGCAGGTGAAGATGTATCGCTTTATGGAACTATCTCAACACTAAAAACTGCAAAAGGTTTTCGTTCAAAAACACCACGGAGTGAAGCCATCCTGTCTGACCCTTCTGGAAAAATTAAAATTATTTGGTTCAATCAAGCATATATGGCAAAAATGGTTCATGATGGACAATCCGTGATGCTTTCGGGGAAAATAAGCTCAAGCAATAATGTTTTATGTCTTACAAATCCAGAACTTGTAAAAGGAAATACCCTACCAATCGACGCTCATGATACGCTTTTTGAAGGACAAGCACCAAACGGGACACTATATCCAGTCTACCCAGAAACAAGAGGCATCACTTCAAAATGGATTTATCACGCAATACAAAAAATATTTACAAATAAGACACTAGAAGACATACCTGAGTATGTTCCAAAATATATTCTGGAAAAGTACAATCTACCTAGTTTAAAAAGTGCTCTCATTTTTATACACAGCCCACGCAAAAAAACTGATGCTGATGCGGCGCGAAAAAGATTTGCTTTTGAAGAAGTTTTTCTCATCCAATTAAAAAGATTTCAAGACCGAGAAATATTTTCATCTCAAATGGCTTACGGCATAGAAGTAGACGACATCGACATAAAAAGATTTTTGAGTGGATTTCCTTTCACTCCAACAGATGCACAAAAAAATGCAATAAAAACGATACTTTCTGATATTAAAAAACCGTATCCAATGGCAAGACTCCTAGAAGGAGATGTCGGCAGTGGAAAGACAGCTGTCGCCGCAACTATCGCGTATTCAATAATAAAAAACCGTCCGACAGATACAACCAAAAATACAAAAAATATTAGGCAGACTTTTGGACACCTTCAAGTCGCCTACATGGCACCAACTGAAATATTGGCAACACAGCTTTTTGAAAGTTTTATAAAATTTTTTGAAGGAAGTGGTATTCAGATAGGACTCATCACGGGAAGTGGTTGTAGAAAGTTCCCAACCAAGGTCGCTTCGGCGCGTGTTCCATGGACCACCATTTCTCGCCCCCAGCTTTTAAAATGGGTGGCAGGAGGCGAAATACCGATACTTCTCGGCACCCATGCCCTAATTCAAAAATCTATCAAATTTAAAGACCTCGCCCTTGTGATCATCGACGAACAACATCGCTTTGGGGTCAACCAACGCGCACGACTCGCAAAAAAAGAAGGGCATGTTCCGCATTTACTTTCAATGACAGCAACCCCTATCCCCCGCACTCTAGCTCTGACAATATATGGTGACCTCGATTTGTCTATATTGGACCAAATGCCAAGTGGACGAAAACCTATCGAAACAAAAATAATCACACCTGACAAACGTGATGCAACCTACGATGAAATAAAAAAAGAATTGAGATATGGTCGCCAGCTTTATGTGATTTGTCCAAGAATAAACGAGCCCGATCCAGATAAAGAAATGGCACTTCAAGTCAAAGATGTAACAAGCGAAGCTAGGCATTTGAAAAAAGATGTATTTAAAGATTACGAAATCGGAATATTACATAGCAAAATGACGAAGGAGCAAAAAGAAAAAGTTATGGTTGAATTTTCTGAAAAAAAGATCGACATATTAGTGGCAACATCTGTTGTTGAGGTCGGGGTCAATGTACCAAACGCAACCATCATAATCATAGAAGGCGCCGAACGTTTTGGACTAGCTCAGCTTCACCAGCTACGTGGTCGAGTAATAAGAAGCAACCATCAAGCCTACTGTTATCTTTTTGCTAATGCAAAAAGCGATAAAACTATTGAAAGGATGCGAGCGCTCGTAACAGCAAAAAATGGTTTTGAGCTTGCTGAGCTTGATCTAGTACTTCGTGGCTCTGGAGAATTATCTGGTGGAAAACAATGGGGTTTAACAGACCTTGGAATGGATGCGATGAAAAATATAAAGATGGTGGAAGCAGCGAGAAATGAAGCCGGAAACATCATAACAAGCGACCCTAATCTTGAAAAACTCCCAGATTTAAGATTTGAGCTTAAAAAAAGACATAAGGAAATGCATTTTGAGTAATTTGCAATTTTAGCCCACTCTGTTAATATGTATTAATAGTTATGAATATAAACCATACAATATTCTCTTTTATTATTTGTTGTCTAAAAAAGGTGAAGGTGTTGTGTGTGTAGTCTAAATAAAAAACTAAACATAGAAAATATACACAAACCCTTCACCGTCTTATGGTCGAAGGGTTTGTTCTTTTAAAACCAAATAACAAAAAAAATCTTTTTTATGGAAAAAATTACTATCCATGTTGGAGGATTTCCAACGACTTTTAAGTGCTCAGCTGAAATTAAAATTCCTCTTGTCACACAGAAGGCACTGAGTCTTGAAAAAAGGAATTCAACCTTGTTACTACAAGAGGGCGATGAGATTACACTGCAGATATACAGCACTAGAAAAAAAGATATAAGCCAATATTTTATATCCTTACCGGGTGACAGTGTTGGAGTTAGTTTTAGAAGTACCACCGATAGTACCGTCTTGGAATTTTTTGAAACCAAACAAAAAAAACTTGTAACTTGCACAAAAACAAAAACAAGTTTAACCGTGAGTGGTGAGACCTTAGACAGAAAAACAATACAGGTCTCAGAACTTGAATTTAAAAAACTTTTAAATCAGTTCCAAAACTACATAAATAGTTTAGAGAAAGCTAAACAAAAAATAAAACACGCAAACCAAACGACGGGGACACACAGGTGTCCCCGTTTTTTTATTTTATACACTTTTCAAGCTCATGCCTACCCCATGACACTCTGTTCCAAGCACGCTCATGAATAAAGTACATGATTATGGAAAGTGTGTTTGACGCAATAACAAAAATAATCGTTTTTTCTATAGAATTTGTAAGCAAATATGCAAGTGTTGAATCAATAGTAATGCTCAATAGGCGATAGGTTATCGCCTTCATGACACTCCTTCGTCTTTTTTCTTTAGGCATAAATGTTTGAAATTATATATTATTCTGATATTATCATTTTTATCCCACCCTTAGCTCAGTTGGTTAGAGCATCGAGCTTATACCTCGAGGGTCCTTGGTTCGAATCCAAGAGGGTGGACAATCGTGAACCTTTTTCGCGCAAATGCTAGAATAAGTGGACAATTTTCTATACCTAAACTTCTTCTCTCTTTTTCGGCTTGATTCCATTTGCAATCAATATCTTCTCAAATTCTTCTTGTTCTAGTGTTTCTACTTCGACAAGTCTTTTGGCAATAACATCAAGAAGCGGGCGATGAGTTGTACATACTTCTTTTGCTCGAGAAAGTGCCTCTGTTATAAACTTCTTCACCTCACCTGCGATCTGAGCACGAATATCTTCACTATGCTCTTTGTCTGCAAGTCCTTGTCGAGACGAACCCTCAAAGGCTACAGGCCCGAGTACCTCACTCATTCCAAAACGAGTCACCATTGCCTGAGCAAGATTTGTTGCTACCTGTAAATCATTTGATGGACCAGTAGTAATATCACCAAAAACCATTTCTTCAACCGCGTATCCACCGAGTGCCACCGCCAAGTCGTCATGAAATTCTTTTCTTGATGGAAGTTTTTTCTCATCGAGTGGAAGCTTGAGCGTATAACCTCCAGCACTTCCTCGTGAGACGATTGAAACCTTGTGGACTGGGTCGGCGTATTTTAAAACAGAAGCCACCAAGGCATGCCCTGCTTCGTGATAGGCAGTAATTTCTTTTTCCTTAGGACCCATAAGATGACTCTTTCTCTCAGGACCTAGCATTACCTTTTCGATAGACTCTATAAAATCATTTTGAGAAACCTTCAATCTGTTTTCACGAGCAGCAAGTATCGCACCTTCATTCATAAGACTATAGAGATCAGCACCAGAAAAACCTGGTGTTCTTTCGGCGATAATTTTCAAATTGACATCTTCGGTAAGTGGTTTTTTCTTGGCATGAATATTTAAAATCTCTTCCCGGTCTTCTCGGTCTGGAAGATCGAGCACCACTCGACGATCAAAACGTCCTGGACGAAGAAGAGCCGGATCGAGAACATCGCTTCTGTTTGTCGCAGCCATAACGATCACCTTTTCATTTGGTTCAAAACCATCCATCTCAACAAGTATTTGGTTTAATGTTTGTTCACGCTCATCGTTTCCCCCGCCAATACCTGTACCACGAATTCTTCCTACAGCATCTATTTCATCAACAAAAACAATTGATGGCGCGCTGCGTTTTGCTATCTGAAAAAGGTCGCGCACTCGCGACGCACCCACTCCAACAAACATTTCAACAAATTCGCTTCCAGAAAGGTGGAAAAATGGCACGCCGGCTTCACCCGCAACTGCTCGAGCAAGGAGAGTTTTTCCTGTTCCTGGAGCCCCCGTTAAAAGAACACCCTTTGGAATACGTGCACCGATATCTAAAAACTTTTTTGGATTTTTCAAAAAGTCCACTATCTCACCAAGCTCCTGTTTAGCTTCCTTACACCCTGCAACATCTTTGAAAGTCACACGATTTTTTTCATCATTTGGATCGGTCACCCGAGCCTTCGACTGACCAAAAGACATAGCCTGCATACCTGCACCCTTGACCTGTTTTGAAAGTGCCCAAATAAGATAGATAACAAGAAACACTGGTAGAAGAATCGGCAGAAGACTAAGCAATATATGCCCAAAACCTGTTTGATTTTTCACCTCTATTTTTACAGAAGAAATCTTTTCTATAGACACGCCGTAGTTTGCAAATGTTTCAGAAAGCGAAGATTCAACTTCTTTTTTTGATTTTAGTTTTGTATCATCAGTGAGCAATATCTCAAGATCACCACCCTCTACTGTTATTTCTTTAACACTTCCCTCTGTCACCCTTCCCGCAAGTTCTGATATAGTGATAGATTGTATTTCTTTTGATCCATCAAAAACAACCGAATAAAGAGCTGTGATGGACATGAGAATAAGTATTGTTGTAAGCAACATGCTACCCGGTTTTGGTGTCGGAAGATTTGTATTTTGTCCACCATTATTTCTTTTTTTATTACCAATTTTAATAGGATTTTTCATGAACGATTTTTTTTCCATAATGTCAATTAGTATACACGAAAATATAATTTTTGCGAGATTTACTTGGGAGCAAGGCACACAAGTAAGATATACTTTTTGACCTATTTCTAGTTCTTTGATCAATAAAAGCTTCTTATTGTCAGCTCAAAATCTTTTACATCTTTCTACAAAATAGACGCAAAAAGATAAAGATATGACGAGTACCCCTCATTTTTCATGTCTTCTTTTGGAACAAACCGAAGTGATGCTGAGTTGGTACAAAAACGTCTGCCACCTTCTTCAATAGGACCGTCATTAAATACATGCCCGACATGACCGACACCGCTTCGTATTTCGGTACGTGTTGTTGATAGTGAATTATCTTCATGCATAGTGACTGAATCATCATCTATGGTCCTCCAAAAGCTTGGCCAACCAGTGCCTGAATCATATTTGTGCGTACTTGAGAATAATGGTTTTCCAGTCACCACATCAACGTATATTCCATCGGCCTTGTTGTCCCAATAGGCGTTATTAAACGGTGATTCGGTCCCATTCTCGGCAACCACATGGTACGCAAGAGGGTCTAGATTCTTAAGCTTCAGGGCGATTTCTTCATCGGTGTAATCATACGCCTCCTTTTTTGAGGTAGTTTCATTTTTCATGTTCTGCGTTTGTTCAGATTCTAGAAATTTTATAGCTGCATCCCTTGCCCATGTTTCCTCAACAAATCCAGCTCTTCCAGAACCCTTTTTGTATTGCTCATAATGTGCCGAAGACTTTTTATAATAGTCCTGATGATATTCTTCTGCCTCATAAAATGCAGTAAAAGGTACTATAGTAGTGGCAGTTTGTTTATCAAATACGGCACTTTTTTCAAGGCGATCCTTTGAATCAAGGGCAGTCTCTTTTTGTGCGTCCGTATGATAAAAGATGGCAGTCGTATACTGAAAACCCTTATCTGCAAATTGTCCCAGAGCATCTGTCGGATCAATATGTGACCAGTATATGTCCAGTATTTTTTCTGTTGAGATTATATTTGGATCATATATTATCTGCACCGCTTCACGATGTTTTGTTGTTCCTTTTGCAACTGAAAGATATGACGCATCATTCTTATCTCCGCCAGCATATCCAGACACGGCACTTATGACTCCTTTTTCTTCCTGAAAATATGCTTCCGTGCACCAAAAACATCCACCAGCGAGCGTAATGGTCTCATAAGATGTATTTATAACAACAGGTGCTTTTAAAGAATTATTTTTGGGGGCAAATCTTTCAATGAGTGAGTCTTCAAGTTGTATTGTTGCTCCGTACCCAGAATCCAAAATCAAAGCTTCTATTTTCTTGTCATACCCAGTAAGCACAGTCAGTCCCACAAGAACAATCAAAACTCCAAATACCTGCTTAATTCTTCCTGCGGTTTGCATTCGTGCCGTGATTTTGTTTAC
>Ga0105044_10014852_pt1 | contig 10523 bp, 7 predicted proteins | sample MAT01_FD_78092 | JGI IMG/M metagenome (GOLD analysis project Ga0105044, IMG submission 78092) | Freshwater microbial communities from Lake Fryxell liftoff mats and glacier meltwater in Antarctica - MAT-01 | ecosystem: Environmental > Aquatic > Freshwater > Ice > Liftoff microbial mat | place... | reverse complement strand
CTCACCACCAACGAAGATTCCCTTACGCCTCACCTTTCGTACCTCCACTCTCTCAATCCTCTGATGTCCGCCCTTGCGACCCCTGGCCTTTCCATGCGCGGCCTCACCATCGATGGGCATGGTGGTCTCGACCAGCTCATCGTTCGCGACGACTTGGCGGTGCCACGTGTCCAAGCAGCAACCGACGTGCGGATTCGTGTGCATGCGGCGGCGCTGAATCGCTTGGACTGGTGGGTGTTAAACGGCATCCCCGGGGTGAAGATCCAGCCGCGCTGGGTCCTTGGCTCCGATGGCGCCGGTGTGGTGGAATCGGTCGGCAGCGGTGTCCGCGATGTTGCCGTGGGTGATCGCGTCATCATCAACCCCGGTGTGGTTGATCGCGCGTGCCGTTGTGAGTATTGCCGCGACGGCGACCAACCGCTTTGTCTGACGTACGGCATCCTCGGGGAGCATCGGCCGGGAACAATGGCGCAATACGTCGTGGTCCCCGCGGCCAACGTCCGTACGATTCCCGACGAGATCGACTTTGAGACTGCCGCCGCGTTTCCGCTGGCCACCTTGACGGCGTGGCGCATGATCGTCACGCGAGCCAAGGTGCAGCCCGGTGATCAGGTGTTGATCTGGGGCATCGGTGGCGGGGTGGCCTTGGCGGCTTTGCAGATCGCCAAACACATCGGCGCTACGGTGTGGGTGACTTCCGGCAGCCCCGAGAAGCTTGCCCGGGCTCAGGCGATGGGTGCCGACCACCTGCTGGACCATCGTCAGCCCGATCTGGGGCGAGAAATCCGTACCCGAACTGGCAAACGCGGTGTCGATGTGGTCATTGATTCAGTGGGCGAAGCCACCTGGTCGCAGTCGCTCATCGCGCTCGGCAAGCGCGGTCGCTTGGTGACCTGCGGCGGGACGTCCGGCCCCCACGTACAGGTGGACGTCCGTCGCATGTTTTGGAATCAATGGACGCTGATGGGATCGACGATGGGCAACGACGCGGAGTTTGACGCCATGACGGCGCTTTTCCGCCACGGGGCATTGCAGCCTCCGGTCGACTCAGTCTGGTCGCTGGATGAGGGTCGTCACGCGTTTGAGCGGCTCGACTCGGGTGCAAAGTTCGGCAAGGTCGTTGTCCGCGTGTGACTCCTTCTTCTCGAGGACTCTAACAGGTGTCCGCGAAAGACGTCGCGCGCTTTACCAGCGAGGAGGAACGTGCGCTGCGCGATACGTCCGTGGCCGGAGAGGCTCCGCTCTGCCCGCGATGCACGGTGCGGATGACGCATCGAGCGATCGGTGGAGGCTCATTTGGGTTGGGGTATCATCGACAGCGCGAATGGCTCCTGTGCCCCTCCTGTAAACGGAGCGTCATGTTCGACCGAAAGCGCGGGACACGGCTGTAGACGCCCGAGCCAGAAGGTGCGAGCGAATGAGACATCCCGCTGTCGGTCCGGCGTTGTTGTTCGCCTTCTGGTCGCGCACTACCTTTCCCCGTGTCCTCGGGGACCCATGCGCGCCCATGCCCGGCGCCCCTTCTGTCCATACACGCACGCAGTGCTTCAAAACTTTCAGGTCGATACCCTGTTGCTCGCGCAGCAGACCGCACCCGGGACCACCGATCCATCGGTCGCCTCCACCTTTGCCGAACGGCTCGAGCAGAGCTTTGCCATGCTCGGCGAATTTGTCCCGGCGTTGTTCGGGGCGCTGGTCATTCTGTTCGCCGGGTATCTCGTCGCGAAGGTGATTGAGAAGGGCACGCAGCGTTTGCTTCGCCGCGTGCGCTTCAATCAACTGCTCGAGCGCGGTGGCGTCATGCACGCCGTAGAGCGATCCGGTTCGCATCTGAATCCGGCGAAGGTGATCGCCAACGTGCTGTTCTGGGTCGTGATGTTTGCTGTGCTGCTGGTAGCGGCGAACGCGATCGGATTGGAATCGCTGGCCAACGTGTTCTCCGAGTTGGTGAGCTACATCCCCAGCGTGATCGCGGCGATTGTGATCATTATTCTCGGCATCGTCCTTGGTGGCTTTGTTGGCGGGTTAATCATGGCGTCAGCCGGCGCGCTGCACGGTGGCCCGTGGCTGGCACGCATTGGCCGCGGCGGCGTGATCGTGCTGGCGGTGTTCATGGCGCTGCAAGAGCTTGGTATCGCCACCGATATCGTCACGACGGCGTTCGCCATTCTGTTTGGCGCGGTCGCACTCGCACTTGCGCTGTCGTTCGGGCTTGGGAATCGTGAGTTGGCCGGCGAGGTGACGCGCGACTGGTACTCGCGGTATCGCGCGGAGCGATTGGCCATCGATGCCGAAGCGGCGGCGGAGGAAGCCGAAGAGCTGGCCGAAGAGGCGTCGGATGATGCCTCGGAGGAAGCGACCGAAGCGGCCGCGGTCGCGGTCACTGCTGCCGCAGCGGCGGCTGAGCGATCTGCAAGGGCGCACGTCCAGTCGGTGCGCGCATGACACGTTGGTGGGTGCGATCGACGTTGACCGTCATAGTGCTTGGTGCGGGACTCCGCTCAGACGCATTGCTCGCGCAAGCTCGGCCGGCATCACGACCAACGCCGGCGCTCGATTCGACGGCACGAGCGAAGGCCAAAGAAGAGGCGGCTGCGAAGGCGTTTCTCCTTGCCGACGAGCAGTTCTATTACGACCGCGTGATGGTGCATCGTGCGACATTGCTGCAACGGGCGGAGTGGGCAGAGCTGGGCGATCGATGCAATCCGGGCGCGCTCCGTGTGTTTCCGCGCGATACGACCGCGGCGCAACGCGATTCGTTGCAGCGTCTGGTTGAGCGGGTTGAGCAAGCCGTCATTGCGCGTGGCGTTGGGTCCCGGCTGGACACGCCCGAGGCCCAAGCGCTGCTGCGTACCATTGTTGGCTGGGAAGCCGGTATCGATCGACCGTATTGGGATGTGAACACGAAGACGTCGCGTGCGGCGATCGCCACGGGGCTTACCGGCGACGTGCCCGACCCGCGCGGTCCAGGTTGCCTTCCGTCGCCCTTGGCTGCGGATACCGTCACGTTCGTGCTGCCTGGATTCTCCACGATGGACTTCCCGCGCGCACCACGCCCGCGCGTCAAAGCGTTCTTCGGCCCCGAGTCGCAGAAGAGAGTACGCGATGAGTTCTTTGGTGCGGTGGGATCGAAGAGCCCTGAGTCCGAGCTCTCGTACATCCTGATCGCTCCGGTGGTGCTCTGGCGGGATTGGGCGCTGGTGGGGGTTGACCGTCCGCGCGAAAAAGGTGGGGTGGAGATCGGCGCGGCGAGCAACGGTGGCGCCGTGTATCTCATGCGCAAAGTCGGAGCGCAGTGGCGGCTACTCACCGTCGTGCGCAGCTGGGGCTCGTAGGCCCCGGGCGCGCGATCTGTAAGTTGTTGTTATTAAGGAGTTTACGGGACCGTCAAGAGGTTGATTTGTACGCTCCCGTCGTCTAGATTTGTGCTCTTCTGTCATCCCGGCCGCAGCGAACACGCTGTGACGCCGTTGCCGGACACTCTTCCCGCCGCGCCATGACTGCACCGAACGCTCGCGAACGTATTCTCCCGCGCCTCATCGACGAAGAGGTGAAGGAATCGTTCATCAATTACTCGATGAGCGTCATTGTCTCGCGCGCGCTGCCCGATGTGCGTGATGGTCTCAAACCCGTGCATCGCCGCGTGCTGTACGCGATGAACGAACTGGGACTCGTTCCGGGTCGTGCGTACAAGAAATGCGCGACCGTTGTGGGTGACGTGCTGGGTAAGTATCACCCGCACGGCGACAGTAGTGTGTACGACGCGCTCGTGCGCATGGTGCAGGATTTTTCGCTGCGCTATCCGCTGGTCGACGGGCAGGGCAACTTCGGTTCGATCGAAGGCGACAACGCCGCCGCCTATCGCTACACCGAGTCGCGGCTCATGCGCATGGCCATGGAGATGCTCACGGACATCGAGAAGAATACGGTCGACTATGCGCCGAACTTTGATGACCGGCTCGAAGAGCCGCGCGTGTTGCCGTCGGGGTTTCCGAATCTGCTGGCCAATGGCTCGTCGGGTATCGCCGTCGGTATGGCGACGAACATTCCGCCGCACAACCTGCGTGAGGTGATCGCGGCGGTCATCGCGCTGGTGGACGATCCATCGCTTGATGGGCCGGCGCTACGAAAGTTCGTGAAAGGGCCCGACTTCCCGACCGGCGGATACATCTACGGGCGCGCCGGCATCGCGGACTATCAAGATACGGGCCGTGGCCGCATCGTGATGCGCGCTCGCGCCGTCATTGAGGAGAAAGAGTCCAGCGGCAAGTCGCAGATCGTGGTGACCGAGGTGCCATATCAGTCCAATCCGAGCAAGCTGGTCTCGGACATCGCGGAGTTGGTGAAGGAGCAAAAGCTGACCGGGATCAGCGCCCTGCGCAACGAGTCGGATCGCGACGGTATTCGCATCGTCGTCGAACTCAAGCGCGACGCAATTCCGCGTGTGGTGCTCAATCAGCTGTACAAGCACACGTCCATGCAAAGTACGTTTGGCGTGATCATGCTGGCGCTGGTGCCCGATCCGAACACACGTCAGCTCGTCCCGAAGGTGTTGACGTTGAAACAGTGTCTTGAGCACTTCGTGGCGCACCGCCATGAAGTGATCATTCGGCGCACCGAGTTCGACCTGGGGAAGGCCCTCGAGCGCGAGCACATTCTCGAAGGGCTCAAGATCGCCGTCGACAACATCGACGAGGTCATCCGCCTGATTCGCGCCGCTGAGGACACGCCGAGCGCGAGTGCGCAGCTGCAGGCGCGGTTTGGTCTGAGTGAACGGCAGGCCGAAGCGATTCTCAACATGCGTCTCGCCAAACTGACTGGACTCGAGCGCGAAAAGCTTGAAGAAGAGCTGACGGAAGTGCGCGCCTTCATCATCGACATGCGTGGCATTCTTGAGTCGCGCGAGCGCCGCATGAGCATCTTGAAGGGCGAGTTGCTGGCGCTGTCGGAGACCTTCGGTGATGATCGTCGTACCGAGATCGTCAGCGATGATGGCGAGTTTTCGATCGAAGACCTGATTGCCGATGAGGAGATGGTCGTCACCATTTCCCACAGCGGCTACATCAAGCGGACGCCGGTGTCGCTGTACCATCGCCAAGGGCGTGGTGGGCGTGGCAAGTCGGGCGCCGACCTCAAAGAGAACGACTTCATCGAGCGGTTCTACGTGGCGAGTACGCACACGTACATGTTGATCTTCACCGACGATGGTCGCTGCTTCTGGCTCAAGGTGCACGAACTGCCGCAAGCCGGTCGTGCCACCCGCGGCAAACCGATCGTGAACCTCATCAACGTCACGCCCGACACGCGTATCCGGGCGATCGTGCCGACCCGCGAGTTCTCGGACACAGAATTCTTGCTCTTCTGTACGAAGAACGGCACCGTGAAGAAGTCTGCGCTGTCGCAGTACTCGAACCCTCGCGCGTCTGGCATCAAAGCCATCAAGATCGAAGAAGGTGATGAGTTGGTCGATGTGCAGGTGACGTCGGGCAGCAATGATGTCGTGCTGGCCACACGGCACGGCTTGTCGCTGCGCTTCCACGAGAGCGACGTACGCGAGATGGGCCGGGATACGACCGGCGTGAAGGGCATCGATTTGCGACCGGCCGATCTGGTGGTGGGCATGGTGGTGATCAAGCGGGAAGCGACGTTGCTGGTGGTCACCGAAAAGGGCCTTGGGAAGTGCTCTGAAGTGAGCGAGTATCGCGTGCAGAAGCGCGGCGGGAAGGGAATTCTGACGCTCAACCGAACGGTCAAGACCGGCGATGTGGTGGCCTTGATGGAGGTCGTGGCTGAGGACGAATTGATGCTCATGACGCGGCAGGGCATTGCCATTCGCATCAAGGTGTCGGAGATTCGCGTGACTGGACGGGCGGCCCAGGGCGTCAAGCTGGTCGCGCTGGATGAAAACGATGTGCTGTCGGCGGTCGCGCGGGTTATTCCGGACGACCCCGATGACGTGGTCGGTGGTGCCGAAGGCGGAGACGTGAGCGACGGAACGGACGGCGAGTAACACGCGGCGAGTAACACGCGGCGAGTAACACGCGGCGAGTCGCACACGGCGGGTCGCGCGCGTCACCGTGGTGCCGCAACGTGTGTCGGTGGGGCTGGGCGTTTGCTCTCTGCCGTGTTGCGAATGCCGAAAAAAGTGGGGCCAGACGATGCGTTGGTCCCCACTTCGTCGTCATGGTATACTGTGGTCGTTCGCTTCATGTGACTCCAGTTTCGAACGCCCCCCGTGTCTTCCCCGTTTAATCGCGCACTGAGTATCCATGGCTGCCTCGCGTATTCTGGTTGCTGATGATGATGAAGCCGTCCTGGAGTCAGTCACCTGGCTGCTGAAGGAGAACGGATACGATGTGGTGCCGACCAACGGCGGCGTGCAGTGTCTCGACGCGTTGGAAAAGCGCACGCCTGACCTGTTGCTCCTGGATATTCTGATGCCGGATGCCGATGGCTTCTTGCTATTGGAGCGGATCAAAGGTGAGGAGCGGTGGCGGGATCTCCCCGTGCTCATGCTGTCCGCGCAACCTCCGGAAGACGCTTCGGTGCGTGCGTTGGGACTCGGCGCCGCCGATTTCATCCGCAAGCCGTATCGCCCGAAGGAGCTCCTCGCGCGCGTGCAGGCACAGCTACGCATGGGAGCGGTGCTGCGCGCCACTCGTCAGACGCTTGAGCGCACCGAAGTTGCGCTGACACGCGCCCAGCAAGACGCCGACAGTCGACGCAAGTTGGTCGATATTCTGCACGAGGTCACCGGCGATCTCTCGGTCTCGGAGCTGTTTCACCTGCTCGTGCGCCGCGCGGCGCGTGCCCTGGATGTGTCGCACTGCTCTGTCGTGCTTGCCCGTCCGGGTGATACATCGGCCGTCGTAGTAGCGGCTTATGAGAACCCGCAGCTGCATGATTTGGTTATTCAACTGGATCGATATCCCGAGTTGAATGCCGCACTCGACAGCGGGCAACCAGTGCTCGTTGAAGATCTCGACACGCATCCGCTCTACCAGGATGTGCGTCAGGTGTGGGGCATTGAAGGCATCGAGGTCCCCATTCGCTCGGTCATGGCTCTGCCGTTCTCTATCGATCGTGGGCAGTACGGGGTGTTTCTCGTGCGCCGAACACGCGATCAGGAGCGGTTCGGCCCTGCAGACCTCGAATTCGCACAAGCCGTCATCACGGCAGCCGTCGCCGTTATCCAGCGGGCGCAGATGGTCGAGACCACCATGGCCGACAACGCCCGCCTGGAGCAGCTGGCGCACACGGATCCGCTCACGCAGATCCTCAATCGTCGAGCGCTGACGGAGCGGATCACGGCGGAGATGGAACGGGCCCTCCGGTATGATGCGACGATGGCGTTGCTCATGATTGACCTCGACCACTTTAAACGGGTCAACGACACCTACGGTCACCTGGTCGGTGACGATGTCCTTCGCGACGTGGCGCAGCTGCTGACCGAGACCATTCGCGGTCACGATATCGTGGCACGCTACGGAGGTGAAGAATTCCTGGTGTTGCTTCCCGAAACCGATGATGCCGGCGCAGAGTCCTTTGCGGAGCGCATCCGCGCCGCCGTCGAGGGACATGACTTCAATAGCGCCGCCGAGGGTTCGGTGTTGCGGTTGACGGCAAGCATCGGCGTCGCGGTATTCCCCGCAGCGCGCATCGAATCGGTCGAAGACCTGTTTGCGCGCGCCGATGCGGCGCTGTATCGGGCGAAGGCCGACGGTCGAAATCGGTGGCGGATGTAGTACGCGCCGCGCCGCGCCGACTGCGCCCGCAGGCTGTTACGTCCGGCGGCGCTTTTCGATCTCCACAGTGACGCAATGGTCCTGCACGACGCGAATCCCCTCGCGGGCCAGCGTGTGCGCGACCGCCTCATGCCGGATCCCGAGTTGCATCCACACGACCTGCGGTCGTGCGGCGAGGATCTCGTCAAGATGCTGCGGGATGTCCGACGGCCGTCGAAAGAGCAGCACCATATCCGCTGGCGGCGCCACGGTCGCGAGCGAACGATGAATCGCTTGCCCGAGGATCTCGGTCACATCCGGGAAGTACACGGGGACCGGGACCACCACCATCCCGTGCTGCTGCAATGCTTCTGGAACGTAATACGCCGGTCCACCGGCCTCGGCCGTTTTGATCCCGATCACGGCCACGCGGCGCATGTGCGCGAGGATCGCGGTGATCCCTGCAGCGTCTTCGATGAGAAACGACCGCCAGTCGCCCGCGTCGTTAATTAGGTTCCCTGCCAACACTCCCACTTCACCCTCCGGAATAATCCCATGCGAATGCTTGTCCTCGGCGCCGGGCTGCAAGGCTCCGCGTGCGCCTTCGACCTGCTCAAGAATCCGGATGTCAGTCGCGTCACCTTGGCTGATGTCTCGGTTGCCTCGCTCGCCACATTTCTCGAGCCGGTTGCCGGCTCCCGATTGGTACCACTGGCCCTCGACGTGCGCAACGTCGACGCCGTGCGCGCCGCCTTCGCGGACTGTGATGCCGTGATGAGCGCAATTCCATACTACTTCAACTTCCCCTTGGCGCAACTCGCCGTGGAAGCGGGCGTGCATTTCGCCGACCTCGGCGGCAACACCGAGATCGTGCGTCAGCAGCAGACACTTGACGCGGAGGCCAAAGCGAAAGGGGTCAGCGTTGTGCCCGATACGGGACTCGCTCCCGGCATGGTGAACATCATCGCGCAACATGGTATCGATCAATTTGACAGCGTCGAAAAAGTGCAGCTGTTCGTTGGCGGACTGCCCCAACATCCCGAGCCGCCCCTTGGCTATCAGATTGCCTATTCGATCGAGGGGATGATCGACTACTACACGACGCCGTCGTTGGTGGTGCGCGACGGCAAGCCGCAAGAGGTCGCCGCGCTCTCTGAGCTCGAGCACATCACGTTCGCCGAGCCGCTGGGCGAACTGGAGGCCTTTCACACGGCTGGTGGTCTGTCCACGATGGTGTATCGCTACGCGGGAAAGATTCAAACCATGGAATACAAGACGCTGCGCTATCCCGGACACGCCGCGATCATGCAGTCCATCCGCGGCCTTGGCCTGCTTGATCGCGTCGCGGTTGACGTGAAGGGACAGCAGGTCGTACCCCGCGATGTATTCGTGCGTGTTGCGGGGGAGAAACTGCGCAAAGGCAAGCCGGATCTCGTCGCGCTGCGCGTGGTGGTCACCGGCACGAAGGACGGGGAGCGCAGTACGCGCACGTGGGAAGTGGTCGACCACTTCGACGCCGCGCACGGCATCACGGCGATGATGCGCACGACAGGCTACACGTTGTCGATTACGGGTCAGCTGCAGGCGAGCGGAGCCATCGTTTCGGGCGTGCATACGCCAGACGAATGCATACCGGCGGAGCGGTATTTTGCGATGTTGAAGGAGAGAGGGGTTGGGATAGTCGGGAGTAGGGAGTACTGAGTACTGAGTACTGACGTGCAGTACTGAGTAATTCTTCCTGCAGTACTGAGTACTTCTTCCTGCAGTACTCAGTACTTCTTCCAGCAGTACTCAGTACTTCTTCCAGCAGTACTCAGTACTTCTTCCAGCAGTACTGAGTACTTCTTCCGGCAGTACAGAGAACTCCTTACGGCAGTACTCAGTATTTGGCTCCTCAGATTTCGGGCGTCACGGGTTGGGTCGCCAAACATGCCGTCCCAATGTCGTCCCCGTCGCTCCTTGTGAGCGCTCACGTGATGGCTGGTATAGCACCGACTGCGCGCGTTTCGCAGCAGTTGACTTCTCCAGGAATGACGGCCAGGACTACAGAAGGAGATAGCCTCTTCCCTGTTTTCCAAATTTCTTGAGGATTCAAAAAATGAACTCGTCGTCGCTGAGCGTTCTGGCGTTGTTCACGATCCTTGGAACACGGATCCGTGGTGCGAAGGGTTCTGATGGCTCGCGTAACGGTCGTTCAGAATGTCCCTGACACAAGCGCGGCCCGTTGGCAGTCGATCTTTGTGCGGCGACTTGTAACGAGCGCACCGGTTTGTTCGACTGGCCTCGCCGCATCGGTTTCGACGGGGTGCGCACTCTTCACCAGCGAGTACACCGTTCGTGCGGATGGCATCTCGGTGGCTCCAACTGCGGACGCTGGGACCTTCGCCGTTCGGGTTTTTGGATTCGGAAGCGACGGATGTGCTACGCTGAAGCATGTAGAGCGCTCCTCACGCCAGGGCACGCTTTTTCGAAGGCTTATTGGAGAGGGGAGCGGCGGAGAATGTCCGCAGATGTCATATACGTTGCCTCACAACGAGCAAGTGGTGTCGCCAGCTGGCAGAACCATGGTGTATGCGGTCCAACAGCCCGACGGCACGCTACTTGTGCGTGCCCTGGTGGTACCCTCAAGAACTGCTGCCAGTTTCGACACCAAGGTGGCGATCGCGAAGCTCTCCCTACTGCCGCGAAAGTACTCAGTACTGCCGCGAAAGTACTCAGTACTGCCGCGAAGCTACTCCCTACTGCCGCGAAAGTACTCAGTACTGCCGCGAAAGTACTCAGTACTGCCGCGAAAGTACT
>Ga0105044_10014846_pt1 | contig 10526 bp, 6 predicted proteins | sample MAT01_FD_78092 | JGI IMG/M metagenome (GOLD analysis project Ga0105044, IMG submission 78092) | Freshwater microbial communities from Lake Fryxell liftoff mats and glacier meltwater in Antarctica - MAT-01 | ecosystem: Environmental > Aquatic > Freshwater > Ice > Liftoff microbial mat | place... | reverse complement strand
GTGCATGCCTAGGGCCGTGCCGCCGATGGCAGTGCCTTTGGCGCCACCGCCAACACTGTCGTTGTCGCTGTCACCATCGTTGTCACTGTCAGCAGGCGCCTGTGTAGAAGCATTGAAGGTCTTCATCAAATCGAAACCACCACGTGTTGCAAGCCTCAAGACTGCCCAGCGCCGGTGTCCCGCAGCCAAAGCTGCAGGCTGACGCAGTCAGCGTCACCGCTCAATTGTCCATGTTCGTGTGGCCCAGACTGCGTCCACGCTCAACTCAAGCCCTGGTGCCTGAGCAGCGCGTCGATCTTCGGCTCGCGCCCGCGAAAAGCCTTGAAATTCTCCAGTGCTGCTCGGCTGCCGCCGACTTCGAGAATGTTCTGCAGGAAGCGCTGGCCGGTGGCCGGGTCGAAGACACCGTCTTCTTCAAAGGCAGCGTAGGCGTCAGCAGAAAGCACCTCGGCCCAGGCGTACCCGTAGTACCCAGCGCTGTAGCCCCCATCGAACAGATGACCGAAGGTGTGGGCGTAGCGGTAGAAATCGGGGGGCTGGCTGGGTTGGATCTCTGCGCAAACCTCGCGCATGACCTCCATCAAACGCTGGGCGGCATCTGGCTCGCTGTGCAAGCGCATGTCAAAGAGTGCAAATTCACACTGGCGCAGCAAGCCCAGACTGCTTTGGAAGTGGCGCGCGGCCACCATCCGATCGAACAGCGTTCGTGGCAGCTTTTCTCCCGTATCCACATGTCCGCTCAGCCGCTGCAGTACTTCCCATTCCCAGCAGAAATTCTCCATGAACTGGCTGGGCAACTCCACCGCGTCGTGCTCCACACCCGCAATGCCCGCCACCGCCAGTTCGTCGACCTGGGTCAGCATGTGGTGCAGACCATGGCCGAATTCGTGGAACAGCGTGATCAACTCATCGTGGGTCAACAGCGCCGGGCGCTTGCCCACTGGCGGCGCAAAGTTGCACACCAGGTGGGCCACGGGCAACTGCAGATGACCCTCTGGCCGTTGCCAGCGGCTGCGCAGATCCGACATCCAGGCGCCGCCTTGCTTGCCTGTTCTGGCATGCGGGTCGAGGTAAAAAGCGGCCAACGGGCGCTCGCCGCGCCAGACACGGTAGTAGCGCACGCTGGGGTGCCAGACGGGCGCCTGTTCTTGGCGGATGGCAACGCCAAACAGGGTTTCAACCAGGCCAAACAAACCTTCCAGCACGCGGGGCTCGGTGAAGTAGAGCTTCAGCTCCTGGCTGCTGAAGGCATAGCGCTTCTGCTTGAGCTTTTCGCTGGCATAGGCACGGTCCCAGTACGCCAGCTGCTGCAGGCCCAGTTCATCAGCAGCGAAGGCTTGCAGCTCGGCCAGATCTTTCTCGGCTCGCGGCCGCGCTCGCCTGGCCAGATCGCGCACGAAGTCCATCACTTCCGCCGGCGAGCGCGCCATCTTGGGCACCAGCGCAGCATCGGCAAAGCTGGGGTAGCCCAGCAGTGCAGCTTCTTCTTGCCTCAGGGCCAGCAACTCCCGCATCAGCGGGCTGTTGTCCCAGGTGGCAGGGCCGAGCTCGCTGGCCCGGGTGTGGTGGGCCCTGAACAGTCTTTCTCTGATGTCGCGAGAAGCGGCATATTGCATCACTGGGACATAACACGGCGCTTTGAGGGTCAGGCGGCAGCGTGCGGACAGGACCTCAGACGCGGCCTCAGACACGGCCTCAAACGCGACATCAGACACGGCCTCAAACGCGACCTCAGACTCCACACTCGCGATCTCAGGCGCAAGCTCAGCCCCCTCCACAGACTCAGGTGCGCTGGTGGCTGAGGCAAAAAGCTCTTGTGCAGCCTCAATCACGTCGTCCGGCACACCTGTCAGGTCCGCAGTGTCCACGTCCAGCGTGAAAGCTTCGGTGGCGTCCAACACGTGGTCACCAAACTGCTGCGACAGCAAGCTGGTGCGGTCCTGGATCTGTGCGTAGCGATCGCGTGCCTGGCCTTGCAGTTCAGCGCCGCCCAGCACGAAGTCGCGCAAAGCGTGTGCCAGGGCCTGTTGCCGGGCAGCGCTGATGGGCTTGCTGCCGGCTGCGGCCAAACCGCTGCTCTGGGCCTGCTCCTGCACCGACTTGTACTTGGCGTACAAGCGCTGGTCCGAACCCAGCCGGGTGAGGAAATCGACGATGCGCGGCAGATTGTCGGCATGCGCCTGTCTCAGCGCCGGCGTATCGGCCACGGCCTGCAGGTGGCAGACATGGCCCCAAACGGTGTTCAAGCGCTCCACCGGCACGTCCAGCACCATCGACAGCGTGTCGTAATCGGGCAGCACCTCAGGCCCTACAGCGCGCTCCAGCGCGTGTTGGGCATCTTTCAGCAGGCAGTCGATGGCCGGTGTCACGTGCTCTGCGCGCATCTCGCTGAAAGCAGGCCATTCGGCGTCGCCCAGCAAAGGGTTGTCAGCAGGGGCTTGCGCTTGTGTCGTCACGGGGGTCATGCCTGATTGAAAGGTTGCTGATCGTCGGGGGGGGGTCGATCTGAGGGTCGCCCGGCATCATGAGAGCTGGGCCTTGGCGGCTTGCAAGGTGTTCATCAACAGCATCGTGATCGTCATAGGCCCCACGCCGCCTGGCACCGGGCTGATCCAGCCGGCGACTTCACGGACGGCGGCAAAGTCGACATCGCCACACAACTTGCCGTCCTGATCGCGGTTGATGCCCACGTCGATGACGATGGCACCCGGTTTGACCATATCGGCCGTGACCTGATGCCGCTTGCCCACTGCCGCCACCAGTACATCGGCCTGGCGGGTGTGCAAGCCCAGATCGAGTGTGGCGCTGTGGCACACAGTGACCGTGGCGTTGGCTTGCAGCAAGAGCAAAGCCATCGGTTTGCCCACGGTGTTGCTGCGGCCAATGACCACGGCATGTTTGCCTCTCAGATCGACGCCGGTGCGGCGGATCAACGCCATGCAGCCAAGAGGCGTGGCAGGCAGCAGCCCCGGCAGCCCCGACATCAATGCGCCAGCAGAGTGCAACGAAAAGCCATCGACATCCTTGTCTGTCCGGATGGTCGCGATCACGGCGTGCGGGTCCAGGTGAGGCGGCAGCGGCATCTGCACCAGGATGCCGTGGACGCTGGGGTCGGCATTCAGCGCATCGATGCGGGCGATCAACTCAACCTGGCTCAGGTTGGCCGAGTAACGCTCGAGCACCGAGTGCAGGCCATGGTCATTGCAAGCTCTGAGCTTGTTGCGCACATAGACCGCGCTGGCCGGGTCATCGCCCACCAGGATCACCGCCAGACCCGGCCGCTGGCCGTGTTGGGCCAGCAACCGGGCCGCGTCTCGCGCCACCTGCTGTCGAGCCTCTTGCGACAGCGCAACGCCGTCCAGGATCCTGGCGCTCACGTGATGACCTTGTTCAAGGAGCCCAGCGTTGTGGATCCAGCTTCAACACCTTGGACACTCGCAGGACCCTGACTCAGGGTTTGCTGGGTGCACCGAGCGCGATTTTCAGCAGATCGGCAACCGTATTGGCGTTGAGTTTTTCCATGATGTTGGCGCGGTGCGCCTCCACCGTCTTGATGCTGATGCCCAAATCGTCGGCAATCTGCTTGTTCAGCCGACCTGCCACGATGCGCTCGAGCACCTGCGTTTCGCGCGTCGTCAAGCGGCCCAGCAAAGCATCGCGGCTGGCTTGCTCCTGGTATTGGCTGAAGGCTGTGCGGGCTTGCTCCAACATGCGCTCGACCAGGCCCAGCAGTTCTTCTTCCTTGAAGGGCTTTTCGATGAAATCCATCGCGCCCTTTTTCATCGTCGTCACCGCCATCGGCACGTCGCCATGACCCGTGATGAAGACCACCGGCAGCGGGCTCTTGCGCTCGATCAGCCGGTCTTGCAGTTCAAGGCCGCTCATGCCATCCATGCGGATGTCGACGATCATGCAAGCCACTTCGCGCGGGTCGAAGCGGGCCAGGAAGGACTCGGAGGAGTCGAAACACTTGACGCGGTAGTCCTTGCCTTCCAGCAACCACTGCAGCGAATCACGCACCGCCTCGTCGTCATCGACGACATAGACCGTGCCTTTTTTGGGGATCAGGCTCATTCGGGGGCTTGCGGCGCCAAAGCGCGGGATTCGACCGGTGACAAGACTCCAAAGTAGGAGCTGCTGGATTTGGCTTCAATGACATCGTCCAGAGGGACTGGCGAGGAGTCAGTGCGGCTGGGCTTTTCCACCGGCAATGTGAACGAAAAGCAGCAGCCAACCACTAACCGGTCATTGTAGAGGTTCCTGGCACGTATCCTGCCCCTGTGCGACTCGATGATCGTGCGGCACAGACTCAGGCCGATGCCCAGCCCTTCAGCTTTGGTCGAGAAGAAGGCTTCGTACAAGCTGCCGATCACTTCATCAGCGATCCCGGGCCCCAGGTCGGTGACGCTGAATTCGATCACGCCGCCTTCTTCGTTCGAGTAGCGCGGCACGACCCGCAACTCGATGTGCCGGCGGGCCGTGGGCAGCTGGGCGTTGTCGATGGCCTCGGCCGCGTTCTTCAACAGGTTCAGAAGCACCTGCTCGATCAGGATCGGGTCGGCCATGATCGTCGGCAGCCGTTGTGCGACATAACTCTGGATCGTGACGTTGCGCCGGCGCAACTCAATGCCGGCCAACTCCAGCGCATCTTCAACGATCTCGGCAGCGTCGGTGGGCTGGCGTTGCGGCTCGCTGCGCTTCACGAAGTTGCGGATGCGATGGATGATCTGGCCGGCGCGTTCAGCCTGGCGGGCAGTTTTTTGCAAGGCGGCGACCAGGTCTTCTTTCTGGATCGTGTCGGCCTTGACCCGCGACACCATGCCGTTGCAGTAGTTGGTGATCGCGGTCAGCGGCTGGTTCAGCTCGTGCGCTACCGATGACGCCATCTCGCCCATGCTGATCAGCCGGCTGGTGACCTGAGCCTTGTCTGCCTGGGCAGCAGCCTGCATCTCTGCCCGCATGCGCGAGGTGATGTCAGTGGCAATCAGCATCTGCGCCAGGCGGCCGTCGGTCCACTGCAGGTAGCGCGTGCGGACGTCGAACCACATCTGCAGAGCCTCGACAAAAACCTCGCGCGAGTGGGCGTCACTTTCGGTCAGCTCTTGTGTCGGCAGACCCGAGAAAGCGTCCACCTCGTCGTCGCCGTCACCGCCGTCACCGCCGCCGTATTCACCGGCGGCGCTGTCGGTCGCAATGCCCGCCATCAGGCGGTGGCCACGGCTGTCGGGGCCGAACCAGACCCGGTAAGAACGGTTGACGAACAGCAACTCGCTCTTCTGCACCGACAGCACAGAGACTGAAGCATCCAGGCCTTCGAGCACAGTGGTGAAGCGCTCGTGGCTGGCCGAGAGCTGGTCGCGGATGCGTTTGGCTTCCGTGATGTTGGTCATGCTGGTCATCCAGCCGGTTTGCTGCGCTTTGGGGTCGATCAGCGGGCTGATGTACATGCGGGCGTCAAACCGGCTGCCATCTTTGCGCATGACCTTGACTTCGATGCCGTTGTTGGGGCTGCGGCCCTGCAACTCTTGCTGCAGCAAGCGGCCGTTTTCTTCAATGCGGTCGGATGGCCAGTAGGGGTAGGGCGGCAAGCGGCCCACGAGTTCGGCATTGGTGAAGCCGGTCATTTGGCAAAAGGCGGCGTTGACATAGGTCACCCGGCCATCCAGATCCATCGCGCGCATGCCGGTGGGCATCGAGTTTTCCATCGCGCGCCTGAAGTTGGTCTCCTGCACCAGCGCGCTCTGGATCTGGCTGCGCCTGCGCATGTGCCTCCAGGTGCCCAGCAGCATCCACACGGTCAGCACCGACAACGCCACCACCATCCAGAACAGCGTGTTGCTGATCAGGCCGATGCTGGTGCGCCAGCCCTGGCCACGCAGCATCAGGCCGTTGAAGGCCGGGGTCAGCGGCGCGTCGCTGATCAAAGGCGCACGCCGCAAAGCCACGCCAGGCATCGAGGTGACGGTGGCCGCCAGTTGCTGTCGGTCCTCGTCCAGCACCAGGATCATGTGGCGCTGCGAGACGTCGGCGGGCACGAAGTGACGCACCAAAGCCTCAACCGAGTATTCGGCGATCAATACGCCGCTGAAGGCGCCCTGGTCGTCCAGCGGCACCTGCAACTGGAAGACGGCGCTGCCAGTTGCGTCCCTGAAAGCCCTCGAGTAGGCCGGGTTGCGCGATTCGCGCGCCGACTTGAAGGCGGCCTCGGGCTCGGTGCTGCTGCCTGCTTCTGGCAACGAAGGCGCCAGCAGCACATTGCTGGCGGTCAGCGGATACAGCTGCGCCCATTGCGTGGCCTTGATCTGTCTTCGGCGGTCGATCCAGCTCAAGTGGGTCAGCTCGGGCCGCTCCTGCATGAACTGCGTGGCCTGCTGCACAAACTGCGCGGCGGGCATCGAGGCGGGGCCGAGTTCACGCGCCAGGCGGATCAGTGACTCCTGGTTCTGAATCAGCCGCAAGCCGATCTGGCGTTGGGTGATCTCTGTGTCACGCTTGACCGATTCGGTCTCCCGTTCGACCTCTTCGTTGCGCAGATACCAGAAAGACGAAGTGATTGCGGCCAGAAACAACAACACCGACAACAGCGGGCCCAGCGTCGCAAAGCGGTCTTGCCGCGAAGGTGACTGGCTGCGCCACCAGCGCCCAAACAGCCGCTTGGCGAGATCGCCGCGGCCGTCCTGGGTGGGGTTAGGGTCTGTTTCGGCTTCGGATGCGGCCATTTCGGGCGATTATCGGTGGCGCATCGGGCCTTGTCCTTGCGTTACCGTGTCATGACCCGGTATGAATCGAATTTCAATCGCGTTTCAGTCAGATTCGTTTTGCATTATGAGAATCACAGGCACTATTTGAAATTAATCGGCACTGTGGGAAACTCTCAGTGCGACAAAGACGCTACAAACCAGGAGACAGAAAAGATGTCAGCCATGCCCAAGAGCTTCCCCGCCGGTCGGGTCGACGACACCGACGCCCAAGAGACCCGCGAATGGCTGGAAGCGCTGAGCGGCGTCATCGGCGCCGAAGGACCCGAGCGCGCACACTTTCTGCTTGAGCAACTGCTGGAGCATGCGCGGCAAAACAGCATCGACATGCCGTTTTCTGCCAACACCGGCTACGTCAACACGATCGAGCCCGAACAAGAAGAGCGCAGCCCGGGCAACCTCGAGCTTGAAGGCCGCTTGCGCGCCTACATGCGCTGGAACGCGATGGCGCTGGTGGTCAAGGCCAACCGGCTGAACCCAGAGGACGGCGGCGACCTGGGCGGCCACATCAGCAGCTTTGCCAGCGTGGCGCACATGTTTGCTGCCGGCTTCAACCACTTCTGGCACGCCGAGAGTGCAGACCATGGCGGCGACTTGCTGTACATCCAGGGCCACAGCAGCCCTGGCATCTATGCCCGCGCCTTCATGGAAGGACGGATCAGCGAAGAGCAGATGCTCAACTTCAGACAAGAAGTGGGCGGCAAGGGCCTGTCGAGCTACCCGCACCCCAAATTGATGCCCGACTTTTGGCAGTTCCCGACCGTCAGCATGGGCTTGGGCCCGCTGATGGGGATCTACCAGGCGCGTTTTTTGAAGTACCTGCATGCGCGCGGCATTGCCGATACCGCCAAACGCAAAGTCTGGGTGTTCTGCGGCGATGGCGAGATGGACGAGCCCGAGAGCCTGGGTGCCATCGGCTTGGCAGCGCGCGAAAAGCTCGACAACCTGGTGTTTGTCATCAACTGCAACCTGCAGCGTCTGGACGGCCCGGTGCGCGGCAACGGCAAGATCATCCAGGAACTGGAAGGTGAGTTCCGCGGCTCGGGCTGGAACGTGCTGAAGCTGATCTGGGGCAGCAATTGGGACCCGCTGCTGGCGCGCGACGCAGACGGCGCACTGCGCAAGATCATGCTGGAGACGCTGGACGGTGACTACCAGGCCTTCAAGGCCAATGACGGCGCCTTTGTGCGCAAGAACTTTTTCGGCCGCGACCCGCGCACGCTGGAGATGGTGGCCAAGATGAGCGACAAGGACATCTGGAACCTGCGCCGCGGCGGCCACGATGCCAACAAGGTCTACGCCGCGTTCCACCGTGCGACGCAGGCGCAAGGCCAACCGACGGTGTTGCTGGTCAAGACCGTCAAAGGTTGGGGCATGGGCAGCGCCGGCGAAGGCAAGAACACCGCGCACCAGGCCAAGAAGCTGAGCGAAGACGACATCAAGTTCTTCCGCGACCGCTTCAACATCCCGGTGCCCGATGCCGATTTGCCCAACCTGCCTTTCTACAAGCCCGCAGAAGACACGCCAGAGATGCGCTACCTGCACGAACGCCGTGAGGCGCTGGGCGGCTACCTGCCCAAACGCCGGGTGCAGGCCGATGAGAGTTTCACCGTGCCATCGCTCGAAACCTTCAAGGCGGTGCTGGAGCCCACCGCCGAGGGTCGCGAGATCAGCACCACCCAAGCCTATGTGCGCTTCTTGAGCCAACTGCTGCGCGACCAGGCGCTGGGCCCGCGCGTGGTGCCGATCCTGGTGGACGAAGCGCGTACCTTCGGCATGGAGGGCTTGTTCCGCCAGATCGGCATCTACAACCCCGAAGGCCAGAAGTACACCCCGGTCGACAAAGACCAGGTGATGTACTACAAAGAGATGGTCAACGGCCAGATCCTGCAAGAGGGCATCAATGAAGCCGGCGGCATGAGCAGCTGGATTGCTGCAGCCACCAGCTACAGCACCAACAACCGCATCATGGTGCCGTTCTACATCTACTACTCGATGTTCGGCTTTCAGCGCGTCGGTGATCTGGCCTGGGCGGCGGGCGACATGCAGGCGCGTGGCTTCTTGCTGGGCGGTACCAGCGGGCGCACCACGCTCAACGGCGAGGGCTTGCAGCACGAAGACGGCCACAGCCACATCCTGGCCGGCACGATTCCCAACTGCATCTCTTACGACCCCACCTACGCGCATGAGGTGGGGGTGATCCTGCACCACGGCTTGAAGCGCATGGTCGAGAAGCAGGACAACGTCTATTTCTATGTGACGCTGCTCAACGAAAACTACCCGATGCCAGGCCTGCGTGCCGGCACCGAAGAAGAAATCATCAAGGGCATGTACCTGCTGGACGAAGCAGCCGATACCAAGAAGAAGACACCCCGCGTCAACCTGCTGGGCAGCGGCACGATCCTGCGCGAAAGTATCGCAGCCAAGAAGCTGTTGGAGGCCGACTGGGGCGTGGCCGCCAACATCTGGAGCTGCCCCAGCTTCAACGAACTGGCTCGCGATGGCCAGGACTGCGACCGCTGGAATCTGCTGCACCCTGAAGCCAAGGAGTTGCGGGTGCCATTCGTCACCGCTCAGCTGGGCCCCCATGAAGGGCCAGTGGTGGCTTCCACCGATTACATGAAGGCCTATGCAGAGCAGATCCGCGCCTTCCTGCCCAAGGGCCGCACCTATCGCGTGCTGGGCACTGACGGCTTTGGCCGCAGCGACTTCCGTAGCAAGCTGCGTGAGCACTTCGAGATCAACCGCCACTACATCGTCGTCGCTGCCCTGCGTGCATTGGCCGATGACGGCACGGTGCCGGCGGCTAAAGTGGCCGAAGCGATCAAGCGCTACGAGATCCAGGTCGACCGCATCAACCCGCTGTACGCCTGAGCACTGCGCACTGACAGGCTGAAGCCAGAGTTATCGAACGCATCAAAAAAATACTGAACGGAGACAGCCCATGGCGCTGGTGGAAATCAAGGTCCCGGACATCGGAGACTTCGACGAAGTAGAGGTGATCGAGCTGTTGGTCAAGGCCGGCGACACCATCACTGTTGAGCAAAGCCTGATCACGGTCGAGAGTGACAAGGCATCGATGGAGATCCCGTCCTCGCATGCCGGTGTGGTGCGTGAGCTGAAGGTCAAACTGGGTGACAAGGTCGCCCAAGGCACGGTACTGCTGAGCCTGGAGGCGGGTGAAGATGCTGCAGCGTCCCCTGCGCCTTCTGCGCCTGCGCCTGCACCTGCTCCTGCTCCTGCTCCTGCACCTGCACCTGCTCCTGCGTCCGCACCTGCACCTGTACCCGCTGCTGCCGCAGCCCCCGCTGCCGCACCGACCGCGCCTGCAGCGCCATCAGACCAGGCTGCACCAGCGGCTCAGGCTGTGCCTGCGCATCAGCCTGGCGCGGCGGATGTGTCTGGCAACTTGCCGCATGCTTCACCGTCCATCCGCCGCTTTGCACGTGAGTTGGGCGTGCCTTTGGCAGAGATCAAAGGCAGCGGCCCCAAAGGCCGAATCACACAAGTTGACGTACAAGGATTTGTCAAAGGCGTGATGGCCGGCGATACGCGCACCCAAGCGCAAACTGCCAAAGGGCAGGGCGTCGGCGGGGCGGCAGACGGCAGCTTCCCTGGCCTGTTGCCTTGGCCCAAGGTCGACTTCACCAAGTTTGGCGAAGTCGAGCGCAAAGACCTGAGCCGCATCAAGAAGATCAGCGGCGCCAACCTGCACCGCAACTGGGTGGTGATCCCGCACGTCACCAACCACGACGATGCCGACATCAC
>Ga0105044_10014845_pt1 | contig 10526 bp, 8 predicted proteins | sample MAT01_FD_78092 | JGI IMG/M metagenome (GOLD analysis project Ga0105044, IMG submission 78092) | Freshwater microbial communities from Lake Fryxell liftoff mats and glacier meltwater in Antarctica - MAT-01 | ecosystem: Environmental > Aquatic > Freshwater > Ice > Liftoff microbial mat | place... | reverse complement strand
CGAAGAGCGTGCGGCGGTGAACGGTGCGCGGCCCGAACGGGAAGCGCGGCCGAGCTTGCATCGGCTTGTTGGGGGAGCGAGTTCAGCTCGATCGGGCGATTGCGCGACCGGCGGGTCGAGACTCAGTCAACGCCGGGGGACGCGGGCGACGGGTCGAGGGCAAGCTGGATGCTGCCGGTGGGCCCTTCGAGGACGGCTTGGGCCGGGCGGCCGGGGCGGTTCGCGGGGCCGGCGGGCTCGCTGGCGGCGAGGCCGACGAGCCGATAACCATCGATGGATTCGCCGACACCGATGCGGACGCCATTGATGACGGCCGCGACGGCGACGCCGGCTTGGCGGGAGACGAGCGTGAGGCGGAAGGCTGGCGCAACCGGGGCGGCCGGGTTAGACCGGGCAGAGGACGCGTGGGCGGGCTGATCGACCTGCGGCGAGGGCGGCGAGATGCGTGCCAGCCACGCGGCCGGGGGCGCGAAGGCGTCGGCCGGCGGATCCGTGTCGGCGGGGGTGCGGGCGAAGGCGGCGAGTCGGACGGCGACTCGGCGGGTGCTCGCAGCACTGCTGACGGTGCCGGGCTTTGGCTTGCCGGCGGGGTCGTCCTGGGCCTTGTCGGCCTTGGATTCCAGGGCCGAGGGGATGAGATCGGCGGCGGCCTGAGCGGGGCCGGCATCGGCGGGGAGGATGAAGCGGTCGACGCCGATGGCGAGGCCGGCGAGGGCGAGCACGCTGAGCAGGAGCTTTCGCTTGGGTGAGATATGCACGTACACGAGATGGCAAACGAAGCACGTGCGGGCAAGAGATCGGGGGCCTAGGGCGTGGTGGGCGCGCCGGCAAAACCGGCAGGGGCCGCGTGCCAGACAAGGTCGAACGCGCAAACGGACCTGTCGCCGGGACGGGTGGGGTCGCCCTTGAGCACGAAGCCGGTAACGGCGGTGTCGGGGAAGTCGCGGGCGAGAGTTTCCACGAGGGCGACGGACTGGGCGTAGGTAGCCGAGCCGGCGAGCCTGACGCGGACGGCGACATAGCGCTTGGAGGCCTCGGGGGCGGCGGGGGTCAGCTGGTCGACGACTAAGCCCAGGCGGTCGCAGGCGGCGGAGATGGCGGCGAGGCGCTGGTTCAGGCCAGAGACGGGCTTTAGCTGGACGGCGCGGGCGAGCTCGGATTCGAGCTTGGCGAGCAGACGCCGCGAGTCGGCCTTGGCGACGGCGGCCTCGCGGAGCTGGCGGTCGCGCTGGGCGATGCGCTGAACGGTGGTCATGGAGGCGTCGCGACTGCGGAGCATCGGGGCGGCGGCGAGGAGCCACGCGGCGACGGAGAGAGCTATGGCCGCGGCGATCCCGGCGGCGTGGACGGCCACGGCGGACTGTGGTTCGGTGCTCACTGGGCGTCCTCCTTGGCCCGGGGGGGCTCGGCCAGCGCGGCGCGGAGTTCGAAGCGGGTGGTGGGGAGTTGGCCGAGAGTGGCGTTGCGGGTGTCCTTGACGGTCACCTCGTCAAAGACGCCCAGGTTCTCCAGAGCGCGGGCGTACTCGAACACGGCGCCGGGGGTGGCGGCGTGGCCGGTGATGAGCAGGGCGTAGGTTGTGATCGTGGCGGTGTCTTTGCTCGGGCGCGACGCGGCCGCGGGAGAGGCGGGCCTGGCGGTCGGATCCGACTTTGCCGAGACGCTGGCCGTCTCGCGCTTGAGCTCGAGCTGCTCGAGCACCGCGAGCTTCTGCCCGGTCCGGGCGAGGTGGGTGAGCAGCCCGGACCAGTCGGGGTGCTCGCCGACGGCGCGGGCGGCGTTGATGCGGCGGGTGTGGTCATAGACGAGCGCGGTGAGGTGGGTGCGGTCGGTGTCGGCGCGGGCGGCGGCCTGATCCAGACGAGCGAGCTCGGCCTCGAGGCGGGGCGAGTGACCTTGCGCGGGGAGGTTGGCGAGGATCGCGGCGATCGCAATCGCGACGGCGTAGGCCGTCAGGCCCAGCGACCAGGCGCGGAGGCGTAGTCGGCGTTGGCGGCGGGCGTGGTGCGGGGCTGGGAGGAGGTTGACGGGGATCATGCCGCGTCCTCCTGGTGGCGAATCGTAAAGCAGGAATCGGGGCGGTTGGCGAGGGCCTGAGCGGCCCAGGGGGTGGCGGAGGCGGCGAGAGCGACGGCTTGGACGCTCAGGGTGCCCAGGGGCTGGGTCGAGTCGGTCAGCGGGCGGACGATCTGGTCGGCACGGAGGGTGTAGAGGGGGAGTTCGAGTTTATCGGCGATGCGGGAGGGCATGCCGGGAAGGTTGGCGCCGCCGCCGCAGAGGAGGATGCGGGCGGGCTGCGCGTCGAAGCGGCGCTGGGTGTAGGCGAAGGCGAGGCGGACGTGCTCGGCGGCCTCGTCGGCGAGGGCGGCGCAGAGGGCGCGGGCGGCGGGGGCTTGGGGCCAGGCGAGCTGGGTGTCGCTGGACGAGGGCGCGCAGCCGATGTCGCGGAGGATCTGCTCGGCGTGTTCCGCGTGCTCGGCGCGGCCGCCCTGATCGGCGCGCGACGGCTGGGCGGGGCTCTCGGCGAGCTGCTGGCAGAGGCGGGAGAGGCCCAGCTCGGCGGCGGATCGCTGGTAGACGGGCAGGGCGCCGTGAAGGATCAGCAGGTGGCCGGCCTGCCAGCCCAGGTCGAGAACGGTTGTGAGTTGTGGCGGCGGGGGCGTTGAGCCGGCGGCGGCGCGGGCGAGGGCGGTGAGGGGAGCGTCGATGCTGATGACGTCGAATCCGGCGTGCTCGAGGGCATCGAGGAACGGCGCGGCGTCGGCGTGGCGGCAGCCGACGGCCAGGGCGTGGGTGGGCTCGCCGGAGCGACCGGCGCCGGGGAGCTCCCACCAGGCCATCTCGAGCTCGGCGGGCTCGCACTTGGCGGCGCGGGCGAGTTCCTGGCGGGCGATGGCGTCAAGCGGTGCGTTGCTCGAGCGGGGTGGGAGCTCGAGGGCGGCCGAGAGGGTGCGGTCTTCAGGGAGCGAGAGCACCAGAGAGCGGCCGACGAAGCCCAGGCGGTCGAGCGTGGCGGCGATTCGGCGGGCCTCTTCGGGCGTCATGGGCGCGCCGGGGACGGGGCGGGGGAGGGTGGTCCACGCGGAGGCGACGACGCCGCGACGGGTGCGGCGGAGCTGGGCGGCGTGGATGCAGCGGGCCCCGATGTCCATACCGATGGGGGAGTGCGCGGGGAGGTGGAGCATCAGCCGCGGCCTCCTGGGCCGGTGGCGGTGGCCAGGTCGAAGAGCGGGAGGAACATGCTGACGGCAACGAAGCCGATGAGGCAGCCCAGAACGATGAGGATGAGGGGCTCGAGGATCGAGCTGAGGGATCGGAGGATGATCTCGTTGTCCTCTTCCATGAACTCCGCGAGGCTGAGCAGGACGGGGCCGAGCTGTCCCGAGCGTTCGCCGGAGCGGACGGCCTCGACGACGGTGTCGGAGACCAGCGGGGTGCCGGCCAGGGCGGTCGAGAGGTTCTCGCCGCGGGTGAGCATCTGCTCGGCGCGGGCGAGGAGGCGCTCGTAGCAGACGTTGCCGGTGGACTCTTTGGCGAGTGCCAGGGCGTCGAGGAGGTTGACCTTGCCGTCGAGGAGGACGCCCAGCACGCGGCAGACGCGGGCGGTGGCGAAGGCGCGGAAGAGCTTGCCGAACTGCGGGAGCCGGACGAGCGTCGCGTGGAGCCATGAGCGGCCCGCGGTGGTGGCGAGCCAGAGGCGTGCGGCGACGATGATGGGGACGGCGGCGAGCAGGATGGCCCACCACCAGGCGCGCATGAAGCGGCTGAGCTCGACGATGATGAGCGTGGTGGGGGGGAGCGGCGTGTTGAGGGTCTCGAAGAGGCCCTCGAAGCGCGGGAGGACGAAGAGCATCATGGTGGCGAGAACGCCGATGCAGACGGTGATGAGCAGGCATGGGTAGACCATCGCGCCGACGATCGCGGCGCGGACCTTGATCTGCTGGCGGATGAGGGTGGAGAGGCGGCGGAGCATCTCGTCGAGCTGGCCGCCGCTCTCGCCGGCGGCGATGAGGCTGCGCGCAACGGCGTCGAAGTAGCGGGGGTGGTGCTCGAGTGCGGCGGAGAGGCCGGCGCCCTGCTCGATGCGGGAGCGGATGTCCTCGACGGCGCGGCGCCAGTCGCCGGGGGGGAGCTGGCGCTCGAGGGACGCGATGGCCTCGACCATGGGTGTGCCGGTGGAGACCAGGACGGAGAGCTGGCGGACCATGACCGAGACGTTCTTGAGGCGTGCGGTGCGGCCGCCGACGCCGGCGCCGGCGCGGGCGGCGGCCGCGGGGAGGGCCTTGTCGTCGGCGCTGAGGTCGGCGAGAAACAGGCCGCGGCGGCGCACCTGCTCCTGCGCGTCGGCCTTGGAGAGGGCGTCGATGGCGTCCGAGACGAGGCGGCCGGAGCGGTCGTACGCGCGGAAGGAGTACTTCATGCGGCGGCCTCCTTGCCGCCGATGCGGGCGATGGCTCCGGCGGAGTCGGCGCGTGCGGAGTACTCGGTCTCGCCCTCGTCCTGTGTGACCCGGAGGATCTCTTCGAGGCTGGAGCGGCCCTCGATGGCCAGCAGGACGCCCTCCTGGCGCAGGGAGAGGTAGCCGGAGCGCTGGAGCTTCTCGCGGAGCTCGTGCGCGGGGGCGTTGTGGTGGACCATGCGTCGGAGCTCGGGGGTGACTTCCATGACCTCGTAGACGCCGCAGCGGCCCTGGAAGCCCGAGTCGTGGCATGCGCGGCAGCCGGCGCCCTTGCGGAAGGGGCGGCCGGCGTGCTCGTCGAGGCCGGCGTCGTGGAGGACCTGCTCGGTGGGGAAGTACTTGGTCGCACAGGCCTTGCAGATAGTGCGTGCAAGGCGCTGCGCGACGGCGCCGTTGAACGCGGAGGAGAGGAGATACGGCTCGATGCCCATGTCGACCAGGCGGGCGACGGAGCCGGGGGCGTCGTTGGTGTGGAGGGTGGCCAGGACGAGGTGGCCGGTGAGGGCGGCCTGGACGGCGACGCGTGCGGTGTCGTGGTCGCGGATCTCGCCGACCATGATGATGTCGGGGTCCTGGCGGAGGATCTCGCGGAGCGCGCGGGCGAAGGTGAGGCCTATGGCCTCGGAGACCTGGAGCTGGTTGACCAGGTCCATCTGGTACTCGACGGGGTCCTCGACGGTGACGATGTTGCTCTCGGGGCTCCGGAGCAGGTCGAGGGCGGAATAGAGGGTGGTGGTCTTGCCCGAGCCGGTCGGCCCGGTGACGAGAGCCAGGCCGTGCTCGAACTGGAGGATCCGCTTGAAGGTGATGAGGCTCTCGGTGCGGAAGCCCAGGTCCTCCATGCGGACCTTGAGGTTGCGTTTGTCGAGGATGCGGACGACGACCTTCTCGCCCAGCAGCGTGGGCATGGAGGACACGCGGAGGTCGACGTCGTGCCCGTCGGCGACGATGCGGACGCGGCCGCCCTGGGGGAGGCGGCGCTCGGCGATGTCCATGCGGCCGATGACCTTGACGCGGCTGATGATCGCGGCGTGCATGCCGGGCGGGGGCTTCATGAGGTCGCGGAGGACGCCGTCCTTGCGGTAGCGGATGCGTGTGCCGCGCTTGTCGGGCTCGATGTGGATGTCGCTGGCGCGTTCCTTGACGGCGGTGAGCAGGGCGATGTTGACCAGGTTGATGATCGGGCTGCCGGCGACGAGCTTGTCGATCTCGGGCGCCGAGGAGTCCTCGGCGGCCTGGCTCTCGACGACCTCGACGTCCTGCTCGGCGAGCTGGGTGAGGAAGGCGTCGATGTCGACGTTGTCGCCCGAGTATTTCCGGACAAACTCGACGATGTTGGCCTCCATGGCCAGCACGGGGCGGACCTTGAGGCCGCTGAGCTGGCGGAGGCGGTCGATGGCGGGGAGGCTCTGGGGCTCGGCCATGGCGACGGTGAGGGTGTCGCCGACGCGGAACATGGGGATGACGCGGAGGCGGGTGCACTCCTCCTCGCCCACGAGCTTGAGCAGGGCGGGATCGATCAGGCCGTGGCGGAGGACGCAGCCGGGGACGCCCAGGGCGAGCGCGAGGGCCTTGATGAGCGTGACGCCGGAGATGACGCCCTGCTCGACGAGCATCTCGCCGAGCATGCGGCTGGAGGCCTTCTGGTCGCTGAGGGCCTTGTCGAGCTGGTCCTGCGTAATCGCGCCCTGGGCCAGGAGGGCCTCGCCCACGCGCAGGCGAGCGGGCCGGGCGATGCGGGGGCGCGGAGCGCTCTGGTCGGGGTCGAGCGGAGGAGGGTTCACAGGAAACTCCGCACGGCGGCGCTGACGTCCTGGTAGTGCTCGAAGCAGCGGGCCAGATCGGTCAGGTCCAGGACCTCGCGGACGGTCTCGTTGGCGCTGGCGAGGCGGACGGCCTGGCCGGATTGGGCGAGCACGTCGCTGGCGGCCTTGAGGACCTCCAAGCCCCGGCTATCGACATATGCGAGCTCGGCGGCGTCGATGACGAAGCGGCCGAGGCTGCGGTCGATGACACCGGCCAGGCGCTGCTGGAACTCGTCGGCGTCGGTGCCCACCAGCGGCCCACTGGGCTTGATGACGGTGACGGCGCCCTGGCGCTGTTCGAGGATGTCCATCGCGGGATCCTCCTGTTCAGGCGGCCTTGGCGGGGAGGGTCATGGTGAAGGTGCTGCCCTTGTCGATCTCGGACTGGACGGTGATGTCGCCGCCGTGGAGGCGGACGACCTCGCGGGCGATGGAGAGGCCCAGACCGGTGCCGGCGACGCCGGCGATGCGGCGGTCCTTGGCCCGGTAGAACTTCTCGAAGACCATCGGCTGCTCGTCGGGCTTGATGCCGATGCCGTTGTCGGCGACGTCGATGGTGAGCGTCTGGGCGTCGGCGCTGACCCGGACGAGGACCTGGCCGCCGGCGGGGGTGTACTTGACGGCGTTGCCGACGAGGTTGTGCAGCGCCATGACGACCTTGTCCCGGTCGCCGTCGACCTGGGGCCACTTGGGCGGCAGGTCGAACTTGAGGGTGATGTCCTTGTCGGCGGCCTGCTTGGCGAAGTCGTGGCCGAGCTCGTCGAAGATGGGCTGGAGGGAGATCTCGCCGCGGTGGAGCTTGATCTGGCCGGCCTCGATCTGTGCGACGCTGAGCATGTCGCCGACCATGCGTTCGAGGCGGCGGACCTCGGTGGAGATGACGTTCATGGCGTCGGCGCGGGCGCGGGGATCCTGCTGGGGATCTTCGAGGAGGGTGTCGACGTAGAGGCGGACGTTGGTGAGCGGGGTGCGGAGCTCGTGGGTGGCGGTGGCGACGAAGGCCTGGCGGGCCTCGTCGGCGAGGCGCTGCTGGGTGACGTCCTCGATGACGAGGATGGCCGTGGCCGAGTCGTCCTTGCGGACGGGGCGGACGCTGAAGCGGAGCACGGTGCGGCCGTTCTCGGGGTCGCCGACCTCCGACTCGACGACGGTGCGGGAGCGGGTCTGACCGGTGGCGACGGCGCGGACGGCCTCGAGCGTGGCCGGATCGGTGACGAGCGAGGGGAGGTGCTTGCCCTGAACGTCGTCGCGCTTGGCCCTGAGGAAGACGGCGGCGGCGCCGTTTGCGTAGCGGATCTGGAGCTGGTCGTCGACGAGGACCAGGCCCTGCCAGAGCCCGTCGCAGAGGCTGTTCAGGTCGCCGCCCTGGCGGCGGTTGGTGCCGGCGGACGAACCACCGGCGGCGCGGTCGATGGCCAGGCGTGAGCGGAGGGTCGAGACTTCTTCAAGCAGGCGGTTCCACTCGCGGGCCTCTTTGCCGAAGTCGGGGCAGACGCTCAGGGCGGCGTGCTCCTTTTCGCCCGCAGCGAGTGCGGCGAGAGCGTCGCGGATGGCGCCAAGGGCGCGGAAGCGGCTGCGCGCGGCGCGGTAGCCAGCGAGCAGGGCGGCCATGCCCGCGACACCGATGGCGCCGATACCGGCGACAACCTCCCACTGGCCCAGCAGCGGGAACGCTCGCGAGTCGCGGAGGGAGAGAGCGGCTACGCCCTTGCCGGGGACGGGCACAGGGGCATCAAGCTGGACCGTGTCGCCGGCGCGGGTGAGCACGGTAAGCTGCTCGGGGTCGAGGCCGGAGGGCCAGGCGTCGGGGAGGGGGGCGTAGCGGGTGCCGGGCTTGGGATTCGCGTCGGCGATCACAAGGCGGTCGGGCTGGGATGCGGCGGGATCGCCCAGGGCGAGAGAGAGATGTTCGATTTCGTGGCGGGCGGCGACGGCGGTGATGAGCGTGCGAAGGTTGGAGAGCTCGCCGCTTCCCAAGGCCGAGCGGGCGTTCTCGGCGAGAAGCTCGGCAACGGTGCGGAGCTCGAGCTGGCGAGCGTCGCGGCGGGACTCTTGATTGGTGTGGAGGGTCCACCAGCCGCTGGCGGCGATGGCGGTCATCATGAGGATGGCGCCGCCGAGCCCGAGCGCGGCGACGACGGACTCACCGGGGGAGAGCAGACATGAAGCCAGGCGGGCCTTGATCGGTGGGCGGTCGGGGGGCACGGGGAACCTCCGCGTGCGCGGGCGGGCAGGAGGCACGGCGCACGAGTTGGCTATCGGCCCGCCTGAGGGTGAGAGTGACCTTGGCGGGGGGAAAGCCGGATGAGCTGTGCGGACTGTAAAAGAAACTGTCGGGGCTGAGTCCGGTAAGATGTCCGTCGTGCGACGCCGGTGCGCGGTCCGAGCGGGCCGCCAGGGCGGGCGCAGCGCGAGGGGGTGGCGGGGACGGCGGCGGGATGGACTGGAGAATCGGTATGTCGATGCGTGATCGGTCGTCGGTTGGCTCTGCTCGCTGGTCCGGCGGCTTCGGAAAGGGTCGCAAATCGGGCCCGGGAGTCACGCTCGAAGCGCTCGAGCCCCGGCAGATGCTGGCGGCGGACCTGGGTGTGCGGTGGGACGAGGGGGCGGCGGAGTTCCCCGGGGCGGTCGTGCCGGGCGGGCGGATCCTGGCGCCGATCGAGGTGATCAACAACGGGCCGGTGTTCGCCGACGGCGCGGTGAGCATCCGTTTCTACCTCTCGACGGACCAGACGCTGGACACGTCGGTGGACCGGGAGCTGCGGCGGGTGAACGGGCAGCGGTACGACAACCAGCGGCTGGAGTTGCCGGTGTTTGCGGGGGTGCCCGACAACATCGGGACATTCCTGGGGGACTTGGTGGTGCCGAGCGACTTGGCGAGCGGGTCGTACTTTCTGATCGTGCGGATCGTGCCCGACTTGGCGATCGCCGACTTCAACCAGTCCAACAACACGGCGGCGAGCGAAGAGAAGTTCCCGGTTGGGCGGTTTGGCAACGTCGACGGGCTGAGCAACGCGGCGACAACCCTGATCGACGCCGACGGGACGCGGGTGACGTTCGCGATGACCGGCGGCGGCGCGGGGAACGTGACGCTGACGGCCCAGGGGTTCGTGGTGGAGCTGACTGGCTCCGGGGCGGCAACGCGGGTGAACATCTCGGCCGGGAGCGGGGGGGACGGGAAGTTCGACTTCGCGTCGGTGACGATCACGGGGAGCGTGCAGCAGTTCACGGCGCCGGCGGGGCGGCTGAGGGGGCCGCTGACGGCGACGGTTGGGTTCGGGGCGATGACGCTGGGGGACGTGGTGGGGCCGCGGACGATCTCGGTGCCGGTGGGGAGCGCGACGCCGTCGTTTGCGCTCGGGGTGGTGACGGATCTGACGATCACTTCGGCGGTGGGCATCTCGTCGGTGTCGGCGGCGTCGTGGACGAACACCGGCGCTTCGCGCGGGTCGATCAATGCGCCGTGGCTGGGGAGCCTGACGATCACGGGCGACCTTGGGGTCAACCTGAATCTCTCGGGGCGGGACGGGAACGCCGCGACACTCGGGGCGGTGAACGTGGGCGGGCTCCTGCGGCCTAGCGCCTGGGTGGTTCGCGGTATTGGCACGACGATCCGGGCCCAAGCGACCACAGCGGCGTGGGCGGCGACCTTCCAGAAGCGGATCACCTCGATCACCACGACCCTGGCGATGCGCGGGCTGCTGACGGCCCGGTCGATCCAGTCGATCACCGTCGGTCAGGATCTGGCGGGGGCGCGGGTGCTGGCGGGGGCGTTCCTGGGCGACGACGCGGCGATCGGGGGTACGGCGAACAACGCCGACACGTTCCTCAACGGCGTGATCGGGTCGCTGAGCGTGGCCCGAAACGTGACCAACTCGACGGTCGCGGCGGGTCTGGACCCGGTGGACGGCGTGCTGCGGAACGGCAACGACCGGATCGTGATGGGGACGCAGTCGCAGCTCAACCGCGTCACGGTGGCGGGGTTCGTCGGGGCCGGGGCCCGGCTGATCGCCAACGTGTACGGCCCGATCGTCATCGGGGGCTCGGCGATCAACTGGCGGGCGGACCAGCGGTTCAGCCTGCTCACGCCGGCGCCGACGGCCGCGCTCGAGAACTGGAGCGCCGACGGCACATTGCTGACGTTCAACGTCGTTATCACCAGCTCGTCGCTCATGCGGATCCTGGGCGTGACCAGCGGGGGCCTGCGGCTGACGCCGACGACGCCCGGCGCACCTTCGCCCGCGGTATCGCTGCAGTCGGTT
>Ga0105044_10014844_pt1 | contig 10526 bp, 7 predicted proteins | sample MAT01_FD_78092 | JGI IMG/M metagenome (GOLD analysis project Ga0105044, IMG submission 78092) | Freshwater microbial communities from Lake Fryxell liftoff mats and glacier meltwater in Antarctica - MAT-01 | ecosystem: Environmental > Aquatic > Freshwater > Ice > Liftoff microbial mat | place... | reverse complement strand
GGATTCCCGGCTTCTTCTGGGATGAGACGGGCCGGGCCGACTATGGGTATGGCTGGCACACCCAGCACGACACGCTTGAACTTGCGATCCCCGAGTACCTGATGCAATCGGCCACCAACAGCGCCTTGGTGGCCTACCGCCTGGCGTGTGCTCCGTCGCTCCTGCCGCGGGAGGGTGAGTTGATGGACAAGGAACCCGTGACGGACGATGCGGTGGAGGATGCGCCAGCCGATGCGCCCAAAACGAACAGTGGCAACTAAGACATGAATGCTGACACGTCTCAATCCGCCGAATTAGCGAGTGCCGTCAACAGGTTGGTTCCGTACGTCCATGTGGCTGACGTCGAGGCCTCGCTGGCCTTCTATGGGCTGCTGGGCTTCGCAGCCCAGAATGTCATGAAGGACGGTCGCGGGCGGGCCTTCTGGGCCCTCGCGCAGAGCATCGAGGCCGAGATCATGCTGGCCCGCGCCGATGGGCCCATCGATGCGGGGCAACAAGCGGTGATCTTGTACATGTACAGCGCCGACGTTTCGGCCCTCCGGCGGCACTTGGTGGCAGGCGGGGTGCGAGATTCCGGCGCATACAGCGGGGCATCAAGCCCAAGCGACGGACCCGGCACGATCTTTGATGTTGCACACCCCCACCACATGCCCGCTGGCGAGGTCCGCATTATCGACCCGGATGGATACGTGATTTTGGTTGGACAATTGGACTAAGCGAACGCCACGCGCGGATGGCTCGCGGCCCAGGCGATGATCGTAGATTTTTCGACGACAGAACCTGAACGTTATTTCCGCCTCTTGGCTCGCCATCCCGTACACTCCACCTCTCACGGAGCAAACGCCATGAACATCGCCTCGCTTGCGGCATGCGTCCTACTTCTGGTTCCCGGTGCCGCCTCGGCGCAGTCTGGCAAATCGGCACCGCTGACGAAGATTCGGCCGGCGCCCACCGCCCAGCCCGAACCGAGACCGGGCGATCCGGTTGATGCCGGCGCGATTTTGGCTGCGGCGGCGAAGGCTCTCGCCGACCTCAAGGCCTTCAGTTACCTTGGCGATTCCATCGATACCGGCGAGTCTGGAGCGGCCGCCTACACCGCCGAGTTTGCCGCGGCACGGGCCGATGCGGGCGGGTGGAAGGTGTACATCAAGGGCGAGGCTCGCTCCGGGACCGACGGCAAGACGATGACGCCCTTTGAACTGGCGTACGACGGGGCGACGGCCAAGGCGATCCGCGAAAAAGAAAAGGTCGTCGTCGAGCGTGATCTCGTTTCGATGGATGAACTTGCCGTTTTCTTCAGCGGACAGTCCGCCCGTCACCCGGTGGCGTGGGAGATGCTGGCCGAGAACGCGTTTGCGAAGGCCGGCAACGCCACGCACGAAGGCACGGTCGAGGTGGCCGGTGTGATGTGCGACATCGTGTTGATGGGCGGGCCGGAAGCCGCGAAAGCCGATGCCAAGCCCGCCGCCGGGAAACCGATGGATTCGGTGACCGACGCCGGAACGAGGTTCTACATTGCGAAGGTTGACCACTTGCCGCGGAAGATAGAGCGGCTGCGGACCACAGAATCGGGCGGTGCGAAGGTCACGCGGGCGAGGGTGCTGACGATGGGCGAGTTCGCGGCCGATTCGAAGGCGACTCTGAAGGCTTTTTCTCTGAACGTGCCCGACGGCTACCGCGTGCGAGCCCCGGAGAGCGGCGGGGACAAGAAGTTGACGCGGGGTGGTGGCACGCGGAGCGGCGAGAAGGCTGTGAAGAAGGGGAACGGCCTGATCACGGTCGGCGATGCAGCGCCGGATTGGACGCTCAAGGATGCCGACGGTGTGAGCCACACCTTGTCCGAAAAGAAGGGCAAGATTGTGGTGATGGACTTCTGGGCGACCTGGTGCGGGCCGTGCAAGGCCGCCATGCCCGCCGTTCAGCGTCTCCACAAGAAGTTGGGAAGCGACAAGGTCGAGATTTTCGGCGTCAACACCTTCGAGCGGGGCGATGCACCCGCGTACATGAAGAAGTCCGGGTTCACATACGCATGCCTGCTGAAGGGCGACACCGTCGCCCAGGAATACAAAGTGTCGGGGATCCCGACGTTCTACGTCATCGGCACGGACGGCAAAGTGCTGTGGAACGCCGTTGGCTTCGGGGCCGAACACGAGAAGGAAATTGAAGAGGTCATCCGCAAGGCCCTGGCCGAGTAGGGCGAAACCGGTATGGCCTTTCGAACACGCGCGGCCGCTCTCCGATCGCTCGCCGATGCTCTTGAAGCCGCGCGGGCTCGCATCATCGGCGCGACCACGAAGGAAACCCACCTGACGGCCGATGAACTGGCCCCCGAGTTCGTCCGCATGGTCGAGACGATCCGGTTGTTCGCGACGACCATCGAAGATGGCTCCTGGTTCGGGGGCGGAGTCACTGCCGGGTCCGACCCTGCCATCGGACCGCCCCACTCCCTTCGGGCCGTGCGCATTCCGCTGGGCACGGTGCTGGTGTTCGGTGCGAGCAACTTCCCGCTGTCATACGGCGTGTGTGGCGGCGATACGGCGTCGGCCCTGGCGGCGGGTTGCCGCGTGATTGTCAAGGAACACCCTGCTCACCCCACCACGGGCCGGCTTCTGCAGGGGATCGCTGCCAAGGCCCTCGCATCGGCGGGGTTTGACGGCTGGTTGAGATATGTTCGGGATACCAACCCGGGCATTCACTCCGTTGCGAAGCGGCTTGTGAACGACCCGGCCGTCGCGGCCATCGGCTTTACCGGGAGTGTGCCGGGCGGGCTCGCGATCGAACGACTGGCCCGGGCGAGGCGGCTGCCAATCCCGGTGTTCGCCGAGATGGGGAGCCTGAACCCGGTGGTGATCACGCCCGCCGCGATGCGGGCCCGGGGAGCGGAGATTGCGGGGGCCTTGGCGGTGTCGATCGCGATGCGCGTGGGCCAGCAATGCACAAGGCCCGGTTTGATCTTCGCGGAGGAGGGCGACGAGGCCGACAGGTTCATTGAAGGATTCTCGGAACACCTCGGGCGGTTCAAGGCTCGCAGAATGGTCGCCCCGTGGATCGAGAAGGCATTCGCAGCACGGGCGGAAGCGGTGACCAAGGTCCGCGGCGTTCGGGTGGCGAAGAAGCCGGACGCGGGCCGTCGCAGCGCCAGCCCGGGTTTGTGGCGATGCTCGCTGGCGGTGCTGACGAGATCGAAAACTCTGCGTGAAGAAATCTTCGGGCCCGCGGCGATCGTTGTGACCGTTCCAAGCGGTGGCGTCCGGCTTGATGAAGAGGCGGCCAAGATCATGCTGGGCCGACTCCCGGGAAGCCTCACGTGCACGCTGCACGCGGAGAAGAGTGAACTTGCGGGCGAGGCGTGGCGGGCGTTCGCCCCTTACGTCGGCCGCGTGATTCTCAATGGAGTACCCACGGGCGTGCGGGTGCATGAAGCGATGGTGCATTCCGGGCCGTTCCCGGCGTGCAACCGTCCGGAATCAACGGCGGTGGGTCAACGAGCAAGCGAGCGTTGGGTGCGAGAGGTCTGCGTGCAGACGAGCGTTGGATGAACCGCCAACGGGTTTACTTCTCTTCGACGTTGCCGTCGGGGGCGCGGGCCGGGGCGGAGGTTTCTCGGATCAACTGCCGGACACCTTCGAGGACGTTCTGGGGTGGGCTTGGGAAAATCTGGTTGAACGTCCGGGTGAGGCCCTGCTTCGCGAGTTCGTCGAGTTCGGCCTTGTAACGGGCCGAGAGTTCGTCGTAGGCGTAGGCCTGCAGGTCCTCGGGGGCGGCGTCGTAGGCCTTTTCGGCGTCGTCTAGGTCAAGGGCGACCATGAACTGGAAGAAGAAGAGGCCCGCCATGAGCCGGAAGTCGGGCGGCATCTGATCCATGCGGTTGTTTTCGCGGTTGATGGCGTTGGTCCGACCCTGCTCCTGGAAGAAGAAGGTGTGCACGCGTTTGGCGAAATCGAACTGGCTTCGGAAGAGATCTGGGTCTCCGCCCAAGAGGCCACTGGCGAAGGCGGAAGAGAGTGCGCCCGTTACCTGGTTCACGGCGATATACGGCGAGGTGTAGCGGTCGGCGAGTTCCTTCTGAACGAACTCGTCGAGGGGGAGCAAGAAGTCGCGGCGGCTGTCGGGGCCAACGACGTTGAAGCGCGAGTCGTTGCGCATCTTGAACATCCATTCCTCGGCCTTGGCGATTTCGCCGCGGCGGTAGAAGAAAAGGACGGCGTCGCGGAGGAAGTTCTCGTAGCCGGCGAGGAGCGGGCGGAAGCCGCGGTCGTTGGGGTTGTCGGCCCAGGAGCGTGAGACGAGGCTGTCGAGGATGTCGCCGTAGGACTGGACGAAGTGCGGGTTGGGGACGGTCTGGTAGTAGGCGTTGCCGTCGCCGGTGCGTAGGGCGAGGAAGTCGATGTACATCTCGCCGGAACGGAAGAGTTCCTGGACGCCGTGGGCGACCATGCGGTCGGTGTTGATGAAGTCGTAGTCGCGTTTGTTGGTTTTGGTGACGCGGGCCTCGCCGGCCTCGACGCCTTTGGAGGCCCAATAGACGCCGTGGGAGGCCGGGTGCCGCCAGTCCATGGGGCCATACTTCTCGGTGTAGCGGATCATCCGCTGGGGCTCCATGTGGAAGCGATTCTCGATGACCTCGCGCCGCACAAATGGGATGAACGCGGCCCACGCGGTCTGCAGGGAGGGGTCCTCGATGATGGGGATCATCGGGCGGATGTAGTTTTCGTCGTCGAAGCCCGGCTTGTCCATGATTGTGGCGCGGCTGGAGCGCTTGAAACCCCTGTAGAGTTCGAAGCGGTCGAGGAGGTTCATCTCGAATCGTTCGAGTCCGGCCTCATTCCGCAGCCGCTCGACGAGGGTGGCGACGGACGGGGTGATCGAGATGAGTTCCTCGAGTGAACCGGGGCTTTCGGCGATTGGGGTCAGCCAATCGACATAGGCCTTGATGGCGGCGCTGCGGTCGCGGTATTCCGGCCGCATCGCGGGGGGCGGCCCAAGCACCACACTCCACTCGGCGGCGAAGCGTCGCTTGTAGAACGGATTGGCGTCGTCGGTGTAGCCCTGGATTTTGTGGAGGAAGATCCAGGCCAACTCCTTGTGCAGGAGCATGTCGTTGGGGTTGGCGGGGATGCCTTTGTCGCGCAGGATGCTGACGCCCTGATTGACCCAGTTCCAACGCTCCGGGGCGGTTTGCGTGGAGACGGAGATGTTGTACGCGAGGTTCCAGGCATGGAAGACCCAGACGCGCGGGAACCGGGGTTGAAGGCGGGTGATGGCTCCCGCGAGTTCAACGGCTTCGTGGAACTTGCCCGCTTCCTTCATGTCGTTGGCGCGGATCCAGAGGATGTTGACGAACAAGCCGCGGAACGCCCCCATGGCGATCCCGGCCGAGACCTCCCACGGCTGGCCGTCCTCAACCCTGTCGGTGGCGGCGATGCGGGCCCTTCCCGCTACGGAACTCATCGAGACCGAAAGGACGGTGGAGACCGCCATCGCGGCGACGAGCACGAGGGACGCGATGAGTTGGATTCGGGTGTTGCGGCTCATGGGGAGGGAAAAGAGGCGCCGGGCACGGGGTACGAAAGGGAGAACAAGCACTTGAACGCTGGCCTGCTTCGCGCAACCGGCCGCTTTTCTACTGTCCGGAGTACATCGCGAGTTCGCGCTTGCGGAAGACGTTCCAAGCGATGAGAAACAGCAGGACGGTGGCGAGGGCAAGGACGGTGGTGCCGACGAACACGCTCGACCAAGGGAGCAATCTGCCTTCGACGAGGCGTGTCGTGGGGTTGAGGTCGCCGTAGACCTGGAAGGTTCCGCCGACCGCCTGCGCGACCTTCGCGATGATGGTGGGGATGATGAGCATCTTTCCTTCGCGGTCTTCGGTCGCGTACATCTCGAGGGACGAGAGGATGAACCGGGAACCCTCGGCCGAGAGGAAGGTGACGAACGAGACAAGGCACGCGACTGGAAAACTGAGGAAGGTGGCGGCGGTGATGGCGAGCATGGCGAGGAAAGCGAGTTTGACCCACAGGACGGCCATGACCCTAAGGAAATTCATGCGGTAACTACCCGCGGAGTAGGAGATTTCGAGGCCGCCGGGCGGGAAGGTGATGGTCTCGGCGTTGGGACGCTGGTTCCGGAAATCGGCGTTGATGACCTGCACCGCGACGACGCCGTCTTCATCGATGACGCCGGGGAGAAGGCGGATGGTGTGGAACAGACACAGCCCGATGGAGTGGGTAAAGGGGTAGTCATTGGGGAACTGGAACGTGATCGTGTAGATGGAGTCGGGCGGGTTGGAGCCGGCATCGACCTTGTATCGCAGGTAGAGCGGGAGGTTGGTGTTGCGGACAGCCTTGAGACCACTGAAGATGTAGACTTCGCGGGAGCCGGGCTCGATGGAGCGGTACTGGCTCTGGACGCTGCTGCGGAGCCCATCGGCGATTTTTTTCTTGATCTCCTGAACCTTCTGGGCCCGGATCTCGGCGCTCTCGTCGTCGAGTTGGGCGATCATCTCCATCTCGGCGTCGACGCGGGCTTCGACATTCTTAGCGAACTGCTCTTCGTCGATCTCAGGGGGTTCGGCGGTGGCAGTGCGGCGCGCGACGAGCACTTGGGTTTCGAGGACCAGGCGGTCGTCCGAGACACCCTTTGCGGCCTGCGTGACGTAAGCGGCACTCTCGCCGTTGGCCTTCTGGTCGCGCAGGTATTCGGTGAAAATGAAGATGGCGGACCCACAGACGGCCATGAGCGCGAGCGCGAGGCCAGAGATTCCGACCCATTTGCCCAGCACATATTGCCAATGGCGGACCGGCTTGGTCATGGTCTGCCAGATGACCTTGTCACGCTGCTCGAAGCAGACCGAGGCCACGGCGAAGGTGAGCACCAGGACCGCGATGATCCAGAAGGAACCCGCGGTTGCGTATTGCAGGAACGATTGGACGCGGTAGCGGAGCGGTTGTTCGGCGTTGAGAATCGCGGGGAGGGCGGCGAGGCCGAAGATGAGCAGGACGATAAAGACGAGCGAGAGCTTCATCCGCACGGCTTCGGCGAGCACATTCTTCGCGATGGCGAACGTGGCTCCTGGCAAAGAAAACAGGAGCCCCAGCAGCCGCATGAGGACGGTGAAAGACGCGGAAAGCAGGACCACCCCACCGACAATGAGGGCGGGGCCGCGGGTGGCAGGAAACAGCGAGAGCGGCCAGACGACTGCCGCGGCGAGCACGCCGAGGGCGAGGTAGGTGAGCCCTAAACCGAGCCAGATGACCCCCAGCGCGAGGGCGGTGGCGATGACGATGGTGGCTCCGACGCCCGCGGCGTCTTGCTTGGCAGCGAGGATCTCATTGACGAGTTTGGCCGTCGCATTGAGCGTGGTTTCCTGCTTGCTCTGCTTGGAGGGATCGACGACCGAGGCCGTCGCCGAAGGCGGGCCGTCGGGTTGTGGGTCCGTCGAGCCGGGATTTTGTGCGGGCGCCACCTCGGGGAGTGGCTCGACGTCTTCGAGTGTGATAGCGGCCGAGGAGGGCGCGTTGAGTGCGACGGAGTAGGCGAGGAAAGCCGCGATGGCGAGAACGACGACCGCCACGCTTGCGGCGATCTTAAAGACCCGACCTTGTTGAAGGTGATTGAGCCGGGCGAGCCGCTCGCGGAAGGTCACGGCGCTCCTCCAGCGGGTTTGTCCGGGGCATCCAGCAACGAGCCGATGACCGAGTCATCGATGGCGGGGAGCGGCTGCGCCGGGGCCTGGGTCGGGGCGGGGCGTCGGTCGGCCGGGGGCGGGTTGGTGGTGGTGTTGAGCAGGTCGCCGATGAGCGAGCGGTCGGGGCCGATGGGCGCGGGCTGGGCGGCCGGGGCCGCGGAAGTTTCGCTGAGGGTAGAGCGTGGCGTGGCTTGGTCTTTCACGGCGAGGAGGTCGGCGATGAGGGCATCGCCCTGCTTTTCGTCTCCCTTGAGGAACGACGCGGTTTCGCCGCCGGAGGTAGCTCCGGAGGTTGCGATCTGCTCGGCCTTGGCGCGTTCGACGATGTCGAGAAAAAGTGCTTCGAGCGATTGGCGGGGTTTCGCGACCTTGAGGATGGCCTGGTCGCCGCCGGAGCGGGCCCGGATGACGCGATCAACTTCTGCGACGGTTGCTTCATCGAGGAGATCGGTCTCGATTGAGGTGCGGTCTTGAGAGACCAGGAGTTCGTCGCACGTGCCCTCGGCCCGCTTCTGACCTCCGTAAAGGATCACGAGCCTGTCGACACAATCTTCGACATCGGCCAAAAGGTGGGAGGAGAGCAGGACGGTCTTGCCGCGCCGCCCGAGTTCGATGATCAGTTCCTTCACTTGGCGCGTGCCGATGGGATCGAGCCCGGTGGTGGGTTCATCGAGGATGAGGAAGTCGGGGTCGTTGATGAGGGCCTGGGCGATGCCGATGCGGCGCTGCATGCCCTTGGAGTATTCGCGGACGGGGCGGAACTGGGCCCCCGTGAGGCCGATCATGTCGAGGAGTTCATCGATGCGGCGGCCCCGCGTGCGGCTGTCGATCTCGAAAAGTTTGGCGTAGTAGTCGAGTGTTTCGCGGGCGTTGAGGAAGCCGTAGAGATAGGACTCTTCGGGCAGGTAGCCGATGCGCTTCTTGACGGCGACGTCGGTGGGCTCTTTGCCGAAAACCGAGATTCGCCCGGATGTTGGTTTGAGGAGCCCGAGCATCATTTTGATGGTCGTGCTCTTGCCGGAACCGTTGGGGCCGAGAAGGCCGAAGACCTCGCGCGGGTAGATCTCGAAAGAGAGGGTGTTGACCGCGCGGGCGACATCACGCATCCAGAAATCTTTGAAGACGCGGCTGACCTGCTGCACCACCACCACCGGTTCGCCGGTGCGGGGTGGGGCGTAGGTGACTGGGGATGAGAGTGTGGGTGTCATGCGGTGCAAGGGCTTGAAGGATCGGGTTGGGATGGCCCGAACCGCACGTGCGGTTTGCGTCGGCGGTTGGTGGGTCCGGCTTTAGCTCGGGGCTTCCTGCAGATCGGTCTGGGTCCGGAACTGGGTTTCGCGGAGTTCACGCATGCGGCGTTTCTCGGCTTCCGTGTTCTCCCGCTCCTTGCGGGCCCGATCTCGGTTCTTGATGATGTCGGGGTCGGAGTTGAGGAGGAGGGTGGAGGTGTTGACACCCGCGGGCATGAGCATGAACTGCACGCTGTCTTTCGCGAGCAGTTCACGCATGGCGACCGACCACTCGCGCTGGATCATGAGGGACGGGTTGGCTTCGAACTGCGCGAGTTTGGCCTCGAACCGGGCGAGATCGGACCGGGCACGGCCTACGACCTCGGCCTGATACCGCTTGGCTTCTTCGAGCATGAGGCGGACGCCGCCGCTGGTGGCGTCTTTCACCGTCTCGGCGGTCGTCACCCATTGGCCATCCGCGTTCATGGTTTGGATGTCGACCGTGACTGACCGGTTCTCGAAGATGGCCTCGATGGTGTCGAGCGTCCGCTTCTGCGCGGCGACATCTTGCGAGCCGATGGCCTGCTCGTATTGCGTGATGAGGCCAACAACCTTGCGGGAAGAGGTTTCCTCACCGACGAGATAGGGGGACGAGAGGCCCGCGACCTCGTTGAGGCGGCGGGTGCGCTCGCTGGTGGCCTCGTCGCGGACTTTGGCGGCGTTGGAGACGGCAGACTGCACTTTGGCGAAATCGCCGCGGACGAAGAGGGGAGCAATGACCTGATCGAGGCTGAACTGGTCGATCTGGAGGCCGCTGTTCATGCGGTCGAGCGTGTCCTGCGCGATGCGTTTGGCGGTCTTGCTGACGTTACCCTCGTCGGAGGACTGCTTGAGGAGATCTTCGATACCAACTTGGGCACTGGCGTGCACGACGCCTCTCTTGACGGCGGCGCGGACGACTTCCTTCTCGCTGTCGGGGAGAAGGTTCTGCGAATACTTGGTGACGTCAGCGCGCTGATAGCCGACCTTCCACTTGGTGTGAGCGATGTTGCCGTCGGCGGTCAGGACGTAGCCGGAGCCCTCCTCGGGCTTGATGGCGTCGGTCGGGGGCAGTTTGTCGGGCGATGGATCGACGGTGCCCGGAGGCACCGGCACCCAAAAGTCTTTGTCGATGCGGACGTCTTCGTAGCCTTTGGTGTTGATCTTCAGGAGATCGCCGAGGGGGTACGGGGCGCTCCACTGGAAGCCGGGCTCGAGGCCGCTTTGCTGGACGCGGCCAAACAGCAGGCGGATGCCTTTTTCGCCTTCCTTGACGTAGCGGAAGCCGCTGAGCACAAACACGACGCCGAGCACGACCATGCCCGCCTGCAACAACCGGTACATGACACGGAGGGCATCAGACAGCGACTGATTCGCGGGGTCGAGCAGCGAGCCACGGTCGGGCTCGTCGCCGGACTGCCGCAACGAAACCGACCCTGCCCGACGGGGTGGCGTGAGTTGGGGTGAGGGACCACCCGCGCTGGGCTCATCATCGGGGGCGAAGAGCGCGGCCGCGTGCCGCGAACGCGAGGTCATGGCTGGCCTCCGGAAGGGGGCTTGGTTCCGGCTGG
>Ga0105044_10014843_pt1 | contig 10527 bp, 6 predicted proteins | sample MAT01_FD_78092 | JGI IMG/M metagenome (GOLD analysis project Ga0105044, IMG submission 78092) | Freshwater microbial communities from Lake Fryxell liftoff mats and glacier meltwater in Antarctica - MAT-01 | ecosystem: Environmental > Aquatic > Freshwater > Ice > Liftoff microbial mat | place... | reverse complement strand
TGATACGCTTGCGTGCCATCCTTTACCGTTCCTTTTCGCTGGTCTCTGATAGATTTGATTACTTGGTGCCCGTCGCGCCCGTCGCGCCACCCGCCGTCGTCGCCGTCGCCGTCGTCGCCTTGACTGCGGCCCAGTCCGGGAGGCGCTGTTCCAATTCTGGCAGCGCGTGGGTCAGAAAGTCCTGCTTCACCGCCATCGAGGTCTTGGGGTCTCGAACGACGGTCATCAGTTCGACTTTGGCGTAGTACCCGTGGTTCTCGAAGAGGTTTTGCAGGGTGCTGCGGACGCCGATGGGGTTGGCTTCGTAGCGGCCGTTGACCGAGAAGAAGTACGTCACCGAGCGCGACTGGGCCGAGCGGCTGCGCGAGTCCTGGTCCTCGAAGTTGATGAACCGAACGGGCAGGCCCTCGTCTTCGCCGCCGGCGTCGGCGGGGATACTGATGCGCTTTCCGTCGGCTCCGACGTGGTACCCGCCGGAGTCGATCGAGAACCCGGGGAGCTTCCAGCGGGGCGTTTCGTACACCGTGGGCTGGAACCCGTCGGCGATGAAGCATCGGTCGGGGATGTGGGCGACGGTGTCGACCATGCCCGTGTAATACGTCACCGAGAGCATCACGACCGCCCGGGGGTCGTTGGCTTGGATCTCGGCGAGGATCTGCAGGCGTTCCCTGTAGTCTTTGTCTTTGAACCGGGCGAGTGTCGCGGGGCTGACGCGGCGTGTGTCGACGAAGTTGCGGAAGATGTACTTGTCCGTGCCCAGCACCTCCTCGATGTCCGGGCTGAGGGGCATGTCGAGGCTCACCTGCTGCCACGGGCCGAGCTGCTCGGGGAGGGTGTTGATCGGCTGGCGGAGGGATACGGGCATCTTTCGGAAGTGCAGTTGCATCTGCTGTGTCGCGGCGTGCAAGCCAACGGCCGCCACGAGCAGAATGCACGCGGTCACCACGTAGGCCTTGTTTTTCAGGAGCGACAACGCCGCCACCTTCAGGGCCTGCGACGACGAACCATCCGACACCGGCGGAACGGGAACGGTACTCACGGCCTCTCCTTGGTTACGGTCTCACTGGTCGCCGACGGGGGCACAAACCCGGGTGGGGGCACCCTCGGCGGGGACGGCGGGATAAACGCAGGCGTCGCCGCAACGGCCCCCGCTGCCGTGCCCGCGACGGGGGCGGGACTTGCAATGGTGGCCACGGCCGCCGGCGCCGTTGTGGTCGGGGCGCGCTTCACCGCAACGATCACGCCCGGTGAGGAGGCGACCATCGCCAAGCCGACACTGGCCTTGCCCGCCATCGCGGCGGCACGGGCGGTTTCCTCATCGGCTTCGTCGACAAACAACTGGTCAAGAGTCCAAAGTAGCAGGCCGAGGATGAAAAACGCCGGAATCAGCATCACGATCCCGACGAACTGGTGGGCGAAGTTCTCAGACAGTTGCGGCGAAACGTAATGGTCGAGCAGCCCCTGTCCGGCGACGCGCATCACGTTGCAGAAAATCGCCACCGGAACCGCCATCGCCACCACGAACAGCTTCTGCCACAACGGCCGTGTGCTGAGAAACGCCAGCGCCGCCCCGAGCGTCACAAACGTCATCAGCGACTTCAGCCCCGCGCACGCCTCGGCGACGTTGAGCACCCGGGCACCTATGTTGATCTTCGTGCCACTCTGAAACGCGTCCACCCCCGACACCTGCAGCACAAACACCGCCGCTTGGGCCGCCAGTAACTGCAGCGGACCGGCCACCCAAGAGTAAAACAGCCCCGGCCACGGCAACGCACAAATCAAAAACACGATCGGAAACCACGCGATTCGCATCACGCCCCACCCGCACAGCGTCAACACCACCCCGAACAACGTCGCCACCATCCCCAAGTCTTTGAAATAGTCGTTCTGAACGGGCCAAATCGCAGCCGCGAAGAACACCAGCCCGGCCAAAATCATCGCAATCCCCCAGTTCAGCACCAACACCAGCCCCGCCATCCCCGCCAGCCCCATCGCCCCCTTCTGCAGGATCTCGCCCTGACTCGGAACCAGCACCGGGCCCAGTACATACGCCCCAGCCGCCACCCCCAGCAAACCCGCTGCGCCCCACACCCGCCCCCGAAACCCTCCCGTTAACAGCAATGGCTCGACCTTTTCCTTCAGCAATTCATCGCGATTGAGGAACAGGTAATACAACCCAATCAACGGAACCACGATCGCGTGGCCCCAGTCGCCCTCGCCATTGAACGGGTTCGTCTTCCCCCACAACCGCGTGAGGTTGAACCAAAAGATCACCACCATCAGCCCGGTGACAGACACAATGGCCAGCCAGCCAGACAGCGTAATCCCCCCGTATCGCGGCTGGGCGGATCGCAGTACCGAGTCGTAATTGAGCGAAGATTGATTGATCGCGCTGGACACGTTCGACTTTCTCCCAAAGACGTACCCGATCCGAACCGGCCACCGACACCCGGGGCCCACTACCCCTCTTGTTACTGGGAATCGACCATTCCACCCCCGCACTGGACCAACTGGCAGTCAATTGCGTTCCGAGCACTCCTTTGAGGTCGCGTCCATGCGATGATGCCTGCAACCCTGATCACCCGATCCGATGTCGCGCACCCCAGCCTGTTGCTCCGCCACCGCTACACTGCTCGCCCACCCTCCGTCGGTAGGTAGTTAACTTTACGCCGCCCATTCCGACGGGGACACCTCCCCCGCAAACCAAACGACATCTTTACTTTCCAACGCACAAAAAACGCAAACCCATATCTGATATGGGTTTGCGGCAAAAGTTAATATTTTGATATCGGTCTCTGCCCATTCGACCCGGACTCCTTCGAGTCGGCCCGAGGGCTAGAAGTTGTTGTTGTTGTTGTTGTTGTTCGGATCTTCGTAGAAGTTCCGGTCGTAGAAGAATCCGAAGCCGTAGCTGAACCGGAACCCGTTGCGAACCGCTGCGAGGAACGGCGCGAAGAAGTTCGTACCGACCATGATGGTGTCGTCGGGCTTGATGAAGATGTCGGACTGCTTGCCGGCGAAGATGGCGTCGAGGTTGACGCGGGCGAAGACTTCGCGGTCGGACCCGATGCGGCGGATGACGTCCGTCCGCTGGGGGATGGCGACTTGGTCGAGCATGCCTGCCGAGACGATGGCCTGCTTGAGGGTTACCGCGGCGCCGGTGAGCTGGAAAGCTCCGGTCCGCTGGACGTGGCCGCCCATGTAGTAAAACCCGACCTTCGGGCCCGGCACAGTGATGATGTCACCGGCGCGGATCACGAGGTTAAACCGGGTGTCGCCGTTGAGCAGTTGGCGGAGGGGGACGCGGATGATCCGCTCGCCCGACTGGGGAACGAGGTCTTCAAAGGCGAACGGCTGGGACGGCGAGGTCGGCGAGACTTCTTGGACGATCGCCGGGGCGGCGGTTGCCGCGTCGGTGGGCTGGGTCGCCGCTCCGACGAGGACCTGCTTGCCGTCAAGCATGATGTAGCGGCCTTCGGGGGGTGCCGCCGGCGGGGCACTGACGCCGCCGGAATTCGGGCCGCCGGAATTCGGATCGCCCGAGACCTGCATCATCTTCGGACGCAGAAGGTCGATCCGCCATGCCCCTTGGGCGCCACCGGGGGTGAAGATGTCAGAGCGAGGGGCGAGAATGTCGGGGCCGGGCGACGTGGTCGGCGGCGCCGCCGGCGGCAGCGGGGCGCCACCGGGCGGCGGCGTCTCGGTCGCCGTCGGCGTCTGCTGGCGGATGATGTATGCGTGCTCGGCGCCGGGAAGGATGTCACCGGCGATCACGATCGCATCGAGCAGCCGGAAGTCTTTCTTGAGGATCTGGTACTCGCCCGAGCGGGGAACGGCGCTGCCGCGGATGGAGAACGTACGCGCCCGTGCCTCGACCACCGACACGCTCACCTGTGCGTCGAGAATCAGGTTGCCGTCGCGGTAGGCCTTCTGGATCGCCCTCTGGAGTTGGACTTCGGTGAGGTCCGACGCCTGGATCTCGTCGATCAGGGGCACGCTGAGCATGCCCGAGTCCGATACGCGAATCGGGCGCTGAGTTTCCGAGCCCGGGCCGGCGAGGTCGGAGATCGTGATGTTCAAAAGGTCGCCCGGGCCGATGCGGTAGTCCTTGGCGGTGAACACCAGGTCGCCGGCTTGGGGGTCGGTGGCGTTGGCCCACTCGTCGTCGGGTTCGTCGAAGCCGGTGTCGAGCTTCCGAAGGATCGGAAGCAGCAGCGGCTGCTTGTTGTACCGACCCACTTCACTGGGGTCGATAAAGCTCTTGACGTCGCAACCAGTCTGCAGCGCCGCGCCCGCAAGAATGGAGACCGCCGTGAGGGCAGTCAGCGCCCCTTTGGCAAGTCCGGACACTCGACGCTCACCTCTAATGTTTACACCACTGATCTGACGCAAGGCGTGCTCCTTTCCTCATGGCACCGGTCGCTGCCAACCTCCCCACCCGAACGGTGACTGGGGCGACAACCCTCCCGGACCCCGCCGCCCGCGTGTTCTAACGCACGCGGCGGGTTCTACTCCTGTTTCGGTCCGCCATCATGCAAAAGAAAACCCGAACCGGCAATATTGGTTGCAGTGACTTAACCCTTTGTGAACACCGGGGCAAGGGAAATCGACCCGCCAGATGGACGACAACCCCCCGGACTTCCTGCCGGACACGCCGTTGACCCGTAAATTCCACGATATTCTCGGACCGTGCGAAACATCACACGAAAATTCATCACTTAACTGAGTCTCACAATTCCAGCCGTCGAGAAAATCACCCGACGTCCGATATACTGCCGACCCCGCCCAGTGCCACTCTTGCCCACGTGAATCAACGCCAACGAACAATCTCACGAGACGTTTCCGTCGCCGGACCGGGCCTGTTCTCGGGCGAAAACACGTCCCTCACCTTCTCCCCGGCGCCGCAGGATTCGGGAATTACTTTTGTTCGCGAGCAGGGCGGCAAGACCGCCACCATCCCGGCTGTGGTCGGGAACGTGATGAAGCGCCCGAGGCACACCTGCCTGAGAAACGGCACGCTTTATATCGAGACGGTCGAGCATTGCATGGCCGCGCTGGCAGGCCTGGGGGTGGACAATGCGGTGGTGAAGGTGTCTGGCGGGTCGATCGGGGAGCTCCCGATGGGTGACGGGTCGAGTCGACTTTTTGTCGAAGCCCTGCAGAAAGCCGTTCCCATCGATCTCGACGCCGACCGCCATCCACTGATCATCACCCAGCCGGTCCAAGTCACGCTCGGCGACGCCACGCTGGCTGCCCTACCCGGCCCGACCGACTACCTCGAAGTAATTTACGAGTACGAAGGCCCGCCGCCGGTGGGCAGGCAAACGCTGTCGTATCGGCTCTCGCAGACCCCCGGAGTGGGCGACGATTTTGAAACCATGCTCGCGCCGGCACGGACGTTTGTTTTCGAGAAGGAAGCCCTCGCCCTTCGCCAGCAAGGTTTTGGAAAGCACTTGTCGCCCCGAGAGTTGCTCGTGATCTCCCCGACCGGGCCGATCGACAACGCGTTTCGGTTCGCCGACGAGTGCGCCAGACACAAGGTGCTGGACCTGATCGGCGACCTGTATCTGGTGGGTCGCCCGGTATACGGGCGGATTGTCGCGCACAAGTCCGGGCATGAACTGAACCATGTGCTGGCCCGGCGTCTGTTGGAACAACAATCGATGCAGGGCCGCGAGGGGGCGCTGAAGCGTGAAGCGCTGATGGACATCCGCCAAGTTCAACGGATTCTTCCGCACCGGTACCCGATGTTGCTCGTCGATCGAGTGCTGGACGTGGAGCTCGATCCGGTGACGGGCGACCCGCGGCGGGCGCTGGGGGTGAAGAACGTGACCTTCAACGACATTTTTTTTCAGGGGCACTTCCCGGGCACGCCGCTCATGCCCGGCGTACTGATCGTCGAGGCGCTGGCGCAGCTGGGGGGGATCCTGCTGAGTCAGAAGCTGGAGCACACGGGGAAACTGGCTGTGCTTCTTTCCATGGATAAAGTGAAAATCCGCGCCCCAGCCGTGCCGGGCGACCAGTTGGTGCTCGAAGCCATTGCGGTGCGCGTTAAAGCACGAACCGGACACGTCCGCTGCCGGGCGTATGTGCTGGACAAGTTGGCAGCCGAAGCCGACATCAAGTTCATGCTTGTGGACGCCGAACCGCTCTAGGATGCGATAACCTTTCGAAAACAATGCCCACTGTTCATCCGATGTCCGTTGTCGATCCTTCCGCCGATCTGGCGGACGACGTGGTCGTCGGTCCGTTTTGCATCGTCGGGCCCAATGCGAAAATCGGCGCGGGAACGCGACTTGTCAGCCACGCGGTGGTCAGCGGGCACACGACGCTGGGGAAGAACAACCTCCTGCACCCCAACAGCGTGCTGGGCGGCCCGCCGCAGGACTTGAAGTGGAAGGGCGAGCCGACGCGGTTGGAGGTCGGCGACAACAACGTGTTCCGCGAGGGTGTGACGGTGAACGTCGGCACGGTGCAGGACGCGGTGAGCAGAGGGATCACGCGGGTGGGGAGCCACAACCTGCTGATGGCGAATTGCCACGTCGGCCACGACTGCCAAGTGGGCTCGGGATGCGTGCTTGCCAACAACGTGATGATCGCCGGCCACGTGCACGTGGGGGACCGTGTGATCATGAACGGGGCGGTCGGCTTGCACCATTTCGTGACGGTGGGGGACTTTGCGTACCTTGCCGGCGCGGCGCGGATTCACTTTGACGTTCCGCCGTTTGTGAAGGTAGCCGGGGACGACGAGGTCAAGGCGCTGAACAAGCTCGGCTTGCGTCGCGCCGGGCGGAGCGAGGAAGACATCGAAACGCTGCAGCTCGCGTTCCGCCGGTTGTTCGTGCGCCGCGGCATGCCGATGTCCGCGGCGCTGCGGACGTTCCACCTGGACAACGGGATTCACCCCGACGTCAAAAGGATGGTGCAGGCTGTGGAACGAAGGACGACGGTGAAAAACGGGCGGTATTTGGAGAGCTTGAGAACGCGGTAGAGGGGACGGAAAACGCAATGACCTGGGTGGTGCTCGGGTGAGGCGTGGTCTCAACGCTGTCGCTGAGCGTTACAGCGGACGTGCCGAAGGTTGTCAGTTGCGATTATCTACAGAGCACCATTCCGTGCGTGTGCTCTGATTATTCTCCGGTTGCTGGTGTGCAGGTCTCCCAGACCCCCCAAAGTCAACTCGCGTTCGGTTGAAATATGATTTTAGTGTGTGGCAACTGGTTCCGGGAGCCTGATCGTTTGTGGTAGCCTCGGTTTCTTGGTGGCAATAAAGGCGCGGGCCTGAGCACCACAACCATGGGCCTGTCATAGGCGAGGTCGATACCAAATGAAGCAGCAGCAGAACCACCGCCGTGCCCTGAAGCTCGCTGCGGTGAGCGTACTTCTGGCCACCTCTCACCTTGCCGCCGCGGATTTTTGGTGGCGGGGTGACATGTCAAACTCTTGGTCCAGCACTCAGACATTTATTGGTCAAATCGTTGGGACGAATTTTTCCACTTCGTCGAGCGGAGCCATCGACGCGGCCGCTCTTCCCGGCTCTGGCGATCTCGTCCGGTTCGCCACGGTTGACGCCGTGAACCTGGACATGATTCTCGGATCGAATTTTACCATCGCCGGTCTGAGGACATCATTCAGCAATCTTTCAGGGGGGGTCGTCATAAGCGGCAACACTCTCAATTTTGACGCGGATTCGGCCGAGATCGTCACCACCTCCCCGGAGACACTCACCCTCAACAGCATTGTGACGACCAGCACGGCTTCGCTGGACATCGACACGGTCATTAGCTCGAGCGTCGTCAACCTTAACTCGATTTTCGGCAACGCTTCGGGCGGAGCGGTCCGGGGATTGACCAAGGACGGCTCGGGGACACTCGCCCTCGGCGGCGACAACACTTACACGGGCGGAACCACCGTCAACGCCGGTACGCTCCGGGTCGGCTCGGGCGGCACCCTCGGCCCGGGTTCCCTCACCCTGAACACCACGGGCTCCGTTGATTCCCTCGTGATCTTCAACAACGCCAACCAGTCGATCACTTCTCTGCAAACCGGCTCGCTGGGCACGGGCGAGGCCAGAGTGACCCTTAACGGCACGGCGCTGACGGTCAACCAATCCGCCGCCAACCGAACCTTTGGCGGGGTGATCGCCGGTACTGGGTCGCTGATCAAGTCTGGCACTGGGACTCTGAGTTTCACCGGAGATCACACCTACGGCGGCGGGACGACCGTGAGCGGCGGAGCGCTTCGTATCACCTCCACTGGCTCACTTCCTTCCGGCGCCCTGACGCTCCGCACCACGGGCAGCGGTGATACTACGGTGTTCTTCAACAACCCCTCCCAATCGCTCAGCTCATTGCAGACCGCGAGCGGCGGCACGGGCGACATTGCCATGGTCCTCAGCTTTACCGCCCTGACGGTCAACCAGTCTTCCAACACCACGTACGTCGGGGACATCACTGGAACGGGTTCGCTCATCAAGTCGGGCCCGGGCGTACTGACGTTTACGGGAGATGTCACCCCCATTGGCGGTACGACCGTCACGGGAGGCACGCTCCGGATCGGTAATGGACTGACGACGGGGTCGATCACGGGGAATGTCACCAACAACGCCTCCCTGATCTTTTTCCGCTCGAATGACCACTTTTTCGGTGGCAACATCTCCGGCAGCGGCACACTCACCAAGCTCGCCGCCGGCGAGCTGACGCTCACCGGTAATAACACCCACGTCGGCGGCACGACCGTCTCATTGGGCACGCTGCGCATCGGCAATGGCGGTACGACGGGCTCGATCTCGGGCAACATCGTCAACAACGCCGCCCTGATCTTCAATCGCTCCAACAACTCCACTTTCGCCGGCGCCATCTCCGGCAGCGGCACACTCACCAAGTCGGGCGCTGGCACGCTGACTTTCACCGGGGATCACACCTACGGCGGGGAAACGTTGGTTGAGGGAGGAACGCTTCGCATTAGCGCCAGCGGCTCACTTCCCACCGGCGCACTGAAACTTACCACCGATGCCAGCGGCGATTCCACGGTGATCTTCGACAACCCTGTGCAGTCGATCGCCTCGCTGCAGTCCAACAGCATCGGCACTGGCGACTCTGCCATTGTTCTCAATGGAACCGCCCTGACGGTCAACCTGTCCTCGAGTACCACGCACGTCGGGGACATCACTGGAACGGGCTCGCTCATCAAATTGGGCTCTGCCTTACTCGCCTTGTCCGGCGACACTTCCCACACAGGCGGCACCACCATCACCGCAGGCACGCTTCGGATCGGATCTTTCCTGTCCTTCGGGACGATCAGCGGCAACATCATCAACAACGCCTCTTTGGTCTTTGCGCGCAGAACCGCCTCCACCTTCGCCGGCAACATTTCCGGCGGCGGCACACTCGTCGTCAACGGCTTTTTGACCGTCACTGGGAGTAACACGCACACCGGCGGTACGAGAATCACTGGTGGCGAATTGCGCGTTGGCAGTGGCGGTACGACCGGTTTGATCTCCGGCAACATCGTCATCGACGACACCCTCATTTTCAATCGCTCCGACAACTTGAGCTTCGGCGGCAACATCTCCGGCAACGGCAGCCTCATCCAAGCCGGTACCGGGACGCTCACCCTCACCGGAGCGCTCACATACGGCGGCAACACGAGCGTCACCGGCGGCGGAAAGCTCGTGTTGAACTCCGCCCTGAACACCGGCACGGGCGATGTCGTACTCTCCACGAACGGGAAGGTCGACTTCGGCGTCGCCCGGACTGTCGTACCGGTCGTGGTCGGCTGGATCGACAACCTGACTGTTCCCTCGGGCGGAATCGCCAGGATCACGCGATCCACCCGGGCCGGCGCCTTGAGCCAGGGCGTGCTGATTGTCAACACACTGAGCATCACCGGGGGCGGGTTTTTGGATCTGGCGAACAACGACCTGATCGTGCGTCAGCAGTCGCTTGCTTCGGTGAGGTCGCTCGTGGGGGCTTGGTACAACTCTGTTGGCGGTTTGCCGGGAACGCTTGGATTGGGTTCGACCGAGGCGTTTTACACAGTGGCGGGGGCGTTCACGACGTTGGCGGTGTATGACAATTCGATCGCGGGCCAGACGCTGGCGAGCTTTGACGGCGTCGCGGTCTTGCCGACGGATGTGCTTGTGAAGTACACGTATCTGGGTGACACCAACCTTGACGGTGTGGTGAATGCGACGGACCTTTCGCGTGTGCTGCTGGGGCTCAACGGTCAGGGGAGTGGCTGGAATTTTGGCGATGTGAACTACGACGGCGTGGTGAACTTCGTGGACCTCGGGCGGACGCTGGCGGCGATGCGGGGGCAGGGCTCGCCGCTGGGCGGGGGCGAATTGGGCGGTGGCGGGGTGATTCCCGAGCCGTCGGCGATTGGGGTGATTGCAGGCGTGGCGATGCTCGCGGGTCGGCGGCGGAGGTAGGGGCCGGATCAGGTACGGGATTTTTTGGCTGAGATCGTAAGTTGGAAGGGGGTGATGGCGGCTGGGGGTTGGGTCATGAGTTGGGCGATGGAGTG
>Ga0105044_10014842_pt1 | contig 10527 bp, 9 predicted proteins | sample MAT01_FD_78092 | JGI IMG/M metagenome (GOLD analysis project Ga0105044, IMG submission 78092) | Freshwater microbial communities from Lake Fryxell liftoff mats and glacier meltwater in Antarctica - MAT-01 | ecosystem: Environmental > Aquatic > Freshwater > Ice > Liftoff microbial mat | place... | reverse complement strand
GTGATAATGAGTGATAATGACAACTGCCATCGCAATCACGATATTAGCATTCGGTGCTAGAGAAGTCAACAGAAAATAGAAATCTTAACAAAAAGATCAAGATTTGTTTACATTTAGCGCTAGATTGTTCTACTTATGCCTTTGAAAAGGCAATCCAGTACTTGTCGCGGTACCCGCGCCCAATTTTTGTACACAGTCTGGAAGCTCTGATACCTTTTGTGTTGACGCTGGCTGTTGATGAAGCACCGCAAGGTGCCACGAGCATTTTCGAAGCAATGCGCAATGTCTATGCGTAGTGGCCGTAGAGATTATCGATCTTCGTCAGATTCAGGCGGCGGATACGATGGTGTTTTTAATTTTGAGGTTTTGTGGTGACAGATGCAGTATGAATATCCTTGAACGAGCTTCGCTAGATTATAAAATTCGCAGAGTAACAATAATGCTAATCATGGGCCAATTGTGGCCACTTTGCCAGGGCCATGCCCTGCGGGTGGCTGATCCACTAAAAGCGGCTCAGGAATCGGTCACAGAGGGCAGGGCGTCTATCATCAGCGTGACAGAGAATAACAATTGCGCCAATCCGCTTATCCTATGAATGTGTCGAAGCGGCTCGTTTCTCGCCATACCCCAGATATTTCGATTCGGCAGAATTGATATACAATAGAGCTTGCTGATCGCGGTTCGAAATAGCCCCGGCAGCTTATAGCCAGTCAAGGATGATTATTATCCGATTTGGCATCTCAAGTCTTCCTCATTAAGCGAAAGAGATGTGTATCCATGACAACCAAAAATTACCGCGTCGCTATGATCGGTGCGGGCACCATTGTCCGCTTTGGACATATCCCTAATTTTCAATCCATTCCCCATGTGTCGGTCGAAGCCATCTGTGATGTCAATGGCGAGCGTGTCAAGGAAGTGGCGGCTGAAAAAGGTGTGCCACAGAGCTTTACCGATTATGAAGTGATGCTGCGTGAAGTAAAGCCGGACATCACCGTCATTGCGACGCCCAACATCTTTCACCATCCGATGACAATGGCCGCGCTCAATGCCGGTTCGCACGTACTCTGCGAGAAGCCGCTGGCTTTGACCTACGCCCATGCCAAAGAAATGATGGATCTTGCCGCAGCGAAGGGGCTCACCGTTAATGTGGGTTCCCATTACCGCTGGTCCGATGCGGTTCGGGCAGCCAAGCAACAAGCGGATGCAGGCTTCTACGGCGACATCTATGCCGCACGCACCATTTGGCATCGCAGGGCAGGAATACCAGGCTTTGGCAGTTGGTTTACCCGGCGCTCGTTGGCTGGGGGCGGATCATTGCTCGATATTGGTATTCATGCCTTGGACCGTGCGCTCTTCATTATGGATTACCCGACGCCGGTGACGGTAAGTGGCGTGACATTTTCCAAGATGGGTACACAGGGTATCGGACTTGGCCGCTGGGGTTCGGACATTTCTGCGCCCGACAGCGGTGCTATCTTTGATGTCGATGATCTGGCCTGGGCATTGGTGCGTTTTGAGAATGGTACGGCTCTCCAACTTCAAGTATCGTGGGCGGTCAATCACGCGCAGCAATTCGTGACCGAGATTTATGGAACCAAGGGCGGCGCGTCGGTTGGCGATCAGGATCAAGTCACGCTCTACACCATCCTCAACGGCCAACAGGCAGATATTGAACTTGATGTCGCCCGCAGCGGTAAAAATTCTTATCAGCACCTGGTACAGAACTTTATTCGCTATCTGGATGGTGATGAGACCGCTGAGGTGATTACACCCGTTCAGTCGCTGACCAGCGTCAAGATTATTGAAGGGGTGTTGCGCTCAGCGACGGAAGGCCGCGAAGTGGTGCTGGAACGGTCATAAAGGCAGCTACGCTACTTATAAAAGCTACGCTAAAAGCTACGCTACTTATAAAAGCTACGCTACTTGTAAAATAGTTGACCTATAAGCAAACACCAAATTTCAGAGGAGGAACTGTGAAACTCAAAGCAACCCATCACATTGGGGTCCGCACGCAAAACATGGCGGCGATGGAAAAATTTTATACCGAAACGCTGGGCTTCCCCGTAACCAAGCGCTGGGACGATGTACAGATTATTTTTATCGACATTGGCAGCACAACCATCGAATTGATTGGCCGCGTCGATGGCCCACCGCCGAATTCGCCCATGGGGGGGATTGAGCATATTGCGTTGCATGTGGAAGATGTCGATGCTGCCCATGCCGAGTTGGTGAGCAAGAACATCCTGATCACCGTCGAGCCCAAGAACTTTAAAGATGTGCGCATCTGCTTTTTCAAAGATCCCGACGGGAATTTATTTGAATTAGTCCAATCACTATAAAATCAACGAAGGCTGACAAATGAGTTTTTATGATTCATTGTCAGCCTTCGTCACAACCACCTATGCCCTATACATACCCCATTACCATCCATCATCTGTATATTTCCCCAGGTCACAACTATTTTGGTCACCCAGCTGGCGATCCAGGCACGCAACCAACGTATGATGTCGATATAGTCGAGGTCAAAGCGGGCGCGGGGTTGGTGGGTGATCGCTTCTTTGGGCGCGGCGCGGCGTTTGATGGCCATGTGACTTTTCTGGCCTGGGAAGTGGTACAATTGCTGACAACCGCATACGGATTGGCAATTGCGACCCCTGCTGATTTTCGGCGCAATGTTGTGATTGGCGGAATTCCACTCAATGCCTTGATCGGCCAATCCTTTGCCATCGACGGAGTAGAGTTCCAAGGCACCAAGCATTGTGCGCCTTGCCGCTGGATGGAGAGTGCGGTGGCAACCGGCGCGCTGCAGGCGCTGAAAGGGCGCGGTGGATTGCGAGCCCAGGTGTGCAGCGATGGCTGGTTACGCAAAGGTGCAGCCACCCTGACAACAACAGTGGCGCTCGATCTCACCACTATCACCGCGCCACTGGTACGCCCCCGATTGCCCTGAGTTGATAGCGCCGGTAAGTTGACGCCTGCCAGTGCGTTTGCTAGAATAACAAATCCTACGGTTCTTGGTGATAGCGAATAGCGGCTCGACAAAGGATTGACCATGCAAGAGCAAATCGTTACGATTATCGGCGGCGGCTTGGCCGGCACAGAAGCAGCTTGGCAAATTGCCAGTCGCGGCATCAAAGTGCGGCTCTACGAGATGCGCCCCACACGCCCCACCGAAGCCCATGTAACGGATCGGCTGGCGGAATTGGTCTGTAGCAATTCGATGGGCAGCACCTTGCCCGATCGTGCGCTGGGTATCCTCAAAAATGAGATGCTGCGGATGGATAGCATGATCATCCAGACTGCCATGCGCCATGCCCTCCCCGCTGGCAGTGCGTTGGCGGTGGGCCGCGAAGCGTTTGCCGACGATGTCACCGCGCAGCTTAGTACGCATCCCAATATTCAAGTAATCCGCCAAGAAATTACCGAAATTCCCGACGGCCCCACCATTCTAGCGACTGGGCCGCTCACCAGCAGCGCGCTCACCGAAAAGCTCCAGGCATTAACCGGGCAGAAGCACCTCTATTTTTATGATGCCATGGCCCCGATTATGGCATCCGACAGTATCGATATGACGATTGCCTTTCGCCAAAGCCGTTACGATCGCGACAGTGCCGTGAGCCAGGAAGAGGGTGATTATATTAACTGCCCATTTTCGCGCGAAGAGTACGAAACCTTTGTCAATGCGGTGCTGGCTGCGCCCAAAATTGAACTCAAAACCCCCGACAAGGAGCTAGAACGCTACTTTGAAGGCTGTATGCCGATTGAAGTGCTGGCCGGACGTGGGCTGAATTCGCTGGCTTTCGGCCCCATGCGCCCGGTCGGCCTGCGCGATCCGCGCACGGGTCGCCGCCCCTATGCTGCCGTGCAACTGCGCCAGGATAATGTAGCTGGCACGCTGTATAATATGGTGGGGTTTCAGACCAACATTCGCTGGGGCGCGCAAGAAGAAGTGTTGCGCCTGATTCCTGGGTTGAAAGATGCCGAATTTGTGCGCATGGGGCAGATGCATCGCAACACGTTTATTAACAGCCCAACCCTGTTGCAGCCCACGTTGCAATTTCGCGCGCGCGCCGACCTCTTCTTGGCGGGCCAGATTACGGGCACCGAAGGCTATGTGGGCAGTACCATGGGTGGCTTGCTCGCGGGTATTAATATGGTACGCTTGCTGCGCGGCGAAGCGCTGCTTGAAATTCCACGCACCAGTATGATCGGAGCGCTGCTCTATTACATCACCCACGCCGATGCCGAAAACTTCCAGCCCATGAAAGCTGCCATGGGTCTCTTGCCCGATCTACCCAGTTGGATTCGTCACAAGCAACAACGGTATGCGGCCTATGCCACGCGTGCGCATGAAGATCTGGAAGCCTATTTGCGCGCCATGCAGTTCACCAATACAGCGGGTGAATTTCACACAGCGACACCACGCCAAGATGAGCTGTTACTAGCCGCCGACTAAATTATCATCTATAGCGAATCTATATCGAATAGCTAGAAATAAAAAAGCGCCACCTGTTTCGCAGGTGGCGCTTTTTTGATCAAGTTGGGCAAGCAGTCAACTTAGCGTTCTTCGACAAACTCAAGCTCGACTGTCGTATCGACCAGCCGCTGATTGAGGGTTTCGTTATCGCCAAAGTAGGCGCGCTCGTAGGTTTCGCCTTCAAACTCGCCCGTGAAGAGCCAACGCTTGTTGTAAGAGAGCAAGACCAACATGCCGGTGCGCGCATCGTGACAGGTATTACCTTCGTAGGCTGTGGTCCAGCCACCGCCCTCTTCGATCTCTACGGTATGCGGACCAGAACAAGTGACAGCCACAGTTTGACCATCTTCGAGCGTATACGCGCCATTGGCTTCGCCAGCGCCACGCCCCAGCCAGTAGCCATAGAGAAAATTATTTTCATATTCGCCGGTACGTTCTTGGCCGCTGAACTGATTCACATCAAAGACCCATTCATCAGTGGCAAAACAAGTGTCGGCCCAGGTAACTTGGTGCTCAATCGCCAAAAGCTGGGCTTCGGGGGCGCGACTGACGCTGGCATTCACTTCGGCGCTACATTCCTTCACTTCGCAGCGCTCCGAGCCACATTGCCAATCGACTTCCCACTGGGCGGTTAATGTTTGATCCAAGAGTTGCTCGGTTACCGGCACCTCGTCCTCATTGCCAGGCCGCACCACCGAATTGGCGAGCCAGCCGTTGGTCTCGGCCGCGTCTGCCGTTGCGCCGGGAATGCAACAAACTTCCCACCACTGATTATCCACACTGCGGCTACGTACTGCAAAGACTTCACCCGGCACGGCTTTGCCGATGATCGAGAAATCTAACCCCGGGCCGCTGCGTACATTGGCGCGCGAACCACCGGTATTAATGACAACCGTTGTATCGGGTTCGAGTGTGGGCACTGGGATGGGGAGGGTATAGTCATCAATGCTCTGCACAAGCCCACCAAAGGTATCGGGCGGCGGTTTGCTCGGTGCGCGGGTCGGGGCAGGCGTAGCAGGTGTAACCGGCAGTTGGATCGTACACGCCGCGAGCAAGCTGCCACCAAGCAAAAGCAAAACGACAGACAACCATTTCGCGTAAGGCCGCATTGGGTCAGGCTGGGCTTTCATCGAGCGCAGTTGAAGGTGCTGATTCAATTGAGACATATCGGAATTTTGTTGATCCTGTAGGCGGATAGAATAGACGATCTTGCATACGTGCCAGTATAGCACGAATGAATAGACGGCTCAAAGATTGGATCGGAATGAGGCGCACATTATAGTAGCGGCTGATCTCTGATGCTGAATTTTCAAATACCCATACCTATTGTATACTTTCCCCACTTTCCAAGGAGGTACGATATGCCTATCAACGCCAGCCAACGTAACAAAGTTCACCAGTCGGCTAACCCTTTTTCGCCGCATTGCCTCGGCATGTTGTCACCAGGGTAGCGGCATTCTTACTCGGCCCCTTGCTCACAATCTGCCCCCCCATTATCTTCTATTTTGGCCGCCATTTTTCTGCCAGCGTTGACCGATGGCGTACAGGCGAGTGGCGTATGGCGTGCCGCTGACCATTAACAAAACGTCATACCACCCAATCCGCCAACACTGGCGCATAATGGGCCAGTTGGGCGCGCAGACGCAACAAGGCCAATTCTTTGGCTTTGGCTTCGAGCATAATATCAAACGGACGCAGCTCCGCCGCGCGCGCCGCCTGCAATAGATCGATAAACTCAAACACATTAAGAAAATCGCTATGCTGATTGGGCAGGGGCATAGCGAGATAACGCTGACGATTGCGATAGAGGTGGCGCAATTCGGTGCGCGGTGTGCTGAAGTGAATCTTGGGTTGCTGATCGGCGGGCCAGGTCGCTAGCGCCAGCGCCAGGGCTTCGCTTAGAGAATAGTTTCCGCCATTCAAGCAACGCTGGTGTAACGTATCGAGCACAATGCGTATGCCCGTCCGTTTATGGATCCAGAGCAGATCAGCGAGATCAAAGGCACGATCATCATTTTCCAAAGCTACCCGCTGGCGAGCTTGGGGTGGCAGCGCCAGAAAATGATGGACAAATCGTTCCAGGCTCGCGCGCTTGTCGCCATAGATGCCGCCCACATGAATCACCACAACCGCTTCTGCCCCCAATCCCATGGCCGTCAGCAAGGCGGAACATACAACCAATTCCTGTTGTGACCGTGTGACGCGCGTGGCATCGGCGCTGCTCAATTGAATATAGTGACCAGGGTGCATGGTCAGGCGCACCTGATTTTGGCGCGCCAGATCGCCAATTGCTGCCAGTTCGTTGTGACACTCGTCGAGCTGGTGGTGAAACTCGGGCAGCGTTGGATGAGTTAGATAGGGGGCAAGTTGCCCGGAGAGACGATAGAAGTGAATGCTTTGGCGTTGGAGATAGCCAAAAATATCGCGCAAATAGGCCAGGCTCACGCTCAAATGGGGTGCATTCTGCCAACGCCGGCTATCATGGGTTCGCAATGGTTCGCCCAACACGCTGACAGGAAAGCCAAGCCGATAGCGTTGAAATGAGTTCGGGGGAACAGGATTTGTCATAGGTTGGGTTCAATGGGGCGCAGCGGCCACACCGCCACGTCGAGGCGCTGAGCAAAGTGCAAGATGGGATCAATATCCGGCAGAGTGATCCCGCTGGCCGCGGCCATACTATTTTTCTCAATTTCGGCGGTCGCCGGTTGCAGCGGCCAGGGCACATGATGGATCTCGCCAAGCAATACTTGGCCGCGCGCGCCAACGGTGTAGAGCGCATAGCGTTCGGTGAGCCAAGCGTCAAAGCTATCGGGCTGGGCCAGTGCGACGTCGCCCGTTGGGCCATAGTTCCCGACAAATTCAGCCGCAGGCGCGCCACGATGGGTGCGATGGCTACGATAGTGGATGGTATCGCCTGTACGTAGCAAGGACATTTGGGCGTTGAAATAGGGTAATTGAAAGGTAGAACGGGCAATTGCCACTGCAACCGGATTGGCGGCTTCCAAACTAAAGAAGTAGACACCGGTTTTTTCCACACCGCGATCGCGCAGCTTGACATAGGTGCGCACATTCAATTCGGGGAAAGCCGACAGCCAGGGCACAGCGGGACACCAGCGAGGCCGCACGCCACGCATACGAAAAGGCACAACCCCCACCCACGCCATCCCTTCCCATGTGTCTAGCGGCAGTTGGGGCGGCACCAAGGCGCGCATGGTCGCGATTGGAATCGGCCAGTGTGCAAAGAGCAGGTCGATCCATTGCTGGGTCATGATCCACGGCCCGCGCGGCAGCGGCCACGGGCGGTGGCTAGATTGAGTCAGAATTGAACGCATCATAGAAACGCCACTCCACTGTGAACCACACCGAGCCAGGCAAAACCCGCGGCGATCCACCAATCACCACGACGCTGGCCCAGATAGAATTGGCTGGCCGCGCGGATGAACCACCAGACTGCGATCCACAGCGCCAAGATCCGCCCCAGCGGCGTGCCCACCCAGAGCCAGGCACAGAGATCGACAACGCCAATCGACACTAGCGTATAGCTCGCCGCATGATTCATCACCCAGGCAATGCCATAAACGTCGCTGCGCTGGGTGGGATAATCAATCGGTCCCAGGCGAAAAGGCCGCAAAGGGACACCCTGGCGCGGAATCGCGTGGGCGAAATCCAGCAAGCGCGGAAAGAAAAAATGTACGCTGCCCAATACACAGGTAAAAATACCACAAACTGCCAGGGCAGCAATTGCGACTAGCCACATATCTGCACCGCTTTATGAATGATCTACATAGGTTTCAATTGCCGAGCCCAGTATAGCATATCCGCTGCCCCACCACATCCGCCGGATGATGGGAAGATGAAAAAATTTGTTGCAAATTTGTGGCGCGCCGTGTGAAACCTTTTGCAACCCCATGCGTATTGTAGACCAGTGCGCATGTTGAATCAGCAACGGTAGAGAAATCGTAGGTAGGCAGGTGAGGAGAACCAGATGAATCCAGACGAACTCAACGAAAGCAAGCCAGAGGCAACATCCTCGGCTTTACATACGGGTGATTTATATACAGAGCGTAGCAGTACAGGCGACGTTAATTCAGAAAAGACAAAATCAGAGAATAATCCTATGAACGACAATACACAACAAGAACAAACCGGCTGGACCAACACCGACCAAACCCAAAGTCAAACCCAAAGTCAAGCGCAGAGCCAGGGACAGACCCAGATCCCCAGCCAAACACCGTTTTCCAACACCATGTATCGCCACCCAACCGACAAGATGATCGGCGGCGTGTGTGGTGGTCTGGCTAACTACTTTAAGTGGGATCCGGCGTTGGTACGCATTGTCTGGCTGGTGGCAACCATTGTCACCGGCGGCGGTGGCTTACTTGCCTACATTATCTTGTGGGGTCTGCTGCCCGTAGGCACCGTCGAGAGTGGCGTACAACGCCCAGCCGCCTTTGCCATCAATGAGCGCAATATTGGCCGTGTCGCCATGGTGCTGATTGCGTTGGGTGGTCTGTGGTTGCTCACAAACCTGGGCATTCTGCCCGGTCTGCTCCACTTCTTCTGGTGGACGTTGGGTATCTTCTTCTGGCCAGCCCTGTTGATCGGTATTGGCTATCTGCTGCTGAAGGGCACTGGCAATGGCAAAGTGCGCATTGATCTGGATAGCCTGAAGAGTCGCTTTCAAAGCAGTGTCAATGATGCCAAAATGCCCAGTGGCGACAGTCTCAAGTCCAGTTTCAACCAGACCCGCGAGCGCTTCCCATTGCAGCGCAGCACCAGTAACCGCCTCTTCTTGGGCGTCTGTGGTGGCATTGGCAAGCGTTTGGGTATCGACGCCAACCTGGTGCGTTTGCTCTGGGTCGCCTTTAGCATCGGCAGCATTGGCATGGGCGCACTCGTCTATGTGGCCCTGGGCTTGCTCTTGCCCGAAGACAAGCCAGCCAGTCTGACGCCTTATACCAACAATGACGTCCAGAATGTCGAAATTGTGGAAGGCACCACCCCCCGGGTGATGTAATTAATAGAAGATAGCTTGTAATCTTACCCAACCAACAGTAGGATCTACGAATCACAGAGCGCTGGACCAGTGATGGCCCAGCGCTTTATTTGCTACCCGCGCGGATTTGCCCGCAAAGAAATCTAGCGCATTGCGGGAACAATTTGGCGAAGCCGGACGTTTGATGGTATCGTTGTATGCGCTGGCTACTATAGTTTGCTTTATTTTTATAGATAAACGAATGCGTGGGCCGGTAGATTTCAGGAGAGTAGTCGCCATATCAATGCAAGCCACACATTTATGCCGCCGGTTCGCCTATGTGCTTTGTCTAGCGAGCCTTTTTTCTTTGCTTTCCACCTATAGCGCATTTGCTTCCTCTTCAAAAAGCGCCTTCTACCAAGTAGAACCACCCGCCGCCGATACCAGCGGTGATGCCATCGAGCCGATCGATGTGGTGGTGGTGCTCGATGATTCGGGCAGCATGGCTACCTGTTGGCCCTGGCCGCAAAATGGCCCACCCTTTTCGCCACCTTGTGGCTTTCCCAGTGAAAACCCACCCAGCGATCCCGAAGAGTTGCGCTATAGCGCGGCCCGTTTGCTGCTACAATTGGCCGATACGAATGATCGAATTGCCGTCGTGCGCTTTGATAATCTAGCCGGCGGCGTTGGTGATCTGGGGATTCTGCAACCCGTAGGCGCAGGCGAAAATCGCCGTCGCTTGACTGAATCGCTCCAACCGCCAGACGATTATCTGCCGCGTGGCTATACGCGCATCGATCTGGGATTGCAATCGGCCATCGATATTTTGAATGGTGCGCGCGTGCCAGGGCGCAGTCAATATATTATTCTTTTAACCGATGGCGAGCCCAGCCAACCCGGCAATGTGGCGAACCAGAGCGAACGTGTGACCGCGCAAATTGGGGAAATGCAGGCAGCAGGCGTTTCGGTTTTCCCGGTGGTACTCTGTAACCCCACCGCGGGCTGTGCCGGTGAATTTTTAAAAGAGCGCTTTGCCGAAGGTGGGGTGCGCGAGGCTGCCAGCGCGCAGGATCTG